>Ga0247830_10000125_pt1 | contig 22750 bp, 21 predicted proteins | sample 12C_Control_Day5_FD_207766 | JGI IMG/M metagenome (GOLD analysis project Ga0247830, IMG submission 207766) | Soil microbial communities from agricultural site in Penn Yan, New York, United States - 12C_Control_Day5 | ecosystem: Environmental > Terrestrial > Soil > Agricultural land | place...
GGCTCGCCGTACGGCCGCATCCAGGTCGACACCGCGGGCTGCACGCTGTGCCTCGCATGCGTCGGTGCCTGTCCGACGGCTGCCCTCTCGGACAATCCGGAGCGGCCGCAGCTGGCGTTCACGGAAGGCGCCTGCGTGCAGTGCGGGGTGTGCGTTGCGACCTGTCCGGAGAAGGTGATCCGGCTCGAGCCGCGCTACAATTTCTTGCCCGCTGCCATGAGCCCCGAGGTGGTCAAGGCCGAGGAGCCGTTCCATTGTGTCAGCTGCGGCAAGCCGTTCGGCACCAAGTCGACCATGGAGCGCGTGCTGGCGCGGCTCAAGGGCCGGCATGCGATGTTCCAGACCGATGCGCAGCTCCGCCTGATCCAGATGTGCGACACCTGCCGTATTGTCACCGTGGCCGAGGAGGGCAACGATCCATTCAAGGGCGCCGCGCGCCCGCGTGTACGCACCACGGACGACTACCTGGCCGACGCGCAAGCCGGCAAAAATGGCAAGGGCAAAACGCCCGAGGATTATCTAAACTGAGCCAACACGCTGGATGTCTACCGGATGTGCTCGCTGGTCGTGTGCTGCTTGCGAGCATCCCGTATCCACGATTGCAGGGACGCGTCATTGAGGACGGGAGGGCTGCTTGGCTGAGGAGTACAATCGCGAGTTGGAGACGACTCAGCGACTTCCAAAGGAGCGCACCGCCCCCAGGAAAGGGATGAACTCGCACCAGGTGGAGGCGTGGTACGACGGCCTGGGCGCTGAAAAAGCGGCGAGGGACGGAATTGGGGCCCGCTCGGCAGGGCTGCTCTCCGCACTCCTCAACGTGCTGCTGGTGTATGCCGTGGTGCAACTCGCGGTGTCGCTGCCGAGCCTCGACAGGCAGGGTCAATCGGCAGCGCGGGAGCGAGCCGGCGAGGAAACCTCCAAGCGCAACTCCAGGGTCGAGCCCTACGACGCGCAGAAAGCCAGGAAGGACGCCAAGCGGTAGGCGTCCTCACTCGCCGACGCGCGCGTGCGCTGCGACCCGTGCGCGGCGAGCAGCAGCGTAGGCCTTGCGCGCGTTACGCCCGGCGCGCCGGCCATGCCTGCGCGCGGCCGCGGCCCAGCGCTTGATGCGCGGGACGCTCTTTGCCACGACGACTGGCGCTGGCTCTACAGCGGGGGCTTCCAGCTCGCATGCCGTGGGCGGCGTGGCGATGTCGGGCAGCGCGCTCGAGCCGCCGTCGAAGACGTATTTGCCTCCGCAGGAGCCGACCGTCGGCGGCAGGCGCGCCTTCTCGAACAGGTCGTAGCCCACCTTGAGATTGCGCCAGTAGTCCTGCCATTCGCTGCTCGCGTGGGCCGCCAGGTTCGCCGCCGTCATGCGGAAGGGAAAGGCGTGCAGCTCGATGTTGATCTGGCCCTGGAACAGAGCGCGCTCGACGAGGACATAGATTTCCTCCATCGCCGGGTCGTGCATGGAGAAGCAGCCCGTGGACTGGCAGTGGCCGTGCACCATGATGGCCGAGCCGGTGCGACCGAGGCTCGTGTCGAACGCGTTGGGAAAGTCGAGGTAGAAGGTGCGCGAGTTCTTGCCCCTGAGGCGCAGCTGATTGACGTCGACGCGGTAGAAGCCCTCGGGCGCCTGCATGTCGCCTTCGCGCCGCTTGGGCCCGAGCTTCCCGGACCACACGCAGATCGGATAGGTCTCGAACAGCTCGAAGCGGCCGTTCTTCTGCAGCCACACCTCGAGCGCCGACTCCTTCTTGAAGATGCGGATCATGACCGGGCTGCCGGCGGACAGTCGCTTGGCCGTCAGACGGCGGTCGCGATCGATCTCGGAATAGCGCGGCGCCGGCGTCTGTGCGCCGTTGGAGCTCGTGTCGTGCAGGCCCGCAGCCCGCGCCACGCACGCGAACGCGCCACCGAAGACAACGACGGAAATTAGAAAGGTCGCGCAGCGCCGCGCGTACAGCATCATCCCTGCTTCTCTTCCCCGTTTACCCCTGCGCACATGACGCGCGGCTGCGAAGGAATTGAGCAACCTAGGCAATTTCGTGGCCGCCGCAGCCAAGCTGAAGCTTGTGCGTGCAGACAGCCTTAATGGCAATCGCCGAGCTTGGGCGGCGGAGAACCCTCGAGAAACGAGCGGATAGCCTGGTTGTACGACGCCGGATCCTGGCGCATTGCGAAGTGGCCGACGTTGGGCAGGATCATCAGGCGCGACCCGGGAATGGCGGACGCCAGGCGCTTCGTGTGGCCGCAGCGGATCGCCTCGTCGCGGTCGCCGAGCACGATTGCGGTCGGGACGGAGATTTTCGCCAGGTCGCCGATGGTCCACCTGGGCTCGCCGCGCCACATCGGCCGCATGGCGGCTTTCAGGCCGTCGTAGTCGCCGGCACCGGCGCCACCCTGACCGCAGCGCTCGCCCGCGACACGCCGATGGCTCTCGCGCGCCCACCTCTCGTATGCCCCCCACGCCGGTCCGCCCGAGCCCGTCAGACCGCTCGCATCGAAGTTTGCCGCATGCGCGAACAGCCCGCTCAGCCTCTCGGGATGGCGCATGGCGATGTCGAGGCCGATGATGGCGCCGTCGCTCCATCCCACCAGGGCGACCTTGCCGATGCCGAGCCGGGTCAGCAGGGCAACGTAGTCATCCGCCATGTCGCGATAGTGCAGCGCCCTGCGCACCACCCGTGTCGAGCGCCCGTGACCCCGGCTGTCGGCGACGATGACCCGGTACCTGGTGGCAAGCGCGGCCACCTGCGCCTCCCAGACGCCGGCATTGGCAAGGCCGCCGTGAACGAGGAGGACGGGTTCGCCCTCGCCGTACACGGCGTAGTACATGTCGATATCGTTGACTCTTACGCAGCCCTTCTGCTTGGGCGGCCGCACGCTCTCCCAATCCCCGGCAGGCTCCGGAAAGCTCTCCCATCGATTGCCGGAGGCCGCGTGCGCCGTCGTGGCTGCGAGCCAGAGCAGCGCGAGGCCGGCAAGAGCTGATCGCATCGCTCAGTCATACCGGGGCTCGCCCTCGGTATCCAGCCGCCGTCGACCGCTAGTTCGGCTTGGGCGCGGACTTCGGCTTGGGCAGCCAGTCGCTCTGCATCGCGGCCTTGGCGATGTCCATGTCGAGATGCGGCTTGATGAGGCTGAAGAACGCCCAGTTCAACTCGCCGTACTCCTTCTGGCAGTCCTGGGCGCGGGTGGTCGGCAGGTACTTCTTCTCCACCACCTCGGCGAACACCTGCGGGTGGGCGCCGTATCCGAGGCACAGGAGATTGTAGTAGCGCTGCGCCGGCGCGCTGTGCATGTCCGCGAACGCGATCAGCGGCACGGTCACGGTCTGGTCCTTGATGTAGTTCTTGTAGGAGTAGGCGGCACCCATGATCAGCCGCTTGGCCTGCTCCTGGCCGAACTGCAGCATGATGTAGGTCGCGAACTGATCGGCAGCGTCCTCCGCATGGCCGAAGACGGGCGTCGACAGCAGATCGAACATGGCGTGACCCGTCTCGTGGGCGAACACGTAGAAGAACTGGCCGACGAGCGCGTCCTCGCGCGTGACGCCGGCAGCCGTCGTATCCTTCGGCAGGGTTCGATTTATCCGGTCCAGGTACTCGTAGCAGACGGTCACGACCCCGTTCGCGTACCAGGCATTGGGGGTGCCGTCGCAGCCCATCGTGCGCAACGTCAGGTCGCTCGGAATCTTGAATGCGCTGAAGATCTCCTGCAGCTTCTCGAGCGCCTTGCGCTTCTTCATCGTGTCGTAGATGTACTGGTGCTCGGGGTTCTTGGGTGGGACGTACTCGACGCGGACCTTGTTCGTCTGAGGGTCGGCCTGCGCCTGCGGTACAGCAAACGCGACCAAGGGAAGCCATGCCGCGCACACCGCCGCAACACGGGAAATCCTGCACAATCTAGTCATCGCACCGCCTGGAGCACACCGGAGCAGGATCGCCTTGAAGGTGACGTCGCAGCCTGAGAAGGCTCACGCGCCGATCCTGCTCCGCCTCGGGAAAACCAGAGCGAGACTCCCCCGTTCCTCGACAGAAGCGGCAGCCGCTTCGACGAGGAACGATCCCGCTCCGGGCGCGGCGTCGGCCGAATTAGGATCATTCGGCCGACAATCCGCTCGACTCAGCTGCGAGCTTCACCCGATCTCGGGTGCAGCTCTCAATAATGCTCGCGGTCGTAGGCGTCCCAGAACGCGTTCATCAGGCTCTTCTGGGAGAGGTTGGCGTCCGCGATGTAGAGCTTGTCGCCCACGCGGAAGATCACTGCGCCGTTGGTCACCTCGCGGGCGCCCAACTTGACGATGTGCGCGGTCGGGTCCGTCTTGGACGCGCCCTTGGTGATGGTGAAGGTCTTGGGATCGACGACGATGCCGTGGTTGGGACCGAGGGCACCGATCTGGCCCTTCTCCGTCGCGGCGTTCGCAAAGCGCGAGGCCGTCACGCCGAAACCAACTGCCGCGGCGGCAATCAACAGCAACGAAACTTTCGATGGTGACATGGGTAGAGCTCCAGTTCGTGGGGGCCCCGATGCAACCCGGCTTTTTGCTTGTGGCTGCTCTCGAGGAAGGGCCGGGGGATGGCCCTCGGGGTCGCACCATACGAACGAAAGCTCGGCCTGGGTGCAGCGAATGGTTTGGTGGTCAAAGACGACTTAATGTGGCCGCACCAAGTGTTGCAGCTAACAGGATGGTAATGTCCGTGGACCGCATTCGCGCGCATTTCTGCTGCGCGCTGCCGAGAGAACCGCGCGACCTTCGGCAGCGCCGCTCGTATCCGTACGCGATCAATACCGGTTGGCGATCGGCAGCTCCTCGGCGGGGAAGAGGGTGATGACGCGGCAGCCCTTGTCGGTGACGACGACCTCCTCCTCGATGCGGGCGGCGGAGAAGCCGTCCTTGGCCGGACAGTAGGTCTCGAGCGCGAACACCATGCCTTCCTTGATCTCGGTGGGATGATCGAGCGAGATGACGCGCGAGATGATGGGCCGCTCGTGGATGGCGCAGCCGATGCCGTGGCCGAACTGCAGGCCGAAGGCGGATGTCTCGTCGGGGAAGCCGAAGTCTTCCGCCTTGGGCCACACGCTGCACACCTTGTCGGTGGAGACGCCGGGCTTGATCAGCGCGATCGCCTTGTCGAGCCACTCGCGCGCCTTCTTGTAGGCGTCGTGCTGGACGGGCGTGGCGCGGCCCACGTTGAAGGTGCGGTAGTAGCAGGTGCGGTAGCCCATGAACGACTGCAGGATGTCGAAGAAGGCCTGGTCGCCGGGGCGCAGCATGCGGTCGGTGAAGTTGTGGGGGTGCGGGTTGCACCTTTCACCCGAGATGGCGTTGACTGCCTCCACGTCGTCGGAGCCGTGGCGGTAGAGGAACTCGTTGACCATCGCCACGATGTCGTTCTCGCGCACGCCGGGCTTGAGCTCCTCGTGCACGAGGTGATAGGCGCCGTCGACCATCGCCGCGGCGCGGTTCAAGAGCGCGATCTCGTCGATCGACTTGATCTCGCGCGCCTCCAGCATGGTCTGCTGGCCGTCGGCGATCTTGAGACCGGCCTTCTCCAGCTCGAACAGCATCGGCGGCTCGATGATGTCGACGCCGACCGGCATCTTCTCGCAGCCGGCCTCCTTGATGATGGAGGCGATCTCCTTGGCGTGCTTGGCCATCAGGCCGAAGGACGGGCTGACGGTGCCGCGCAGGCCGAGCAGGCCGGCCTTGCAGTTCTCGGGCTTGAGCCACGGCGCGTAGAGCCGGTGGTGCACGGCGGCCGAGCCGAAGTCCCAGAGTATCGGGTCGGCGCTGCCCTTGGTCAGCAGCGCCCAGCGGCAGATCTTGTCGCGCTCCCACTCGCCGATCTTGGTGGAGGTGAGATAGCGGATGTTGTTGACGTCCATCACCAGCAGCGCGCCGAGGTTGGACTTGTCGAGCGCCTGGCGGGCGCGGGCGAGCCGGTAATTGTGGAGGCGGCGGTAGTCGACGCGCTCCTCGAAATCGACGCCCATGGTGCCGAAGGCTGGCAGCGCGCGGCCCCAGTTGTAGCGCGGGTCGATGTCGCCGACGCGAATGGGCGTGGGCTCGGGCGAACGCTGCTTGGCCATGGTTTCCTCCCGTGATGCTTGGCGACGAGACGCAGCCGCAGTGTCCCGCCGGGGGGCGCCGCATGCAAGCGGCATCGGGCGCTTGATCTTGCGGCCGGGGTGGCGGACGTTGTTCGTTCAAGTTCTGGGCTGGGTCCCGGGTAGCTGCTGCGCAGCTCCCGGGATGACACGGAGAGGATCGATGGCGGAGAAGCGTGTTGCGGTTGTTACGGGCGGGTCGAGCGGCATCGGCGAGGCGACGGCGAGGCGGCTCGCCAAGGACGGCTATGCCATCGCGATTGTCGACGTGAACAAGGCGGCCGGCGAGGCCGTCGCCAAGTCGCTGTCGGGGCGCTTCTACGAATGCGACGTATCGGACGCCAAGGCCGTCGATGCCGTGGCCGCCCGCGTCGAGAAGGAGATGGGGCCGGCCGATGTGCTCGTCACCTCGGCGGGGCTGATCCCCAACTCGGAGTCCATCATGGAGATGGACATGGCAGCCCACGACCGCATGTGGGCCGTCAACTACAATGGCACCGTGCATTGCGCGCGCGCCTTCGCCCGCCAGATGATCCCGAGGAAGCGCGGCGCCATCGTCACGCTGGGGTCGATCAACAGCAAGCTGCCGCTGCCGATCCCCGCCTACAACATGGGCAAGGCCGCGATCGAGCGGCTGACGCAGCTCCTCGCCGTCGAGCTCGGCCGGCACGGCATCCGCGTCAACAGCGTCGGCCCTACCTACGTCATGACGCCGCCCTTGCGCGCCAAGGTCGAAGCCGGCCAGCGCGACCTGAAGAAGATCATGGGCGTGCATGCGCTCGATCGGCTGCCAGAGCCTGCCGACATCGCCGACGGCATCGCCTTCCTCTGCTCGGAGCAGGCGCGGTCGATCACGGGCATACTGCTCCCCATCGATGCCGGCTGGCTGGCGGCCGTGAGCTATCGCACCTACGCCGGCGGCGTGCCGTGGAAGGAGTGAGGCGGCTGTGGCATTCGCGAGTCACAGGGTGAAAAACCTTTGTGGAGGTTAACACTTAGGAACGATCGGCGGGGCAAACTGGTCTAGGCTCGTGTCGAGCAAGCCGGTCTTCCTGCCCTGTTGCGCGTGGTCCGGGCGTGGATGCGGTGCCAACGCCAGCGCACGGATGCGGGACGTGACCGACGAACAAGATGGCTCAGACATCCTCTCCACCGAACCGCGCCGGCGCATCCCGATCTATGTAACCATTCCCGTCGTCCTGGCCTGCGGCCTGATCGGCTACGGGCTGAGCCTGGCGTTGCCGCTGCATCGCGGCTCGGCACCCGCTGCGCCGGCCGCGTCAGTCGTCAAGCCGCCCGAGCCGGCAAAGGGAGCCGAGGCGACGCCGGCGCGCCAGGATGCCTCCTACGCCAGCGCGGGTGGCAGTGCGGCCGCCCCGGCGCGGGAGACGTCCACAGCCGACAAATCCGCATCGCCCAAGTCCGAAAAGCCGGCTGCATCAGTGCTGGCTCCGCCGAGCAAGCTCGGCAGGGTCGAGCCGACGGCTGCGGCACCGATCGCCAAGGCCTCGGCGCCTGCGCCGGCTCCCGCGGTCGAGACCGGTTCGGTCGAGCATGCGCCGCAGCGCGCCACGCTGCCCGCGGGCGACAAGACCGCTGCACGGCCGCCGGAGGGGCAGGAGGCCGCACGGGCGGAGCCTTCCAGTGCCGACCAGCAGCCCGTCACCAAGCGAGCGGACGGCTCGCCGCGCAAGCGGGTGAGGCGCGTCTATCGCCCCCGCCCCCAACCGAAGACGGCCAAGGGGCCGTTCGAGACGCTGTTCCCGGCGCTGGCGAAGTAGCGGCCTGAGGCGCCGCCCGGACGATCAGCTTCGCTTCCAGCCCGCCGCCACCGCTTCCTGCTCCGAGCAGAACCAGCGCTCGCCCCTGGCCTTCTGGATGCGGCCGCGCTCGTAGTCGGGCGACCAGGGCAGCACATACACGCGCGCGCCGCCGGTGATGCGGCCCTTGATGGGGCAGCCGTCGGGCGCGCGACGCTTGGCCTCCTCCCACAACTTGGCGCGGAATTCGGCGGGGCGCTCGGCCTCGCCGGTGGCCCACACGCCGGCTTTGGCGGCACGCGCCTCGCGCTCGAGGCCCGTGTAGCTGGCGAACAGGCCCGACTCGGCGAAGACATGGCCCTGCCGCACGAGCTCGGCGTTGATGTCGAGGTTGCCGCGCCTGCAGGTCGCGAGCGGACGGCCCGTCGAGTCGGCACCCGACGCGGTGCAGCTCACCGCGCGACCCTCGACGAGGCGGGCGAGCGCGGTGCGCGCCGCGGCCGCACAGCGGCTGCGGCGGTTGGGTGTCCCGCAGGCCTGCTGGCTCTCGGGCGCCTCGATGCCGGCAAGGCGCACGGTGGTGCTGCCGACACGCAGGAGGTCGCCCGCCACCGCCTCCGCTCGGCCCTGCAGAGGTGCGACCGCCGGCTTGCCGCTGCCCAGGTCCGCAAGCGGCGTCTGGCTGCCGGTGGCGATCCAGGCCAGCACTACGGCGACGGCTGCGACGCCCACACCCGTGAGGGCGGTCTGCGGAGACACTCCGAAACGGTCGAGCGCGAGCGAGGGCATGCGCAAACCTACCAGATTCGACAGCAGCGGAAGGGAGGCTACGAGCAGCACGGCGCCAATCGTCAGCGTGATCATGGCCTCGCCGTCGAGACCGGCGCTGCGGGTCCGGCCGATGCCGGTGCCGAGGGCGATCGCACCAGCGAGCGCGACAGGGCCGCCGATGTTGGGCCGTGCCAGCCACGCCGTAAGCGGCTGTGCGGCGACGGCCAGCCTTTGCGCTCCAGCCAGCGCCGCCGACCCCGCCCATGCGGCAGCGATCAGCAGTCCTCGACCCGCCGCAGCGAGACCCGTCAGCGTCGCAGCCCAGGCCGCCGAGCCGGCCGCGCGCGACCCCTGTGCCAGAGCCGCCCCGGCCGCGCGCGAGCCTTGCGCCAGGGCGACGCCGGCCGCCTGCGCCTGCTCCGCCGCGGCGCGCCGCGCATCCTGCACGCGCTCGCGCCGGACCTCCCGCCGCAGCCTGACGCTGGTGCGGATGTACTTGTGCCACTCGAAGCCGTCGGACTTCTTCGCCCTGCCGAACATACGCCCCCTTTCGCCAAGGCCGAGGTTGAGACTGGAATGCCGCTGCCGCTTCGACCAACGCTGCGGCCGAATCGTGGCGCTCATTGGACGGGGAAATGCACTAGTGTCCTGATCGCGAAATTCGTCTCACCGTGCGGCGGGCTCGGAGCGAATTTCGCGATTTGAAGGACACTAGCAAATTGATGCTCCTAGTGTGATTCAGATCGAGAAGTCCGCTTCCCGACCCAGCCCAACGCGATGATGCGGACTTCTCGATCATCACACTAGCGATCAATCGCTGCGCGGCTCGCCTTGACGATGAGTGCGGGCTGGCGTCCCCTGGGCCGACGCAAGCCCAGGGAGCGACACCGATGGCCGCACTCGATCTCGAGGCCGAGTACAACAACCGCAAGCGCGTGCCGGCGCACGCCGAGCATGCGGCGCGCTGGCAGGCTGCCTCCGCCGCCTACCGGCAGGCCGCCAAAGGTGCCGAGCTCGATCTCGCCTATGGGCCCAGCGAGCGCAACCGCTACGACCTGTTCCGCGCCGCCGATCCCAAGGCGGCGCTCGTCGTCTACATCCACGGCGGCTACTGGCAGCGCGGCGACCGCAAGGACTACTCGTTCCTGGCCAAGGAGCTGAATGCGGCCGGCATCGATGTGGCGCTGCCCTCCTACACGCTGTGTCCGGCGGCTTCGGTGATGGACATCATCGGCGAGCTGCGCGCCTGCCTCATCGCAATCTGGAGAAAGACGGGGAAGCACCCGGTCGTCACCGGACACTCGGCCGGCGGGCATCTGACGGGCGCGATGGTGGCAACCGACTGGAGCAAGGTGGCGGACGCGCCCGCCGATCTCGTGCGTGCCGGCGTGCCGATCAGCGGGGTGTTCGAGCTGGAGCCGCTGATACCCACCAGCATCAACGATCTCGTCGGGCTCGATGCCGCCGCGGCGCGGGCGGCAAGCCCGCTGCTGTGGCCGCCGCCGCCCAAAAGTCGAAGGCTGGTTGCCGCCGTCGGCGGCGACGAGAGCTCGGAGTTCCTGCGCCAGTCGCGCGTCATCGCCGAGGCGTGGGCCAAGGCCGGGCTCGAGACGGAATGCCTGGTGGTGCCGGGCACCAACCACTTCTCCGTGGTCGACGAGCTGGCCAAGCCCGGCAGCGCGCTCTTCGGCGCCGTCGTTCGGCTCGCGCGCGACTGAGGTGTCAGACCCTCCGGGTCTGACACCATTACTCCAATTCGCGCCGGCGTCATGGTGTCAGACCCGAAGGGTCTGACACCATCTTTACTCTGATCGCGCTTATCCCCGGTGCTCGGGGCCGTGCCATACTGCTCCCACCTCGGCTCGCGAGGCTGCCACTCGAGGGGCGGTCTCATGGGACGGCCGGGGGGCCGCGTAAAGGCGACACGGTTCGTACCCGTGCGCTTGGGGCTAGGTGATCGGATCGGTCAAGCAGCTTCCATCGCGGCAGCGGGGCGCAAGAGCCGAGTGCTCAGGCCTCTAAACACGGTCCGGCGGCTTAGCGCCCCGTTCCCTTTTGCTCACCCTCGAGGCTGAGGCCTGCGAGGCGATTTGTGCTGGTGAGATCGTGAGTGGTCAGTGGAGAGATTGGGGGCGGAGAACTCCGCCCGCGGCACGCGGCAGGCCCTCCATCTCACGACCTCACCAACTCACCTTTGCGCGTTATTCCCGCGAATCCAGATGCAAGCTCCACCGGCGGAGATTGGGGGTGGATGCCCGCTCGGCGCTGCGCTGGGCGGGCATGACGGAAATCTGCGCGTGCCCTGGCCCTTGGGTCCGGGTCACTGCCACCGCATGTCGAACGGCGTGAGCGAGACCTTGGTGTCGGCGGGGGCAGGGCCCGAGCCGTCGGCGGTGCCGTAGAACACGTCAGCGGCTACGCCCGATACGGTCACGCCCGGCCGCGTGCGGTAGACGAGGTCGCCGCGATCGATCATGAGGGCGCCGTCGACCCACACGCGCAGGACGCCGTCCGCCCCCTTCGGGGCGTTGAGCACGACCTCCTGCTCGAAGCGCACCCAGCGCCCGCGCGGGAAGGCGAACGTCTCGTACTCGGCCGACGTGCTGCGCGTCTCGCCGGCGCTGGTCACGCGCAGCGTCGCACCGCCCTGGCCTTCCTCGCGCCAGGCCAGACGCGCCGTGAACGAGTCGGCCGCAGGCATGTCCGGCTCGACGCCGCTGATGCCCGGCAGCGCACCACCCCGGTTGAAGGCGAAGTCGGCGGGCAGCAGCACGCTGTAGCTCAGGCACGCTGCCGTCTTGCCCTGCACCGACCGCGGGTCCCACGGAAAGCTGATGCCACCCCTGGGCGAGCCGTGCGGCGACGTCGAGCCCTTGGGCAGGCGCACGGTGATGGCGACGGGGGCCGGACCAGCCGCGACGCGAGCGATCGAGACGTTGTCGATCACTCCGACGTCCTTGCCGGCGAGCCTCGATTGCAGGTCCGCCGCCGTCAGCAGCACGCCACCGCGCTCCAGCGCGAAAGCGGTCGAGTGATGATAGCGCTCGCTGCAGGGGACGGAGGTCGGCTTGATGAGCACAGACCGCAGCAGGCCCACGACGGCGGCGCCCGTGATCAGAACCGCGGCCGCGTTGAACACGATGACCTTGGCGTCCGGCATCTTCATGGCGTGCCCCTCTCGTTGGGCGTGAGTTGCGGGGCGAAGGCTGCGCGCACGCCGCGCCGCAGCGGATCGAACAAGCGCTCGAGCAGCGACCGGTCGGCGGTGGCAATCTGGAGATCGACGGCGCCGGCAGCCTCGGGCGACTCGGCGGGACGTGTGCTGAGGGCGACCACGCGGCCCGACACGGGAGCGCGGATCTCGCTCTTGGCCAGTTCCTGCTCGGCCCGGGCGATGCGCGACATAAGCTCCTGCGTCTCCTTCTCGAGCTCGGCGACGCGCTGCTCGAGGGAAGCGACCGTGGGCTTGTCGGCGGGCGCCATCACCCCGGAGGCCTCGCGGCCGATCAGAGCCAGCTGCGCGCGCGCAGCCTCCGAGAGCGCCTTCAGCATGACGATCTGCCGGTCGACCTCAGTGGTGTCGCGGGTGATGATGATGTCGCCGGCCTTCACCGTGGCGCCTTCCCGGACGTGCACGCGGGCACCGGCGCCGAGCTTGGAGAAATGCAGCGGCGTGAGCCTGGTCTCGAAGATCGCGCCACCCGTGAGGCCGGCCAGATCGCCGAGCCCGGCATAAGCAGTCCCGAGCGCGGCGACGGCGAAGAGGAGGACGGCCGCGAAGCCGGCGGCAAGCGGTCCGCGCACGTTGAGGCGCTGCGGCTGCGGGGCGGCCCCGGGCCCGGAGGCCGCATGCACGGCCTCAGCCCCTTCGTCGGCGTCGGCAGGCAGAGCCCGCAGCTGCCGATAGGCGCCCATTGCCGATCGGACGGCGGGCAGGGAGACGACAAGCCGCTGGAGCGGGTCGAGCAGGGCGGCGTTGATGAGCACGGCCGCGAACAGCGCCGCCGGTGTCAGGGCCTGGGTCGCGACCAGCCAGGCGCCTGCTGCGATCAAGGCGATCTGCGCGGCAAATTTCACGAGGCCGGCAACGTCGCCGAGGATCGCGCCCCGCCTGGAGAGTGCGTATGCCGCGGCAATGCGGGTCCGGTTCAGCCGCTCCCATTGGCCGGGGGCGTCGGTCTGCAGAGGCCTCTCGGAAGAGCCGGAGACAGTCGCCGCCCACCACTGTGAGACGCGCACAGCGGCGTCGGCCTCGCGCGCGACAAGCCGGCCGACCTTTCGGGCTTGCGCGAACGTCACCAGCACCAGCAGCGCGGCGAAGCCGGCGGCGACGGCCGCCAGGATCGGGCTGAGAAGCGCGAGCGCCAGAAGCATCAGCGGCGACCAGGGCGCATCGAGCGCGGCGACGATGGTGCGGTCGGTCAATGCCCGCGCGAGGCGAGCGAGGGCAGCCGAGTTGCCCGCAATCTCGGCGGACGGCGCGCCGAGCCGAGCGCCGCCGGCAAGGATGTGGGCCCCCAGCGTGTGGTCGAGCCACAGGCCAGCGCGCAGCACGATGCGGTCGCGCGCGGCGACGACGGCAATGAGCACCGCGCCGGCGCAGGCGGCAGCCAGCGCCAGCAGCGCCACCGTCTGCAGGTTGGCGGCGGGAATGGCGCTCTCGAAGATGTGCAGCGCATAGAACGGCAGCGCCAGCTGCAGCAGGCTCGCGAAGCCGGCAAGCGCGAACGCCGCGCACAGCGCGCGGCGCACCTGGGCCAGCAGCTTCCTCGACGTGGACATCGCGACACGACCGACAACCGGCCTCCCCAGCTGCGGGGCGGCTCCCATCGCGACTCTGTCACCGGGGCCTAAAGGAAGTGCTAACCGGCCGTTAAGCGCTGCGTCGGAAAGGCTCGCAGACGCCAGTCGTGGACGCCCCTCCGACTCACGCAGGGAAAATCTTGCCGGGGTTCAGGATGCCCTCGGGATCGAGGGCGGACTTGATGGCGCGCATCACGGCGACGCCGTGGCCGAGCTCGGCCTCGAGATACTTGACCTTGCCCTGGCCGACGCCGTGCTCGCCCGTACAGGTGCCTTCCATGGCGATGGCGCGCTTGGTGAGGCGGTCGAGAAAGGTCTCGATGGCCGCCATCTCCTTGGGGTCGTCGCGATGGAAGGCGGGCGAGGTGTGGAAGTTGCCGTCGCCGACATGGCCGACGATGGGCGCGACCAGGCCCAGCTCCTCGATGTCCTTCTGCGTCTCGACCACGCATTCGGCGAGCCGCGAGACGGGCACGCACACGTCGGTGGCGAAGATGTCGCGACCGGGCCAGGTGGTCTTGACGGCCCAGTAGGCGTCGTGGCGGGCCTTCCACAGCCGGCGCCGGTCCTCCTCCTTCTCGGCCCAGTCGAAGCGGATGGCACCCTCGGACTCGGCAATGGCCTTGAAGTTCTCGACCTGGTCGCGGGCGCCGGCCTCGGTGCCGTGGAACTCGAGGAACAGCGTCGGCTTCTCCTCGAGGCCGAGCTTGGCGTGGACGTTGACGGCCTTGATCTGCGGCGGGTCGAGCAGCTCCATGCGCGCCACGCCGAGGCCGAGCTGGATCGACTGGATGACGGCGTTGCAGGCGCCCTCCAGCGTGGCGAACGGGCAGACGGCGGCGAGGATGCGCTCGGGGATGCCGTAGAGGCGAACGGTGAGCTCGGTGATGATGCCGAGCGTGCCCTCCGAGCCCACCAGCAGCCGCGTCAGGTCGTAGCCGGCCGAGGACTTGCGGGCGCGCTGGGCGGTCTTGACCACCGAGCCGTCGGCCATCACGGCGGTGATGTTGAGCACGTTCTCGCGCATGGTGCCGTAGCGCACCGCGTTGGTGCCCGAGGCGCGCGTTGCCGCCATGCCGCCGATGGTCGCCTCCTCGGCGCCCGGATCGACGGGGAAGAACAGTCCCATGTCGCGCAGGTAGTCGTTGAGCTGCTTCCTCGAGACGCCGGGCTCCACGACGCAGTCGAGATCGCGCTCGTTGACGGCCAGCACCCGGTTCATGCGCGAGAAATCGAGGGAGAGGCCGCCCTTGGGCGCGTTGATGTGGCCCTCGAGCGAGGTGCCGGCGCCGAACGGGATGATGGGCACGCGGTGATCCCGCGCCACCCGAACGACCTCCACGACCTCATCTCGGTTCTCGACCCAGATGACGGCGTCGGGCGGCTGGTTGGGGATCCAGGTGATGGTGTTGGCATGCTGGCGGCGGAGCGCCTCGCCGGTCTGCAGCCGGTCGCCGAAGCGCTGGCGCAGGATGGCAACGGCCGTTGCCACGTTGCCTGGCTGGCTGCTGCCTTCTGGCATTTCCACCCCCTAGTGTCCTTCAGATCGAGAAGTCCGCTCCCCGACCCAGCCCAGCGCGATGATGCGGACTTCTCGATCATCACACTAGGATTGTCCTGCCGAACCCCTTCGTCGTGGCGGTTTGTCAATGTCGGCCGGATACAGGGAACAATGTTCACACACTCGTGTAGCGAAGTGAAGCCCCCTCCCGTTGCGGTGCAACGTAACTAACTCGATCTACACGTTCGAGAAGTGCCGCACCGCAGGCGAGATGCCGCGGGCGGCTGGAAAGGCAAAGACAATGCTCAAGAACATCTTCAAGGGAAGCGCGGCCAAGCTCTGCGCGCACAATGAGAACGCTCCGGAAGGCCAGGGGCAGCAGACGGCGATCGACCCTGCGAGGGTGCGTGCGCTTGCCACGGGTGCGGCACTGGCCGTCTCGCTCGATACCTCGCCTGCCGTGCTGGTGTCGATCTATGACTACGCGCACCGCTACCGCGACCGCCCGCGGCGCACGGCCTGATTCAAGCCCGAGCTGAGCTGCTGGCGCTACTGAGCCTGCCGGAATTCGACACGGCGATCGAGCTGGAACGCGTCCTCCCTGGACATGGCGGGGCGGTCGACACCTAGGTACGGCTCGGCCCTTCCCTTGGGGATCAGCTGCAGCTGTCCGGAATAGCCGCGATCGCGCAGATAGCTTGCCACGGTCGCCAGCCGCTGGCGCGATAGCTCCAGGTTGTAGGTATCGGTGCCGCGCTCATCGGCGTGGCCGGTCAGAGAGACAGTCTTGGCCTGCTGGGCAATCAGGAATGCGGCGAGCCGCGCCGCAGCGAGCCGGCCTTCCCGGGTGAATGTCGCCTCGTTGTAGGCAAACGTGATCGGCGTCGGCATCTCACGAGCTGCCACGGCATCGAGCGTCGACTCGGGCCGCGAGGGCGGCGCGATCGCCACGCGTACGCGCTGGCCCGCGGTCTCCCGGCCCTCGCGCGTTTTCGCCCGCAACGAGAGCTCGACCTCGCCAGGCGCGAACCGGCGCTCCGTGACGGCCGCCCATTGGCCGGTCTCGTCCGCCTTGGCACTGGCGACGGGTTTCCCATCGGCCAGGATCGCAACCTCGGAGTTCGGCGGCGCCTGACCCGCAAACACCGACGCACCGGGATCGATCCTGACGACGTCGAAGGTGACGGCCGGCTTCTCGGCTGCGGGCTGGTCCTTCTTCGCGGGCTCTGTCCTGGTGCCCGTCGCCGACGGCGCCGGGCTCACCGCGCTCGGTGCCATCTGTTGGGGAAGCGCTGCGACCTTGGGAGCCGCGGCCACCTTGGCCTCGGGAGCCGGCCTTGCGGGGCTCTGGCTCGCGGGACTGCGATCGAACAGGAGGTCCGCAAGCTCGTCGCGCGCGATGTAGACTCCCGCCAACACCAGCAACGCGACGAAGGCTATGATAACGAGTTGCATGATCCGAGCCCTGCTGTCGTACCGGCAAGCAAGCGGTCGCCGCGGCGGCTCAACGTCCCATCGGCTCGCCGGGCCAAACCCTCACCGGCCGTCTCGGGGTCTGCATACCATACAGACCGTTACCGGCCCTGTCGATGTCCCGGGACGTCAAAGGTTAAGCTTGTTCAATATCTTGTATAGGACTTGAGGCCGTGCTGCGGCGCATCAGCGGGCGGTGCCCGAGGTGGCGCCCTGGCCGGTCTTGTCGGCGCCAACCTTGCGCAGGGCAGCCTCGATGGCCTTCAAGTTCTCGCGCGCAACGGTGTCCTTGGGATCCAGCCTGATCGCCTTGCGATAGTCGGCGAGCGCGCCTCTGGTGTCGTTGAGGAGCAGCCTGACGTTGCCGCGGTTGGTGTAGGCGGCGGCGTACTTGGCATCGAGCGCGATCGCCCGCGAATAGTCCCGCTCGGCCTCCTCCAGGCGCCCCAGCACCTTGAAGGCGAGGCCGCGGTTGAAATGCATCCAGGCCTGGGGAGCTTTCTGCTCGGCGAGCAGCGTCGTGCAGGCCCCCACGACCCTGTCGGGATCATTGATCGCCCACTGGCAGTCGGATTGGGAGTCTGCGTGCGCTTTGGCCGGCAGGAGCAGCGCCGATGCCGCCACCAAGGCGAGACTGACGCGCGACCGGCTCGAGCTCATCATGGCGCTCTTCCCTGAGACGCATCGAGACGTGCGCACTCTGGCTGCGGAGCGACAGGACGCACGGCTCGTGACACACAGGTATGTAAGCAGTGCGAATGCTAACGGACAGTATCGCGGGGAACATTGCGCCAAATCAATGTCGCCGCTTGCGCCGACCGCCAACGAGTCCGCGCTTAGTTGACCTGATCTTGGAGAGCGCCCGCGTACTGGCGCAGCGCATCGACGCGCCGCGCAATCGAGGGGTGGGTCGAGAACAGCCCACTGACGCGCTCCGCCACCGGGTTCTCGATGAAGAACGCCTCCATGCGCGAGGGCACGTCGAACTGGGCGTTGTTCTCTATCTTGCGCAGCGCACGGACGAGCGCGTCGGGGTTCTTGGTGAGCTCGGCGGCTCCCGCGTCGGCCAGGTACTCGCGCGAGCGCGACAGGGCGAGACGGATCAGCGTCGACACCCCCCAGGTGATCAGGATGATGGCGATCGCCAAGGCTATCGCCAGCAGGGCCCCGCCCGAGCCCTTGCCGCTGCTGCGGCTGTCGCTGTCGGAGCTGCTGCTGCCGCTCCAGTCGGAGGACGTTGACGTAGGGGTGGACGTCGGGCTGCCCCACGGCCCTTCGTTCTTCGGGCGCGGCGACCAGCCGTAGGGGAAATCCCAGCCGCGGATGGCGAGATCGCCGAAAAACGCGAAGATGCCGGCGAAAATGATGGCAATCACCATCATCTGCGTGTCGCGGTTGCGGATGTGGGTAAGCTCGTGGGCGAGGACGGCCTCGAGCTCGTCAGGCGCCAGCGTGTCGATCAGGCCGCGGGTTACCGCCACCACATACTGGCCTTCGCTCAAGCCCGACGCATAGGCGTTGAGCGCCGGCGTCTCGATGATCTGCAGGGCCGGCATCGGCAGGCCGCGCGAGATGCACAGGTTCTCGAGCGCGTTGTAGAGTTTGGGCGCCTCGGCCCGCGTCACGCTCTTGGCGCCGGTGGCGAGGCTGATCAGCTTCTGGTGCACGAAGTAGGCGATCACGAACCACACGAGAGCGCCGGCCATGGCCCACGGCCAGGACCGCCCGAACTGCCGAACGGCTCCCCGCACGATCTCGTCGAACGTGCCGCCGAGAAATGCGCTCCACAGCAACAGCAGCGAGAACAGCAATGCCTGCAGCAGCACGGCAAAGCCTGCCAGCAGCAGCACCGAGCGCACCCGGTTGGCCTGGATGTGTCCGTACAGTCCGTAAGCGCGGAACATGTCTCGTCATCCCGGGCCTTGTGCCCGGGACCCACCTATCACTGGCTGCCGAGCGTGCGGATGGCTGGATCCCGGCGACAAGCGCCGGGATGACCTCAGAATTTCACCTGCGGCGCGGCTTGCACGGCTTTGCGCTCGCCTTCCTCCAGGTTGAAGAACTCCTGGGGCGAGAAGCCCAGCGACTGCGCAAACAGCACGGCCGGGAAGCTCTCGCGGGTGGAGTTGTACTCGGCAGCCGCATTGTTGAAGAAGCGGCGGGCGGCGGCGATCTTGTTCTCGAGGTCGGAGAGTTCGGTTTGCAGCTGCTGGAAGTTCTGGTTGGCCTTGAGGTCGGGATAGGCCTCGGCCAGCGCGAAGATCTGGCGCAGCGCACCCTGCAGCGCGCCCTCGGCGGCGGCCTGGGCGGCGGGCCCCTGCGCGGTGACGGCAGCGTTGCGGGCCTTGATGACGGCCTCCAGCGTGCCCTTCTCGTGCGATGCGTAGCCTTTGACGGTCTCGACCAGGTTCGGCACCAGGTCGTGGCGCTGTTTGAGCTGCACGTCGATGTCGGAGAAGGACTGGCGGCAGCGCTGCCGCAGGGCGACGAGCCCGTTGTAGGTGGCGACGAGCCACAGCCCAGCGACCACGATGATGCCGAGAATGATCCAGCCGGCCATGCCCATGGCGACCTCCCAGAGTTGGCGACCCACCTGCGATATATGGCGAGACTGGGTTAACATTGCAGCGCCAGCGCTGCATTAACGCTTCGTTAACCTAGGTGGCGTGATGGTCCGGTTCCCTCCGGAACAGCGGTTGGAGAACATGGGCGGCGCCAACCTGCAGGCGATCTTCGAGGACGGCGGCCTGCCGCTCGGCGAGGACTTGCGGCGCGCCGTCGAGGCGTGGTTCTCCTATCTCGAGCACGAGCGCGGCGCCGCGGACAACACGCTCGACGCCTACGGCCGCGACCTCGCCCAGTTCCTCGCCTGGCTGAAGGCCGACCTCGGGCATGCCCCCTGCCTGGCCGATCTCGCCCGGCTCGATGTTCGGCGCCTTCGCGCCTTCATGGCCTCGCGCCGCCGCACCGGCATTGCCGGCCGCTCGCTCGCAAGGGCCATGTCCGCGCTGCGCGCCTTCTTCCGCTGGCTCGAGGCGCAGGAGATCGCGGCCAACCGCAGCATCCTGCAAGTGGCGCTGCCCAAGGTGCCGCACGGCATTCCCAAGCCTTTGACGGTGGACAGAGCGGCCGCCGTGGTCGATGGCGGCGCGAGGGCCGAGCTCGATTGGGTGGCGGCCCGCGACGCCGCTGTCCTTTTGCTGCTCTACGGCTGCGGCCTGCGCATCTCCGAGGCGCTGAGCCTCACGCCGAGGGAGGCGCCCGGCGCCGGCCGCGATACCATCCGGATCGTCGGCAAGGGCGGCAAGGAGCGGCTGGTGCCCGTGCTGCCGGTCGCCCAGCAGGCCATCGCCCGCTATAGGACGCTCTGCCCCTATCCCCTCGAGCCCGACGGCCCGCTGTTCCTCGGCGCCAAGGGCGGGCGCATGAGCCCGCGCATCGCCCAGCTGCTGATGGAGCGCCTGCGCGGCGAGCTGGGGCTTCCCGATACGGCGACGCCGCATGCGCTGCGCCATTCCTTCGCCACGCACCTGCTCTCCGCCGGCGCCGACCTGCGCCAGATCCAAGAGCTGCTGGGCCACGCCAGCCTCTCGACCACTCAGGTCTACACCGAGGTCGACCGGGAGCGGCTGCTCGCCGTCTACGACAAGGCACATCCGCGGGCGTAGCCGAGCCGTGCGCCGGGGTCAGACCCCTTGGCGAGCCCGATGTGATATGCATGACCTGTGTAAGGGGTCTGACCCCATTCCGCGCCGGAGCATCGCTTGCGCCTCCTCCGCACAGCCCTGCTGAGTCTTGCGCTGCTCGCTGCCTGCCTCGCCGGCGCCGCGGCCCAGCTGCCCACATGCCGCGGCAAGAACGTGCTCGACGAGCTGAAGGGCTCGGATCCGGCCGCGCACGCGCGCATTCTGGCCCAGGCCGCCGCCACCGAGAACGCCACCGCGATCCTGTGGCGGGTCGAGCGAGGTGGCAAGCCGCCCTCGCACCTGTTCGGCACCATGCACCTCACCGACGAACGCATCGCCAATGTCTCCCCGGCGGTGAAGGCGGCGCTCGGCGGCGCGCGGCGGCTGCTGCTCGAGGTCAATGCCGACGACCTCTCCGCGTCGGGGTTCATGAAGGCCTTCGCCAGCGCCCGGCCGCTGCTCACTTTTACAGACGGCAGGCGGCTCGAGCAGGTGCTCGGCCCCACGGACTACAACAAGACCATCGGCATCCTGGAGCGCGCCGGCCTTCCTGCACAGGTCGCGGGCGCATTCCGCCCATGGGTGGCGAGCATGATGCTGGCACTGTCCGACTGCGAGCGGCGGCGCACCACCCAGGGCGAGGCACCGCTGGATCTCAGGCTCGCACGCGAGGCGCAGGCGTTGGGCATCGGCGTCGGCGGCCTCGAGACGCTGGAGCAACAGTTCCGCGCCATGGCCAGCGTGCCCGAGGGCGATCAGGTCTCCCTATTGCGCGCCGGGCTTGCCATGTACGACCGCATCGACGACATGCTGGAGACGACCGTCCAGCTCTATCTCAAGCGCCAGCTGGGCGCGGTGTGGCCGCTCCAGCTCGTGCTCGCCGAGAAAGTCGGCGTGGCGGCGAAGGCCTTCGACTCCACCGAGGCGAGCCTGATCGTCGAGCGCAACCTGCGCATGCGCGACAAGGCGGTGGAGGCTCTCGGCGAGGGCGGCGTGATGATCGCGGTGGGCGCCCTGCACCTGCCGGGCAAGCAGGGTCTCGTCGCGCTGCTGCGCGCGGCAGGCTATACGGTGACCGCAGTGGAGTAGGTTGGGTTAGGCCGAAGGCCGTAACCCAACAGGGCATGGATAGTCGGATGTTGGGTTACGCGCCGATCTTGCGGTTTGCGCGTCCTCACCCGATCGGCGGCGCTAACCCAACCTACCAATGCAAGGAGATCTCCCATGACCAAGACCGCGCTCATCGTCGGTGCCGGATCGGGCATCAGCGCCGCGTTCGCCCGCGCGCTGGCGCGCGAGGGCTATAAGATTGCGCTGTCGGCCCGCAACACCGACAAGCTCGGCGCGCTCGCCAAGGAGACCGGCGCGGTTGCGATCGCCGCGGATGCGACCAAGCCCGATGCAGTCAAGGCACTGTTCGCCGAGGCCGACCGTACGCTCGGGGCGCTCGGCGTTGTCCTCTTCAATGCGAGCTACCGCACGCGCGGGCCGTTCCTCGATCTTGACCCGGTGGAGGTCGAAAGGACGCTCGCCGTGTCGTCTTTCGCCGGGTTTCTGGTCGGCCAGGAGGCGGCCAGGCGCATGGTCGCCGCAGGAGGGGGCGCGATTTTCTTCACTGGTGCATCGGCCAGCGTGAAGGGCTATGCGCAGTCAGCGCCGTTCGCAATGGGCAAGTTCGCCCTGCGCGGCCTCGCGCAGTCTATGGCGCGTGAGCTGGGTCCGAAGAACATCCACGTCGCGCATTTCGTCATCGACGGCGGCGTCAGGAGCGCCGAGCGCGGCCGCGTGGAGGCGGCCGGCGCCACGCCGGACAGCCTCCTCGATCCCGACGCCATCGCGCAGACCTATATGGCCGTGCTCGAGCAGCCGCGCAGCGCCTGGAGCCTCGAGGTCGAGCTGCGCCCCTGGGTGGAGAAGTTCTGAGCCACGCATATACGATCCGATGTCAGATCGCTGTTGGTGTGCTGCGCAAATCTGCCCGCCACCCAAATATGCCGTGGTTCCTCAACGGCCCGCTAGGGTAGGGAACGTGTTCTGCCCAGTGTGAGCGACGGCACCTCGCCGTAAGCGGCTCGGTAGCGCATAGCAAACTTGCCGAGGTTTACAAATCCGCTGGCGAGGGCGATCGAGGAGACGGTGTCACCGGGTGCGGGCGACAACAACCGCGCGCGAGCGAGGTCTAGCCGACAACGCAGAAGAAGCTGCATGGGCGAGCAGTGCAGATTCTTCTGAAATCCGATCTGCAGGGCGCGGATGCTCACGCCCAGCTCGGTTGCCAGGCCGGTGATGGTAATCGACTCGTGCGCGTGCGCTTCCAAATAGTCGCGGGCGCGTTGGACGGTGATGCGAGATATCGCCCTTGGCGCCGGGGGAATCCCAGGGCGCAGGTTTGCATGCGCCGCAGCGATCACGAGGTTAGTCAGGAACTCACCGAAGGAAACAACCGCCAATCTGCTCAAGCCCTCGTCGTCGAGAGTGCGCAGCTCGTTGAAGGCACCCATGATATTGCGGACACACGCCCGGCCCGGCCCCTGGCGGAGATCGACCGCCGCCGCGCGATGATCAACCGGAACCGACTTGCTCCCCTCCGCGCGGTGCCGCAATTCGGCGGTCGGAAATTCCACTGTGTATGAAAGTGTTCTTGGTCCTATCCCGAGCGT
>Ga0247830_10000127_pt1 | contig 22623 bp, 17 predicted proteins | sample 12C_Control_Day5_FD_207766 | JGI IMG/M metagenome (GOLD analysis project Ga0247830, IMG submission 207766) | Soil microbial communities from agricultural site in Penn Yan, New York, United States - 12C_Control_Day5 | ecosystem: Environmental > Terrestrial > Soil > Agricultural land | place...
CCTGCAGCGACTTCCCATTGAGCCGCGGCTATTTCAAGGCCTTGCAGATCCCGCTGCTGCGAGGACAGGGCTTCACGGGCACTCCGGCGCGTGACGAGCGGACGATGATCGTTTCGGCGACTATGGCGAAGCGGATCTGGGGCGACGAGAACGTCCTCGGACGGGAGATCACGGCAGGTCCCGCAGGTAACTTCACCATCGTGGGCGTTGTCGGAGACGTGCGGAACGAGGATCTCGCGCTTCCCCCTGCACCGACGATGTACATCTCATCAGCGCAATATCAATGGTCCACGATGACGGTGATCGTCCGCAGCATCGGTGCTGAGACGCAAGCACCTTCACTGCTGCGAACCGCGGTTCGCGAGATCGATCCGCAGCTGGCGCTCTATAACGTTCGCACCACGATCGATCGCCTGGATCGCAGCGCCGCCCAGCCGAGACTCAACGCCACTCTGGTCGGCCTGTTCGCGGCGGTGGCGGCGCTTCTCGCGGCGCTTGGCATCTATGGCGTGCTCGCCTACCTCGTGTCGCTGCGGCAGCAGGAGATCGGCATTCGGATGGCACTCGGGGCAGGCCGGCCGGCCGTCGTGGGATTGATCCTCAGCCGTGGCTTGTGGCTCACGGCGAGCGGTGTCGGCGCCGGCATCGTCGCCGCTCTTGGTGTCTCGCGGTGGCTCCGCTCGCTGATGTTCGAGGTGAGCCCGACCGACCCGCGGACGATCGGATTGGCGGTCGCTCTGGTCGTCCTCGTCGCGGTGGTGGCGAGCTACGCGCCGGCGCGGCGAGCGACAAGAGTGGATCCTCTCCTCGCATTGCGATCACAGTGAGTTGAGTTTCCAGTCCGGGTTGACGCGTGCGTACACGAGCTGGTCGCGCGGAGTCCCGAATTTCACGCTGCTCGACCGAAGGCGTCCTTCATAGATGTAGCCGGCCTTGTTCAGCACACGAACCGATCCCGCGTTCTCGGCGAACGGCAGCGCGAACATTCGCAGGATGTTCACATTGCGGAACGCATGCTCGGTGGTCAACACGAGGGCTTCGGTCGCGATCCCGCGCCCCCAGAAGGCTTCGCCCAGCCAGTAGCCGATCTCAGCCGAGAATCGCTCCACATCGTGCCCCGCCACATAGCCGATCGCGCCGACCGCGGCACCCTCGACCTCGATGGCAAGATTGCTCTGGTCCTGCAGGCTCGCCGCATACTTCAGAAAGTCGCGGGCGTTGTTCCGGGTATACGGATGGGGAAAACGGTCGCGGAGATTCTTCGCGACATTGATGTTGTTCGCGTGTTCGGCAAGCGAGTCGATATCAGACTCACGCCAGGGGCGCACACGGCATCGCTCGCCTCGAAGCTGCACGGCTGTTCGGGTGCCTAGAAGAGCCCCCGCCCCTCATGCCTGAGCCATCGCTCCGCGTCACGGAACGCGGGGCAGGCCTTCTCGACGAGAGCCCAGAACCGCCGGCCGTGATTCTGCTGCTTCAGGTGCATCAGTTCATGGATCAGCACGTAATCGCAAATATCTGGCGGCATCTGCACGAGCCGGAAGTTGAGCGCGATGGCGCCCGCGCGCGAACAAGATCCCCAACGTGAACGCTGGTTCCTGATCGTTACCCTGCTCACCTCGAGTTGGTGCTGTGCGGCAAGCGCGTAGAGGCGAGGAACGAGGCGAGCCTTCGCCAGCGCTCGAAGGTCTCGTTCGATCTCGGGCCGGACATCCAGCGCGGATTCGACGGCAACCGTTCGATCCCCGTAGCGGGCCACGAGCCCCATATCGCGCGCCTCGATGCGGACCTGGTGAAGCGCACCCGCGAACATGACCGTGCTGCCGTGCGTCCACTGCTCCGGCGCACGCTCGCTGCGGGCGCGTTTGCGCTCGCGTGTCACCCACGAGAGATGCCGGCCCATGAATGCCACGGCTTCGGCACGCGAGCCGCCGCGGGGGATCGTCACGCGCAGCGTGCCATCCGGCTTCACGCGAAGGATGTAGCGGCGCGCCTTTCTGACGCGAACGAATTCAATACGCTCTGCAGGTGTCTTGCGGGGATCCGGAGCGACAGGCTCCAGTCGTTCGGATGTCCGGGTTACACCCGAATCTCCGGTCACGGAAAAGGGAAGATCCAGCTGCACGACCTCGGAGATGATAACCGCTCGAGTTCGCCAGGGGCAGCTCAATCATTGCGCAGCGCGACGATCGGATCCACAGCCAGCGCGCGGCGCGCCGGCACGTAGCTGGCCAGCAGCGCAATCACCGCGAGAAAGGCGGCGACGCCACCGAAGCTCACGGGATCGGTCGGTGTGACGTTGTAGAGGATCGACTGGATGACCCAGGTGATGCCCGCGGCGCCGACCATGCCGCCGGCAATGCCCCACCCGGCAAGCCGCACGCCCTGCCCGACGATCAATCTCAGCACGTCGCGCCGCTCGGCGCCAAGCGCGACGCGAACGCCGATCTCCTGAACGCGCTGTGATACCGAGTAGGACAGCACGCCGTAGACGCCGACGGACGCGAGCACGAGCGCGACGAAGCCAAACGTCGCGAACATCGAGCCGAAGAGAGCGTATTGCCAGTAGCTCAATCGCCGCAGATCCTCTACGGTCGAAACGTTGAAGAGCGGCAGTGTCGGATCCGCGAGGCGCAGTTGTTCGCGGACGGCCGGTGTGATGCTCGCGGGCGCACCCGCCGCGACACGAATGGTGATTCCGGTATTCAACGCCGGGTCGAACGGGTAGGGAACATACGCCGCAGGAGATGCACTCTCGCTGTCGTTCCCCTGCCGATGCCGGAAATCGGCGACGACACCGACGACGCTGAACCATGCGTCTATCTCCCCCTCCGCCATGCGGAACCTGCGTCCGAGAGGATCCGTGTCAGGCCACAGCCGGCGGGCCATCGCCTGGTTGACGATCGCGACCGGCGTACGCGTCGAGCCTTCGGCATCCGTCATGTCGCGGCCGGCGACCAGCGATACACCAAGGGTCTGGCGCAGGTGAGGCGTCACTCCCATCAAGGCGATGTCAGGCTCGTGCCCCGGCTCGAACGACTGCCCCTCGACGAGAACACGGCCGCCGTTTCCACCTGCACCCATCGGCACGAAGTTCGACGCGAACGCCGCCTGCACGCCGGGCAGCGACTCCACCCGGCGGACTACGTCGTCGACACGCCGCGACTTTGCGTCATCGGACTCATACGCCGCACCGGGAAGGTAGAAGCGCATAGACATCAGCGGCGCAGTGTCGAACCCGACGGTGGTTCCCTGCAGGTTGAGGAAGCTGCGCACGAACAGCGATGCGCCGACGAGCAGTACGAGCGCCAGTGCGACTTCGGCGATGACCAGCGCGTTGCGAAGCCGTGCGCGTGTGCCGCCGGCGTTTCCTCGTCCTCCCTCTTTGAGGCTGGCCTGCAGGTTGGTTCGCACGGCCTGCAGCGCCGGGGCGAGACCGAACACGACGCCGGTCAACAGCGACACCAGGGTCGTGTAGAGGAGCGCGCGGCCGTTCAGACTCCACGAAATGAAGTACGGCACCTGGTCCGGCGGCATCGCGCCGTCGAGCAGCCGGACACCGATCCACGCGATACCCGCCCCGATCGGCGCGCTGACCGCACCGATCAACACAGCCTCGGTGAGCAGCTGGCGGACGATCCGCCAGCGGCCGGCGCCGAGCGCTGCCCTGATCGAGATCTCGCGCTGACGAACCGAGGCGCGCGCCAGCAGCAGGTTCGCCACGTTCGCGCACGCGATCAGCAGCACCAGCGTCACGGCGCCCATCATCGTCAGCATCACGAGCTTGACCTGCTGCGGGAGCATCCATTCGTTGATCGTTCGAGTGGTGAACCGCCAGTTCTTGTTTTCCTTGGGATACGCGGACGCGAGGCGCGTCGCAATCGCGGAGAGCTCGGCCTCGGCCTGCTGCCGCGTGACGCCGGGCTTCATGCGCGCGAAGACAGAGTGGATCGATCCGCGTGCGTCGCGCGGCGAGCCGTCCTGATAGGGGGCAATCGTGACCCAGAGCCGCTCGTTCTCGGGGAAGAAAAAGCGCTCCGGCATCACGCCGACGACCGTGTGCGGGAGTCCGTTGACGACGATCGATTTGCCGATGAGGCCGCGATCCTCCTGGTACCTGAGTTTCCAGAGCTCGTGGCTGAGCAGAACGACGCGTTCGGCGCCAGGCTTGTCATCGTCCGCATTGAAGTCGCGGCCGATGATCGGCTGTGTGCCGAGCATCGAGAACAGGTTCCAGCTGATGGTCTCGCCCGCATACCGTTCCGGCTCGCCGCGCCCGTCGGCGATGGTGAGACTGCGGCTTGCGAAGGCGGCAACAGCCTCGAGGGTCGACGCGCTATCGCGGATCTCCTTGACTTCCTGGTACGACGGCGTTCCGCGCGTGATGCGCTGCTCGTGGTTCTGCGAATGCACGACGAGCAGTCGATTCGGATCCGGATAGGGGACCGGCCTGAGGATGACGCCATCGATGACACTGAAGATCGTGGCGTTCACGCCGATACCGAGCGACAGGCAGGCGACCGCGACGGCGGTGAAGCCAGGATTCTTGATGAGCGATCGAAATGCGTAGCGCAGGTCTTGAAACATGCAAGTCCTTATACGTCAGTGACAAACACGCGGTTCATCATGGTGAAATACGGCAATGGGAGCCGTCGACAATTTCATTCACCTTTTTGCGCCGCTGACGGCCAATTGCCGCGACTTCCGCGCGAAGTGGGACGAGTCGAAAGGGCTGAGCCCGGAAGGCATCAGCGGGTGCTGGACCGGCGAGTGGATCAGCAAGGCCACCGGCCATCACGGGCGGCTCCTCTGCGTGATCAGTCCTCTCGCTCCCGCGTTGTGGCGAATGTACTTCCGCGCCGAGTACGCGACCCTGTTTCGCGCGTGCTACTCCACCGACGTCACCCTCTATCAGAAGGAAGACGGCTGGACGTTCACCGGTGGATCAGATCTCGGTGTGCTTGCCGGTGGAGAGTACAGCTACGCAGGCCGCGCCACGCTGGAGTCGCTGTTGTGTTCGTACAAGTCCAGCAGGGATCACGGGGAATTCAGACTGCGCCGAGAGACATCGCGCAATTTGTGACGACAGTCCGGGGATTCACCGCCGAGATCGCGGAGACCCCTTGGCTTCTGAAGACAAGAAACGCTCCGTGCCTCTGCGGTGCCGCCTTTCGACACTTGTGGAAACGAGTTGGCGGGTCAGAACCTGAACAGGGGCCGCCCAGCGGGCATCCCGGGCCACGGGATCGATGCGAGCAGTGCGACGAGGGACAAGCCGTAGAAGATCATCGCGATCCGGGCGCGCCGCTCGATCGGCGCCTTCTTCACCTTGCTGCGGCCGACATGTGCGAGCGCGATGGCGATGAGCATACCGAACACGTGCTCGACGGCAAAGAACCGAAGCTGCGTGGCTTTCATGGCGGCGCCGAAGTCCGCGAGGGCGGCCGCTGTGATCGGGCTGAAGACGAAATACAGCAGCAGACCGAGCAGCATCTGCGTGTCGAGGAGGATCGTGTACCACTTGCCTTCCGCCTGATTTCCGGATCCACCGCGAAGGGCCGCGGCGACGCCCGCGGCGATGGCGGCCCATCGCAGCCAGGAATGAACGATCAGCAGGATGGAGTACACGCTACCTGGCCGCGTCCTGATTGAGGATCGCGAGCACCTCATTCACCGTGGACCTTCCCGCGTCGGTCGTGTACCACTCGTCCAGGTGCTGATGAAGTTCGTCGGCTGAGATCTTCGGCTTGTTCTCGAGGAACCACTTCTGGAGCTCGGCGGGCCGCTCGACCCACGCGCCAATGAAGGCGTCCTTGTCGTCGAGCACGACGATCGTCGGCGTCGCGCGTCTGCCGTCGGGGGTCATGTGCTCGGACTGGACGCGCGTGCCTTCGGTGCGGCCGATGACGCGCAACTCGAGCTTCTCGGGAACGGCGGCGGCGAGCTTCGCCAGGTATGGAACCGCCCACGCCGAATCGCTGCAGCGATCCTCGGCGACGGCGAGGATGCGACGCCTTGCGGGGAGCGCCCTCGCCGCCGTCAGAGCTGCGGCGTCGATGGCTGCGTTCGAAAACCGTGATCGCCACTGCTCCTGCCGCGCGCGCGCGTTCTCGAGAAACGTGTGGAAGGGCGTGGCATGCGCCCACAGTGCGGCATAGTCGATCTGCTGCGCAGCGACGGTGAGGGATGAGACCAGCAGCATCACGCCGGCGGTCAGAAACGCTCGCATGACGCGAGTATAGTCGGGCCGGGGAACTTCCCCTAACGACCGGTGTCCACTAGGCCATGCTCGAAGTCAGGAACCTTGGAAAGTTCTACTCGGGAATTCCCGCCGTCAAGGACGTGAACTTCACGGTCCACCGGGGAAACATCCTCGGCCTGCTCGGGCCGAACGGGTCGGGCAAGTCGACAACGGTGTCGATGATCACGAGCCTGCTCGAGCCCACCACCGGCCGCGTTTTCCTCGACGGCCAGCCGATCGATGACGCACCACTCGAGTACAAGGCACGCATTGGATACGTGCCGGAGGAAGCGCACCTCTATACGTACCTGACCGGGCCCGAGTACCTCGAGCTCGTCGGCCAGCTCCGCGGCATCGCGCCGCGCGTGCTGCAGGAAAAGATCGAGGCCTTCATGCGGATCTTCGGTCTCGAAGACGACCGCTACTCGCAGATGTCGGCGTACTCGAAGGGCATGCGCCAGAAGATCCTGATCTCGGCCGCCCTTCTCCACGACCCCGAGATCATCGTGCTCGATGAACCGAACTCCGGTCTTGACGTGACGTCCAGCCTCGTGTTGCGCAGCCTCGTCCAGGAACTTGCCGCCGCGGGCAAGATGATCGTCTACAGCTCACACGTCCTGGAGATCGTCGAGAAGGTGGCGACCGACGTCCTGATCCTGCACGATTCGAAAGTGGTCGCGCATGATTCCGTGTCACGCCTCCGCGATCTGATGGCCCTTCCATCTCTCGAGCAGGTCTTTCGCAAAGTGGTCGTCGTCGAGGATGTCGACCAGGTCGCGCGCGACATCATCGGGGTCATGCGGCTGTGATCAGCGAGCGAGAGCAGACGCACCTGCTCGCACGCACGTTCTTCTCGCGGATGTTCGAGAGCGATCTGATGCCTCCCGGGCTGCCGCAGGTCCGTCTCGTCGTCTCGGTGATCTCGTTTCTCGCCGCCCCCTCGCTCGTGCTCCCTCTGCTGCTGATGAAGAAGTACGTGTGGTTCTACACCGAGGGCGAGGTACGGCTCGCGATGGCGCAGGACCGCACGATGGCTCTACTGCTCTCGATGACGGCGACCGCCTTCATCACGCTCGTGATCTGGGAGAACATATTCCCCGATCGCCGCGACAGCCGCACGCTGGGTGTCCTGCCGGTTCGTAACCGCTCCTTCGTCTTCGCACGGCTGGCCGCGGTTGTGACGCTGTTCTCGGTGCTGTTTCTGTTCACGACGGCGCTCTCTTCGATCGCGTTCGGCGTTCTCGGCGCGATGACATACCTGCCCGAGGGTTTCACTCGAGTAGCGCTGGCGCACTTTCTTTCGGTGTCGGCAGCGGAAGCGTTCGTGTTCTTCGGGATCCTTGCGGTGCAGTGCGCGCTGCTGAACATCTTTGGACCCATCACCGCGCACAGGCTCGCGGTCGTGCTGCAGATCGCGCTGATCGTCACCGTGCTCCAGATGCCCATGGTGCTGCCGCCGGGCACCAGCTTCAGCCTCGACGCGAACGGCACACCAGGGTGGGTCAGTACCGTCTCGGCGTCGTTGCTGGCGCCGCTCTGGTTCCTTTCGCTCTACCAGTGGCTGATCGGCTCAGCCTTTCCGGGCACGATTCACCTGGCTTGGACCGCTGCCGCCCTCGGCACTCTCGCGCCGTTGTTCGCGCTTGCCTTCTATGCCGCCAGCTACCGGCGACTGACCCGCCTCGCGATTGAAGGACGTCCGGTGCCGCGCTCACTGCGCGCACCGCTCTCGAGCCGGCTCGTGACCACGGCATCGCGGGCGTTCACGCACGCCTCTGCCGCCGCTGCAGTGTGCGCGTTCACAATCCGGACGCTGGGGCGCAGCCGGCAGCACCGCATGCTGCTGGCGGTGTGGATCGGCGTGGCGCTCGCCCTGACGATTTCCGCGGCGGTCCCGATCATCCTTCGTCTGGGATGGAGCGCATTCGATCATCCGCGCGCATCGCTGCTCGCCGGCCCGCTGATCTTCGCCGCGCTGATCCAGACGGGCATGCGCTCGCTGTTCGCCATCCCCGTCGAGCTCAAGGCCAACTGGATGTTCCGCGTGCGCGAACCGCTGCGGCTTGCGCCGGCGCTGGCGGGGGCCTCCGCCGCGCTGATCGTCTGCGGCGTCATCCCTCCAGCCATCGTGGCATTCCTTTATGCCACGGCACTCTGGGGAATGCGGACAGGCGTGGCGCACGCCGTCTTCTGCGCCGTGCTGGCCACCGGGCTCGTGCAGATCCTGATGCGCGGTGCCGACAAGGTGCCTTTCACCTGCACCTACACACCAGGCACGGCCCACATCGGCAAACTGTGGCCGCTGTACCTGACGGCCTTCTCCCTCTTCTCGTACGGCATGGCGGATCTCGAATCGGGTCTCCTGAAAAACCCTCGGTCTTTCGCGATGACCATCGCCATCGTCGCCGCAATTGCCATGGTCCTGTGGATCATGCGTATTCGCGACACGAGGCTGCTGCCGCACCTCCGTTTCGATGAGGAACCGCCGATCACGTTGACACTAGTATCGTTTTGATACTAGTATCCGCGGCCATGCCGCGCACGCGCCCCACCTACGACGTCGAGAAGCACCTCCCGCTCAAGCCTCTCGTATTTCAAATCCTGCTCGGCCTCGCCGATGGCGAGCGCCACGGGTGGAGCCTCGTCCGCGACGTTCAGCAACGCGGGGGGTTCGGGCGCCTCATGCCGGGGAACTTCTATCGCACCCTGCGCTCCGTGGTCGACGCCGGCTTCATCGAGGAGTCGGCGTCGCGTCCAGCTGCAGCCGAGGACGATGACCGACGACGATATTTCCGGCTCACGCCGCTCGGGGAACAGGTGGCGATGGCCGAGGCCCGGCGACTGGAGGCGGCGGTACTCGAAGCACGCGCAAGGAAGCTGCTGGCGAAACGCGGATGAACGGCGGTCTGCGCCGGCGGCTCTACTCGCTCCTGCTGCTCGCCTTTCCGCGCAGCGTGAGACGCGAGTATGGGCGCGAAATGACCGAGCTGTTCGAGTCGCAGCTCGAAGACGCGCGCCAGGCGGGCACGTCCAGATTCCAGGTGTGGTCGATGGCGATCACCGACGCGCTGCGACATGGCGGTGCGCAACGCGCGGAGCCAATCCGAAGCGTACTGGTCGCGGCGGGACGCAGCGTGAGGAGATGGAGGTGGTGGATGCGCGCATTCTTTCATGATGTTCGATACACGTTGCGTGTCGTGGCCAGGCGTCCGGCCGTCACGCTGCTCGCGATACTCACGCTCGCGCTCGGTATTGGCGCCAACACGGCAATTTTTTCCGCGGTCAACGCCGTTCTGCTGCGGCCGCTTCCGTACCCGAAGCCGGACCGGGTCATGATGCTCTTCGAGAAGCGGCCTGCAGAGGGCGCGTTCGACAATCCGGCTTCGCCGGCCGACGCGCTGGACTGGATCGCGATGAACACCACCTTCGACACGATGGCCGCGATGACGCCCGCGCCGGTGGACCTGACGGGTTCAGGCGATCCGGTGCGGGTATCCGCTGGCGCTGTGACGCCGCGGTTCTTCGACGTGTTCGGCACGCAGCCGCTCTTCGGCCGCACGTTTCAAAGCGACGATGCCGTTCCCGGCAAAAACCGTGTCGTCGTTCTCGGCCACAGCATCTGGCGGGAGCGGTTCGGCGGCAATTCCTCGATTGTCGGTCAGACGGTCTCGCTGAGCGGCGTGCCGCACGTCGTGATCGGGGTACTGCCTGAGACGTTCGATTTCCCGGATGACACGCTTCGGCTCTGGGTACCGCTGTCATTCACGACTGCGACGCCGACACGGACACTCCATTACCTGAACATGTACGGGCGCCTCAAACCGGGCGTCACCCTGGATCAGGCACGCGCCGACATGGACCGCGTAGGAGCGCAGCTCCTGCAACAGTACCCCGATGCGAACCGCGGTCATGGCGTTCACCTCAATTCGATGACGGCACAACTGAAAGGGCCGATCCGTTCTCCGCTACTGCTTCTGGTCGGAGCGGTGGCCTTCGTGCTGCTCATCGCCTGTGTGAACGTGTCGAACCTGATGCTCTCGCAGGCGGCGGCGCGCCGGCGCGAGATGGCAGTGCGCGCGGCCGTGGGTGCGGGCCGCGCCAGGCTGGCCGGTCAGATGCTGACCGAATCGATCGTCCTCGGCCTTCTCGGCGGCGCCGCGGGACTGCTGGTGGCGCGATGGGCCATCGCCGCGCTGCGAAACGTCGCGCCCGTCGACACACCGCTCGTCGGCCTCCAGCATTTCACGCTCGAACCGCGCGTGCTGGTCTTCACCGTCGTGCTGTCGCTGGCCGCCTCCGTCCTCTTTGGCGCCATGCCCGCGTGGTACCTCGCGCGACAGAATCTCAACGACACGTTGAAAGATGCGGGCCGTTCGCCGGCGAGCGTCAGGCGCAGGGTTCGCGTGGCGCTGGTCGTGTCGGAGATCGCGTTGGCGTCGCTGCTGCTGATTGCGGCCGGTCTCACCATTCGCAGCTTCCAGTCTCTCCTGAACACGGAGGCCGGTTTCGAGCGAGACCACGTGCTCACCTTCGCGATCACGCTGCCGGCGTCCCGTTACCGCACTCCGGAAGCGCAGGTCGCGGTTTTCAGATCGATCGAGAGCCGCCTGCAAACGCTCCCTGGTGTTCGTGCCGTCGCGGCGACGAGTCATCTTCCACTCGCCGGCAACGACTCACGGCGCGGCGTGGGTATCGAAGGTCGTGAGCCGACACCCGACACGCCCACACGCGCACACGTCAGGGCGATCACGAACGAGTACCTGAACGTGATGGGGATCCGGCTCAAACAAGGGCGTCCATTCGGGCCGGCTGACACCGACGACGGATCGAAGGTGATCATCGTCAACGATACGATGGCGCGGCGCTACTGGCCGGGAACTTCGCCGATTGGAAAACGACTGCAACTTGGAGGGGAGACTGAGTGGCGCGAGGTCGTCGGCGTGGCCAATGACGTCCGCTTCTGGGGGCTCGACCGACCCGTGAACCCGGAAATGTATCTTCCGCTCGGGCAATACCCGACCAGCTTCGCGACGTTTGCGCTGCGGACCGACACAGCCCCCTCATCGCTCACAGCGGCCGCGCGTGAACAGATCCATGCCGTGGATCCGGATCTGCCGGTTGCCGACGTGCAGAGCATGAGCGATGTGGCGGCTGACTCCATCTCCTCTCGGCGCGCCGGCATGCTCCTCCTGACTGTGTTCGGAGGGCTGGCGCTCATCCTCGCCGTCGCTGGTATCTATGGCGTCATGGCGCACCTGGTCGCGTTGCGGAGCTCGGAGATCGGCATCCGGATGACGCTCGGCGCGCAACCGTCCTCCATCATGGGACTCGTGCTTCGAGAGGGGCTCGCCCAGGCGCTCGCCGGCCTCGCGATCGGCATGGCGGGCGGCGTGCTCGTGATGCGGACATTTCGCGCGATGCTGTTCGAGGTGAATCCGGCCGATCCGGTCACGATCGCTGCCGTGACGGTCCTGCTCATTGCGGCCGCCACGCTGGCCTGCATCCTTCCCGCGCGCCGGGCCATGCGCGTGGACCCGGTGGAGGCGCTGCGCTCGTGAACAGCCAGATCGCCTCCAACCTTCACGACGGCTTGTGCGTCCAACCGACGTGTTACCGAGCCACGACTTCGCATTCGCTCTCAGGTTGCTTCGGCGCTCACCCGCGTTCGCGACGTCGGCGATTCTGACGTTTGCGCTCGCGATCGGCGCCAACACGGCGGTTTTCAGCGCCGTCAAAGGCGTACTTCTCACGCCGTTGCCCTACCCCGACCCGGATCGTCTCGTGCGGCTGTTCGAGGAAGCGCCGAAGACTCCGCACTTCCCGATGGCTCCAGCCGATTTCCGCGACTACCGGGATGAGCTGCGGACGTTCGAGGGGGTCGCCGCCTACATGCGCAACGACCTGCAGATCGCGGAGGGCGGCCGCGCGGAGCAGTTGCGCGGCATGCAGGTCACCTCGGGATTCTTCCGTCTGCTCGGCTACACGCCGCTCATGGGGCGTGAGTTCGAGCTTAGCGAAGAGTTGACCGGTATGCCGGATGTCGTGGTCCTGAGTCATCACTTGTGGGCGCGACGGTTTGCCGCCGATCCCGCAGTCGTCGGACGCACGATCCGCCTCTCAGGACGGTCCTTTCGTGTGGTCGGTGTCCTCCCCGAGGGTTTTCAACACGTGGGCGGTACCTACCGCACGTACGGACACGGAGAACCGGTGGACGTCTGGTGGGTGCTCCCTGTGCCGAACGACGAGCAGCCGCGAAACCGGTACTCCCATTTCTTCAATGTTGTCGGCAGAACGCGCGCGGACGCCACGCGAGCGGCGGTCGAAGAAGATCTGCGTGCGAGCTCAGATATCGTGCGGAAGCGCTATCCGACTCCCAACAGCCCATGGTCGGTCAGCATGGTGCCGCTCGAGAAGGAAATCGTCGGCAGCGTCGATTCCACGCTCGTCGTGCTGGCCGCGGCGTCCTCACTGGTGCTCCTCCTTGCCTGCGTCAATGTGGCAGGGCTGCTCCTCGGCCGTGCGAGTGGACGCGCGCGCGAGATGGGTGTTCGCGCCGCGCTCGGCGCGACACAGTGGAAACTCATCCGGCAGATGCTGATGGAAACGCTCCTCCTCGCGACGACGGGAGGGGCACTCGGGATCGCCATCGCGCTCGCCGGCGTCCGCGCGCTCGTCGCTTACGGCCCGGCCGACGTGCCGCGACTGCGCATGATTGCCGTGGATGGTGAAGTCTTGGCTTACGCTCTGGTGGCGACGACGGTGAGCGCGTTTCTTTCGGGGCTCGCGCCGGCACGGCATCTGGCGCGCTCAGGCGTTGCCGACACGCTGAAGGAAGGCGGGCGCACCGTTGCGGGATCGGCACCGCAGCGAACGCGCCGCGTGCTTGCCACCGTTCAAATCGCGCTCGCGTTCGTGCTCGTCGTCACTGCTGGTTTACTACTGCGAAGCTTTGCGAGGATGGTGAGCGGCGATGCCGGATTCAGAGCCGCATCGACAATCAGCGTGGCGCTCGAGCTGCCGCGGGCGAGATACAGCGCCAAGACCGCGCCGGCGTTCTACCAGCGCGTCTTGTCAGGCGTTCGCGCCCTCCCCGGCGTCGAACATGCCGCGTTCGCATCGGACCTCCCCTGGACCGGTTACGACGAGAACACCGGCTTCGACATCGTCGGCCGCGCCGCGGAGGACACAGGCCCCGAAGCTCGTTATCACTTCCTCACTCCGGGCTACACGCACGCCGTCGGCACGCCACTTCTCGCAGGACGCGATTTCTCGGAAGGTGACACCGCCGACGCGCCCCTGGTTGTGCTGATCAACGAAAGCGCGGCCAGGAAGTACTGGGGCAGCTCGCGGGCGGCCGTGGGGGCGCGGCTGGATCTCTGGGGCGCGCATCGGACAGTTGCAGGAGTCATCGGCGATGTACGCGATACGCCATGGAGCGCGAGCGCGGTGCCTGCGCTGTATTTTCCGGTCGCGCAGATGTGGACACCGCAGCCGATGCATCTCATCGTTCACGCGGGCACAGAACCGATGACTCTCATAGAGCCGATCCGCCGGGTGATGACCGAACTGGATCCGGAGCTGCCGCTCGGCACGATCGCGCCGCTGGATCAGGTCGCCTCATCCGCACTCGCGTCACGGCGCCTCACGCTGTGGCTCGTGTCGGTGTTCGGAGGAACCGCGGTGCTTCTGGCCGTCGTCGGGCTCTATGGAGTCATGGCGCAGTCGGTGAGCCAGCGGCTGCATGAACTGGGCGTCCGTCAGGCGCTCGGCGCGACGAGATCCGACATCATCCGTCTGGTGCTGTCCAGTGGCGCCTTGATGACGTTCGCCGGCCTTGCGTGCGGCCTCATCCTGTCGCTCGCTGCCACCCGCCTTGTCGCCGCACTTCTGTTCGGCGTGAGCGCCGCCGATCCACTGACGTTTGCCGTCGTCGCCGTGGCGCTTCTCGCCGGTGCCGCCGGGGCATCGTACCTGCCGGCACGCCGCGCCGTGCGCGTGGATCCGGTGGAGGCGCTGCGCTCGTGATCACTCGCGTGTGTGCCGGGAGCCGAAATTCTTCTCGATGAAAGCGTCGATCGCCGGCCAGTAATCCGGTCGGCGTGCATACATCTCGTTGTGGTCGGCGCCTCTCAACGCAAGAAACATTTTTCTGTCTCCTGGCGCGGCGTCGTATACCTTGCGGCCGCCGGCAAAAGGAATCAACGTGTCGGCGTCACCGTGAATCACGAGCAGCGGTCCACGATAACCCGTCAGGTGGCGTGAGGTCGGGAATCGATACGTCGAGAGAAAGCTCAGGCCGAGCAACAACGGGTTGGCGGCAAACAGCGATCGCGCATCCGGAAACGCGCTCTCGAGAACCAGCGCATCCGGTGGGCTCTTCGAGGCGGCATACGCTGCCACGACCGATCCGAGCGAACGTCCCCAGACAATAGTGGCGACGTCCTTCCGCAGTCGCTCGGCGAAATAGCGGACTGACGCGTCCGCATCCAGATAGATCCCCTTTTCGCTCGGGCTTCCACTGCTCCCACCGTAGCCGCGGTAGTCGACGGCAAGCACGCTGAATCCCCGCTGGCGAATGTCGGCGAAGACGTCCAGCCAAAGCGAAAGATTGCCGCCGTTGCCGTGCCAGTAGATCACCTGTGCGCGCGGCGATGGGTGCTCCATCCACCATCCGTGCAGCGTCACACCGTCGGAGGTCACGATTCGAAGGTCTTCGTACGCAATGCCCGCGGCCGCCGGAGTTCTTTGAATGCCTGGCAGGGGAAAGAACGCCATGCGCGGCTGGACCAGGATGACCAGCGCCCACAACACGACAACGAACACGAGGCTGAGAATGATGAGGTTCCGCATCCGGATGTTCGGCGGGCGAACGGCGTGTCGCCATCGCTAGATAGCTTCGAACGAGACCTCGTGGCCCGAACGACGGGCGAAAAAGCGTAGAACGTTCGCGCGAGGAACGACGCGGTTCACGGCCATTACCGCCCGCTGAAGATCATCCCGCTGCTCCGCCTGCGCGTTATGTGGCGCGATCGCAAGCCGGTGCAGATAGTAGGCGCATCCCTCGTGCGCGATGAGAACGACGGTGCGGACGTCGTGCACCTGGGCAAGAAATCGAAGCTGCTCCTCGACGCCGCGCGAGTCCCAGTATGCGGCGGAACGTCCGGAGAGCACCACGGGGCCGCCGGGACACGCCAGGCGGTCGTATCGTGGCAGTCCCAGTCCATGGTGGAGAAAGTCGTCCACCTGGTCACCGATGCGTCCGTCGGAGCAATAAACGGCTGCCGCGAAGATCCGTTCGCCGATGTACGGCACTGAGCTGACGAACGGCTTCGGCACCTCTGCAGGGCTGTGCTACCGGCTGCTCGTCGTCTTCGAGGCGCGCTCGCGCTTCTGCTTCTCGACCATGGCGGCGACGTCGGCCAGCAGCTGTTTCGCATCGTAGACGATGCCGTCCTTGATGGTGTACTTCACTCCGCCGACGCGCTCGACTCTTCCCGTCGTGTCATTGAGCTTGAAGTGACCGTTGCCGTAGAGGACCTTGAAGTTGCGCAGCGGGTTCTGATCCACGATGACCATGTCGGCAAGCATGCCGGCGCGGACGATGCCAAATTCCGGCGATCGGCCCTTCGGTTCCTCCAGCGTGATCGCGCCGTTCATCGTCGCCGCCTGGATGACTTCGAGCGGGTGGAAGCCCGCCTCCTGCAGCATCTCGAATTCATTGATGTATCCGAACCCGTACGTCTGATAGATGAAGCCGGAGTCCGAGCCGGTGGTCACGCGTCCACCCATCTTCTTGTAATCGTTCACGAGACGGAACCAGACCTGGTAGAAGTTCCTCCACGCGATCTCGTCCTCGGTCGTCCAGTCGTACCAGTAGGCGCCGTGCGATGCGCGATTCGGTGTGTAGAAGTCGATGAGCGACGGCAGCGTGTATTTGTCGTGCCAGTCGGCGTTGCGAAACGCGGTGAGGTGCCGGCCGGCGGAGTAGATGGTGAAGGTCGGATCGAAAACTGTTCCAAGCTTCAGGTGCTCCTCGAGATAGGCCTTCCACTCTGGGCTGCCAGGCGGATGGATCTTGTCCCAGAGCCGCGCGACCTGCCCGAAGCGCCACTGCTCGTCGTTCGCATTCATGTCGACGGGCCAGGGCTGCACGACCGTGTCCTTGAGCAACGATTCGAAATGCCCATAGAAGTGCGTGACGGTGTTCAGCCCGAGACGAGCGGCCTTGATGGCGTTCATCTGCGCGACGCCGCCCTGCTGCAGGTGAGCCGTCGACCCGAACCCGACCTTCTTCGCCTCGTCGAGCAGCGCCGCCATCAGGTCGGGACGCTCGGCGCCGAGTTTGAGCCCGTCGACTCCGTTCTTCGCCGCCCATTGCACGTAGGCGCGCGCCTTGTCGGGCGTGTCGACCGCGCCCTGATCCCAGCCACTGCCCGGGCGCTGGTAGTTGTAGATCCGCGGCGCGACGATCTCATTCTTCGCGCTGCGCTCTTTGTCACGCACGGCGTACGCATTCGGACCGATCGGCACACCGCGCACGGTCGTTACGCCATGACCGAGCCACAGCTTGTAGGCGTACTCCGCATCCTCGTTTTTTGGCGCACCACCTGCGTGGACGTGCATGTCGACGAACCCTGGCATGAGGTACATGCCGGTTGCGTCGATCTCGAAGTCGCCCTGCGGACCGCGATTGGCCCGCATCGGCACGCCGGGCGTGCCGGCGCCGCGGATGGACGTGATGCGGTTGCCCGACACGACGACGTCCATCGGGCCGGCAGGCGGCGCGCCCGTGCCGTCGATGAGCATGACGCCGCGGATCACCAGCGTCTTGAATGGACCCTTGCCTTCGTCGGAACGGCGATCGGGGGCAGGTCTCAGGCTGTCGCGCTGCGGACCCTGTGGCTGAGAAGCGCGCGTCGCGGGCGGCTGCTGAGCGACGGTGGCTGCGGTCGCCAGTGCGGCAATCGTGGCGATCATGAAGGTCATGCGAATCGGTCTGAGCGGCATCGGTTCTCCCTCACGCGTGAGTCACCGCATCTTAGCCGATCGGCCGTTCAGATGATCGACACCACCAGCAACGCGGTGAGCCATCCGAGGATCGCGTCCGCCGCGTAGTGATACCGGCCAAGGACGGCTGCGGCAGAGATCGCAACGGCGTTGACGATGACACACGCGAGAAGGATCGGCGGCGCGTCGATCAACAGCAGCGCGGCAGCGGCCGCTTCTGCCGCATGCCCGCTCGGAAACGTGTTGACGCGAATGCTCGCATGATGCAGCAGGCGCTCGTTGGCGGCGCGGAGCGGAGCACGCCACGTGGACACGGAGTCGAGATCGCGAGGCGGGCGCGTCTGGATCCACGGCAGCATCCCGAAGCAGATGAAGTCGGTCGCGAGGATCACGGTCCAGAAACGGTCGGGGTCGGGTGCCGGGCTGTAGGCCAGATGTATCGCCAGAGCTGCAGGAATCAGCGGATAGACACTCACGTAGGCGAGCTCGAGGCATCCCGCAACCGCGATCGGTGTGCGGCGGGCGAGGCTGCACACGCCGAGGATGCGGTCGATGCGCAGCAGCATCGCTTCGGTACCGGGCATGGGCCGCACGAACAACATCCCGCTCGTCCAGTACGACGCAAGCAGGAACAGCGGCGGAATGATCCAGTGTCGCAGCACGCCTGCCGCCAACCCCGCCGATGCCGCCGCCCCGGCCATCGCAACGGCAGCCAGGACCGTCACATGGCGACGCGTGGCGAGCCGTACATCCGGGCGCGTCCACGCCACCACCGCGGCGTAGCCAAAGAACACCACCGTCACAGCCGGCCACGACATACCTGTTCATTGAATGCGCGATACCCACGGGAATCGGCTCACATCCGAACGGCTTGATTGTATGACTCGATGAGCAACGAGACGGCCGCGGCCGTGATGCGCTCGGGCTGGTCCACCGCCGACAACTCGAAACCCTTGTTCCGGAAGGCGGCGATCGATTGGAGGCTGGTCGTCCGGGGATGACGCTTGTCGTGCCCGGCCTCGCGATCGGGCTCGCCGGGTCGTTATTCCTCGCGCGCTGGATCTCGTCGCTGCTCTTCGGCATCGACCCGATCGTCGCGCTCCGATGGGAGTAGCAATTTACTCGTCTCTGAGCGCCACCATCGGATCGAGCCTCGACGCCCGCAAGGCGGGGAGTCCGCACGCAACCGCCGCGATGACGAGGAAGCCGATTGTCATGACGATGAAGGTCGCCGGATCGCTCGGTCCTACCCCGACCAGCATCGACTGCATCGCTCCTGTCATCAGTAACGCGGCGATGATTCCGAGCCCCACACCCGCGGCGCTCAGGCGCAATCCCTGGCCGACCATCATGTTGAAGATGCTCGCGTGCCCTGCGCCGAATGCCATGCGCACGCCGATCTCCGCGGTTCGCTGTCGCACGGTCGTCGAGAGCACGCTGTAGAGACCGACCGCCGCAAGGGCCAGCGCCACACCGGCGAAGATGCCAATGAGCACGAGTGCGAACTTGGTCTGTGCCTGCGCCTTCGCCAGGAACGCGGCCATCGGCTGCACCTCGATCGCCCCCGTTCGCGGATTGAGCTCGCTGACCAGCGCGCGCGCAGCCGCGGCGATCTGCATGGGATCTCCGCTCGTTCGCACCGCCCAGCGATTGGCGGCGCCATGCTGAATGTCTGGGACGAACATGCCTTCCCGGCCATCCCTCGCCGGGTTGAAATGGCGCTGGTGATCGACGACGCCGATCACCTCGTATCGCTGGGGCTCGGGCGTGCTGATGCGCGCGATCAGCGTCTTGCCGACCGCGCTCTGACCGGGGAACGCCTTCCCGGCAAGCACACGATCGATGATGATCAGCCTGGCGCCGGGCTGGTTGTCGGCCTCGGTGAACTCGCGCCCTTCGATCACCCGAGTGCGCATCGCCGAGAAGTATCCGGGCACAACAGTGTGCACCGTTGCCTGCTGAAACTTCGACGGATCGGTGAGCGCTTCCTCCGTGCCCCATCGCGCGTTGGCGTCACGGCCATCGAGCGGCAGGGGACTGGCGGCGGTAGCGTCGATGACGCCGGGAATCGCCCTGAGGCGCTCACGCATATTGCGCATGAACGACTGCCGAGCGGCAGCGTTGGGCAACCGCAGGTTCGGCGTCGAAAACGTGAGGACGTTGCTCACGTCGTAACCCGGCTCAGCGCGTTGAAGCGCGACGAAGCTGCGGATCATCAGACCGCAGCCGACCAGCAGCACGAAGGAGAGGGCGACTTCGGCGGTGACGACAGCGCTGCGCAGCCAGTTGCCTGACGCGAGCCCGCCCGTTCGACCCGCGCGCCGCAGCAGGTCCATGACATCGGGACGCGAGGCGCGGATCGCGGGGATCAATCCAAATACCACGATCGAGACGGCACCGGCGATCGCGGCAAAGGTCACGACCCTGGGATCCACCGTGACGTGTGCCAGTCGGGGCAGGTTTTCAGGGCCGAGCATGATCAGCACGCGGACGCCGCCCCACGCGAACAGCAGGCCAAGCGCGATCGACAGCGCCGCCAGAATCAGGCTCTCCGTAAGCAGCTGCCTGACAATGCGCCAGCGCGTGCCACCGAGAGCGGCGCGGACGGCGAGCTCGCGCTCGCGCGCCGCCGCGCGAACGAGCAACAGGTTTGCGACATTGGCGCACGCAATGAGCAGAACGAATGTCACCGCGCCCATGAGCGCCAGAATCACAGGACGCACCTCGCGCACGAGATCTTCGTGCATCGGCTCGATGCGGAACGCGACTCCGGCCGTGTTCTTTATGGGGAAGCGCGAGCGGAGGTCGGCGGCAAGAGCGTCGACCTCTCGCTGTGCCTGCTCTACCGTGACGTCATCCTTCAGCCGGCCGATGACACGCAGGAACACATTGATGCGCGAACCCGAGGCAAAGTCGAGCGCAAGCGGTGTCCACACATCGGGCAGGCGCTCCACGCTGATGCCGGGCGGATAGAGCAGCTCGAATCCGGGCTCCAGGACGCCGATGACTTCGAACGGCTGCTCACCGAGACGCACGACGGTGCCGACCACGGCGGGATTGCCGCCGAACCTGCGCTGCCAGAACTGGTGGCTGAGGATCGTCTTCGGAGGCGGCGGTGGTGCGGCTGCCTGTTGCGGCTGCCCTTGCGGCGCCTGCGTCGGTGGCGGCGGCGGAACGCCGTCCGCGTCGCTGAAGTCGGATCCCACCTGTATCCGCGCGCCGAGCACTCGAAAGAGGTTCGGCGTCGCGGCGCCCGTGCTCACCTGCTCGGCCTCCGCCTGCCCGGGCGTGACAAAGACCTGTCGGCCGGTCAGGAGTCCCGCGACCCCTGAGAACACCCTCTGCGTGCTGCGCAGGTCGTGAAAGTCCGCCGGGGGCCACGGGAAATCCTCGACGTTCCGGGCGCGCAGGTCGTTTGCAATGTGGACAAGGCGCTCGGGGCGGTCGTACGGCAGCGGCCGCAGCAGAACCGCATTGACGACGCTGAAGATAGCCGCCGCGGCGCCAATCCCAAGCGCAAGCGTGAGAATCGCGGTCAGCGCGAATGCAGGTTTCTTCGCGAACATCCGCAGGGCGTGTACGATGTCGCCGAGAAAGGTGCTCATGCATCGTGATTTGACACCCGCTGAGCGCGCCTGGCAACCGATCCTGGGACGAGACGCGTCGCGGATGGCCGGAGTGAGATCCAGACGCGACCGGCGAGCCAACGTCGAACAGGGATCACACGTCTAAACGGCCATGCGTGACGACCTGAAAGCGGCCTTTCGCTCCCTTCGCAAATCTCCGACGTTCACCACCGTGGCGCTCGCCGTCCTCGCGCTGGGGATCGGCGCCGGCACGGCCATCTTTTCAGTCGTCGATGCTGTTGTGCTGCGGGCGCTGCCGTTCGACGAGCACGACCGGCTCGCCGTCGTGCTCGAGCACGATCCGTCCGGAAAGGACGTCTTTGGCGGAGGCACGACCACTCCGCAGACGTATCTGGACTGGCGACGGATGCAGGAAGGATTCGACGGGCTTGCGGCAGTATCCAACACCTCGTTCCGTCTGAAGACGGAGACCGGCGAGCCGGCGGATGCGCGCGGGTTCCGCGTGACCTGGGAGTTCTTTCCGATGCTGCGCGTCGCGCCCGCGTACGGGCGGAGCTTCACCGCGGAGGACGAAATCGAAGGACGTCACCGCGTCGTCATCCTGAGCGACGGTTTCTGGCAGCGGCGGTTCGGCGGCGATCCCGGAGTGGTTGGCAAGACCATCGAGCTGAACGAAGAGACATACGAGATCATCGGGGTCATGCCGCGCGGGTTCGCTTACCCGGTCGCGTCCGACAAACCCACGGAGATCTATTCGCCGACCTGGTTCAGAGCGGAAGACAAGGTCCGCGGCGGCAGCCGCAATTTCAACTGGACGGTGGTCGGCCGCCTGAAGACGGGCATCTCGTTCGGTCAGGCCAACGAGCAGATGAACCGCGTCGCCGAGTCGCTCGATCAGCAGTATCCGAAATGGTCGGCGGGGATTCGGACGCGCGTGATCCCGCTGCAGGAACATCTCGTGGGCAAGGTCCGCGGGTGGATGCTGATGCTGCTCGGGGCCGTCGCACTCGTGCTGCTGATCGCCTGCGCGAACGTCGCCAACCTGATGCTGGCGCGGGCAACCACGCGCAGTCGCGAAGTCAGCATCCGTGCCGCTCTCGGCGCGAGTCGCTGGCGCATCGTGCGCGCCCTGATGATCGAAGGACTGCTGCTGTCGATCCTGGGCGCTGCGATCGGTGTGATGCTCGCGTACTTCGGCGTACACGCGATCCGCGCCTGGCTGCCTCCCGGACTCCCACGGGTCGCGTCGATCGGCCTCGACGTGCGCGTGCTCCTCGCCGCAACCGGTGCAGCCACGCTCTGCGGGATCCTTTTTGGCATGGTGCCGGCGCTGCAGTCTTCACGCCCGGATCTCACCACCGCGCTGAAGGACAGCGGCCGGTCCTCCACCGCTGGCGCCGGAAGTCAGCGCCTCCGCAGTGCGCTCGTTGTCGTCGAGGTCGCGCTCGCCGTCATGCTGCTCGTTGGCGCGGGTCTCTTCGTGGGCAGCTTCGTGAAGCTGATGAGCGTGGATCCTGGATTCGACTATGCCAACGTCCTCGTGTTCAGCGTCGGCCCACGGATTCAACAGGGTAAGTTCGAGGAAGCGATCAAAATCAGCCGCACATACGTTCCTCAGATGCAGGAGGCGGTCAGAAACGTGCCGGGCGTGCGCATGGTGGCCACGGTATCAGGCGGTATGCCGCTGACTGGCAGCTGGAGCCGCTCGAGCGTGGAGATTCCAGGGCGCGGCGAGCTCAAAGGCGATGAGTTCTCACTCGATCGCCGAACGGTGTCACCCGAGTACCT
>Ga0247830_10000129_pt1 | contig 22571 bp, 27 predicted proteins | sample 12C_Control_Day5_FD_207766 | JGI IMG/M metagenome (GOLD analysis project Ga0247830, IMG submission 207766) | Soil microbial communities from agricultural site in Penn Yan, New York, United States - 12C_Control_Day5 | ecosystem: Environmental > Terrestrial > Soil > Agricultural land | place...
TGCTACGGTAGTACCAGAACGGCGGGGAAGGGGCGGGCCCCGGGGGGGAGGAGCCCCCCGCCGTTCTGGTACTACCGTAGCATGGGGGTTGTCCCCGGCGCAACTACCCCTCGTCGGCGCTGGCGGACGGGTCAACGCCGTACTGCCAGCACATGCACCCGTCACCGTATCGGGACGTCCGGGACGGGCACTCCTTGACGTGGACCATAACGGAGGCCGCCCGGTCGGAAGCCCGCTTGATGGCGTCGAACACCGCCGACTCCTCGCGGTCCGACTCGTACGGAACGTCGCACGAGTCGGCGCTTGCGGCCAGGGCGACGAATGCGGCCTGGATCTCCTCACGGCAGATCCGCCGAACCATCTGTTCCATGCTCTCTGTCATAACGGCAGTGAAGCACGAGACTTGCCCCGGGCGCAAGCGCCGTCAGTCAGTGCCGGGTGAAGTCCTGCCGGAACCCGACGTCACCCAGGAACTCGCGCTGGCGGGCCGGACCCGTCTTGCGACCGAACAGGCACGCTTCGCTGAAGTCACACCGCCACTTGCACGTGTCGGTGTTGGTGTGCCGCTCGCCGAAGTTGTACGCGCTGTACGCCGTGCGCGCAGTGGCCAAGGCCTCCTGCGCCAACGTGTTCAGCTCGACGTCGGTGCGCACCATGAGGTGGCGGTCGAACCGGGCATCGAGCGGCTGCGGTTCGGGTCGCTTGCCGGTGAGCTTGGCGCCAGCCGCCTTCTTGGCGTCCCAGGCCGCCACCTCCCCCGGCTTGTCGCCCTTGTTGCGCTGGGTCCGGGCCGTGTTGTAGATCGACCCGAACACGGAGTGCCCGATCTCGCGCAGGCCCCAGGTGTACAACCCGAACTGGTCGTCGAGGTCGAGTTCCTTGTCCTTGGGCAGGTACGCGTGGGACTTGTGGTCGACCAGCCACACGCGCCCGGTCTTGCGGTCGCGGATGATCAGGTCGATGATCATCTTGAGGTCGAACCTAGACGTCCGGCCGTTGGGGTACTTGAGCGGGACGACGACCTTGTGCTCGACCCGCAGGATCTCCCAGTCGGGGTCGAACCCCCACTGCTCGACGTACCCCTCGTACATCCAGACCAGCAGGTCCATCACGTCGGGGTCCTTGCCGCCGTGTCGAAACTCCTGGACGGCCTGCATAACGCCGGGTCGGGGGTCGCACGAGGGGTCACGCTGGAGCGCGGTGTAGTGGGTGTCCATCAGCTTGTGCCAGATGGTTCCACGACCGGCGGCCGACGACTCGTCCTTGGGCTTCGACCACCGCTCGCGGTAGGCCAGCTGGTGCTTGTGCGGGCACTGCTTGAACGAGTCGAGTTCGGAGAACGAGACGATGATGCGGTCGGAGCCTTCAACTATGGTCACTTGGACGTGCTGCCCTTCTTGCCGAACGGAGGCGACACGTTGCCGCCAGCCTTGGTCTTGTCGCCCTCGCTGGCGTGGAGTGCGGCCAGCTGGTCCTTGGCCTCCTTCTCGGTGTCGAAGGAGCCCATGGTCGTCCGGGACTCGCCCGGCACGTCCTTGACCACCGCGAACTTGGACCCGCGCTTCTCTATCTGATACGGCATTACGCGCCTGCCTTCTGCTTGAACTTGTCCTGGAGCTTCTCGGAGCAGCCGAGACCCGCCATCTCCTCGACGGCCTCGGCGATGGAACGGCCCTTGGTCTTGACCTCGGTAACCAGGCGGCTCAACAGCTTGGAGTCGTGGCCCGGACGGAAGAGCCCCCCGCAGGTCTCCCCGCACCCGCAGGCACAGGGCCGGGCCCCGGTGCCGCCGGACGGACGGGAGGCCCGGGGAGACCCCACGGAAGCCCGGGACGGGGCCGCCGGGCGGGCGCTGCGGGGCGGCTGGCCGCTGTTCTGGTAGTCGGCGCCCTCCACCTTGGCGCCACCCGCCCCCTCACGGCGGTTCTCGTTCTCCGCGTGCACCCGGGTCGCCGCGTAGGCGTGCGACGGGGACGAGGTCACGAGCTTGCCCTTGTATCCGCAGCGGCACGCGGACCGGAAGCCGTTGCCCTCCTGGTCGGGCGACGAGGGGGCGTGGCGAAGGCTGGCGTCCCAGCTGAACGCCCGCATCGCCTCGGTGTATTCGATGGGCACGAGGTCCTCCTATAGGTCGGGCCGGACACGGCGGCGTGTCCGGCCCTCACCCTATCATGCACCTTGCTCCTGGAGCAAGCGCTCTTCCTCACGCTTCCATATCGCCAGAACCGTAGATTTGCCGACCTTCAGTTCGTTGGCGGCGGCGTACGCCGACATGGTTCCCCTCGCCCTGATGACCTTGCGACGCTTGTAGTTCGACAGTCGGGGACGGTACGTCGGCTTAGCCTTGGGCTGGTGGGTCACGTGTGACCACGCTTCGCCCAGCCAGATGTTGTTGACCGTAGTACGGCCGACCCCGAACTCCTCCGCCACCTCCGTCATGGTGCGCCCGGTCGATTTCTGTCGGTAGATGTCGAGGGCCTTCTGTCCCGACATGATTTTGGACCGACTCGGGTCGTCGCGTCCGTGGCCAGTGAGGGATGACCACCGGATGCCGTGCCAGATCTTGTGTACCGCGCTAGGGCTGATGCCGAACTGTTCCCCTACGCTGGCCTGGGTTCGGCCAGAATCGCGCAGGGCGTAGATTTCCAACACGGTCGGGTGGTCCATGCGTACCTGACCCTGGTTAGGGCCCGGAACTCGCGTCAGTCGGTGGAACGGGCTTATGCACATGTCGCGCCCACACGAGGTGGTGGTTTGCTGGTAGGGTGCCAGCTCTACGTCAGGGAACCACTCGCGCACCATCCAGGGGAACGCCGACCGGGTGTTGTTGTCGGAGTCGCCAGCGCGACGGTTGTGATAGAACATCGGATAGCGGTGCCCGTTCGGGCCAGACAGGTGCGCCCCAGACCACAGCCAGCAGGCGGTGGCGGGGTCGCGGGTGACGCGCTGGCGGAACGCCTCCTGCTTGCCGACGCGCTTACGGTACGCTTGGGCGTGTTCGTAACGCCCCTTAGGGGAGGGCGTCCGGACTTTCGCCCAGGCCCTCCCCTCGGGAGTGTTAGTGTTGGTCACTGATCAGAACCCGCTCTCGCAGATGGGGCCGATACCGGCCGCGATGGACTTCTCGTCGGTCAGCGCCGCGCCGCACTTGCAGCACGTGCCGTACAGCTTCCCCCACTCCTTGGCCTGCTCCAGGGTCATCTTCATGTCGGCCGTCAGCTTCTGAAGCGCGCCCTGCTCGTAGGCGAACTCGTGGGTCCGGACCTTGCCGCCCTTCAGCTCGCGCGGCTCGTCCAGGGCGACCAGCTTCTTCGCGTAGAGTCGGCCGGACCCCTGCTTCGCGATCTGGACCTTGTAGATCTCGCCGTCCGGGGTCCGGTACATCCCGTCCTCCACGACCGCACCGGTCCGGACCTCGGCCTTGCGGGGGGCCGGGTTGTTGCGGACCTCCATCATCGCGGTGATGAGGTCGGAGGCGGCCTCCTTGGTCAGGGTCTCGGGGTCCGTGTGGAGGGTCCGGCCCTGCTCCTCGGCCATCCGGCGGATCAGGGCGACCTGGGGGGCGGTGGCGCGGGGTCCGGCCGGGGCCTGGTCCGGGACGCCCGGGAAGTCCCGCACGAGGGCGTTCTTCAGGGCCGTGATCAGGGACGACGCCCGGCCCTTGGAGATCGGCTGGCCGTCCAGGATCTCGGCCAGGGTCCGGGCCGGGAAGGTGCCGATCTTGTCAGTGTGGCGCTCGGCGGCCAGCTTGGCGATGAACCCGAGCTGGGCCTCGCTGGCGGGGTCCGCCACGATCCGGCGGGTGGATCCGGCGGATCCGCCAGCGGTCCGGGCCGGGGTCGGCTCCTCGGCGGTCTGGATCGGGGCGTCGGACGCGCCGGAGATCCGGGCCGCGATCGCCTTCACGCGGTCTACCAGGAAGATCCGGGTCTCGCAGGGGGCCAGGGTGTCGCAGCAGGGGGCGTCGTCTTCGTCGCCGTTCTGGTGGTAGGCGATGGCGTCGCCCAGCATCTCCAGCTCGAAGTCGAGACCGGCCTTCTCGGACGGGGCAACGGCTCCGGCGGGAAGGTAGTTGATGATCTGCGCGTTCATTCCGGGCTCCTCGGTCGTCGTTCCTGCGGTGTGACACCATTAAATCACGGGCTTGCGGGGCGCGCAAGTACACAGGTTGGCGCCCTGGCAAGGAGGCTCGCCAGGGCGCCCGGGTGACGCGTCGTCAGACGTACCGCGACACCAGATGCCAGCCGGGCCGACGTCGGTCGGCGAACGACAGACCGAGGGTCGACATGGCCGCGTCGATGCTGGACTCCCACGTCTGCAGAAGGTTGGGGTCGGCCAGCTGGTGGAGCTTCAGCCGGAGCGCGTCGCCCATACCTACCCGGTGTTCGACCGTGCGCAGGACATAGAACTGGCTGAACTCCAGGTGGCCGTACCAGTCGACTTCCGGCCTGTCGGCGAGGGCCGGGTCGAGGGTCGGGGCGAGGTGCTGGTTAGCCAGCCCGGTGAACCCGAACCACTCGTCGGTGAGCCAGGGGAGCGCCGACTTGTCGAGGTCGGGGTACTGCGGGTACTCGGGGTCGGCGATGACCTGGTCGATGGCCCACCGGGTCTGCTCGGAGTCACCCCCGATGACGTGACCGAACACCAGGAACGAGGTCGTCGAGCTGCTCATCGGTCAGCCCTCCGCCAGCTCGCGCGCGGCTTCCTTGATGCCGCCGTCCCAGAACCGGTTGGCGAACCCCGCGCTGAACAGCTCGTAGGCCGCCGAGTTCTGGGCCGCGCCCAGGCCGGGCGCCACCTCCTCGGCGGTGATGCTGTTCTGCTTTCCGGTGAGCATGCCGAGGTACGCGGCCATGGCAGCGGGAATGCGAACGGTGACGAACGAGGGGCACTCGTCGTCGTCGAAGTCGATGGACTTGATTTGGGCCGGGTACTCAGCCACGCGGCGACCTCCTGGGGTCGTAGGGAAGCCCCCAGGAAAGCACGCACGTTGTCACCCGCGCAAGCGCCGGAAACAGCACCGCGCCCCCACCCTCGAAGTTCAGGGTGGGGGCGCAGCGGTGGGTCAGGGTCAGCGGGTGAGGAGGTCGGTCAGCCCCGCCCGGTCCTGGTCGGGGTGAAGCCCCCGGATGATGACCTGCTCGGTGTGCTGGCGCTGGCCGTTCGGGTAGAACCTGAGTCGGCCCTCGCCGTTGGTGTACGAGGTCTCGTAGTGGTGGCCCGACCCCAGGTCCTCCCACCTGGCCGGGCTGACGAGCTTGTAGCAGTCGGGCTCCTTGAACGCCAGCCGAAGGAAATGCATCTCCTTCTTGACGTTCTCGGGCGCGTCCAGGTGAGGGTGACGCGGGGTGGGTACTACGGCGGTGGCGGCAGTCACTCGCTGGCTCCTTCAGGGCGGTTGAGACCGAGGGCTTCGAGGTCCTCTTCGGTCGGGGTCTTGAACACGTGGACCCTGAGGTACCGGCCGAACTCCTCCTGCGAATCGGAGTAGGCGGTCAGTACCTCGCGGGGGTCCAGGTGATACTCCTTGGTGATACGGCCCAGCAGCTTGCGGCCAGGCAGTCGGTCACCCGAGCGGAGACGGGATGCCGTTGTGAAGTGGCAATCCACCCGCTCGGAGAACGCTTCAAGCGTAACGGCGCTTCCCGTGCTCTCTGTCATATGCCCAGTCTAACACGGTACTTGCCCCGCACACAATGTACCAGCGAGTAATACCCCGGGCGTGTCCCGTCAGGCGGGTTCCGGGCCCACGTTCTCAAGCCGGAGCTTCCACGGGTAGGTCGGGTGAGCGTACACCACGCCGATGCCCGTGCCCTGGTTGGCGAGGGCGACGACCACTTGATTCGACCCGTTGAGCATGGGCGCGGTGACGGTGAACATCTCCGTACCGTTCATCTTGCCGAACGAGTTCGACGGATACATAACCGGGTTGCCCTCGGTGCCGGGGGTCGACGTCTCGGTGACCAGGTAGTACGCCGCCAGCGCGCCCGCCGAGTTGAGGACGGCCCAGTCCAAGTACCGCGTGCCGCTGTACATGAAATTCGGGCAGATGCGGATGCGGTCACCGACGGCGGCGGGGATGGCGCACTGGAGCGGGGTTCCGCCCGAGGTCTGGACGATCGTCCACGAGGCGGCCGACGGAACATCGGTAATGGTGCCGTTGGTAACCCGGACCCTCGACATGCGAACAGCCGACGCCGTGGCAGCGGGAGACGCCACCGCCCCGCCGAACTTCGCGGCCGGTACGAACCGGGCCTGCGCCGTGTTGTTGAGGGCAGTAGCCGACTTGGTCATCGCGATGTACCCGATGAGTACGCCGTTCGCGCTGGCTGTGGGGTTGACCACGAACGACTCGGTGGCAATACCCGCCACCGCCGCGTCCAGGCTGCTGTACGTGGTCTGGCCGTACTGGACGACGAGCTGGTCGGGGGTGGCGTTCGAGGCGAACAGGAACACCCGCTGCACCGTGGCGGTGTTGGTCCCGCCGGGGATGGCGGTCAACACCCCGCCCACGTCGTAGTTGGCCGGGTCCAGGGTGGTGATCGGGGGCGGCACCGGGTTGGTCGACCGGAAGACGTACCGGAACTGGGCCGGGGTCTGCGCAGCGGTGGGGGAGACGTGCGGGTCGTTGGTGAGGGTGGGACCCGCGTACTTGTTGAACGAGGGCGCGAAGACGTCGCCCGCCGTCTTGTTGAAGGTGAGGTTGGCCCCGTTCGCGCTGATCGCGTTGCCATTTATCGAGAACGCGCCCAGGGCGTACATCAGGTCGTACAGTTGGTTGACCGGCTGCGCCAGCACGACCGGGAGCGACTGCTCGACGATGATCGCCGCCCCGCCCGCCTGGACAGTCGCCCCGAGCTGGAGGTGGGTCCGGCGCTGCGAGTTGGTCGGCCGCGAGGTCTGCTGAATGATCGCGCCAGCCGACGTCATCAACCACCACGTGATCGGGCTGACCAAGTTCGACAGGGCCACGGTCTGTGCGCCGGACGTGACGCGCGTGATGGAGGGGGCGGCCGGGGTCGTCGTGTAGTCGATGACGTAGCCCACTGTGGCGCTGAAGTCGATAGCCAGAGGATTCGACCCGTTGACATTCATCTCGCCGCCGCTGACGATACCGCTGGTCAGCCCTACCGCCTCGCCGTTGGCTACCTGGTTCTGCAACAGCCCGATGTCTCGGATGGCGCTGTTTCCCAGACCGAGGTTGGTTCGCGCCGTGGACGCGCTCGTGAGGTCGGCCAGGTTCTGCGCCTTCTGCGCGGCACCCACGACCCGGGAGTCGTTGCCTTCCGCCACCTGTCCCGCACCCGTGCCGAACGGTGCCGTGGCAGGTGGCGTCAGCCCGAGGTTGGTGCGTGCCGTGGACGCCGACGCCAGGTCCGAGAGGTTGGCGGCTTTCTGGGCGGCGCCGACGATGCGGGGGTCGTCACCAGCGGCGACGGTTCCGGACGCGGTGCCGACCGAGAGGGTGGCCGCTCCGCCCAGGCCGAGGTGGTCACGGGCGGTCTGGGTGTTGCGTAGCTGCGGCGAGGGGTAGGAACCGACGAGGTCGCCACCCGCCGTGCCCTCCGGCACGAACGGGGGCGGCTCCGGGTCCAGCTCTACCAGGTCGGTGATGTCGATGGAGGCGCCCGAGGTGACCAGCTCGAAGAACCACACGTTCTTCGGCTGGCCGGTGAGCTGCTCGGTGATCTTCCACAGCTTGCCAGCCGAGGGGAAGACGGCCGGGGTGTCGGTCGGGACAAGGGCCTGGGAAAACGCGCCGTTGACCAGGGTGACGGTCTGGTGTCCCGACATGACCTGGTTACCGTTGGTGTCGGTCCAGGTCTCGGGGTAGGGGGCGAACGTGACGGTACCCGTCGCCGGGTTTCCGGTGATAGGGTTGGTGTAGAGTCCCGTAACGGTCCTCTGCGCGGGCAGCGGCATCGTTCGCCCCCCGTTCCTTCCTACTTGAAAAGGATGGGCACTACGGTGCCCCCGATGGTGCCGACCACGGCAGCAGCGCCGAACGCGGCCCACACCTTCTGCTCGACGGCGGTGACTCGGGCGTCCAGGTCACGGACGTCCTGGTCGGTCGCCGCGACGGCCTTGTCGGTCTGGTCGGCCCTCTGGAGCAGCAGGTTAAGAGAACCCCTGGTGTCCGAGAAACCGACGTCCACCGACCGCCGTATGCGCTCCAGCTCGACCGCGATGTCGATGTGCGGTTCGGCCGGGTGCGACGAGTTGTTCATGGGGTCGAAGACGGTCACGAGTGGCGACCCACCCTCGACTTCAGGAACGTCGCCGTCTCCGGGTCGTTCACGAACTTGGCGATACCGCCCTTGACCACGGCCAGCGCTGCGGGCACGGCGGCCACGGCAGCGGCCTGCCAGCTGTCAAGCGACAGCCAGTTGAACTGGTCGGCCATCACGAGACCGGAGGCGGTCTGGACGTAGGTCCAGAACGTGCGGTCGGCGAGGTCGACGAGGTACTTCTTCATGGCGTTGCCCTCCTCGGGGGGTTACGGAACCACGGTGAACCCGTGCCGCGCGCCCAGCCAGCGAAGGGAGTCGGGACCCGGTCGGCCGTCAGCCGCCGTGCCTCGGTAACCCCGGCTGAGCTGGTACTGCTTGTATGCGTCACGGGTCTTGGTGCCGAACGACCCGTCGACCCACTCGGCGGCCAGGAACCCCCGGGCGGACAGCGCCCGCTCGACGACCTTGACCTCGTCCGCGTAGGTAGTGTGACCCTGGGCAGCGCCCGGGTCCCGATCGTGTGCCGCCTGGACGTGCTTGACGCTGACGACCGGCTTGGCAGCGGGCTTGGTCGACGTCGGGATCTGGAGCTTCTGCCCCGGGTAGACCCGGTACGGCGACTTGATGTTGTTCTGCCGGGCGAAGTCCTCCCAGGTGAACGGGGGGTACTGCTTGGCTACGCTCGTCAGGTTCTCGCCCGCGACGACCGTGTGGTGGGTCTTCTTCGGGGGAGTACCGCCACCCCCGTCCGTCGGCGGCTCGTCGTCGGCGGCCAGACGCGCCTTCACGCGGGTGCGCATCGCGGGCATGCCGGGGAACCCGGGACCCTTCGGGTCGTTCTTGTCGTCCGACCATTCGAGGTGGCCGATGACGGAACGCTGGTCACGCTCCAGCTCGCGGACCACGGCGGCCGACGCACGGGCCATGGCGTCGACCTGGACCTCGGGCCAGCGCTCGCCCACGCCGTCGTTCTCACACTCGAAGCCCACGAAGTGGCGGTTGCCGTCGACTCCGTCCGAGTTGCCTTCGTTGGTCTTCGGGAGGGCCTTCTGGTCGCGCACGGCGGCCAGGACGTCGCGGTCCCCGCCACCCGCGTGGTTGGCCCGTCCCCACCCGATGAGGTGGACTTCGCCGTTGCGCCGGATGACGCCCTGGCAGAGCGGTCCCGGCAGACCAACGTAGCCGTCGTGGCACAGCTTCACGCCGTTGACCTTGGGGCCGGTCACGGTGTGGTGCAGCACGACCCCGTAGAGGTCGCCCCACGGGCCCTTGTGGTTCCGGTTGTGGGTCTCCCAGCCGGGGTACTCGACCACGGTGAGACCCTCGTCGCGGAGGATCTGGGCGAATCTTGCGGCCGTCATCATGGTGGTTGCCACGTCGGCCCTCCTTTCGTGGGGGCGGGCGCGCACGAGAGCGCGCCCGCCCGGGGTGGTGGGTTACAGAACCCGTATCGCGGTCATGTACGACCCGTCGAGCAAGACGACCGGCTGGGCGCTGGCGACGTTCTGCGAGTACATCGCGTAGAACGTCTGGGCCGAGTTCGCCCGGAACGTCGCCTTGTAGAGCGACTGGGTGTTCTGGGTCGACGACAGGCCGGTGGTGATGAACTGACCCGAGGTGGCGTCCATTCGGGGGAGCCACTCGCCAGCGAAGGTCGATCCGGTCGTGATACCGCCGTTGGCACCGATCGCGCCGAACTGCAGGTTACCCGACGTGTACCCGAAGCCGATGCGGACGTCACACGCGTTGTCGGTGTTGAGGCCCACGAAGTTCTGCAGCTCGATGCGGTACGTGCCAGCCGACGGGAGCACCAGGAACAGCTCCGCGTCGTTGGTCATCGTGGTGTTCGTGTAGTTCGACGTGACCGTCTTGTCGGCCCGGAGCGGGATCATCTCGCTGAGTGCCTGGGCGGTGATGCGCTGGCCAGCCTGCCAAGTGGGGAACGGCACTGGGGGAACCTCCTAGAATGAAACGATGGCGGGCTGGGTGAGGCGGACGTCGTGACCCCGCGAGTGGGACTTGACAACCCCGTTGAGAGACCGGTTGACCGTGAAGGTCTGCTGGTTCCGGCTGACGAAGTTGTCGAAGGTGAACACGAACGGAAGCACATTGGTGGTGCTGTTGTTCATGTAGCTGCGAACGGCCACTCGATCCGAGGTATAGTGGTCGGTGTCGGTAACAACCAAGATCCAGTCGGGTTCGGTGAACCCGTCCCGCCAGTACTTGGTCTTGATCTGGTCGCCGACGCACGCCATGCGCAAGTGGTGGGTGGTGGCGGCGGGGAGCGTGAACGAGAAAATGCCGCTGAACCCGAGCTGGGTGAGCGTACCCGCAACGTTCTTGTACAGGTACAGCCCCGCGAAGCCGGTGGTGCTGTAAACGATCTTGGCTTCGTAGTAGTTGTTCGACCCAATGCCCAGGTACCTGCTGTACAGGCTCACCTCGAACGTGCCGCCCACGCCCGTCGGCAGAGCCGGGACACTGAACGATACCTCGAAGTCCGAGTCGTCAGTGAGCGACGGCATCGACGTGATGCGCTCGACGTTCCGGGTGCTGTGCGAGTGGAGCCCTGCGGTACCGTTGGTGCTGTAGTTGGACGCCACCCCGCCCGTGGTGGTCCACACCTGACCGTTGGAGGCCGTGCCCCACCCGTTCGCCGTCACGCGAGTGAAGGTGTCGTCATGGTACGGGGCGCAGGCCGTGGCCTCCACCTCTTCGCCCGATACCGTCAGGCTGAACGGGAACTCAGCCGGATCGGTGGTCCAGGTCGGGCCCTCGGTCGTCTCCACCACCAGCGTGGTGGCGGTAGTGGTGGAACCCATGGCCATCTGGCTGCCCGCCGTGTCGGCCCTGGCGTTGTCGTCGTCGACCACAGCGACAGTCCAGGGCGAGGCAGGGGAGCAGTTGATGTCGACGCTGTAGTCGAACGGCTTGTACACGGTCTTCGTGCCCTGCATGAGCTGGTCGATCGTGTGCGGCGGCAACCACTTGGGTGGGTTGGCGATCTGCAGCCGGTCGCCCAGCCGAGCCGAGATGACCGACCCGAACAGGTAGGGGGCCTCGCGGACGTTGACCCGAACGACCGGGAACCGGGAATCGTCGATCGTGCCCAGGCTGAGCCGCCACGACGCCTGGTCGTCCAACTGCGCGTCGTCCCGGACGTTAACCGTGATGGAGTCCTCGTATGTGCCGACGCCGTCCGGGGGCGCCTGTACGGAGAGCGCGCCCTCGTCCAGCTGCGCCGTGAACTTCGACCCGCCGGTACGGCTCACGACCACCCGGTTGGCTACGCCGCTGTCCGACTCGTCCGGCTCCAGGGGCGGCATGACCTCGCCCGCCACCGTGTAGTCGAGGGACATGTGGACGTCCTGGTTGAACAGCGAGTTGCGGCCACGGAACCCGAGCCCAAGGGCGTCGTTCGGCTCGAACAGGATGCCGTTCTCGGCCTCGACGCACTCGAACAGGATCTCTTCGAGCGTGGCCACGGGCTGGTAGCCCATCAGCTCGGTGTCGAAGATGTCGCCCACCCAGCGGACGGCCACGCCCTCTTCGTCGCACATGCGCATGAACCGACCACCGGCCGATTCACCCCAGTGCGCGGTGATCATGCCCTTGACCGATCCATAGGTGTCTACCAGGATGTCGTCGTGGACGGCGAGGTTGCCGAAGACGGCATCACCGCTCATGCCGCCAGCCACGTTGATGGTGATGGTGGTCGGTCGGCCGGGGGTCCACCCGGCGGTGCTGGTTGACTGCGTGACCAGGGTGGTATCGGTCTGCGCCGCGTTGAGGTACTGGAACCTCGTCACCGCGAACGCCGTGCCTCCGTTCTCGGAGTAACCGAGGCAGAACACGCCCGCCTTGTCGTTGACGGCCGTGGTGGCGGGTACGGTCATGCGGACGGTGCCGCCGGAGTCGTACCCTCGGGCCGTCAGCGTTCCGCCACCCGCCGTGGTGTACGTGACGTCCCAGCGCCGGATAGTGCCGGTGTCGGCCGTCCGCAGGATGACCGTGTTGTCGACGGTTGACCCGGTCGGGATGTACATCGTGAACGAGATGCCGACCTTGTCGTGTACCGGATCGTTCAGGACGTCCCAGTTGATGGCACCGAAGTCCGCCACCCACGTGCTGCCCTTGATCTTGGGGAGCGCCAGCGACGCAGGGAAGAGGTCGGAATCAGCCGCCCACTCGGGCTTGGCTACCGACGTCACGGTCATCGGGAACATGCCCGGAACGGCGCTGGCGAACTGAGTAGAGCCAGCCTCGTCCTCGCACGGCCAGTACGCCATGAGGTCGTCACGCGGGTAGTTGACGATGCCCCGGTAATACGGGGAGTTTAGGGCGCTGGCGCCCTGGGTCAGGCGCCGGAGGATGCCCGCTGCCTCAAGCTCGACCCGGACGCTCTGTCCGGCCGAACCCTCCCAGCGCTGCGGCCACTCCGCCACCTCCCCCTGGTACACGTACTCTCGGTCAACGACGTACGCCTGGCCGTTCTCGACGTCGAACGTGCCTTCCCAGAACACGCCCTGGGCGTCGGCGAAGAGGGTGGTACCGCCGCCTTCGGCGGTGAAGTCGGGGGACGCGACGAGTACGCCGCCGAACCCGAACCACCCGTCGTAGAGCCGGGCCCGGTAGATCTTGCCGACCAGGGCGTTGCCGTACGGGTCGACCTGGGGGTTGGTGCTGTCGAACCGTCCGCGCCCGAGCCGGACCGGGGCGTCTCCCACGAACCAGGGCGTAGACGTACCGCTGTCCGTGAGGAACACGCCGTCATCGAGCGGCTCCCACGTGTCGTCGATCGACGGCGCCTGGTAGAAGAACGCGTACGAGAAGATGTCCGGTGCGTTGTCGGCGTTGTTGTGGTCGATCCGAACCCGGAACGCGATCTTGCCGCCCTGCGGGTAGGTGACCGGTAGGTCCGACTCGGTGTACCAGGTGGCCGCGTTGCCACCGTTCTCGCTGAACCAGAAGTACAGGTACCCGTTCGGCGCAATGCCGAACTGCCACGACCGCTGGCCGGTGTCGGGGTCGGCCCGACTGATCAGGCACTGGTCACGACCGAGGAGGGCGGTGGCGTCCACCTCGATCATCAGGTCGATGTCGCCCGTGAGCAGGTCGATGGCAGCGCTGTCGGCGCTGAACCACCCGGACTCGTCGACACCGATGGCGTGAGCGTAGTTCGAGTTGGCGTCGACCGGAAGGCTGAGGCGCATAGGGGTGTTGCGCCCGATGCCGCCGTAGTAGGGCGACTCGGGGTTACGCGGCGAGTAGTTCGCCGTCGTGTTGTCGAGCGTTATGGAGCAGCTCGACGCACTGGGCCGCGAGGACTCGTCGGCCCGACCACGGGTGACCGTGATCGGGTCGCGAGTGAACGCGTCGCCCTTGACATTTACCCAGTTGATCTTACCGACCCGGAGTTCGGGCCGCAGATCGAGGGCTTCGTCAGGGAACGCCATTCGGGTACCGCTCCTCTTCTAGGACTTGCCGAGAGCAACCTGGACGTTGCCGCCGCTCTCGATGCGGATGGTCTTGCGGAGCCACTTCAGGAGGTCGTCTCCGGAGGCTGCGGAGGGGTCTACGACGACACGAACGACCGGGGTGGCGCTGGCGCCCGCAGAGGGCGACGAGAGGCCCGGAGAGACCCCAAGACCGCGCGGCGGGACGATCATGCCGGATACCGCTCGGTTCAGAGCGGGAAGCTCCTTCTTAACGCCGACCAGGGTTCCACGCGGGATCATCCGACCGACCTCGTCGGCGAATACCCGCGACGGCGACTTAATGCCGAGTGCCTTCTTGATCGCCGCCGTCATACCCTTGGCGATCTTGAGCATCTGAGCTTCGATGGACCGCTGTTCCTTCTGCAGACCCTTTACCAGGCCCTTGGCCGCGTCGATGCCCGCCTTGTACATGGCGTCGCCAGCCGTGTTACCCGCCTGGTTGGCCGCCGTGACGAGCTGCGCCTGGAGGCTGTTGACCTGCTTGATCGAATCGGGCGTTGCCTGGGCCAGAGCCTCGGCAGCGGCCGAACCGCCCTCCACGCCAGCCTGGGCGATCTGCGCGATGAGGTCCGCGCGAAGGCCCTTCTTCTTGAGGGCCGCCAGGTTCCGGCTGAACGCCTGAGCCTTGACAAGAGCAGCCTGCATCTGCTTCACGATGTCGAAGACCTGGAGCTTCCCGTTGTTTCCGGGCGAGATCTTCGTGATGTCGGCCGACTCCAGAACGCCCTTGCGGACGTCGGCCACCAGGTCAGCGCGAGCCTTAGTGAGTCGGGACAGGTTGGCGTTTGCAGCCTTGAGCTTGTTCGCAACCGCAACTTCGCGGTTGGCCAGCGCGGTGAGCGCCTTAGTCTGCTTGTTGACGTACGCGAGCAGGTTGTTTCGCTTGGTCTTGTTCTTCTTGCCGGACAGCGATTCGGCGATGATGTCGGCGATCTTGCGCGAAGCTGCGATGATCTGCTTGGTCGAGCCGAGCAGACCTTCGAGGAGACCGCGTGCGATCCACTGACCCTGCGCCTTCGTGACCTTCGACGGCGACGCGATGCCGAGGGCCTTCGCGATCGGACCAGGGATGACCGACCGGGCCCACCCCATGATCTGGTCCTTAATCCAGCCGCCCATGGACTTGATGCCGTTCCACAGACCTTGCACGACGTTAACGCCCTTGTCGTACAGGAGCGACCCGAGGTTGCCGATGCCGGAGGTGATCTTGCCGGGGAGACCCTGTACGTAGATGACGAACTCGGCGGCCTTGCGGATGGCTGCGTCCTTGAAAGACTGCCACGCCCGGGACGCCGACGACGCCAGCGAGCTGGCCAGCGACGAAATCGAGCTGATGATCCGGCCGGGCAGGCCGACCAGCCAGCTAACCAGGGCAACGGCCATGGCGATCGACTTGTCCTTGAAGGACTGCCACCACTTACCGGCCGACACCGCGAGCGACGTGGCCAGCGAGCTGATCGACGCCATCACCCGACCAGGCAGGCCGGTGAGCCAGACGACCATCTCGGCCATCTTCATGATGGCCTTGTCCTTTGCGTCCGTGAACCAGGCGCCGATCTTGTTGCCCAGGTCAGCGAACCACTGGAACACTCCGATCAGGAAGTCGACCGCAGCCTTGATGCCGGTCTTGATCGCCTCCCACACCGACTTGACGACGTCGCGGAAGGTCTCGGACTTGTTCCACGCGATGACGATGATGGCCACCAGCGCGACGATCGCCGCGATGACGAGGCCGACCGGGTTGAGCATCATCACGACGTTGAGGAGACCCTGGGCGATAGCCCATCCGCGCGTCACGGCTGCGGCAATCAGGACGTACGTCTGGTACGCCTTGACGGCCAGGACGATCGCGGCCAGACCCGCCGCAATACCGGTCAGCCAGCCGGGCGGGATGGAGTTCACGAGGGAAGCTGCCCCCGCCGCCGCGCCCACCAGGATTCCCGCCAGCGGCGCCATCCCGGTAACGACCTCCATGATGGCCTTGCCGACGTTCATGAGGGCGGTGCCGATGTTCATAACGGCGGTCTTCATGACCTCGAACTCAGGGGAGTTCTTGAACGCCTTAACCTTGTCGATCAGCTGCTGGATCTTCGGCAGTGCGTACGCGCCGACCGCGTGCACGAACGTTTCCTGGATCTTGCGCTTGAACTGCTCGATCTTGACGCCGACCGAGTCGCGCAGGGTGTTGCCCACGTTCTCGGATGCGCCTGCCACCTTGCCCAGCGCCGCCACCGCCGTGTTGGGGTTGAGGCTGAGCAGCGTGGCCTTCATGTCCTCGGCCTTGGTGCCGAAGATGCCGACCGCCGCCGCGTCCTGCTTGACGGGGTCCTTCATATCGCGCAGCTTCTGCAGGACGAGGCCCATACCGTCCGACGCGCCCTTACCGCCAGCGGCGATCTGGGCCGTCATCTTCTCGGCGTCGAGGCCGAGTAGCTTGTACGCGTCACTGGACGCCTTCGACCCGTCGATGGCCCGGATCGAGAATTCCTTGATCGCGTCGGCGACCGTGTCGGTGTCGCGGGCACCGGCTTTCATACCCTGCGACAGGAGGCCGGTCGCCTGCTGCGCCGAGAACCCCATCTTGGCGAAGATAGGGGAGTACTCGTTGAACGTGTCGGCCAGGTCGTCGGCCCGAGGGCCCATGACCTGCATGCCGCGCGTCATGACGTCGAGCGCGGTCTTCGCGTCCGGCGCCAGCTTGTTTTTCATGAGCTGGCCGACCGCGTTCGCGGACTGGCCGAGATCCAGCTCGAACGTGCTCGCCAGGTCCGACACCTGAGTCGAGATGGACTCGATCTGGGCAGACGTGGCGTTGGTAGGGAGCAGGCCGGACGACATCGTCGCGCGGATCGCGTCGGCTGCTCCCTGGACGTCTTCGGTGACCGCGTTGGCGTACATGTGGCCAGCGATCTTGCCGTACTTGGCGGCTTCCTCGGGGGTGGCGGAGAGCTGCGCCGACAGGCGGTCGATGACCTTTTCCTGCTCCATCGCCTCGTTGAGTGCCGTCATGAACGCCACCCCCGCGCCCGCGCCGATCGCGGCTGCAGCGGCCTTGAACTTGCCCATGGACTTTTCGCCCTGGGCCAGCCCTTCCTCGACACCGCTGGTGTCCATCGAGACGTAGCCGACGAGTTCACCGATGGTCAGCGCCATGCGCCCCGCCCCCTCCCTTACAGTTGGCTCTTCGGGCCGTCCTTCTTGGGCGGGTAGAAGATGTAGTTGATTCGCCCGCCGTCGACACTGAGCAGCCCGATAATTCGGGTGCGCAGCCAACGCCACGTCCTGCGGGACAACAGGTCGTCATCCTCGACGTCAACGCCGTAATACTGCTGCAGGTCGACCTCGATGGCCGACCAGTTTTCAAGCAGCTGAGCCCACGTCAGCTCGGGGGCACCTGGCGGGGGCGGGACGTACCCCGGCGCCGGTTCGTACCACTCGAAGAGCCCCGAGACCGGGTCTTGCTCGCCGCAGCCGATCCACTGCGACGCGCCTCCCGATTCGGGGCCTCCGTTTCCGGGTTGCCTGCCGACTGCCAGAAGCGCTCGGCGGCCGTGAGGCCGGAGGAGATCCAGACCATGGCGGTCAGACCCGCGTGGCGCAGCCACGTCCAGGACACGCCGTCGGCCAACATCTGGTTGTAGACCGGGCCGAGGCAGAGCTGGAAGAGGTCGCGCTCTTCGTCGTCGTTGAGCGCCTCGGCCTCGGCCGTGACGTCCCCACCCGCAGCGGCTCGGATCGCCAGGTTCGTGATCTGCTCCACCCGGAGGCCGTCCTTGGCGCTCGGGGAAGGGATGGAGTAGGTCTTGCCACAAACCGGCAGTTCGATGACTTCGTCAAGAAGCTCTTCGAGAGCTTCGAATTTTCCGGGCATTGGTGTCTGTCCTTACCTGGGCGCGCTACGCGGCCGGGTTGGCGATCATGTTGAGCTGGCCGTCACCCGTGAAGGTGACCGAGACCTGGTCGAGGGCGGTGTACTCGCCGCCCTGGGGCTCCCAGGTGACCAGCGCGGTGCCCTCGTACGCCTCCGGGAGGCCGTTCCGGTCGTAGAACCGGATCGGCACGCGGGACGCGCTTCCGAAGGCGAACGCGGCGGCACGGAGGAACTCGTGGACCGCGTTGTAGACCTCGGTCTGGTCGTTGATCTTGCGGTTGAAGGTCGTGGCGACCTCCCACGACTGGCCGGTCTTGGTGTTGCCCATCCAGCCGTTGCCGTCGTAGTCCGAGGAGTCCTCGATGTTGGGCGGCATCGTGGGCTGGAACTCGGTGATGCCGGGGCACAGCGTCCAGTTGGGAGCGACGTCAGTGCCGATGTTGACGTCGAGCCGCCAGCGGCGAGCGAGCGCCACAACGGGAGTGGTCATGAGATTTTGCCTCCTCAGGCGATCTGAAAGGGAGCTGCCCGTTCCGCGTGGAAGTAGAAGTTCTCGACGCGTTCCGTTCGCTGGTCGGTGTCCTGACCAAGCCAAGCGGCCGACTGTCGCCAGGACAGTTCGACGCTGACCGAACCGAGCTTGTAATGCCTGCGGTTGTGCAGCAGGTTGTACAGGTCGTCGGCCATGGCCTCGGCCGTACGGGGGTCCCGGTCGCCACGGATTCGGAACTGAACCCCGGTCGTAACCGTTGTCAAGTCCGTGTCGTTGACCGGGTAGGTGGTGATCGTGAAGTTCAGATCGGGTGCCAGCGGAGTGAGCCCGATGGTGATCGACTTGTCGGCCGGGTCGTACACCCCGGTCGGCTTGTAGACCCCCACGCCCGCACTGTTCATCAGGGTGGCGAGGCCGTCGAGGAAGTCGACGTTGTAGGTCATCGGCTACCCCCCTCGCGTCCAGATCGACAGCGCCTTGCGCATGATCTCCATGGTCTTTTCCTGGTTGTTGTTCAGCGCGGTTTCGAGGTACTTGGCCTGGCGCCCGGGGGCGTGGTTCCAGCTGAGTTCCTCGTGCTGGCGCATCGCGTACGGGGTGTCGTACGAAACGATGCCGCGCATCGCCTGCTCGTCGATCTGGACTCGACCGCTCCGCTCCAGGGTTCCCTCGTCGAGGGGCACCAGACGGTTGGACTCGGTCAGGATGTTCTCAAGCGCGGCTTGCAGGCCCTCAAGGGCCCGCTTCTTGCCACGGTTGGTCCAGATCCGTCGGCCCTTCCATTCCTGGGTGAACCGAACCTCGCCGCCCACACCGCCACCCCCCGCCGTCGTCAGTTCAGGAACACTTCAGTGTTGTCCGGCGTCGGCAACCCAGGTGCGGTGACGATCTTGACAGCGACGATGGTCCGGCGCTGCCCGGTGAGCGGCATCGTCACCCGGCTGTTCTCGGCCGGACGGTGGGTCGGCTTCGCGATGTACGACGACGACGACATGACCTCTTCGCCCTGGCCGTTGCGCACCATGCGCGGGTTGTCGACGACCAGGCAACGCACCGATTCGGGTGCGCTGTACTGGTCGCCGTACGCGCCCGAACCCTCGTACGCCTCGACCTGCACCGTGTGGCGGAGCAGCCAGGTGGGAACGGTGCTCATCGAGTGAACACCACCCCACCCAGGAGCTTCGACCGGCGCAGGTACGAAAGCGCCCGGGGCGGCAGCGCCCCCGCCCGAACCTGGGTGGACCCGGTACCACCGCTGGCGCCGCCTGCGGCGACCGTGCGAGACAGCGAGACGGCCCCGGCGCTGACCGAGTTCCACACGCTGGCTGCGCCCGTTTCGTCGCCGGTACCGCGCTCCTCGCCCCACCATTCGATTACCGCGCACGTGGCCAGCTGGACGGCCTCGCGCTGGATCGGGTCGGTGGGGTAGCCGTCCTCGTCGACCGCGTAGACCGCCGTGATCAGGTTGTCGTCGATGGCCTCGCTGGCGCGTGCGATGAGGCGTTGCGCGTCGGCCGGGGCCTCGTCGAGACCCAGGTAGTTCGCGAGGTCGGCCGGGGTGGCGTAGATCCTGTTCAGCAGCATGACGCCACCTCCCCTCGTGTGCGTGTCAGGTGGCGGCCGGGGTGAACGACAGGAGGGCGACCGTCACCGTGGTGACCGACGAGAAGTCGACCCATACGTCGCCGTCCGACTGGCGGTACTGGCCGGTGAACGGGCCGATGATGCGCTCGCCCGTGGTCGCGGGGACCGACACGGTCTTGGAGGCGACGGCCTGGCCGTCGACGAGAACCGGGATCGGGAACGTGACCGTGATGGGGGAACCGCTGGCGTTCTTCACGTAGAGGAACTGCTGGCCGTTGTCGGCCCAGGAGTGGCCGTCGACGTTCGCAGCCGCGAAGGTCGGGCCGACACCCGAGCGGGTGATCGCCTGGGCGGTGAGGTCGGTGCGTGCCATGTCGAGGCTCCTTACTCGCCGAACTCGGCGATGAGGTCGTCACGGCGCATGTCCGCGACCTTGGCGGGGTCGCCGCCCTTGGCGAGGGCGTACTCGACCCACTCGTCCTTGGGGGCGTTCTTCGGGGGCGCCTTCGGCGTCTCGGGCGTTCCACCCGCGACCTGCGAGGACCCGATCAGGCCGGGCGTCTTGGTGTCGTCCGGCTTGGGCTCGATCACGGGCTGGGGCTTGCCCAGGTCGTCCGGGATCGCGACCAGAACCCAGTTGGGGAGGGCGTCGAACCGCGCGCTGCGCTCGGCTCGGGCGACCTCCTGGTTGGTGTTCAGGTTGCGGTACACGAAGTGCGTGTTCGCCATGATGCTGGGCCCTCCTAGGCCCGGGGGACCGGTGCGCCCGAGTTCAGGTCAAGGGCGCACCGGGCCGGGGGTAGGTCAGGACGGGTCGTAGACGTCCTGGTTGACGCGGTAGTCCACCTGGACGACGACCAGGGTCGCGTCACCGGAGACCACCGTGGCGGAGACGATGTCGCCCGCCGCCAGCACACCGGAACCCGCGCCCGAGGTGAGGGCCGAGTTCGTGGAGCCGGTGGCGAAGGTGCCGTTGCCCGCCGTCAGGTTGGCGGACAGGATGTTGGTCGAGCCGACCTTGCCGTTGACGACCGACGAGGCACCGCCCGTGCGCAGGGCGCGGATGGCGACCACGCGGCCAGCGGCCGGGGCGCGGAACATGATGGTGTCGCCCGCACCGACGGGAGCACCCGTGAGGCGGAGGACCTGGGACGCGAGACGACGCTTGTACGCCACAACGCACCTGCTTTCTTGAGGTCGTAGTGCACCGGGGCCGACCGGATGTCGGCCCCAGGCTCAACAGCCAGCCCGAAGGCTGACCAGCCGTGAAGCCCGCTAGGGCTTACGGAACGTCCGCGCCCTTGATGAGGACGGCGCGGTTGGCGTCGAGGACCTTCGTGCCGTAGAGGCAGTCGATCGACACGACGTCCTGCTTCTGGTCAATGTCGTAGTCGTAGACCACGCGCAGACCGAAGCCCTTGTAGTTCGCGATGGCCGCGTTCTGGGCGCCGCGCGGCAGCTCCAGGGGGCGGAACGCCAGCGCCAGGGCGGTGCGGTGGAACGCCAGGCCGACCTCGGTGGTGGAGTTGCCCGACGTCTGCGCGGGGACGTCGATGTTCTGGGTCTCGTAGGCGTCGAAGCCGAAGACCCGGCGGCCGAGGTTGGCCTCGCGCAGGCCCTCCGTGTCACCGCGCGCGTCGGCGCGGTTGAAGAGGTCGTCACCGAGCCAGCGGGACGTGGTGATCGGGCCCTCGACCAGGTAGCGCTCCGTGTTCGGAACATTGTTGCTGGTGAGGACGCGGCGGGCGTCGATCGCGACGCGCGGGTTGGACCACGCGTAGACGTTGTCGCCGCCGACGACGCCGACCTCCTGGGAGATGTCGTCGCGCAGGGCGAGGAGGTCGCGGTCGATCTTCTGGGTGATCGCCTCCATCGCCGGGTTGAGGAGCTGCTCCTGGAAGTCGATGATGTTCAGCGTCAGGTCCTCGGACGTGACGGCGAACGAGACGTCCGCGAAGTGGTTCAGCACGAGCGGGACACCGGTCTCGGTCGCGTTCTGGACCGTGATGCCGTTCGCCCGGTTGTACTCCTCGGCCGTGAAGGTCGTGGGCTTCCGGACGGTGATGGTGTCGCCGACCTTCTGGAACTCGTTCTCGTAGTTCCGGTAGACCAGGTTCGCCATGACCGTGGTCTCGTAGAGGGTGGCGAGCGCCGCACGGGCGATGATGTCCGGGGTGAGGAACGTGTTGGCCACGGTGTGGCCTCCTTACTGGTGAAAGGGGTTGGCTGACCGGCGACTACGCCCGACCGGGTCGGGTGTCCTTGTACTGCTTGCGGAAGTCGTCGATCGACATGGTGGACACGTCGTTGCCGCGCCCGCTGGGTCCACCAGCGAACGTGCCTCCTGACGGCGGGGGAGTCGGCTCGGGTTCGGCCGCCGCCGGGGCGGGCTCGGGAACCTTGAGCCTGGGGTTGTTGGCGACGGCCTCGCGGATCGCGGCGTTGATGCTGTCCTGATCCGACGGGTCGACGGTCTTGAGGGCGTCCAGGAACGCCCGGCTGTCGAGCAGCGCGCTGGGGTCGGCGTTGTGCGTGCCAGCCGCGCGGAACACGGCCAGCTCGACCTTGGCGTTCTGGGTGCTGACCCGCTCGCTGGCGAGCAGCTCGGTGAGCTGTTCAGCGGTGAGCGGCTCCTCGGCAGCGGCGCCCGGCTCTTCCGTGGGGATGAGACCGAGGGCGCGGCCGATGTCCTGGGCGAACGACTCGCGAGCGGCCTTGGTGGCCTCGTCGACAGCGGCCTGCTTGGTCTCCAGGCGGCTGCGCTTGTTCTCCTCGCGGAGTTCCTTGATGTGCTTCTGCGCCCACTCCGGGAGCTGGTCGACCTCGGTGGCGGGCTCGACGCCCTCTACCGGGGGAGTGGCCGGGGTCTCCGGTGCGGCGGGGGTGCCCTCCGG
>Ga0247830_10000131_pt1 | contig 22491 bp, 32 predicted proteins | sample 12C_Control_Day5_FD_207766 | JGI IMG/M metagenome (GOLD analysis project Ga0247830, IMG submission 207766) | Soil microbial communities from agricultural site in Penn Yan, New York, United States - 12C_Control_Day5 | ecosystem: Environmental > Terrestrial > Soil > Agricultural land | place...
GGCAACGTTCCAGCTGTGTCCGCCGCATACGTGGGTGACCGCGCTGGACGAGATGGGGCAGCCCGCGCGGGACGCGGCCGGGAACACGTGGCAGCTCTGCGGGGTGTGCGGGTTGAAGCAGCCGCCCCGCCCCTGCTGCTACCCGACCACGTGCGCAACGTGCCGCAGCGGCAGTCCGATCGGGGACTGCTGCCGGCCGCTCGGGGATGTCTGCTCACTGCACCACTGATTCCAGTTCATTTCAGGGGCAGGGTTGCTACTAGCAGCCCTGCCCCTGTAGTCTGTCTTCTGCAACCGCGAGACAACTACCGACAGGAAGTCGTGATGACCTTCAACCTTCGTCCGTACCAGTCCGAGGCACTGGCCGCCGTTGAAGCGCAGTGGGCCGAGGGGATCAACCGCCCCGTGATCGTCCTTCCCACCGGGGCCGGCAAGACGGTCTGTTTCAGCGGTCTGATCGCGGGCCACATCGAGCGGCTGCGGAAGCAGGGTCAGCGGGTCCTGGTCCTCGCCCACCGCGAAGAGCTTCTGGAACAGGCCGAAGCGAAGATCAAGGCCATGGTTCCCGGCATCTGGACCGCGATTGTGAAGGGCAACCGGGGTGCTCGCAAGCACCAGTTCGCGGACGTCGTGGTGGCCTCGGTGCAGACGCTCGCGCGCCCGAAGCGTCGCGCGGACGTGGACCGCATCGGTCTCGTCATCGTGGACGAGTGCCACCGCTACGCGTCCCGCACGTACCGGGAAGTGCTGGACCACTACGGGTGCATGGACGAGCGGGCCACCCCCACGGTCGGATTCACCGCGACGTTGACCCGCATGGACGGCGGACTGCCTGATGTCTGGCAGTCGGTGGCGTACTCGAAGAAGATTCATTGGATGATCAAGGAAGGCTTCCTGGTGGCGCCGGTGGCCCGGTCCATCGACGTGCCGGGGCTGAACCTGGCGTCTACCCGAGTGACGGGCGGGGACCTGAACACCGGGGACCTGGCGGCAGCGCTGGACGACAGCCACGCGTTCACCGCCATCGCCGAGACATGGTGCGCCGAGGCGAGCGAGCGGCAGACGATCGTGTTCATGCCGGACGTTGCCACGGCCGAGAAAATGGCCGAAGCCTTCAAAGCCGTGTGTGGCGCCACGGCCGAAGTCATCACGGGCGCAACCCCGAGCACCGAGCGGAAGGCCGCCTACGCCCGCTTCAACAACTTCGAGACCCGCATTCTTGTCAGCTGCATGGTCCTGACGGAAGGCTTCGACGCGCCGGACACCAGCTGTGTCATCATCGGCCGCCCGACGCTGAACCCGGGCCTTTACATTCAGATGGTCGGGCGCGGGCTGCGGCTGGCCAGCGGTAAGACGGACTGTCTCGTCCTGGACATCGCGGGCGCCTCGCTGAAACACAACTTGGCCGGCGTCAACGACTTGGAATCGGACTGCTCGGGCCGGTGTGACTGCAACTGCCTGTCATGTGGCTGCTCGGACCGGTGCAAGTGCGGCATCCGTCAGTGCGGGTGCAGGTGCGTCGAGCAGCACGAAGCACCGGGGAAGGCGTGCAACTGCGCCGGATCCGATCAGTGCGGGTGCGGCTGCCCCGGTGACCTGGACGGTACCGGGCTGGACGCGTGCGCTTGCGGTATCAACCCTGACTGCGCCTGCCGTGGGGAAGGCCCGGTCCAGGCGGACAAGGAAGTGGCCGTTGAAGTCCTGAAAACCTTGGTCGATGTGGACATTCTCGGCACCGAGCTGGCCGCCTCGTCTCTCACGTGGCTGACCACGAAAGCAGGCATTCGCTTCCTGCCGGTGGGCCAGGACGTCAACCTGTTCTTGCTGCCGGACCCGAACGCGCCCGGCCAGTTCTTCCAGGGGAAGGTCAGCGGGTCCACGTCCAAGGCCCTGGTGTCCCGGCTGGACGAGGGGTCCACGGATCCTTCAGCGGCCCGTCAGGCGATGGAAGACTACGCCAGGTCCACCGGTTACACCTTCAACAACCGGAAGGCGTCCTGGCGCCGGACACCGGCGTCCGAGGCGCAGATCAGCCTGTTGAAGCGGATGTCCGAGCCGATCCCGGAAGGGCTGCGCAAGGGCGACGCCTCGGACATGCTGGCCGTGGCGAAGGTGTCGCGGATCCTGGACGGGCGCTTCGGGAAGTACGTGTCCGCCGCGTGAGCCACCCCGCTACAGAGACAGCCCCGTGTCAGGTAGACACGGGGCTGTTGCGTGTGCCATCCTGGTGTTGCAACCAACCGCGAGAGAGGACCACGTCATGGCTGGTAAGAAGACGTACGAACAGGAACGCAAGGAACTTCACAAGAAACGTCTCGAACGCCAGGGGTGCGTTCGGTGCGGCCAGGAAGACGGCCACAAGCCGGGGTGCCTGCCGAAGGGGTACACCTACCCGCCTGGTTGGTGAGCAGCACCGCTACAGAGACAGCCCCGTGTCAGGTAGACACGGGGCTGTTGCGTGTGCCATTCTGGTGTTGCAACCAACCGCGAGAGAGGAACCACTATGAACGTCAACGTCATTAGCTTCGGGTACCTGCACGGGGCCCCGCCGGCCGCGCATATCGTGCTGGACCTGCGGCACCACTTCCGTGACCCGCACGTCAGCCCCGAGCTGCGGCACATGAACGCGCACGACCGGCCGGTTCTCGTGGCCGTTCTTCAGACCCCGGGTATCAAGCAGCTGATGATGGCTGTACAGGCTTCCGTGGGTGCCTTCCTGCTCGGGCCCACGAACGGCACGGTCACAGTGGCCGTGGGCTGCACCGGTGGCCGCCACCGCGCGGCGGTTTTCGCGGAAGTACTGGCGGCGGAACTCGGGGGCGTTCCGGTGACGCACCGGGACCTGTCGAAGCCGGTCGTCAACCGCGACAAGAACGGGGCCCGGTCGTGAGCACCGCAGGGAACGCAGCCGCTGCCTACGCCGCGCTGCGCACCGCCGCACACGTCGCAGATCACTGGTTCCAGACCAGCCACCAGGCCGCGCACAAGGCGGACGAGGGTGCGGCCGGGCACCGGGTCATGGCGGGCCACATCGCCTCGTACGCGGGCGCTCAGGCGGTCGCACTGGTGGTGGCCAACGGCCTGCTGGGCATGAAGCTGAAGCCGGGGCGGATCGCGGCGGCCGTGGCCGTCAGCGCCGCAACGCACTGGTTCATCGACCGCCGGTGGCCAGTGCGGAAGCTGGCCGAGGCGATGGGACACCAAGGGTTTCACGGCCTCGGCGGTCCGCTCGGCGGTGCGTACATCCTGGACCAGTCCGCGCATCACCTGATGGAAGCCGTGGCCGCAGTAGTGGCCGCGCGCCGCTGACCGAGAGAGGATCGGATCATGGCGATCAACGGGCTGGACGGGCTGGACGGACTGGACTGCTTCGGTGAACCTGAGCAGCCGGCACAGCTGCCGGCGTTCTACCCCGAGGTGGGCTGCAACGGTATCTGTCTCACCCCTGCGGACATCGGTTTGCCCGAGTATGGCGGCATCGCCTACGCGCACCCCGACTGCCCCGAGCACGGGGACCCGCTGGGCAACGAGGCGGACCCGACGTACGCGGACGCGCCCTTCGATGATCCGTTGGACACCTGACCAGCCACGACGACACACGGACCCCGGATGCGTAAGTTGCATCCGGGGTCCAGCTGTGCTTAAATGGCAACACTTACCAACAACGAGAGACAGGGACAGGGATCATGAATGCCACAACCGCATCTGACCTGCGGGACAGGACCACGGCCGCCGCCGCGCTGCTGCGTGTCCGCAACGACCTGAACAGCGCCGTGGACAACCTCTGCAACCGCACGGACGGTCTGCGGGACCAGGTGGTCAACATCCGCCCGAAGGGCCTGCTGACCGTGGACGAGATGGCCGCCGCGATCGGCCGGGACCGGAACTACGTGGACAGCATCTGGTCCGCGCACGGTGAGACCACCAAGGGCAAGCAGACGCGCGTGCCGGTGGCCGAGAACACGGACGCCAAGGCGGCCCGTACCGCGTACGAACTGCTGGCCGGCTCGGCGAACGACCTGAAGCGCGCGGCGGCTGCCGTCACCAAGGCTCGTTCCGAGCGTGACCGCGTGGTGGCCGAGGTCTATCGGTCCAAGCTGATCGGTCCTTCGGACATCGCTAAGGCGGTGGAAGTGGACCGCAACCACGTACTGCGGATCGCGCGGAAGGCCGGCGTCAAGCCGGTTCACAGGACCAGCAGCAAGAACCAGTACACCAGCGGCAACTGAGACCATCAGGGGACGGGAAGCAGTGATGATGGACAGCATCGGGCCCGTGGACGACACGGCACACTGGGCAAACATCGCGGCCGAGGAACTGGCCCGCGCGCTGGACCTGACGGGCATCGGCTTCATGGGGACCGCAGGGGATGAGGACGGTGACGTGTCCGTGGCCTTCAACAGCCTGGCGGACGCCGAAGCGCTGATGACCCTTGCGGTTCCGCAGTCGGCTGCCATCGGCGGTCTGTACGACCGGGCCACGTCGTCGTGCCTTACCATGGCGTCCTTTGCCGAGGCAGTCGAACCACCTTCGGACGAGCAGATCGAACACGCGATCGTCACCGGCTGGACGTGGACGATCCACCCGAACATGCGCGGGCGCCGCATGGGCTGGCACGTGAGCGTAGACATTCCGGCTGCGGACGCGAACCAGGTGACGGCCAACCTGAACGCGCTGCGGCTCGGGGGTGCGGTATGAGGACGTACCGTGTCGTTGGCCTGGACCTGTCCTTGACGTCCTCGGGCATGTCTGACGGCCGCCAGCACCTGGTCACGCAGACGCCCCCGGACAACCGTTTGGAAGCACGTCTGGACCGCATCGTTGGCCGGACCCGGCTGTTCGTCGGCGGCACGGCCGAGTGGCCGCAGGAAGCTGACCTGGCTGTGATCGAAGCGGGCGCGTTCTCGCGCGGGGCGCAGTCCGCCGCTGCCGAGCACCTGGCCGGGCTGCGCCTGATGGTCCGGCACCTCATGTATCAGCTCGGTATCCCCTTCGCCATGGTCACCCCCACGTCGCTGAAGCTGTACACGGCCGGCCACGGGAAGGCGTCGAAGGCGCAGATGGTCCGTGCGGTGGCCGCGCGCCACCAGGTGGACCTGTCCCACGTCCTGGTGAAGGACGGCCGCTACGACATGGCGGACGCGTTCGCGCTGGCCGCCATGGGCTACGCGTGGGCGAACCGGCCGCTGGTCACTGTGGGTCCGCCACCGCCTCGTCAGTCGATTCTGGCGGTGCCGTGGCCGGCCGCGCATCACCCGGATGTGGCGGCCGTTCCCGCACAGACCACCGTCTGAGACACATACCCGCTTCGGGGTTGCATCACTGACCCCGAAGCGGGTATCGTCATGTTCAGCAACCGACCGAAAGGAATGAACGATGGACGACAAGACCGAAAACGTACAGCTCACCGCTGACGTGGTGGTCACTTCGCTGTCCGGCTTTGTCGCGCTGGTGAAGCGCGGGTGGCCGCCCTTCGAGGGCATGTGGGCGCTGCCCGGTGGCTACGTTGACCCCGGTGAGCGGATCCGCGACGCTGCCGCGCGTGAGCTGGCCGAAGAGGCGGGCATCACCGTCCGGCCGGACCAGCTGGCCCGCGTGGACATCTTCGACGCGCCGGACCGTGACCCGCGCGGCAGGTTCGTGACCGTGGCGTATCACTTGGAAGTTGTGTCCGGAACGGGCATCGAAGCCGGTGACGACGCGGTGGACGTGGCGTGGTGGCCGCTGAACGCACTGCCCCCGCTCGCTTTCGACCACGCTGAGATCATCGAGACCGTGAAGGCCAGCTACCCGGCGGCACCGGCGCAGGAAGAGGTCTGACCGTGATGTTCCGTGAGACTCACCGTACGACCTGGTTCGTGACGTACATCCTGGTGTGGCTGTTGACCATGGCTGCGCTCATCCTGGACGCACCCTACTGGGTGTCAGCACTGCTGGGCGCCGCACTGCTGGCCGGCTCGCTCACCACGACACCCGCACCGCGCAACACTGCAACGAAGGTGTCGAGCGCCTGCGGCTGCGACCGTTGCGACCGGATGCGGGCCCGCCACACGAGGCGTCGCACCGACGCAACGGACGCGGGCTGACCTGCCGTTTCACGTGTTGCGCACCCCCGAAGCAATTCGTTGCTTCGGGGGTGTTGCATGTGAGGGGCAAGCCGTGTATCGTCTTCCTTGTAAGCAACCGCGACGAAGAAAGCAGGACATCATGCCGAAGACTCTGGCCCCCGCGAAAACCCCCGGTGTTGCCATCGCCCGAGTCCTGCGCGGCCTCGGCCTGAAGCAGGGACTGGACTTCCGCGTACGGGGTGGCTACAAGAACGGTGAACGGTTCGGCACAATCGTGTCGGTCATGGGTAGCAGCGCCAATCAGACGGTGGCCGACAACGCGGACCAGATTGAGCAGATGGCCGCTGATGCCGGATTCCACTTCAACGTCTCAATCCACTTCACCCCGTCCGGCATGGTGTGGGTGTGGGTCGCAAACCACGGTCAGCGGACGCGGGAAACGCACTTCCTGTCCCCGAGCGGCCGGACCGAGAACACTGCCACCGAGGCGCCGCAGCCCGAGCCGAAGCCGGTCATCCGTGCCACGCTCGGTGAGCCGCGTTCGGCGTTTGGTACCCCGGCGAGCACCACGGACCAGCACCTGTCCGAGCGCCGCAGCGGGAAGGCTGCGCCGTTCAACCCGTACACGGGTTTCGTCATGCAGGGTTGGGGCCCCCGGGTATGGGGTCGCACCGAAGCCGGTAACCACTGGTTCCACCAGACCAGCGAGCACGGCGCCCGCTTCAACTTGCGGCACCGCGTGGACGGACCGCAGGGGTCCGGCTGGTACATGGCCGGTCCGGGCATCGCCTCGTCCCTGTTCATGGCGGCCACGCTGAACGAGGCGGTGCCGGCCGCCGGTGAGACGCTGGACGGCCTTCAGTGGCTGACGCTGCGGATGGACAGCGCGCCGTTCTACTTCCCGAAGGGCCAGCGGGTCCAGGGCGTGGACAGCCACGGGGTCACGTGCATGGGCACCGTGAACGGGGTGGCGTGGGGTGCGGTGACCGACCCGAGCCACCAGAACTTCGGCCGCACGTGGGTGGACGTTGACTGGGACGAGATGCCGCACAACCGTGGCACCGGCCGCAGGTCCCGCCCGTTCACCTCGGACCTGATCAAGCACTAGTCACATGGGCCGGGGTTGCAACAGCGACCCCGGTCCGGTATCGTCGTCTCTGACAACCGCGAGAGAAAGAGGCATCCCATGCGCGCCTACCGCCGTATGTCCATCGGCCTGAACTTCCTTTTCGGCACGAACCAGCCGATCCGTAGCTGTGTGTACCTGGTGAACGGTGTCCGGTGCGGTCGCCCGCTGTACAAGCACGACCCGCGCTACTGTGCCCGCCACGCGGCCACCAACTGACCAGCACCGGAAGAAAGAGACAGCAACGTGATCGACGTCAAGAGCGCGAGCAGCCGTACCACAAGCAGCGTGACCCTGACCCTGACGGGCGCGCCGCCCCTGAAGGTTCTCTACACGAACCGGCAGATCGACCCTGGCCAGGTGTTCTTCAAGTACGAGTACGTGCCGACCACCACGGAAGACGGCTGGACCGAGCACACGTGGAAACTGGTCTCGGTCCGCGCCACGGGGGCACGGATCCTGAAGCCGGCCGCTGACGGGTCCCAGCGGCTCGGGGTGGAAATGCCGGCCTACGAACCGGTGCGCCTGAAGGACGTGCCTGAGTGGCTTCTGTCCTTGGCCCGCGAGGTCCGTCCGTCCGGCAGCGTGGACGAGGTGAACGTCTGATGGCCCGGTGTCCGGGCGCGGGGATGCGCTGCCAGCACGAGACCAGCAGGGGCTATGGCTGCCTGAATGTCGCCACCAACGGGCCATTCTGTTCGGGGCATGACCCACGCAACCAGTGCGGTCGCCCGACACTGGCCGGCACCCCGTGCAAGAGGCGCGCGGGCTGGAACGGCGGGCCCTGCACGAAGCACGCGTAAGACGTTTCCGCCCCGGTGTTGCACACACCGGGGCGGACCTGTATCGTCTTCCTTGTAAGCAACCGCACCGCAGAAAGTAGGACACCGTGGCGAATCCCGAAAGCTACACCATCGAGACCCCCGGCACCGTCAGCCGCGTGCCGCACTGGAACGTGATGCTGCCGCTCACCCTGGACGAATTCCACGTGCTCGGTGGCCGGCGACAGGTGACGCGGCTCTCGTTCGACAGCGAGCTGTTGGGTGACCGCATGACGTACCGGATCGGGTACGCGTCCCACTTCGGGTGGTCCGTCCTTCGGGACTGGCCGGGCTGGTACGCGGCGGTGCTGACCAGCCCCCGCGACTACGACGAGTGCGCGAAGTACCTGACCGAGTGCGTGGCCCCGAACCGCTGGTGGGGTGGCCCCAACCTGCTGATCGAAGAGTGGCGCTAAGAACTTTCAGGGACGGGGTTGCATCCGCAGCCCCGTCCCTGTACAGTCGTACTCACAAGCAACCGCACCGCAGAAAGTAGGGAACATCATGAGCGAGTTCAAGAACGACAGTGACGTCTTCGCCCCGAGCAACACCGGCACCCAGGCACACGCGTTCCTCGGGTCCCGAGGCGCGAAGCCGGGCAACCTGCGGGCCGCCTGCCGCGTGACGATTCAGCGCAGCGTGTCCGCCACCTTCACCAGCCTGGCCAGCGCCCGGAAGTTCTACAGCGTCTGCGAGAGCTGCGTGAAGCTGTACCTGGCGGCCGAGGCCCGTGCCGAGGCTTCCATGCAGCCGGCCACCGAGGCGGACGACCTGGGCTACGTGGCGCCGGTGGACGAGCGCACCAAGTCCGCCCCGAAGGTGACCACCGTTGACGGCCGTACGGTCAGCTTCGAGCCGAAGCCGGCCGAGGCCACCCCGCAGCACGAGCAGATGGCGCACCCGGACCTGTCCACCGAGGACGGCACCGTGACGCTCGGGCGGGACACGCTGACCCGGCGCGGTCCCTGGGCTGACGTCACGCTGGCCACCGGCCGGAAGTACGTCGTCAGCATGAAGGTGGGCCGGAAGGCCGACCACGGTACGTGGCGCGTGCTGTTCGACAACGTCACGTACTGGGCTGAGCGTGACGGCCGCAGCTTCGGGCCGACCCGTTCGGCGGGCGAGAACGACAAGCCGGGCAGCGTCGGGGGCCGCATCTGGGCACTTCTGATCGCCGCGAACATCGCCTAGAAACTTCCCGGCAGGGGGTTGCTTCGGTGGCCCCCTGCCGGGTACAGTCGTACTCGTAAGCAACCGAAACACAGAAGCAGGGGGAACCACCATGATTCAGCTCATCTTCGGCACCATCTTCGTCATCACCGTGCTGGACCTGTTCCGCGTCATCGACACGCCGGCCGGACTGGACCTGGTCCTGTTCCTCGTCCTCGTCGGCACGTTCGCGTTCCTCTTCGTGTCGCGGCGCATGAAGGACGAGAGCTGATGGCCGGCCTGAAGCGCGACGTTGACCGGATCATCCGGCAACTGCAACGGCCGGACTCGGGCTGCGACGTCGGTAAGACGAACCGGGGCCACTGGAAGGTGTCGAAGCCGGGGCGGCAGAACGTCATCATCTCGCCGCAGCCGTCCGACCCCCGGTCAATCCGCAACGCTCGGGCGGACCTGAGACGGTACCTGTCCGTGGACGTGTAACGCGCAACGCACCATCGAAACCCCGTCGCAACGCTGCGACGGGGTTTCGTCGCGTGTGGCTGCAACGCGCGCGGCACTGCGACAGAAACTTGTGCAACGGCATCGCGCTACGGGTTGCACCGTTGCATCAGACCTGCCATACTCAAAGGGCAGCACCGGGGGACCGGTACCGGTGGCACAGTTCCTGGGCCGGTCCCCATCCAAGACGCAACAACCGCGAAGGGGCCAACGACATGGCGCAGCACCGAACCACCAAGCTGGCGCACCAGGGCGTTGCAGTCGTCGCAGTGGCCGTAGCCGGCATTGTGGCCGCCGCTCAGAACGGCTACCCGGTGCACGCCGGCCTGGCGGCCTACGCCGTCTACCTGCTGACCAGCGGCCACGGCCGCCGTGTCGCATCCATCGTTCCGACCGCCCGTCAGGCGCTGCGGGCGCTCTGCTGGGTTGTCGTGGCGCTCGCCGTCCTCGCCGCCGCTCAGGGGACCACCGGTCCCGGCGGGGCGCAGCTTGGCTTCTGCCTGGCCGCCGCGCTCGCGACGACGTTGCGACTGACCCGCAACACCCGCTGAAACGCTGCAACACCCACCCGACAACCGCGTACCACCACTGGAAGGAACAGCCCGATGATCTGGAACAGGAAGCAGAAGCAGGACCCGCAGCAGGCGGGCGGCATGGGCGGGGGACAGATTCTCGTCCTCGTCCTGGCGTGCGTCCCGATGGCGGCCGTGGGCATCGCCGGGGCGGTCGCCACCTTCGTGAACATGGACCGGATCCTGAAGTCAGGCGCTTCCGCGCTCGGCATGGTCGCGGCCGGCGAGGGCGCAACGCTCATCTGCGCACTCGTCGCACTGGCCGTCACGCTGATGGGCCAGCACACGCCGACCGTGGTTCGTCTCGGCATGTGGCTGCTGCCCCTCGTTGCAGCCGTTGCAGGCGTTGCGATGGCGTCCGGCACCAACGAGCGCATCATGATGGCAGTCACCCCCATGGCGATGACTGCCGCCGGGGAAGGCGTCGCGTTCGTTGCACGCCGCGTCGTGGCCCACCGCACCGGCGTGGACATCGAGCAGCAGCGCCGCTCGGGCCTGCTGTTGTGGCACGCGAACCGTGCGAAGAACGGCGGGTGGCTCGGCCAGCGCATCTCTCAGGCGGCCGTGTGGCGGCTGACCAAGGCGTTCGCCGAGACGGACAACCAGCTGTCCGTTCAGCTCGGTGAGATCCAGCGGTACCGCATCTCGGACGGCGCTGACGCGAACCTGGCCTACGTCCTGGCCGGCCCCGTGAACAAGGGCCACAAGGCGCCGCAGCGGCCCGCTGTCGCCCCCGCAGCGCCTGTCCCGGCCCTTCCTGCCCCGAGCCCGTCCGAGCCCCGTACGCGGCCGTCTGCGGACGCCGAGGACGACGACCGTCACGCGGTTGCCGAGCCGAGCGAGCGTGACGCCGAGAACTTCGAGTGGATCCAGGGGGTCCTGAACGAGGCTCAGGCCACGGTCAAGGCGGACCCGTTGGTCAAGCTGCTGACGGTCGCCGAGGTGGCCAAGCTGAAGAACTGCGCGGAAGGCACGGTCCGCAGCTGGAAGCACCGGGGGAAGCTGCGGGTGCATGACACCGTGGACGGTTCCCCGATGTTCCACCCGGACGACGTGGCGAAGCTGGACTGACCAGCCGTTTCACCCGCGTTGCACGCCCCGGCAGAAACTTTCTGCGGGGGCGTTGCGCTGCCTGGCCGCAGCCTGTAGTGTCTTCCTTGTAAGCAACCGCAGCGAAGGAAGCAGGGACATCATGAACGTATGGGTGGTTCTTAAGGGCGAGTACGCCGATTCTCAGGTGGTCGGGGTGCTGACGGACCAAACGAAGGCGGAAGACCTCGCCCGACAGACCCGTGACCTCGTATTTGACGACGCGGTCACGGTGCTCGGGCCCTTCCAGCCCGCCGGCTCGATCGCGGCATGGCTGCCCCGGGAACCGGACGAGTACCCCGAGTACGATGACTGACCAGCCACGATGACGCCCTGGGGCCCGTGCTCGCACCGGAACTAAGCGGAATCTGTACCGGACCCCCTGGCCTGCTGGCCAGGGGGTCCGTTTGTTCGGAAGTTGCAGTACCCGGAAGGCGTACGGGTGCGCGCGGGTACGACGGTTGGAACGGCTGGAACGCCCGACCCCCTATCCACCCCCGGCAAATGATCACAAATCGGCCGTTCTCGCACGTGAGAACGGCCGGGAACATGATCGAGAACGGGCGTTGGAACGGCCCCGGGAACGGCCCCTCACCTGCTGCTCTGTGCGAACGGGGCAACATCGTGGTACAGTCACCTGGCAACCCCTAACCGGAACCACCAGGAAGGACAGGACCGTGGACGCATTCGACACACCGGCGCTTATCCCCGAGCTGAAACAGAAGCCGCCCGGACCCGGCTTGACGGACCGTCTGGCGGACCGTCTGGCACTGGCCGGCGAGACGCTGTCACACGGGCTGGACGCGGCCGGCAAGCCGCTCACCGTGCCCGCGCAGCGCTGGTTCAAGGAAGCCGCCGAGCGGGACGAGAAGCGGACGGACGAGGCGCGGAAGGCGCTACTGGAAGCCAACCGCAACCGCCGGGACGCCATGCGCGATCTTCGCCGGGACCGGAAGGCGTTCGAGAACGCGCGCGGCGAAGTCGCGTGGTGGAACGTCTTCAACGGTGAGCGCAGCGCCGCTCGCGCCGTGGTCCGTGATACCCGTCAGCTGGCGGCCGAGGCCCGCTCGGTACGCCGCGAAGCACGTCGCGCGTTCCCGATGACGCTGCCGCAGCTCGCGGTGCGCTGCCACGCCGCGCACCTTGGCGCAACGGGCCTGTGGTCCCTCGTCTCGGACAGCGTTGCGTCCGGCGTCGCAGTCGGAACGAGCGTTGCAGCGATCGCCTTCAACGTCGCCACGGTGTGGCTCGGTGGCCGCCACGTGTCGCGCGACACGGTGGGCGAGGCGTTGGAAGCGTTGCAGCCGTCACAGGACGAGCGGCGTCTACTGCAACGCCTGGAACCGAAGGAATGGGCCCGCGTCGCAGAGCCGCGCGGCCTGTCCGACGTCGTTGCAGGGGCCGCGACGCTGACCAACTCGGGGATCCAGGTGAAGCTGACCCTGAACGGCACCATGGACCTGGCCACGTTGCAGAAGAAAGATGCTCAGCTGCGGGCCGCGTTGCGGCTGCGTGAGGATACGCGGATGGAACTGCGCGAGGGGAAGACGGGCGGCCACGTCCGGATGACCCTGCGTACCCGCAGCACGGCGGACGGGCTGGACATGACGGGCTGGAAGCCGGGTGACGCGTGGGCTGTCAACACGATCACCGGCGAGACAGTTCCGGTCCCGCTCGGGAAGCGGATCCTGTTCGCGGGGACGACCGGTGCGGGCAAGTCCTGGTCCGCCCGTCCGCTGATGGCCGAGGCGTCCGAGCACGATGACCACCGGCTGGTCATCTTCGACCGGAAGTACATCGAGGCGCGCAACTGGGAACACCGGGCACGGACGGCCACCGAGCTGGACGAGATGCGGGCCCTGTGCGAAGAGCTGATCGCCGAGGGCGAGTCGCGGTTGCAGCTCATTCCGCGCGGTGAAGACGTGGTTTCGATCAGCCCGAGCCGGCCGCGCATCACCGTCTTCGTGGACGAGGGGGGCGAGCTGATCAGCGACAGCAAGGCGAAGCACCCGAAGGACGAAGAGGGCCGCTCGGACTACCAGGACATCATGACGTCCATGCGGACCATCGCCAGGAAGTACCGGGCCGCTGAGATCATCCTGGTGTGGTGCACGCAGAAGCCTGCCCTGTCCGGCGAGGGTCACGGCCTGGACTCACAGATTGCGGGCCAGCTCGTTCACCGGCTGTCGCTTGCGCTGGCCACCACAACGGACGCTCAGGTGGTTTTCGGCAACGACGCGATCGAGAAGGGGTGGAAGGCCAACGAGCTGCCCATGCCCGGGTTCGCGCTGTTCCGGAATCAGGAACTCGGCACGAAGTCGGTCCCGCAAATGATGAAGATGCGGGCCATGTCCCCGGCGAACGTGATCGCGCTGCCGCCCCGTCCCATCTGGCGCCGCGAAACCGGCCGCGCGTCCGCTGCGGACGTCACCGCGCGGAAGGCGATCGAAGCGGACGCACAGGCGCTCGCGGCCACCACGCTCGCGGACCCGTGGGCCGGCAAGGACGTGGACACGGACGGCGACACGGTGACGCTGCCTGTCCTCGCGGCCCCGAAAGAGCGGGTGTCGTCCGAGGACCGGGACGACCAGATCATCCGCATCCTGGAAGATGACCCGTGCCAGACCATGTCCGAGCTGGCCCGGCTGACCGGCGCGAGCAAGTCCGTGGTGAAGCGGCGGCTGGACCAGATGGAAGTGGACGGCCTGGTCATACGTGACGAGGACGGGTGCTGGCACCCGGTAAGGTAGCCGCCAGTCCGCTCACCGCGAAGCCCACCAGGACCCGTCCCCCTGGTGGGCTTCGTCACGCTCGGGTACAGTTGCAACATGACAACTGCGACGCACACCGAGACCGTGGCCGCCATCGCTGCCGCCCCACGCCCCGACACCTTCCAGTCCCTGCCGCCTATCAGCTTCGAAATGCGGCTAGAGCTGTCGCACGCGGCCATGGCCGTCCTGCTCGACATCCCCGAGGACACGCAGACGGCGCTGTCCGCCGCGCTGAAGGAAGCGGACGGGCTGGCGGTCGCGGGCGTGCTGGCAGAGCAGCAGCGGGCAGCACAGCAGCGGCCCGAGCTGTTCCAGTCGCAGCCCATCCTGAAGGCTGCCGGTGACCTGATCCGGGCACGTGGCTGGACCACTGGCGCGTTCGACAACGGCACCGCGATGTGCGCCATGGGCGCTATCCGCACCGCGACGCGCGGTGACAACTGGTGGTATCAGCCCGTGCCTGCCGGTGAACAGGAAGCCGTTCTGGTCCTGCTGGACCGCATCGCTGATGAGTTCGGCCCCGGTCTCTCGGTGCCCGGCTGGAACGACCGGCAGGACAACGTAAACGACGTCCTACGGCTGCTGTACTGAGCGGGTACCCTGGACACGTCCCGTCCTTCCCTGCGGTTCCGGTGGTCCCTGCGGTAGGTGGGTTGCGCAGAACGGCCCCTGCTGGCGTCTCGTCCAGCGGGGGCCGTTCTGTGTCCGGGCCTCGGTACGCTGGACCCGCCACCGATGAAGGGACGGACCCATGACGGGCATCGCTCAGGAAGTGCTGGACCAGCAGAACCTGGACCGGGCCATCAGGCTGCGGGTGCGCGGCGCGCACTGGAACGAAATCGCGGACGCCTGCAACTTCTCGTCCCCTGCTGCCGCGTTGCGCGCCGTGGGTACGGCAATGGCCGACGCCACGCGCCGCACCGAAGAGACGGCTGACCAGATGCGCGACACGGCGAACCTGCGGCTGGAACACCTGCTGAAGTCCACGCTGGACATGCTGGACGCGGACGCGCCCACGGCCTATGACCCTGACGGGAACGAGCTGACGCCAGATGACCGGGCCGTCAAGCTGCGTGCCGTGGACGAGGCGCGGCGCCTGATTCTTGACCAGGCGCGTCTGAACGGCGTGGACAAGCCGGTAAAGGACCCGAACGGCGGGGACGACGTCCCGACCATCCGCATCATCGGCATGTCCCCGGATGAGCTGCTGTGACCACGTACGAGCCGCGCGGTGGCGCGCTGGAACTGCTGAAGGCCCGGGACGAAACGGTCCTTGTCTCGGGCCCGGCCGGCACGGGCAAGTCAGTAGCCGCGCTGATGAAGATTCACACCACCAGCCTGTTGGTGCCGGGTCTGGTCACCCTGCTGTTGCGGCAGACAGCCGCGTCACTGGGCCCGTCCACGCTGCGTACCTACGAACAGTTCGTGGCCGCTCAGGAACTGGCCTCGGGCCACGTGGCATGGTTCGGCGGCAGCGGCTCGAAGCCTGCCGCGTACCGGTACACCAACGGGTCTCTGATCATCCCCGGCGGCATGGACCGTCCGGGCAAGTTCCTGTCCATGGACGTAGACCGGGTTTTGATCGACGAGAGTAACCAGGTGTCCGTGACCGGGGTGGAAGTCGTGGCCACGCGTCTTCGCGGAAAGTCAGCGACGTACAAGCAGATGGTGCTACTGACCAACCCGGATCACCCGGATCACCACCTGCTGAAGATGGCGAAGGACGGCCGGGCCCGGCACATCCACTCGCTGCACGAAGACAATCCGTACCTGTTCGAGCGGGACGGCACGCCGACGAAAGCAGGCGCGGACTACCTGGCACGCCTCGGGGCGCTGACAGGCGTGCGGAAGCTGCGGTACCTGAAGGGCATCTGGGCCGCCGCTGAAGGCATGGTCTACGAGGACTGGCGCGAGGACGTCAACGTCATCGACTGGTTCCCCGTGCCGAAGGACTGGCCGCTGTTCCTCACCGTGGACTTCGGTTACAACGACGCGTTCGTGTGCCAGTGGTGGCGCACCGACCCGGACGGCCGCATGTACCTGACGCGTGAGATCCACCGTTCGCAGGTACTGGTGGAAGACCACGCCGCGCACATCCGCAGCATCATGGAAGAGAACGAGGACACCGAGCCCGCCCCGTACGCCGTGGTCTGTGACCATCAGCTGGAAGACCGGAAGACGCTGGAACGCCACCTGCGTATGCCGACCGTGCCGGCCAAAAAGGGAATCAGCCGGGGGATCCAGCTCACACAGGCGAGGATGCGCCCGCAGGGTGACGGCAGGCCGCGCATGTACGCCTTCCGTGACGCGGTACTGGGACGGGACGACGCGGCCAAGGCACGGGACATCCCGCGCGGCTGGTGCGCCGAACTGCCCGGCTACGTCTGGCAGACGGTCCGGGGCACGGACGGGATCCCGAAGGAAGTGCCCGTGGACCGGAACAATCACAGCCTGGACGCGGGGCGTTACGCGGTCGCTCACCTGGACTGGAACGAGGCGGCCAGGCTCGGTAACCCCGCCGCACAGCCGCAGTCCGTACCGGCCGCCAGCGGCTCGCCCTGGTCCGCCCCGGTGGGGCGGTAGTCTGTACACGAGTCACAACCACCGGAACGACGAGAGGGGCCCACCGTGGCCGGAACGTCCCGCACGTTCGAGATCAGGACCGACCCGCACGAAGCGGTGATTGGTCCGCACACCCTGCTGCTGGAACCTGAAGTAGTCGGCGCCGAGTTCGCTCAGGCGTACGCCGCGCTGCGGGAAGTCCAGCGGAAGGTCAAGGCGGCCGAGCCGGCGAAGGGGTCCAGCACCAAGCACGCGAAGGGTGACGGCCTGAACGCCGAAGTCCTGATCGAGCTGTCCGAGGCAATGCGCGTCTTCGTCCGGAAGTTCATGCTGCCGGACTCACAGGCCGTCTTCGACGGCATGAAGGTCCCTGACCGGGTTCTGGTCAAGCTGATGGAATACGTGGCCGAACTGTACGGCGGTGGTTCGGGAAACCAGGACGCCGATGGTGGCACGTCTTCCGGCTGACAGCCACTCTGGCGGACACATGGGACGACTGGTTCGGCCAGCTCACCGTGACGGGTGTGGATCCTCGCCGCTGGGACCTCGGTCAGCTGCTTGCCGCGTTCGAGTCGACGTTGCGGCAGCACTCGAAGGACGAAGCCGCGTGGAACCGCACCCTGGCGTCACTGACGGCGGAACCGAAGGAAGTGCGCGAAGAGCGGCTGGCCGCGACTCGCGCAGCGGTGGCGGCCGGTGCGCCACCGCCTGAAGCACCGAACCGTATGACCGTGGACGACGCGGAAGCCATGCTGGCCCGTTTCGCGGCCTCGGACGCACAGTACGGGTGAAGACACAGCAGGGCCCCTGCCATCGCGGCAGGGGCCCTGTTCTGTGCTGTCTCAGCTGCAATCCGGGATGACCAGCCACCCCGGTTCGGCGAGGCCACTGTATCCGGCCGCTTCAGCGAGCGCCTTCAGCGCTTCCGTCCGGCCTTCCGTGTTCACCTCAGACAGGACCCGGAAGGACCCCAGCTTGGCTTCCACCGTCTCGCCCGGTTCACGCGCGGTCAGGAACAGCTGGTCCCGGTCGTAATCACCTGCGGACAGGTATCCCAGCAGCCGGCTGTCCAGGCCTTCCGTGTGACTGATCACCGCGTCCAGCCACACACACTCGGACTGGATATGCCCGGTCTGGTACTGGTCCGCAGGGACGTGAACGCCGTAGGCGTGGTAGGTGCTGTGGCTCATGCCCATGGTGTGGGCCCCTTCACTCGGTGTCGTCGCACTCATGGATAACGGGCCGGTCGTCCCCGTCCACGATGACCAGACCGTCTTCCTCGTTCCACCAGCCGTCACCGGACGCCCCGCAGCCGCCGCATTCCCAGCGGCCTGCAAGGCTGATACCGGCGTGTCCGCCACCCGTCACAGCGGTTACCGCCGTCCAGCCGGACGCGGCGCGGGTGCGGCCGGCTTGTTGACGCCGCCACCGCTGGTACCCGGCTTCCGCAGGTCCACCTTCGGGGGCGGTGCGATCTTCGTGGACGGCGCCTTGTACCCGTTGGCCGAACGCGCCGACTTCGGCACCTGCGACGCAGGAACGATCTTCCCCTTCGGGCTGCCGTAGTGGTAGTGGTGGTCCGCGCCCATGAACATGACAACCGGCGCCGCATTGCGGCAGTCGTCACGGTCCTCGGTGCCGCAGCCGGTCAGCAGCACCACCCCGAGCGCCGCAGCGCTCACCGTGGCGAATGCGGCCGTATGCCTCTTCTGCATGGTCCCCGTCCCTTGTTCGTGTGGTTGCGTTGCCACCATGATGCACCAACAGACGGGGCCGTGTCAACGGCCCCGTAGACTGACCGGGACTGCTGCGCGCTAGGCCGGGTCCGCCCCATACCACCGGAAGGGACGGGACCCCGTGGCGGACGAGGAACTTGGTACCGGCAGCGTCACCATCACCCTGGACGACTCGGCAGCCGATGCCGGGCTGAACCGGCTGGCCGACCGGATCGAACGCGCGCTGGACACGGCCGCGCGTGACGGCGCCCGCCGGATGGAACGTCAGCTCAACAACGCCATCCGGCGCATTACCCCGCTCAGCACGTACGTTGATCTGGACGTGTCCGAGGCACGGGCTGAGCTGGACGCGCTCGCCGGTTACGCCACCACGGTCAACGTGACACCCGAGGTGGACCGGGACCAGTTCATTAACGCGATCCAGGCCGCGCTGGTCGGTGCCACGGTTCAGGTCAACACCATCCCGAATCTGGACGGGTTCGACGCGGCGATCCGCGCGCACAACACGCCGACCATCACCGTGGACGTCAACGCCGACACGGACCGCGCTGAAAGGGCCATCAGCGGGCTCGGGCGCGCACTCGGGGGACTGTCATCACTGGCCGGCGCGGCAGGCAGCTTCGCCGCGCTCGGAACAGCAGCAGCGGGCGCCGTGTCCGGGGTTGTCGCGCTCGGTGCCGCCCTTGCCCCGGCAGCCGGACTGATCGCGGCCGGACCCGCCGTGGTGCTCGGGTACCAGACCGCGCTGGCCGGGCTGAAGCTGGCGGTCCTCGGCGTCGGTGAGGCGTTCGGCGCGGCGCTCACCGGGGACGCTGAAGAGTTCGGCGACGCTATCGAAGACCTGTCCCCGAAGGCACAGGCCGCTGCGAAGGAAGTCCGCGCGCTGAAGCCCGCGTTCGAGGAACTGCGCGCCACGGTGCAGGACAGCTTCTTCGAGAAGATCGAAGGGGACATTACCCGCACGGCCGAGGCGCTGGAAGGCCCGTTGACCAAGGGCCTGTCCGGCATCGCAGAAGGGTGGGGAAAGGCCGCTCAGAACGCTCTGGGCTACGTTCAGGGGGCCGCTGGCGTCAGCAACGTGACCAGCATCCTCGGGGCCTCGGAATCCGCCGTGGACGGGCTGGCAGCCACCACCAACCGGCTGACGTCCGGCTTCCTTCAGGTGGCCGCGTCGGTGTCCGATGCGTTCGGCGAGCGCTTCGGCTCGGCACTCGCGGGTGCAGGCCAGTCGCTCGGGGCGTTCCTTCAGAACGCGGCGAGCAGCGGGCAGGCCGTGGCGTGGGTGGAAGGCGCCCTGGCCGTCTTCCAGCAACTGGGCGGCATCATCCAGAACGTGGGTTCGATCCTGTCCAGCGTCTTCGGCCAGGCGGCTGCCGCCGGTGGGGGACTGCTGGCCAACTTCGAGCGACTGACAGGCCAGTTGGCCGACTTCCTGAAGTCGGCGGAAGGCACGCAGATCCTGGAATCGATCTTCAGTCTTCTGGCCGGTGTGTCTCAGGTGCTGAGTGCTGCGCTCGGTGCGGTGCTCACCGTGGTCAAGGCAGTCGCCCCTGCCTTCACACAGATCGTCAACGCCATTACCCCGATCCTGCCCGTGGTGGCCGACTTGATCAGTCAGCTCGCGTCCGGGCTGGCCCCCGTGATCGCCGAACTGGCCGGCGTGGTGGCTGACGTCCTGACGGCTGCTCTGGACGCGATCCTGCCGATCCTGCCGCCCATTATCGACGCCTTCCTGACGCTTGTAACCGCCGTGTCCCCTTTGATCCCGATTTTGGGTGACGTCCTGTCCAGCGTGATCACGGCGCTCGCGCCGCTGCTGCTCACGCTGGCCGAGACGGTAGGCATGATCGCAACCGCGCTGGCGCCGCTGATCGCTCAGCTGATCGAGGGCTTCGCCCCGATCCTGGAAGCGATCGCCCCGATCATCGGCCGTCTGGTCGAAGCGCTGGCGCCACTCATCAGTCAACTGGTCGCGGCCCTGCTGCCGATCCTGCCGCCGCTGGTTGACGCCTTCCTGGCCGTCCTGGAAGCGGTGCTGCCGCTGCTGGACCCGATCATTGCGCTGGTCGAAGCGCTGGCGCCGCTGGTGGCCTTGATCATCGAAGCCTTGGCCCCGGTCGTCGAATTCGCGGCAGAGATCATCAAGTGGCTGGCGCTGAACGCCGTGGTGCCGGTGATCGAGGGGATCGTGAAAGTCCTTACGAAGATCATCGAAAAGGCGACGGAAGTCATCACATCCATCGTTGATTTCGTCACCGAGTTCAAAGAGAACTTCAGTGACATGCGCGATGACACGGTACAGACCGTGCTGGACCTCGTCGATCAGGTGACAGGATTCTTCGAGCAGCTGTGGACCGACGTGACCGGATGGGTGTCCCAACTGTGGGAAGACGTCAGCGGGTTCTTCACGGACGGGTACGACGACGCGGTGTCCACCGTGTCCAACCTGCTGTCCGACACGGTCCAGTACTTCCGGGACCTGAAGGACGGGGTGATCTACCAGCTGGCCCTGTGGGTCGTCGCGGCCAAGCAGAAGTTCGACGACGCGAAAGCGCGGATCACCGGCGTGGTGTCCACCACGGCGAGTGACGTGGTGCGGTACTTCCGCGAGCTGCCCGGCCGGATCCGGACCGGGCTAGGGGACCTCGGGTCCACGCTGTACAACGCGGGCAGGGACCTGCTTAACGGGCTGAAGAACGGTGTCATCTCGGTGGCACAGAACCTGATCAACGCGGTACGCAACACCGTGTCCGACGCGGTTGAGTCGGCCAAGAACTTCCTTGGTATCGCCTCGCCGTCGAAGCTGTTCTACGAAATCGGACAGAACACCGGGCAGGGCCTTGTCAACGGCATCGACGCCATGGGCGCGGCCGTCTCGTCCGCGTCGCGGCAGATGGCCGGCAAGGTGGCCGAAGGGTTCAGCAGTCCGATCGGCGCGGCCATGTCCACGGCTGCCGGTCCTACCATGGGCTGGAAGCCGGGGGACCCGCTGGACCGGCCCCGCTCGGAAGAGTCGATGCGCCGCGCGATCGAAAACGGCCGTAGGCAGCGCGTGAAGGAAGCGCAAGGGCTGGTTGCCAACTTCACCATCAACGAGGTGGGGGACGGCGAGGCAACGGCGCACCGGGTTCTGTCCCGGCTGGCCAACGCCTCGGGGCTGGCCCTGGTGGGCTGACGCAACGTCATGGGGCCCCGGCCACCGGACCCGGGGTGCCGAGGCCCCATGACGTTGCGTGTGCGGCAGAAGTGGGCAGAAACGGCCAGCGCTCTGACCTGCGGTTTGGCAGAACTGGCAGCCAAAACCAACCTTCCCTATGTGATGTATTTTTACGTCAGGTACCTACGGCATCACCCCACGCGCCCACCCGCGCGCAATGTGTAACTGCCGCCCGTACCCCACCACATACGCGTTCATATGAAAGGGTTGGTATTCGCTGCCATAACGGACTGACCTGCGGTTTCTCTCGGCTCGTTTCTGCCACACCCGCAACCTTGTGGGGTCCCCGCCAGTATCTGGGGCCGTCCAGCAACCCCGGTAAGCTGGCACCACACCGGAACGGACGAGGGGAACGACATGCAGAACCTGGCGGTGCTGGCGGCACTCGGTTTCGCGGCCTACCGCGCGACCCAGCTGGTTGTCTGGGACAGCATCGGGGACAAGCTGCGGGGAACACCTGACAGTTGGCTGGAACGCTGGTACATGGACGGCATCCGCCCCGGCAGGTCCAACCGGTTCCGCACCTTCGTGCGTCAGCTGATCGGCTGCCCGTACTGCACCGGTTGGTGGCTGTCGATGATCACCACCCTGGTCTATCTCACCGCAGCCGGCCAGTGGGGACAGGCGTCGCTGATAGTCCACGCCGTCGAATGCTGGGCGGTCGCGGGAATCCAGGCACTGTTGAACCGCTGGGACGACTCGCGCCCCGGCCACCAGCCGAAGGGGGAATGACTCGCCCATGGGCGCAATCCAGAGCATCACGGCCGCAGCTACGCGGATCCTGACGAAGAGCAAGAGCAGCGGCGGGGGCAAGAACAACGGGCAGTCTGCTCTGGCGTGGGACTTCTTCGAGACTGTTCC
>Ga0247830_10000133_pt1 | contig 22431 bp, 47 predicted proteins | sample 12C_Control_Day5_FD_207766 | JGI IMG/M metagenome (GOLD analysis project Ga0247830, IMG submission 207766) | Soil microbial communities from agricultural site in Penn Yan, New York, United States - 12C_Control_Day5 | ecosystem: Environmental > Terrestrial > Soil > Agricultural land | place...
ATGATGTGCTTCTCTACATACTCCGTAACCGCCTTACTGATCTCTTCGCCGTTCAGCCAGAGTTGCATTACGAGTACCTCCTTCTGAGATACTCAATGCTCACCGGCATCTCATCGAAACTTCCATCACGCACTTCATGGAAGACGTAGATTCCGCGCCAGTGGTTATTGGTAAATGGCGATAGATAATCCTCGTCGTGCGGGTAATAGGAACCCGCGATGATGGCGGTGATGGGAGTACCATCAGCGCGCTTACCATAAGCGATGTCCCTACCCTGGAGATGACCGCACACCGCGCTCTGGTGATACTTATTTATGATCCCCTTGGCGGTTCCGATGGGATGGCCCTTCGGTCCCGAGGGGAAGTAGTGCATATAAACGACGCCATCAATGCACGCTTGCTTGAGGAAGGGATGGACTGTCCAGCCCCATTGCTGCAGGGCTAAGTCTTCTAGCCCAATCGTACCTTCGAGCTCAGCCTGCGCATCTACCGCCCGTTGAATCCTGTACTCGTGATTCCCCAGGAAGAAGTTTAGCTCAGGCATGTAGCCCGCTGTGCGGTGCCGCTTGTTCCACTTGTCCATGGGAGCAAACAACCTGCACATCGCCTCGTATCCTGCCGCTATGTCTTTTTTGTATCTCCTTCCTTCGAAACTCTTCTTCCCCTTGTCGTAGGAAGAGAGCGAAGGCATGTCCCACCAATCACCGATGCAGTTAACGACATCCGGTTTTTTATCTAGGATGTACTGTCCGAGCCAGTCAATGTAATTAAGGTTGTTTCCAGGCTTTACTTGCGTGTCGGTGATTAGCAAATGAGTTCGTGGTTTCCTCATGCTAATCTCCTTATACTCTTTGTGCTGCTGCTCTATAGCGATAGAGCTGTCTGATTGATATTCCGAGCCTCGCTGCCAAGTCTTGGTTCTGCTGTACCTTACTCTTCTTGTGCCAGCCTGGGGTTTGCGCACAGGCTTGCTCCGCGGTCAGCAACTTCGCTTTATCCTGCTGCTGTGTCGCATCATCCCACAGATGGACCTTTACTAAACGGTCATCCAGGAAGACGCTCATGGGGTCATCCAGCATCGGATAGACTTGGCTCTTTGTTACATTTACCTCCGTCACTACTTGGTTGGTTTTGTGTAGGGCAATGCCCACCTGCGCCAAGTTTGTCCAGTACTTCGAACCGTGGGAATCGTCGTCCGTTCCCCCGCTTATAGCGCGGCCACTCTGGTCGAATCGTGACTTGCGCGTGTGATGTATCAGACAAACTGTAACCCCCGGCATCCAGGCTTTCAGTTCGGCGTAAACCTTCTGCGCTACATCGTCATCGTTAAGGCTCCTGCTATGCACTTCCCTGAGAGCATCGAAGATGACAAAGCCGATCTTCTTCTGCCTGACAACCGCGAGCAGGTGCAGGAACACGGTGCTCGTGCGGAAGTCTAAAGCAAGGCAGTCGAAAGGATCGAAGCTGTAGAAATCGAAAGTTCGCGTGAACGGTGGAACCGGTGGATTTGCGTTCGGGTTCCCTAACCACCTGTTAAAAACAACACACTTCGGCATATCGAGAGATACGAAAAGCGTGTTAGTCCTCGTCGTCGCCCGACCCAGAAACGTCTGTCCAGTCTGCACATGCTCCGCCAGATCGAACATGAAGGTGCTCTTGCCCACGCTAGGGGGACCGAAGAGAATCACCTTGTTCATATCGTTGGGCGCCGAGGAAGGGATGATACCCTCCCAGATCGCATTAGGAATCGGGGCATCCGCAGGGGTAACTTTGTATATTCCGGGATACCACGTGTCCTTAAAGATACTTCCAAGATCAAACTTGTCTGGATCGAACGGGCCTGTTATCTGCTTGTTCTCCACCTTCCCCCTCCTACTTCGTATGTAGAAGGTCATCCTTGATCGCGTTGAAGTTATATTTTTTAGCGGCCCAAGATTCCCATTCTTCTTTGGTTAATGTTTCTTCGCCTTCCCATCCCTTCATGGCTAACCACGAATAACCGCAAGCGGTTTCCGCGGGGATGGTGAGCGTCCTCGTGATTCCGTCGATACCCTCTACTGCCAAAGGCATCGTGCAGAACACCTTAATTGCTGTTGCTACTTCATGCAGCATCTCCACGGGCACAGCGGTTAAAAATGCATCATGGCCCTGGTGGAAAAAGCGTGCTTCGGGAAACTTCTCCCATAGCTGGATCATCGCCTTGTTCACAATATCGGGGATCGTGGCCTGTGGTTTATAAGCCAGCGATTCCCGCCATGCATCATTGCTCATTTTCCCCGTGAGCATGATCTCGGCGCGTGCTTGGTAGAACAATCGCTCTCTGCCGAAAGGTGTTCTGAGCACACCGGTTCGGAACACTTCATCCCGGATGTGCTGGTGCCACTGTCTGATCTCGGGGTAAGTGGCGTGGTATCCTTCAAGTACCTCTGAAGCCTTGCGCAGTGTAATCCCCGCTTGCACGGAGAAGGTCTTCGCCTGCATTCTGTAATTTGAAGCATGGACGCAAGCCTTAGCCAGCACGTAATCAGGAGAATCCTTAACTGGGTAAGCACCGAAGATGCTCTTCCCGTTTTCCATGTGGATATTTTTCGATGTGTCATTGAATAACCCTATTAGCTTTTCGCACCCTGCGAGATACGCTACCATCCGTGCTTCCGCCTGGGATAGGTCCGGTTGCACAAAGATGTATCCGTCCGGTGGTACAACCATGTGGCGTAACGGTTTGGGAATGGTTTGTAAGTTGGTGCCCCTGCCCCGGTTCGACTTGCCACTTGACCATCGCCCTGTCTCCGTTCCGCAGACGTACCACGCTCCGGGTAATCTCCCATCCGCGTCCCTCGGAACGTCGATATAGGAAGATTTCAACTTGCGCAGATGTCTTTCTTCGAGTAGCCACTTAAGCTCCTTTACGTCCGGATACTCCGCCCTTAACTCCATGATGGCGTCTTCGTCCGCACGAAGAGATTGCTGTCCAGAGCCAAACTTGTACTTTCCCTTTAAGCCTAACGTAGTGTAGAGATACTCTGTTACCTGCTTCGGGGAGTTGCAATTCAGTTTGGAATCTTGGGGCCATCTCCCACGTACTTCCTTCAGGGCCTCGTCGATACAGTTCGATAACTCTAACCGGTTGTCTTCGCTGATGGGCAGCCGCAGCCGCTGCATTTCCAAAGCTAAGCCAAGCTCGACATTCACGTAGTCGTGGTAAAGTGAAGCGAGGTTTCTTTGCTTTAACTCTTTCTCTATCTCTTGCGCTGCCCAGAGAGTGGTAATCGTGTCCTTGTTGTTGTACTCCCAGAGCTGTTTGTCTGGGACTTTCGAGTTCCACGTTTTCCCCTCGTCCTTGTAGTAAGGCATCGAGGTATAGATCGACGCCAAGAAATCTAATCCCTTCGGAAATTCTGGATGCAGGATGGCGTGGGCGACCATGGTATCCATAAAGATCCCACTCGGTTCGAGTCCACGATCCATCAAGTAATCCAGATCGAAGGTCAGGTTCTGGCCGATCAAATTGGGGTTGCGGTTCATCAGTTCCTGCAACGCCCGCCAGATGCGTGCCTCGTCGCCCACGAAATAGTTTGTCCCGCAGGTATTTTGCAACGGCACGCACAGTGCGGTACTGCCACTCGCTACAGAGAAACATGCGATGTAACCCCCTCTGGTTTCTATATCAATGCACCATAAGGCATCGCTGCCTATGGAGTTGAAGAACGCTATGACATCCTTGGCCTGGGGATTTATATGTGAAGTCCAGGCAAGGGGCTTTATTACTTTCGAAACTGATTCGCGCCGCACCCTCTGGAAGTCTTGCATTCCTATCCAGAAGTATTTCCATTGTCCTTGGAGGATAAAGGAGGGGCGAAGCAGAGGAATCACTTTCAGCCCAGGTACTAGGTTCGAAGGTAAGATTGAACCGCGGTACTTTTGAATCCCCTGCAGGCCCGTTAAACTCCTTAATGCTTCCTCTCCGACTGCTACTGCTACATTCGGTTGGTAGGTCGAATAACCAGACAGCTCTTTCTTTAACTGCTCGCGATACTGCAGGAGCCTTGGTGTTGGTTCGAGTTGCCTTGCATCCTTGTAAAGATGCGAGACATCCCCGTTCCGGCAGGCTTCCTTGATTACATAATTGAGTGTACATTCATCCATCCTGAGCTGCGCCCCGTTCATCATCTTACTCAAGATGCGACCGGCGCTGCCCGTAAAAGGCTTCTGTTCACCTATGTCACTATCGCTTGCGCAATCTCCGATCAGAGCTATTCGAGCGTTGCGAACCAGCTTCGAGGGACAGCTTGGTTCGTTTGCCATTTCTCTCCTTTATTGCCACTCTCCGATTAAGATTTGTTTCGCTAGCCGGTGCGCCCTGTCACCCACCTGCTCTACGTAATGCGGGTCAGCGCATTCCCGCGCTGCGGTTTCCCAGTCGTTACTGCGCAAGGCTGCGAGCATGTTCTTGAACTTCAACAGCCGGTCTATGCCCATGTTAAATGACATGTTCACGAGCACGCCATGTCTTACGGGATCAAGGAACTTAGCCCACGGAATCCGCTGCGCTATCTCGTCACAGGCAATCTTCCAATCGGTATCGAAGATTACTTCTATTGCTGTCTCGGAAAGCTTCGGGCCGGTTTGTATGTTATGGCCTATCGCGATGGTCCAGTACCCCGAGGTACACTTGTACCCCCGATACCGCTTCCCCTCATCCCTCTCAAGCTGCTTTCGGCTTGCCGCTTTATGATCTATCACTTGGTTTCCTCCAGGCGCCTGAGGTAGAACCGCGCCTTTTGTACATCCTGGGTTTGCCCCTTGAGCCGCTCGCGCCAGATGTACTTAAGCGCGTTGCCCTTACAAAAACCGCGGAACTCTTCTCTTGTTAGAGCTGCCTCGATTGCAGCTATGCACTCGACGCTTCCGCTGGTGTAGTGCGTAGGGTGGTTCACTGGGTCTGGGTTCGTCTTGGCCTTTAGGTGTTCTTCGAACGGGCCTTCCTCTTTGAAAGGTTCGGAACTCATTTGCCTAGCTTCTCCATTTGCAATTCCTCATGCAGCTTTGTCACAAGCTGCGCGAGTACATCTCGCTTGATTGAAAGCTTCGCGACTCCGATGGAGACTTCGATCATGTCGCTGCCCTTGCCGATCTTCGCCTCAAAGCTTGCGCCCCCTACTCCCGGGACAACCAACGAAGTAAACTCTTCCAGCTTCTGCGTCTTTGGTTCCTTGTAAGCGGGATAGAGTGTGCCCGGTTTGATCTGCATCTCCTTCACTAGCTGTTCCATCCTTCTGTAGTCTTCATAGAGTTTGTCTCTTGGGTACTTCAGTTCGTAACCCCAGTCAGGTGGTTCAAGCCCGAGCGGGTCTTTCGGATTCTGTATTGCCATTCATTCCTCCTAAGCTAGAGGGAGGGGCCGAAGCCCCTCCCCCTGTGTTTATCGTTACCCTATCTTAGGAGAACGAACGGATGGCGCGCGCCCGCAAGCTGCCGCTGTCATCTTCGTGCAACGAGATTGGAACGATCTTACCTGCGGTGTCACCGTTGATAGCCGAGACTAAACGCTCAGCGTCATTGAAGTCCTTGCAGATTGGAATATTCTTCGTACCCGCGGGGACCACGCCCAGGGCGCGATACCAGCCGAGAGCCATCTGTTTCACGCGGGGATGTGAATCCTCCTTCGCGAAGTTGATGTACTCTTTATGCCGAAGAGTACCGGTGCCGTTCTTGCGCGGCGCCTCGAACTGCGCGACCATCATGTAGCCGCCCTTCTTGGTAACCCGAGCTTCTCCGCCCACGAAGATGGCGTCTTCGTAAGCTCCCACATCGGGATTAGTAACTTCCTCAACGGTGAATTCGCTTAAAAGCTGTTCTGCTAATGCACTCATGTGTAACTCCCCTTCTGTTGCGCACGTTAATCTTTCCGCCTGCTCATCCCTCTTCTTTAGACAATGGGTACACGTAAGGTGTGTTTCTTCCGTGTAGCCTGTCTCTTCCGGTTGCGGAGTAGCTTCTTCCACTCTTGGTCCAGAAGGTCGTAGGTAACCGCGTTGTCCTTGTCTTGCTCGAACCCGAGAGTTCGTGCCATAGTCAGGGAGTTCCCATCCGCGTCAATCAGTTCCAACTCGTCGATGCCATAGCTGTAATCCCCGAAGACTTGGCCGAGGATGCACGCCTCACCGTTCGATATGGCTAAGCGTTCCGCATCAACCTTCTTGGTCCACTTGGTTCCAAGAGCTGCATCGAGGAAAGCTGCACCCGCAAACACTCTTGCTTTCACGTCATCGAAAATCATTTCATTCACCTCCTTTCGTTTAAGATCCTACTACTACTTCACCTCTGCCCTCTTAGGCCCGCTTGGTTTCTCCCCGCATACATCACCTGCGCCGATTGACGGTGCTTGCCCACACCATTCGATACAATTCCCATCACCTACTCCCTGCTTCGGGCAGTGAAGGGGTGTGTGTGCTCCGAGATCGCGGGCAAGATACTGGATTTCCTTTAACGTACAGTCGCCTTCAGCCCTGTAGTTTCCCGTTCCATCCGGGATAATCGCGCACTGTAATGCGAGTAACAGCACAATCTCCGCAAGCATTAGAGAGCCTCGATAGCACCGTTCGTCGGACCCATGGGTATGTCCCCGGCCTTAAACGATACTTCGTTTGTAGTGGTTTCCGATGGACCGAACTCGTTAAAGGATTCCACCACACAGAACCACGTTCCCAGTCCGTCGATTACCGCGAGTATCGGAACCCTGCGCGTGTCGGCAGTGACAACGGTGAGCTTGGTGTATTGGCCAGAGGCAGATCCGCATTTCACGCGGAACCCATCTGCCGGTCCACCCGTTCCCTGCTCCCACTCCCAAGTCAGCGCAGCTTTCTTGATGTTCACGGTTATTGTGCTCTGTGCCTGCGAGGTTTCGGGTATCCAAAACCACAAGGCCCCAAGCACCAAAGCTAATAGTAACTTCTTCATTTCGCTCATCCCCCTTTCGTTTAAGATAATCTCCTAAGTAGGTCTTGCTCTCGCGCCTTTCGCGCAGCCCTGCGTGCTCCCCAGTTGGTACGCACCGAATCCCACATGAACCAAAGCGAGAACCCGATTATGATCAGCGACGCTATGAGCTGCACGATGGACACGATAAGCTTGACTGTTTCCATTACTTCACCTGCTTTACTGAGATAGTTTCTTGAGCAACTCTTCACCGCGCACTCTCTGCTCTTCCTTATCCACGCGGTATGAGTGTCTAAGAGCTACGACGAACTCAGCTATGAGAAGCGCGTACACTGCGAAGAGTGCCCAGTCCATCTACTTCACCTGTTCTGCGTAGCCGTTACACTTCTCGCACCACCTACGCATCACGCCCTTGCCGTAGAACTTCACGGGTTTTATTTCGTGGCCGCACGTACCCATGAGTTTCTTCTGCTCCGCCTTCTTCTTATCCCCTGTCTTTGCACTCATTGTTTAGTTGCTCCACACGCTGAACACTTTTTGTAATGGAAGGTTCCAGCGCTGACGATTAGGTAAGCAGTTGCTTTGAGACATCGTTGACACCACGATTTCATAACTAACCTGCCAACTTCTGCATGGCCTGCACGTTGTTCATGTCCACGACTTTGCCGAACACCTTCTCAAACGGAAGTATCGGATCAGGTTTCTTCGGATCAATCGTCACATCTATGAGAGCGTCGAACCCGTAAGCATCTCGAAACCCCACCCGTTGGATTTCGGGTGTGCTCTGCGTGCGCACGTAGTACTTGCCCCCTGCGCTGTACTGATAGATACATCCATCGAATAACCCTGGCCCCCACACATTCAGCTTCCCTCCTATGTCGGGCTCTTTCGTTTGCGATACGATGTTCCCGAAGTCATCCTTCACCATCTTGATGTCTTCCCATGTGAGTGCTGCCACGTTGCATGGAAGAGAGATTACAAGAGAGAACATCTTCGAGATGTTACTCAGCCTCCTGCCCCAGAACTTCTGCGTTCCACCACCCACCTTGCCCTTGGAATCCATCGCATCCCCTGGGTCACAGATGTTGTTGATGGCGCAGAACCCATCGACGATGATGGTATCTAAGCGCACTAAACCATCGAGGATCAGGGTGTCTGGAAGAGGCGCCTTCGTGCCATCCCAGAACGTGATCTCCTGCTTACCCGCTTCGAAGCTTTCAACCACGGCATCTAAATCTTTAATCACGTGCTCGTAGTTGACCTTGCTCCTGTTCCACTTATCCTTCTGACCGTTGAGAACCTTCCTATCCGTTTCGGGATAGTCCTGTACCCACACAGTCTGGGGATTTACTCCTGGCGGGATGGTTGTGCTTCCTAGATCGTACTGGAGAACTAGCTTGTTCCCCGGCGCGGTCATCGCGAAGCTCGTCTTACCCGCTCCCTTAGGCGGACCGAAGCTTAGGTATTTCCACTTACGGTTCTGCCTTATCTGATCTGCTCGCTGTGCCATTAGCCCTCCTTTCAATCTATGTTTGCTGGTGCTGCTGCGGCGACCAACAGCGCACCCTAGACGCACCTCTCCCACTTTAGGTTGAAAAAAATATGTCCCCCTTTCTACTGTGCTAGCTTCCACATAATCAGGTTCTTCTCGTGCAGCTTGGTTTCCATGTGCGGCCACACCGAAGTCCTGTTCTTCATGGTCTTGTTACAAACCTTGCATAGGTAGAGAGACCTGAACCGCTGGAACCTCCCTGGTATTAACGTCAGGGGTTCCACTGTCCGGGTAAAGCAGGTCGGAAGAGTACGCCATCGCATCCTGCGTGACGCCCTTCGACTTGCTGCCTCTATCTCGTAGGCACTCGTTAAAGTACTCTTGAGTTTCATTTCGCCAGCTTCTCCAGTACGTGATTCTCTTTGTGCTCTTCCCAGTGATCTGAGCAAACCTTCATCCGGCACCCATGCTGCTCACACTGGTAACCTGTCTCGCCATTCTTTATCCGATGCCTGCCCCTAATCTGTATGCTCCTGTTGCGCACATCACACACCTGTACCTTCTCTTTGTGCAGGCAATACACTCGCGCCTTGGGTGGATAGATTATGATAATCATATGGATAACTTCAGCAGCAGCTCTGCGTCCTTGTGCGCTCCGCTTTTGATGTGCCTCCACATAGTATTCACGTCATGCATCATGTAATCACAGATGACGCAGTGCAGGTCTGGCTCCTCGCTTACTTTGTAAACCCACCCGGAAGTTGCAATGCCTGATTCCCAGGCGAGGAAGATGTCCTCGGTTGGAATGTCTATACGCCCTTTGTCGAACGGCTTGCCGCTTCTGTAATGAGATACAGCGTTGCGCAGTCGCCGCAACCTGTCCAAGCTTTCTTCTCTGCTCATCTTCATTTCGCTAACCTGTTCAGCATTACGGTTTCCGCGTGAGCCTTACTCGTAAGGTGCGTTTCTACATCCTTGGCATGCTTAAGCTGCTTCTCCGGACAGTTGGTGCAGCGCCAGCCCTTGGCGTTGTAAGGCTTGATGATCCCATGCTTCTGCCACTCGATAGACTTCCTTAATCTTTCCTCCAGGTCTGCTTGCCACGCACGTTGCCGCTGCCGCATGTCTTCACGGTTCTTCTCGTACCGCGCCATGATTTCGTCATTCGCGTTCATTCCCCTAACCTCACAAGGATCATGTTTCTCTTGTGCTTCCTACTCTTAATGTGCTTGCTCACACACAGGGGTTTACGCATGTCCAGGAACTCATTGCAGGCTAGGCAAGCCCACTCGAATTCAGCCGGATCCCTGTTCACGATCCTTAAGTGAATCTGATTGGACATCCACGCTTTGTCGAAGGACGGTTTCCAACTCTCTTTTGAGTCGGTCAACTTCCCCCCTGAGGATATTGCACTCTTCATCCCTAATGACCTTTCGTTTGAATAACTCTTCGACCTGCTCCGGTGTGAATCTATGCTGCATCCTTGTCATCTCCCTCTACCCCTATGCCTAGGTAAGCCAGGGGATTAGCCTTCTTGGGTAAGCGCGCAATCATTTCCGGAGGATTACCAGCTTCACATGCCGAGAGGAAGTAGCACTCCCCCATGTAGCGGGTGCAGCCCTTCGGAACTATGGTAGGCCACACATCCTGTTCATAAGAACGCTTCATGGTTTCGATGCGGAACTTGATGTTCTTGGCCCACACTTCCATGTCCTTTGCCCGCGGGACTATCTCTTCGCGGATGCAGAGGAACTCACTCCACTTGGTATCCTTCGGGGTTACGAGGGTGAAGAGGCAGCCCTCTCCGCCTGTGTTATTCACTTGGCCTAAGACCTGGGCGTTAAGTGAAGCCCCGGTCATAATGAAGCTGTGCCCCGAGAACTTGAGCTCAGCAGTCCATGGTGTGGTTGTTGCTAGTTCCAGCAACAGCACGTCCGGCTTTGAACCAAAGTCCAGCACGGGATCAATGATGTATTTTTCTATATCCATAACCTGGAAACGAGCTCGATCCCCCGGCCCATAGGTATCTATGTAAGTCTGGAAGGCTCGCTGCGCGGTCGCAATGGTGTACTTCTGGTGCTTGTCCACGAAGGCAGGGGCGCCTGGATTAAACTGCTCCTGCTCTGCCATTGCTTTGTCATAACTGTCACGGCACTTCACCCAGTCTGGTTGCCAGGTTTGTACCATTTTGTTCATGTACCACTCAGTAAGGGGGACGTGGATTAGGTGCTCCGAGAAGATCGCATTGCGTGACATCGGCTCTGCGAGATTCAGGTTGTACAACTTGTTGTATAGCTCCGGACACGTCTGATAAGTTTCTAATCTCGAATTATCAAAATCCATTTCGTCCCCCTCACTTGTTGAGATAACCACGATTTTCTGTGTGTCAAGTTCCTAATCGCCCCGCTTAAATGCGGTGTCCTTGAGAACCTCTTGGTAAAAGTCCGTTGGCGGTCCTTCGTGTCTCTGCTCCATAGCTGGAAGCGTGACAAGCATCCCTTCGACTGCATGCAATACCCTTTGCAGGTTGACGATGATCTTCCACATATTCCAGTCGGCAGTAGAAGTAGCAAAGCCGCAACCACGAACACATCTGTACTTCTTTTCCGCATAATAAACACCCGAGTCACATTTTGGGCACGTATGACTTAGTGACATGGTAATTCTTGGCTCCCTTCCGCACGTTCCACACAGTTAATTCTCCACCTGCTCCACCTTCTTTCCGTCGCACTTATAGAAGATACGCTGCAGTGGTGGTACTAGGATTTCCCAGACCCCCGGCTTAGTCTCCGATGGTATCGGAGTACGGACCCAATCCGCGAGCCAGTTCGTCACGTCTTGGTAATCCCACCACGTTCTAGCCTTGTCTCCCTCGACGTGAAAGTGTGATACATCCGGCATCTCAATCGAGCCGGTTCTAGTCTTCCCCTCTTCTCCGACACAGTTGGTACAGACGTAGAGTTCCGCGTTGTGTTTGCACGGTAGCTCTACCTCGTACCTAACCTTCATGTTCCGTCCGCGCTGGCCGCAGATAGCACAATCTATATCGCGCTTCTGGGCACCTCCGGCCATGCGCTTAAGCTGAATTCGCATAAACCTCCCTGTAGATTTGTCGGTGCTTGGCACACTGTAGGTAATAGCAACTTAAATACCACACAGTTTTGCCTTGTTGTCATTCCGAGCCTGCCACTTCTGTCACGTGGGTGGTATCATTTAGCACACCTTCTTTATCTTTGGTAACTCTTTTCTTCCTCTCCTTCTTAGGCTTGGAACACAAAAACTTTTCACACTTACAGCATACTTCTATCTCTTGTACTGTATGCATACAGTGCCTCTTGTGAATTTTAATTTTTGCCCCGCGCTTTACTTTCGGCTTCATCGCCTCGCGCTTCTTCTGTTGGGCCAGAGCCCGTGCCAGGGTCCGGTCCTCTTGCAGCTTGGTCACCTGCGCAACCAGCTCATCAGCGTCGAGGCTTTCGAGCAGGCGCACCCCCACCCGCTCTCTTAATCCATCACCCTTTGGTCCAATACCCATTAGCTTTTACCCGCGATGCAGGTGCTGCTGCACACAGCATCCCCTTTCGCTTGTTGCGATAACCATGTCACGCCGCGCTGTCAAGTTCCCGGCGCCGCACTAAGTTCTCCACTGGATCACAGTACACCCACTTGCGCGGGATGTATGCTTCCTCATCCCTGAGCGGACGCTTCGCCCACGACTTGCCCAGGTTGATAGGGATCCCTGGTTGTATGCCCCACGCTGCGCGCTCGGCCAGCTCAACCTCGACGTTGCTGCTGTGAATTTGCCGACCGATTCTCCGCATGTAACCCGGATGCCCTAAGCTATAATGGGTACGCAGTTCAGAAACCTTGCCAAATACCTGTTCACATAACTTGCACTTCATCTTGTTCTCCTTATTGTCCTAGTCTTATGAGTAGCTTTGCTTCATCGACGCACGCCTGGCAGTACAGTCCCGCTGGCAAGATGTCATTGTCCGTTTCCCTGGTGCAGACACACCAGATGGGAGGGGTCATACACTTCTTGCACGCTACGCCTAATCTAAATGCTAAGTCTGGATCGCTTATCGGATGCACTTACCACCTCTGCCCGTAGTAAAAGAACTTGATCGCCACGAGGACCAGGTTCACCGCGGTTGAGACCACGAGCAAACGAAACGGCATAGCCTGCATGTAACCTACAAGGCTTAGGGTATAGATCCACAGATTGTCATTCATTTGCTTAGTCTCCGTAGCAAGTAATTCTCCTTGTGCTTTGGGGTTTCGATGTGCTCCCACACCAGGGGCTCAGAGTCATCGTAGAACCACTCTTGGTTGCAGGCATGGCAGCGGAAGATACTTTTCGGGTATCCCTCTGGCCACGCCCAGCCCCATGTTCCGATGTCTTCGCGAAGAAGCACCTTAAGTGCAGCTTCCCTGCGGTTTACTTCCGATCCCAGTATCATTTAGTTCACCGTAATTACTTTGTAATCTTTCGGCACGCCTTGGCGCTCGCCGCGCGTCAAGATCACCACCGTCCGGTACGGCATGGGTTCATCCGGCCACGGGGTATCACCATCGGTAAAGACCACCACTACATCCAAGCGAGGACGAAGGATCGCCGCTGCTTCCATGCCCACCCGCATGTCTGTTCCTCCACCGCCCCCAAGCTTGACTTGCTTCATGCTGTTTGCCTTGCCCGCCGCAGCTACCGCCGCATCGACGGAGAAGTAATGCACCCCTATGCCCGAGCCGGTCATGGCATCAAGCACGCCCTTACATTCCGAGAGGGACTTCTGTATGTCCTTGTCTCCCATGCTACCTGAGGTATCAAAGATCAATCCTACCTGCGGCAAGTAAGAAACCATTGAGGGTTTGATAACGCACTGCTCACCCGGGATAGTTCTCCGTGAAGCCTTGCGGTAAGAGTAGTTCTGCTTACCCGAAGCTTCGGCGCTGGCTCTGCGCACCCTACTCGCTAACTCCTTGGTCCACTTTACTTGAGGATGAAGCAGCTCATCCGCCCACCGTTTCAGGTTCCCCGGTACGTTACCCCTTCCCTCTTTGATGGCCTGCTCGATCTGCTTGGCCGCTTCATGGGTAAGAAGATCGCGCTCAGCCTTGGAGATAACATCCCCCTCTGCGGGTGCCGGGTCTTCCCCTTCCATCGGGTTCCCCGAGCACGAGCCGCACTTGCCAGGCTGCGGTGGTCCCTTGCCCTTCTTGCCCTGCCCGCCTGGTCCGTCTTCGTATTTGTCCTGGAGCATCTTGTAATACTCTTCAGCCAGTTTCCCATCCGGGAATCCTTCCTTGCTAGGCAAGGCATAGTCTATACATGCAGGAAGCTTTAGCCCTGAATCCAAGATGCCTTGGTTCATCTCCATATCCCCGGCCACGTTGTAAAGCTTCTTGTCGTGGTAGAAATCAGCCCGCTCGAAGTGATGGCACAAGAGGTGCTGCATCTCATGCACCAGCGTCCCCTCAAGCTCTTGCCTTGAACACTTCTTAAGGAACTCCGGGTCGTAGTAGGTACGCCAGTGCTTGTCCGTGCCCATCGTACCTATCCCAGGCTTCTCGATGAACTGAAGGTTCCACAAGATGCTGTTGAAGTAGTCATGGGTTTTACCCAGGCTAGTTCGCGCCGCTTGTAGTTCTATCGGTAATGGTTTCATTTACTTAATGCCTCCATGATTAGTTCCCGTTCGTGTGCAGTCCAATGTTTCGCACAGACATGATGACTATGTGTGACACACCAGTACATTGTGCCGCTGGTGCAGCGATGGTTCCCTTCCCAGTTATCACCCGTGGGCCTACAGGTTAGATAAGCTTCCGCTGAATCCTTCCTCACCCGCAGACGGATCTCGGTGTACATCTCCTTCTGTCTTTGTCCCGGTCTCATTTCGCTAAGCTCTCCATCGTTTCGTGCTCTATATGCTGCTTCCAGTGGCGGGAACAGAACTTCCTCTGGCACTTATGGCAGTGATACACATCACCCTCTGAGAGCATGTGTGCGCTGCTCACGCTGAGAGATACCCCGTAACAGATGAAGGCATCATCCTCGACAAGGTGATAGCGTAGTGTCTTGTAGTTCCGCCCCGCCACTTGGGTTTCCATTCTTCCTCCTATAAACCCGCAGCCTGCAAGACAGGCGCGAAGGGTTCGAGCATCTTCGTAACACTCGGCAGCTTGCCGTTACGGTTACGAGCTAAGGATCTGCAAGCCGCGGCAGCCACATCCACATGCCCTTGCTTGGCGCACTCTGCGAGGATGGTCCACGCTGCAACCCAGTAATCAGGCGTGAGGTTGCCGATGGCAGCAGCAACAACGCTATTGAGAACTGCGAAGTTCTTATCCTGCCGGTCATACATCTTGAACTTCTTTGGATCCTTCAAAAGATCCAAGGGATTCGGCAGATCCATCTTGCGTAGCCAGGAAAGGAACTCGATAGCCACTGAGTTACCTACTGCCCCACCTAGGAGCAAGGTCTGGACTTCGTTGCTTGCATTAGCAGCGCGCGCCGCTGCCAGAGCTGGGATCGCAAGGCCATACCACGAACGGGGAGAGGGCCAAGCTTCGCATCTCTTGCTCTCTTCCTTGGGCACAGCATGCACATGCTGCGGGAAGGTCTGCAGGAAGGATGCTACCAGGGTACGCACGCCCCGGATCTCATTGCGCCAGCCTTCCGGCACGCGAGGGAACACAGGTTCCGGGAATTCATCCAAGAACCCCTGGATTACAACCTTCGGGTCTGTCACCCAATCAAGGTGGATCATCCGGTTAGCCACAGGTGCGCCGATCTCATTGGCGTTGATCGCCGTGTCCGTTGGGTTCATGTCAAGGACGATAGAGATACCATCAGGTAGCTTCACATCCCCCGCATAACGCTCTTGCACCACCCGCATCAAGGCTGCTTGCATTGCAGGAACGGTGCTGCCGATCTCGTTGATTAAGAGAACGCCCTTGCCTGCGGCAATCAGTTCCGAGAAGCAATCGCCTACGGGTAAGAGTCGTACCCGGTTATTAACCAGGTCCACTACTGGATAACCGCCGATGTCCTCTGGCAAGCGGCAGGTTCCGACGAAACACCCGAATGGCCAGCCAAGAGCCTTGCTCATGGCGTTGATGATGCTGGTCTTGCCGTTACCCGGATCGCCCTTCAGGACGCATGGGGTATTGGCTTGGATCGCTAATCCTAAGGCTGCTGTGCTTACTTCATTCATCTTCTTTCTCTCCTTTTGGTTGGAAACGATAATCGAACGCCTTGATTCTTATCCCTGCATTGAACTGATTCTTCGCTGACGATCCGCTTGGGCGGTAGTGTCCGCGAGGGCTGAAGCTCCGCTCATAACCGATGTCGAACTTGGCCTTCAGCCTAGAGCAGATGTCCTGTACCCTGTCATACACACGAGCCTTGAAGGGTATCTCCATGTACTCTTCCTTAGGTAGTTCCCTCCGAGCTGCCTTCAGAGCTAGGCCGAAGGCTGCCCCGCTCTTACCCTTAAAGCCATTGTGCAGCGCATCCACCTCTTCTGTGATCTCGAACGGTAGCTTCATGGCCGCGCGCCGTGCCTTCATCTCTGGCGTATCCGAGTAGCTCTCATCTCCGAGAAAGAGATTGCGATACGCTTGTAAGAAGGCGAAGCAGCGCGGTACTTCGGATCCTAACTGCACCATCGAAAGCTCACCCTTGAAGTCCTTGTGGTCCAAGAGCTGCACGGGTCCACGTTGATGCAGACGCACTCTATGCGTCGAGCCCTGACAAGCCATGCTTACAACGTGCGTGTAGCCCCGCTCTTCCTTGTGCTTGAGGTACTTGTTGTACTCCACGCCCAGGTGATACCTCTCCGCTTCATCGGTTTGTATCCGGTAGATCGCGGTGCTTGTCCTGGTCTTGCCATAGCTGCGACCCCACGCTCTTCTACGCGCCATTGTTCCTCCTTTGCTTCAGTGCTTCCAAAGCTTTCATTGCTCCGAGCATTGCTCCGGTGTGCTTTACTACTGGCTTGGGATAACCCAGCGCATCACGTGGATCGTAAGTCACCCTCCCAGTCTCAGTACCGTGGACCCTGAAGCCTTCCCATGCACCGACCCTAGCCTCAAGCTGACCGTGTATGGTAAAGCTATTCGGATGATCCTTGATGCTGTCGAGAGGAGTACCAACCACAACTGGTGGATACACCACTGCCTTGTGAGTAGGCTTGACTACCTCCTGAAACTTGACATTCTCGCCCCAAATGTGCGGGCAATGCGTGCCATCCACTACGCTCTCAGCAATCATGTCGAGCCTATCCAAGGCATCCCACACCGGAACAGGCTTACGCTCTCGCGTATTCTTGATCTCGTCCTCGATGCTCATTCATCTACCTCCTCGATCCTGTCCGGATCATAGTCATGCAAAAGGTTGAGCAACCACTTTGTCTTGGCCGAGTCGTAAGCTTCTAAGGCTGCTTCGCACTCTTGGAAAAGCTTTATCCTTAGTGCATGGTGTGCAGCCTCCGGTGATTCCCAAACCTTTACCCACTTCTTACGTCCGGTAAGAATCATACACTCTTCTCCCTATGCCCCTTCTCTATCTCATCCATCTCCGCATCTGTCGCTGCTTCGGATGCCACGTACTCCGAGTAACGCTGCACCCAACACAGTTCATGCCAAAGCAAGACATAGATAGGTACGATGAAGCCCCGGTGCAGCAGGTCGAGCATCTTGGCATACACGCTATGATGCGGATGCACTTCCTCACCGCAGCCGAGACAGTTCCTTCGTTTCATAAACCTGGTCCTCCTTCCTATTTCGCTAGCTTCTCCAGCTCTTCGGCGTAACGAATGCCTTCGACTAATCGCCTGCCCTGCTCTGGGCTAGTCATGGCCCGGAAGACAAGCTCATCGAACTCGTTGAAGAATCCGATATAGACTGAATCAGTTACTCCGCCTTCCCATATTCTGCACCTCAGGGTATCACCCTTGATCCCCTTCGTGTCTGAAGGCAGGACGTAAGGCATGTCATCAATCTTTATGAGTACGTCTTCGTACCTAGGGTTATTCGGTCGGTTTGCCATTATGCTTCCCCTTTCTGCTCCTTGGCGCATCACACTCTCCGTAATGCTCCCAGTAAACACGCCCCTCATGCTTTACCGGCAGGTGCAGGTACTTCTCTAACTCAAACCTCTTGCACCTAAAGCACCTGTGCTTTTTATTCTGCGAGTTTGCCACAGATGCACTTCTCTTTCATGCTGTGATTCTTATGGGCCATGTCGTCAAGTAACTTGTTCATCTCATCAAGCTCTTTCTCTAAGGCTAAGAACTGCTCAGAGTTCACCCTGCGCGACACACACATCGGACAGTTCTCAGTCTCATATCCGATCTTAGCGTGCCCATCTATGCAGGTCTTAATCATTTTGCTAGCCTCTCCATGAGTACGATCTCGGTGTGCTTATCTGTCTTGACGTGAGCCCACGCCTTGGACCAGCTCCCTATCTTCAGCGAGTGATTAGGGTGACACTTGTAACAGCACCAGCCCTTGCGCGTAATCCAGTCCATGCCCAGAACTTGAAGCTTCAGCCTTCTCCGATCTTTGCGTCGCATCATAGCTTCCTGCCGCTCTGCGAGAAGGGTTTCCCGCCTCATCTGCTTGGCAATCCCGGCAATAAGCTCATCCATTGTTTTGCTCACTTAGCTAGCCTCCGCATAAGCTTCAGCTCCTTGTGATCCTCAGACCTAATGTGCTCGTAAGCTTTCTTCTGATTACCCAAGGCTATGTACTGAGGTGGCTCAAAGTCACGGAGAGCTTCCTCAAAGTTGGGCGCACAGCTTATGCACACGTAGCCGTAGCCAAAGACCCTGGTCAGCCCTTCCTTGACCAAGAGTGCTTCCTTAGCGCGTCGCTTCATGCTATCTTCGCAAGCTTAGCCTTGGCATCATTATGCTCCGCTATCTTCTGGCCGCATCTCCGCACGCTCTCGCAGGCTTCGTGAAAGAGCTTCTTATCGCCATGCCCCAGAAGATCCAGGTTCTTCTCGATCTCCGGGAGATAGACCTTGGCGAAGTTGATGTCGTTGGCGCAGATGTCTTCGGTATTATCTATGATGTCTGCAAGCTTGATGGTTGCGCCTTCGTGGTCACACTGGGCCAGGTGATCCCGATCTATGGCCTTGCGGATAGCCCTATTTCCATCTTCGAGCTTAGACACATCCGTAACCTGCTCCACCAGGTTTTCAACCATGGCGCCGAACTCTATCCGAATCCTGAGCAGAGTAACGCCACAGTCTTCCACCACGTCATGGAGCATCGCCGCGGCTATTACATGAGGCAGAGCCCCAGTCTTAGCCACGCGCTCAGCTACCCTGAGAGGATGGATGATGTAAGGATCTCCGCTGTACTTGCGCTTCTGATTCTTATGCGCCTCTGCTGCGAACCTTGCTGCTTTAGCTACATTCATCTTGCACCTCCTGCCACGCATACTTCATTGTACACCTTCGGCAGGCGTAGATGGTCTTCTTTACACCCGTGAAGATTATGTGGAGTAATCCACCGCATTTACATCTCATTTTCGTAACTCCTTGTGACATCTCTTAATATGCTTGTCCCACTCAGGTCTAACCTTATCTGAGATTTCGCTTACACGTCCGCCCCACAGTCCGAGACCCTTAGGGGATTCTCTCGCCAGGTCTCGCACGTCCTTGAAGGTCTGGGAGGTAAAGCCCGAAGCTTCCCACTTATCCAAGAGATCAAGCATCTTGGGCACGAAGGTTTCCAGATAAGCTTTCCGCTCTGCTCGATCTGTGTAGAAACTGTCTATAGCCTCGACGGAGGCTTGCCATCGCTTAAGCGGATTCATCTTGCTTCTCCTGTGCTACAATTTCGTTACGAAGCTTACCGAAGCCTTTGTGACCAAGCTTCTTCTCCATCCCTTTGCCAAGCTTGTTGGGCTTGCACATTAGGCACCCAGCCCTAGAGCCCTTGGGCCTTCCGCGCTTATGCTTCATTTCCTGCGCTCCTTGTGCTTATCCGGGCGAGGCTTACGCTTAGCGTTCTCTCTCCTGTTGTATGGACAGAGCCCGCACTTGATAAGCCTGCGCTTAGCCAGATAAGCTTTACGCTCTTTATTTCCTCTATCACCTGTCATAAGCTCTCCACATTGGGATTAGGGGTTCCGGTATTCGCAAAGGTAGCATCCAGCAGACCGGATCTGGTAGCATTGGACGCGAATCCCCCTGTAATCCCAAGTCGCAAAGCTTAGGAAAGTAATGCGAGTAAATCTCTCGCTTGGTAATCTGAACGGACGTTAAGCGTATCATCCGCGATGTAATTGAGCTGCTTGAGCATTGCCTCAACTCTTGCGAGCCTAGCCTCTGCTTCGCTCTTCCGAACATTCCCAGAGTACTGAGCGTTTCGGAGATGCCAGCCATCGTTCACGCTGGGCTGCGGTGGGAAACCATCTTTCGAGGGATCCCACGCCTCAAGCCTATCAAGGAATCGCGTGTAGGCTTCAATAGCTGCACGCTTGATCTGCTTGAACTCTTCGGCATGAGTAGGCCGTGGCACAGACTTCTCAGCCTTCACCGTTTTTTCCAGCGCAGTCTTGGACTTCTCCAGGTCTGCAATGACTTTCTTCCGATCAAATTTCATCCTCTTCTCCTTTGGTTAGGGTTAATTTTAGGACTCTAGTTTCTAGCCTAACGGTAGAACTCCTTTGGTCAGAGCGTGAAAGGCTCTATTTCTCCCATCGTGTAACAATAGGCTCGATGCGTTCGACGCACTTGTTCCCAAACTTGTATTCATCGAGAATCTTGGGAACGCACTTCCAGCCCATCCTGCGGTCAAGTGTTGCTTGATCCTGCAGCAACTGCACGAACTGGGCAGGCGTCATCTCATCGTGATCTACGAAAGTCTTTGTCATACTCTTCTCCCCCTTTCCTCTAGCCTCTTAATAGTCCATCTGTGAAGGCATGGGTCGAAGCATGCCTTCAGGGTTAGACTAATACTTTAGGGCTAGTCCTAACTCTATCGCCCTAAGGTGCATCCGATACGCGAAAGCCTTGTCGGTCTCGCGGATCTTAGCCACAGTCTTAGTTTTAACCTTCCGCCCTACTTGCTTTCGAGCTTTTCTTTTTTTGGCCATACGCTTTTCTTCCTTCCTGCATCCTGCATCAGTCTGAATTCTACGCCTAGGCTGTTACTCTTGGGCCTACGCATTAAGTCCTTGGGAAACTTCCGTGGTTCGCCTGCACACTTGCTGAAGCGTTTATGCTTTAGCCTAGCGTTCTCCGCTTCAAGCTGTTTGATACGTTCGAGCAATAAGTTCATGCTTTCCCCTTTCCCTTTCCTGAGTCATCCTGTGTCAGCCTACTCAGGAGAGTAAGCTGCAAGCCGGATGGCTATTGGTAGGTCATCAGGATAGAAACAGCTAACGGCTTTCACGCATTGTCCCTTACCTCCTTCTGGTAGTCTTGCCTGCACTTGCGGCAGATACAGTCATCGCTATGCTTCTTGCCTACGCCAGGGATAACAGGCTCGCTGGGTAGCACCTCAACAGGCTCGATCTTTGGCCTCATGTACGGGAACTGCACGTCATCTTCGAAGCTCTTCCGATACCTGGGCGGATGGCTGCAAGGCTTATTGCACCTGTAAATGCACTCTTCACCTAGCCTGAACCTAAGAGCCCGGATGAAGTCTTGCCTCTCACCGCAAGCGTGGTCCTTCAGCTCGTGGAAGTGTGGGCAGCCTTCAGTCCTACACTCGAAAGTGCAGTCACAGTACTTGCAGTAATGCACATGAGTAACGCTTAGCATCTAGCTTGTTCCCCTTTCCTGGTAGTCTAGCTTCAAGGCTGGGCAGCGGTGTTAGGCTCTCTTGGCAATTAAGCAAGGTTGGTGTAGCCAGTTACCGTCAAAGGCCAGCCTTGGAGTTAGGCCACCTAGTAGCGTGGCCGGTCTGGTGCCTCCACATCCCGCACTTCGATCTTGGCTAGCACGCTTGACACATAGCCGTGTCGGTCCATAACCTGGGACGTTATCTCATCCATCAGCCTGCGCAGAACCTTGGGGTTATCCACAAGGAATCCGGGCGTAATCTCTAGCGTTATCATTGGCTTCTTCATGCTTTTCCCCTTTCCCGTTTACTCTCATTGCTAACCCCTGGGTGAGAGGGGTTAGCGTGGGAGTAAAGCCTAACGCTTTTCGGTAAGCTCAGAGTCATGGTCTTGGATGAATTGCACGATAACTGCGGCAAATTCCAAGAGTTTCAGCCACTGAGACTTGTACAGCGTGACAGGGAAGCGCCCTAGACCGTACAAGCTTAGCCCACCTTTCTCCGATACCTTCAGGCGTAGGGTCTGGCTACGGGTATTCTTAGCCCGTTCTGCTTCGTTCTCCTGCTCAAGATAGGCAATCTTCTCTTCAGGTGTCATGGCAGCGTACGCTGCGGTAGTGATAAAGCTCATCGTTCTCTCCTTATGCCCTATGGCCTGTCGTTAGTCTTGCCCCATCCCATCCCTGTTGCTGTTGCCTGCTTCAGCACCAGCACCGCCACCGCAGCGACAAGAAAGCAAGTGCTGTGCCACGTCGCACTTGGCGCTCGTTGTCCATTCGTTTCCGGCGCTGTCGCGTTTTGGCAATGTAAACTTTGACAACATGGTGTCAATGGCTGTCAAAATGCGTCAAAGTGCATGCGTTGCTGTCAATTTCACGTTTTGTCACGTTTTGGCGCGGCATGGGAATTGCAACGTGCGTGCGTGCGCAAGCGCCTGCGCGAGTGCGCGTATATGCGTGCATGCGTATGCGTGCGTATGTGTGTGCGAGCGCGTGCAGGCGCGAGCGCGTAGCAACAAGCGTGCCAAGTGCGCAATCGGGCAATACATTCCGATCATAAAGATGGCATGATCTTTGCTATCCTTGCCAAAAATACTGCAAGCAATTCTCGTGCCAGGGCAAAAATGCCCTATGCCTACCCCTACCCTGGGGGGTCTGCCCACCCCCTGGGGGGGCGCGCGCCGTATAGATCCGGCGCGCG
>Ga0247830_10000135_pt1 | contig 22263 bp, 22 predicted proteins | sample 12C_Control_Day5_FD_207766 | JGI IMG/M metagenome (GOLD analysis project Ga0247830, IMG submission 207766) | Soil microbial communities from agricultural site in Penn Yan, New York, United States - 12C_Control_Day5 | ecosystem: Environmental > Terrestrial > Soil > Agricultural land | place...
CCTTAAGTCACGCCGCGTCGGCACGACCCGGTTGCGCCCGCCGCGCTTGGCTACGTATAGAGCTTGGTCCGCCCGCTTCAAGAGACCCTCGGCGGAGTCGTGCTGGCCGTCGAGCGTGGCAATCCCGACACTGGCGGTCACCCCAAGGTGCGTTGCGCTGTTGGCGCGGATCGGCTCTGAGGCAATCGCAGAGCGCAGGCGCTCGCCCACCTGCAGCGCCCGCTCCATGCCCGTGTCGGGCATGACGATGACGAACTCCTCGCCGCCGACGCGAGCGACGAGGTCGATGTTGCGAATGTTGCGGCGCAGGCGCTGGGCGAGCTCGCGCAGCACATTGTCCCCGGCGTCGTGGCCGTGGCCATCGTTGATGGCCTTGAAGTTGTCGACGTCGGCAAACAGCAGCGAGAGCAGCCTGCCGCCCTCCCTCGCCTGCTCGACGAGCGCCTTGAGATGCGTCTCCATGTAACGGCGATTGTGCAGCCCCGTGAGCGCATCCGTGAGGGCGAGCTCGACGGTTTCCTCGAGACGCCCGCGCAGGTGGTCGGAATGGCGCTTGCGCTTGACCTGGGTGCGGACCCGGGCCAGCAGCTCGTTGCGATCAATGGGCCGCGTCACATAGTCGTTGACGCCCATATCGAGCGCGCGCAGGAGCCGCGCCTCCTCGCCCGGCTGCGCCAGGACGATGATCGGCCGATGGCGCGTGCGCTCGATGGCGCGCACCTGGCTGCACAGCCGCAACCCGTCGGCCCCCGCGAGGTTCAGGCTCACGATCACTACGTCGTAGGGTTTGTCGGCGAGCCGCAGCAGCGCTGTCTGGGGACCCGGCTCGATGTCGACCTCGTGGGACTTTGCCAGGATCCCGCGCATGCGTTCGGCCACCCGGTACTGGTCCTCCACCAGCAGCACGCACCCGCCCGTCTCCGTCCCCAGCGCGCCGCACACGCCGCCCGTCAGCACGCCGATCTCGGCGCCCGTGGCCATTCGCAGCAGCATCTCGTCGTTGAGCGTCTTGAGCCGCGCCAGGTTCTTCACCCGCGTGATGAGGGCGATGTCGTCGACCGGCTTGGTGAGGAAATCGTCGGCGCCAGCCTCCAACCCCTGCACCTTGTCCACCGACTGGTCAAGCGCCGTGACCATCACCACGGGCACGTGCATGGTCTTGGGCGAGCTCTTGATGCGGCGGCACACCTCGAAGCCGTCGAGGCCCGGCATCATGACGTCGAGCAGCACCACGTCGACGCGCTCGACCTCCATCAGCTCGAGAGCCTCGGGGCCCGAGTAGGCCGTGAGCACGTCGAAATACTCGGCCGACAGCCGGGCTTCCAACAGCTTGACGTTGGCAAGTATGTCGTCAACGACGAGTACGCGGCCAGTCATCGGCAACCTTCAACACGCTGAGAGCCCCCGAGCGGCTCTTACGCCTCACCCAGGTATCTGCGCACTGTCTCGAGAAAAGTGCCGATCGAAATCGGTTTGGAGATGTAGGCCTCGCACCCGCCCTGCCGGATGCGCTCCTCGTCGCCTTTCATGGCGAACGCCGTCACCGCGATCACGGGAATGTCGCGCAGCTCCTCGTCGTCCTTGAGCCACCTGGTGACCTCGAGGCCCGAGACCTCGGGCAGCTGGATGTCCATCAGGATCAGGTCGGGGCGCCGCTCGCGCGCGATTCTGAGCGCATCCATGCCATTGCGTGTCTGCAGGGTGCGGTAGCCGTGAGCGTCGAGCAGATCGTGGAAGAGCTTCATGTTGAGCTCGTTGTCCTCCACGATCAGCACTGTCTTGGCCATCTGCGGCACCTCGGGCCGGCCGCCGATCGTGCTGCTGCTCTCCTGATATGTCATTGCGTTGGCAAGCCCATCCCCTGGCTTCCGCGCACTCTTGCACCGATTCGATGCATGGCCGGCAGTCGAGTTTGCTTCAGAAGGCCTAACCAACTGTTTAAGATCAAACCCACGCTTGCGATCAGCTCTAACAGAACCTTTCTGCCCATGCGCACACCCTCCGGCAGCCGCAACGACATGGACCGGGAGACCGCGGAAACCATTGCCGCGCAAGGGCTTGCATTCCTGGCGGAGGACCGCGCGCGGCTGCATCACTTCCTGCGGGCAACGGGGCTCGAGCCCGCTGACCTGCGCGCCCGCGCCGGGACGCCCGACATGCTGCTGGCGGTGCTCGAGCACCTGGCCGGCGACGAGTCGCTGCTGCTCGTTTTCGCCGAGGCGCGAAAGATTGCTCCCGAGAGCATCGGCCACGCCGTCGCCCTGCTGCAGGGAACGGCGCAATGACCGCAGGCCGATCGGCTCCCCCGCGCCTGCGCCTCGGGATCGACCTCGGCGGCACCAAGATCGCAGGCGTGGCCTTGGCCAGCGACGGCACCGCGCTGGCCGAGAACCGCATGCCCGCCCCGCGCCACGACTATGCCGCCACGATCGCCGCCATCGCCGCAATGGTGCGCCAGCTCGAACCAGCCGGCGGCGCTACGACGGGCAGTGTCGGCATCGGCATCCCGGGCTCTGTTTCGCCCGCAACCGGCCTCGTCCAGAACGCCAACTCGACCTGGCTCAACGGCCGCCCGCTCCCCCGCGACCTGGAGGCCCACCTGGGCCGCCCCGTGCGTCTTGCCAACGACGCCAACTGCTTTGCCCTGTCGGAGTCGGTCGATGGAGCCGCAAAAGGCGCACACTCCGTGTTCGGTGTGATCCTCGGGACGGGGTGCGGCGGCGGCCTCGTGTTCGGTGGCGCGCTGATCGACGGTCCGCGCGGCATCGGCGGCGAGTGGGGCCACAACCCCCTCCCCTGGGCTGCCGCCGACGAGCACCCCGGACCCAAGTGCTGGTGCGGACGCTCGGGCTGCATGGAGACCTGGGTGTCGGGACCCGGCCTGCAGGCCGATCATGCGCGGGTGACCGGCGAGCACCGCTCCGCCGAGGACATCGCTGCCCGCGCGGCCGTTGGCGATGCCGCCGCACAGGCAAGCCTCGGTCGCCACGCCAGCCGGCTCGCGCGCGGTCTCGCCGCTGTCATCAACATCTTCGATCCCGAGGTGATCGTGCTGGGCGGCGGCCTCTCCAGGCTCGCCTACCTCTACGAGGTCCTGCCTGCCCTGGTCGCCCCCTACGTGCTCGCCGACGTCGCCCGCGTCGTCGTCAAGCCGCCCGTGTGGGGCGACGCCGGCGGCGTCCGCGGCGCCGCCTGGCTGTGGCATTGACTGTCATCCCGGAATTTCGCGAAGCGAAGTATCCGGGACCCAGAGCGACCCCTAGTCTATTATCCATGGCCGACACACTCGAAACGTCAGGTCTCGCGAACGCTTCCGTACCCGCCGGCGCGAAGGCCGTCGTCGCTCGTCTGGAGGCCCACAGGGATGAGCTGCTGGCCCTAGGTGTGACATCGCTTACGCTGTTTGGGTCACGTGCGCGCGGCGACGAGCGCAAGGACAGCGATCTTGATCTCCTGATCGACTACGACCGCACGCGCCGCTTCACGCTCTACGACTTGGTAGAAGTTCAGCGCTACCTGACCGAGCTGGTTGGGCTCGAAGCCCATGTCGCCACGCGCAACGGCTTTGAACCCGACCGCCTCGATCGCCTATTGAAGCATTCGATCATCATCTTCTGACGATGGCTCAGCCCCTCGACATCGTCGTAGAGGACTTGATCAGGGCCATCGAGCAGGCGCAGTCGTTCGTCGCCGGCATGACGTTTGCTCAGTACGAGCTGGCCGCAAAGACTCAACGCGCCGTCGAGCGATGCATTGAGGTGATCTCGGAAGCGTCGCGGCGCATCCCCGCAAGGGTCAAGAGCGAGCATCCCGGCATCCCCTGGAGCAACGTCGCGGGAATCGGCAACATCCTGCGCCACGACTATCGCAGCCTCGCCGGCCGGATCATTTGGGACACGGTGGATGTACATCTGCCGCCGCTTCTGCGGACAATGCGCGCAATCGAAGCGAGCCTTTGCAGGGAAACTTAGTGCACCGAAATTGCAAAGCCTCGGGATGGCACCGTCACTTCTTCTCGCACTTCGACGGCGCGAGGAAGGTGATCTCCTTGAGCACGCCCTGGATGGCGAACTCGCCGTAGTCGATGAAGAGCTTGCGGCTGACCCCGTTCTCGAAGAACAGGAACGACAGCTCGTAGACCGGCACCGCGTCGCTGTGGTCGGAGGACGGCTCGAAGTAGCCGATCGATATCGGCCACGCCTCCAACTGGTCGAGCGCGTCGGCGTCCTTTACGCGCGACAGCTGCTGGTTGGCGCCGGGCGCCCGGCGCCGGCCGATGATGGAGACCGTGTCGTAGACCTTCTCGCCCTTCTCGGAGCCGTCGTAGAGGTCGGCGCGGAAAGCGGTCTTGCCGCCCTTGGCAGCCTCCAGCAGAGCGATGGAATGTTGGATCGGGAAATACACGCGCGCCGACAGGGAGAGGCCCTTCTTGGCGGGCTTGGTGAGCTCGACCTTGATATCATCCGCGTTCGCCCGCGCCGCATCTCCCGCCGTCGCCTCGGTCGGCTTCTCGTCGCGGAACTGGCTCGAGCTGAACCTGAAGCGGCGTCCGCTGCCCTCCTCCCAGCTCGAGGAGCGCAGGTCTGTGATCATGGCGTTGCCGCCCTGGTTCGTCATCTGCGTCACGAACCGCATGTTCTGCGTGTAGCCCTCGCAGGCGGAGCCCGTCAGCTCGTAGACCATGCGGCCGCTGACCGCGGTGACGCCGCTGCCTCCGCGCGTGGTCGCCAGCGTCATCTCGTAGATGGCCCGGTGCGGGGAGAGCGAGATGCCCGCCTGCCCGGCTGCCGGCGCCGGTGTCAGCGCACATGCCGCCATCAATGCCAGGGCGCCCGTCGGCGCGGGCCAGCCGCGTCCCCACCCACGTCCAAGGATCGATTGCGTCATGCGGTGATCTTCTCCTAGAGCGAGGCCGTTGTAAGGCCTTTCCCTTGCAATATCCTAATTGGCAAGCATCCTACCGCAAAGCGCTTGGAAAGTGCGGGCCCTCGCCTGCAAGCTCTTGCGCCACGGGGAAATTTCGCCGAGCCGGGACAGAATAGTAAATGCCAGCAAGGAGATCGGCCGCCGCCCTGACGCGACCGCGGCTGCCGGTGTCGGGCCGGCTCGATCACGGCCTATTCCTGCGGCCCATCGCCCATCGCGGCCTGCATGTGCCGACTGGGCCCCGAATCGAGAATACGGCTGCCGCTTTCCTCGCCGCCATCGACAAGGGCTACGGCATCGAGTGCGACCTGCAGCCGGCAAGCGACGGCACGCCGATGGTGTTCCACGACGAGCGGCTCGAGCGGCTGATCGCGGCCTCCGGCCCCATCGCGGCGCATACGCCCGCCCAGCTCGCGCGCCTGCGCTACCGTCGCCACGACACCTCCATCCTTCGCTTTGCCGAGTTCCTCGAGCTGGTCGCCGGCCGGGTGCCGCTGCTGGTCGAGATCAAGGCCAACGGCCGCGAGCCGCTGCCGGCTTTCCTCGACAGGATCGCGCGCCAGGCCAGGTCCTACAAAGGGCCGATCGCCCTCATGTCCTTCAGCCCCGAGATCGTCGCCGGGGTCGGGCGGCTCGCTCCCACCATCCCGCGCGGTCTGGTGGTCGGCAGCCACAAGCTGCCGCCCTCGTGGTGGGCAGCGCCCAGTCCCGCCAACAAGGCCCGCATCCTCACGCGCATGCTGGGCGCGGCACCCGACGGCCTCGCCTTCTTCGCCGTCGACGTGCGCATGCTCGCATCCGCGCGCGCCTGGACCGCCACGCACACGCCGGAGCTGGCGCTCTTCAGCTGGACCATCCGCACGGCACGCGAGCGCAGGTCGGCCGCGCGCTGGGCCGATGCCCCGATCTTCGAGAGCTACGAGGCCTGAGGCGACGGGCCGGTTAGATGCCCGCCGCCACCAGAGCGACGCCGCACAGGAGCAGGACCACCAGGACGATCGAGCGAAACCGCGCCTCGTCCACCTTGCCGTAGAGCGACCAGCCGAGCCACGTGCCGGCGGCGAGCGCGGGCAGCCCGATCGCAAACAGACGCGCAGTCTCCGCGCTCAACATGCCGCCGCCGCCCAACCCCAGGATGATCGCAACGAACGACACGACGGCGGTCGGCTGGAACACGGCGCGCTGCTCATCCCGCGGCCAGCCTCGCAGGCTGCACCAGATGACGACCAGAATGCCGGCGAGCCCCGTCGAGCCGCCGACGACCCCGTTGAGCCAGCCGACAGCGGCATCGCTCCGCCATCCCGCCTCTCTCCTTGGCTGCAGTTGCGGCCGAGCGAGGCTGTACACACTGAACAGGATGAGCAGGACCCCGACGCCCAAGCGCAACGCGCCTTGCGGCACCCAGCTGAGCAGCGCGATGCCGGCCGGTACGCCCAGCACGCTGCCGACCAGGAACGGCACGAGGCGGAGCCAGTCCAGAGCATGGCGCAGCTTCCAGACGGCATAGCCCTGCACGAGCAAGGCATAGGCAGCGACCAGCGGCGCGGCTTGCAGCGGCGTCAGCGCCTGCAGCCAGATCGCCAGCGCGACGAGGCCGAAGGCAAATCCGGCAACGCCCGTCACGATGGCCGCGACGAACGTCCCAAGCAGGAAGACGGAAAGAATGAGATCGGCGGGCAACAGCATGGCGTCCCCTCTGAGAGGTTGTGGACGCGATACTTCGGCTGATGCCTCACGGGGCCATCGCGGCATACCCCCTGTGGCAAATGCACAATGGAGCACAACCCCTGTCAATCCCCGCGGCGACGCACCTCACGTCGGGTCGAGGGCTTTCGCGCGGCGGCGCACGATCAGCACCAGCGCCACGGCCAGCGCCGAGGCGATCGTGTACATCATGAACGCGTTGAGATAGCCGATCATCGCCGCCTGCCGCCCGATCTCCTTGGCGAGCCGCGCCAACCCCCGCGCATCCTCGGCGCTCCAAGCGCCCGTCGCCCACGGCAGCGACAGCGTCGTGTTGTAGGGCGAGATCATCTCGGTCATGCGGCTGTAGTTGGCCCCCGTTGCGCGCACGATCTCCGCGATCGACAGCGAGATGAAGAAGCTCGAGCCGATGTTGCGCAGGAGGTGGAACACGGCGGCCGCCTCCGCGCGGTCGCTGGGGGCGAGCGTGTCGAAGGCAACCACCGACAGCGGCACCCAGATGGTGCCGACCGCGAAGCCCTGGATCAGGCTGTTCCAGATCAGGATCTGGAGGCTCACGTTGAGGTCGAAGGTGAGCATCCACACGCCCGATGCCGCCTGGATCAGGAAACCCACGCTCATGGTAATGCGCGGGTCGATCCTGCTCGTGAGCCCCGCGCACAGGAAGCCGACCGTCATGCCGACGCCGCGGCAGCCGATCACCTCGCCCACCAGCGCATCCGGGTACCCCGCATACTGCTGCAGCAGCGGCGGCAGCAGCACCATGGGCGTGAAGTTGAGCATGCCGTAGATCGTCACCAGCACCAGGCCGATCGCGTAGTTGCGGTCTTTCAGCAGCCGCAGGTTGAGGAACGGGTGCTTGGTCGTGAGGCAGTGGGCGATGAACACGTAGAAGGCGACGACGGCAATGACGCATTCCAGGATGATCTCGGTCGATTCGAACCAGTCGAGGCGAACCCCGCGCGCGAGCACGAGCTGCACTGCGGACATGGCGGTCGCGAGCGCGAGAAACCCGGTCCAGTCGAGCTGCACCTTCTCGCCCCTCACCCTGTCGTCCTGGAGCGCGAGGCGCAGGGCGATGAACGCGATCACGCCGACCGGCACCAGCATGTAGAACGAGTAGCGCCAGCTGTAGGCCTCGGCGAAATAGCCGCCGAGCACCGGCCCCATCACGGGCGCCACGCCGACCGCCATGCCGAAGATCGACAGCACCATCGCCTGCTGCCGGCGCGGGAAGGTGTTGAGCAGGATGGTCTGCGACAGCGGCACGAGCGGCGCACCGGCGCCGCCCTGCAGGATGCGCCACACCACCAGCACCTCGAGCGATCCCGCGAGCCCGCACAGCAGGGTCGATACCGAGAACCCGGCAATTCCCCACACCATGACGCTTCTGACGCCGAAGCGGGCCACCAGCCAGCCCGTCATCGGCGTCACCACCGCGGTCGCCAGGATATTGAACGTCATCACCCAGGCGATCTCGTCCTGGGTGGCGGAGAGCGCGCCCTGCATCTGCGGCAGGATGGTCGAGGTCGTCAGCAGCGCGGTCGAATACAGCGAGGAGCCCAGCACCACCGCGATCAGGATCAGCCAGCGCCGCCCCGCCGAGATGCTAGCGGCCGGATCGGCGTCCATCCTTGCGCTCGTTGTGGCCACCGGCCCTCACACCCGGATTCGCGTCCGGCATCGCGGACCAGGGACCGCTGCCCCCCGGAGTTACTTCTGCCCGCAATTACGCGTCTGCGCTCCTGGCTCGCGCGTAAGGCTGCCCTGCACGGATCGCCGGCCAGATCACGGCCGGGCCGTCCGCCTACCTCCAGAACTGCCTCGTAGCGATGCGCGCCCCCTCGGCCATGGCCGCGAACTTGGCCCACACCACGTCGGGGTCGACGGCTGCCTGGCCGACCCAGGTGCCGTAGCCGCAATCGCTGCCGGCGATCACGTTCTCCCGTCCCACCAGGTTGGCGTAGCGCGAGATACGCTGGGCGATCAGCTCGGGGTGCTCGATGAAGTTCGACTTGGACTCGATGACTCCGGGGATCAGCACCTTGCCCTCGGGCAGCCTCACCTTCTCGAACAGCGTCCACTCGTGCGCGTGGCGCGGGTTGGCCGCTTCCAGGGAGATGGCAGACACCTTGGCCATGAAGGCGATGTCGATCACGTCGGCGAGCGGCACGTCGCAATGGTGGGGGCCTTCGTAGTTGCCCCAGCACAGGTGGATGCGCAGCTGCTCGGCCGGGATGTTGGCGACCGCGTGGTTGAGCGCCTCCACGTGCAGCTGCGCGCGCTTGCGGAACTCGGGAATGCTCAGGTCGGCGTACTGGATATGCCGGCCCATGCCGAGGTCGGGGCAATCGAGTTGCAGCACCAGCCCGCCCTTGGCCACGGCCTCGTACTCGTGGCGCATGGCCTCGGCGATGGCATAGATGTAGGTCTCGAAGTCCTTGTAGTGATCGTTGCGGAAGAACAGCGACACCACGCCCGGCGAGGCCGCGCTCATGAAGCCGGTGCGGGCACCGACGCTCCCCATGGCGGCCTTGAGGTTGGCGACGTCCGTCACCGGCGAGTCCCTGTCGCGCACGCTGATCGGCGCGTTGCAGGCCGGTGTCTTGCGCCGCGAGCGGCCGGGATCTCCGAACACGCGCCGCTCGAGCCGCGGGAATTGGGCGAGGTCCTGGTAGACGAACGTGTTGCCGGTGCCGCCGAAGCCCGCGAGCCGGTCCTTGATGTAGGTGGCGTAGCTCGGCTTCGACATCTCGCCGTCGTTGACGAGGTCGATGCCGGCCTCGACCTGCTTCTTCACGACCTCGGCCACCGCCTCGCGCACGCGCTTGCCCAGCGCGGCCGAATCCACCGGCACGCCCTCCTCCTTGGCGTACATGGTGCGGATGAGATCGTCGGGCCGCGGCAGCGAGCCGGTATGCGTAGTCAGAAAGCGCTCCGTGCTGCGTTGCATGTTCTTGTCCTCCCCGGCCAAAACCTACCGTACCGCGCGGGCTGAGGATACGCCGCCAACTAGAGCCCCGTATGGATGAAGCCCGCCCAGAAATAGGGGTGAGCGTAGGGCCGTGCGACGGGCTTGCCGGCGTCGGCCGCTCTCTTGCCCTTGGTTTTTGCCGCAGCAGGTTTGACCCATTCGACCAGCGCGCTGTTGCGCGAGCGGCGCAGCCCCTCCGCGCTCAAATCTCTCGCGATCTCGGCGAGCCGGCTGCGCTCGATCCGGCCCCGCGCGGCGGCCACCTTCGCGTAGGACACGAGGTCCTCGCTGGTTGCTCCGCGCAGCCACGCCTGCGCGCGCCGCAGCGCGGTGGGCGGCGAGAGCCCTTCGCCCAGATGCAGCTCGTAGAACCTGGCGATCAGCAGGGCCGTTGCCGCGTCCGACACCGGCCACAAGGTGCCGAGCACGCCGGCGGCCCCGAGCGCGATGAAGGTGCCGGGCAATCCCACGAACTCGTCGGGACTGCTGCGGATGTCGTAGAGCCCGGTCTCGCAGGCCGACAGCACCACCAGCCGCGGGCGACCAAGCCCATCCGTCTCCAGCAGCTGGCCGACCGTCAGCGGCGCGAGATTGTGCATGATGAGCGCGGAACCGCGCGCGTCCTCCCAGGAGAAGGCGCCATGCGAGGCAAAGTGCCAGTAGGTCTTGCCCTTGAGGGCGCCCAGCACTGCCTCGGGCGTCGCCGCTGCCCCCTGCAGGACCACGCGGGCGGCGCCAGCGAAGTGCGAGGCGACGATCTCGCCTTCCTTCTCCGTCCCCGGCAGATCGCCGGTCGGATTGACGATCGCCGCAAGCGTTGCCGGACCCGACTTGCCGGCGGCGTCGTGCGCGGACGCAAGCGCCTCCAGGCTCGGGGCATAGACGATCTCATAGTCGTCGATGAAGCGCCGCTTGCTGGTGGGATTCTGGGCGAGCCCCAGCGGCAGGATCCCGAGCCAGCCCGATGGCAACCAGAACACGCGCGTTCCAGTTTTGACACCGCCTTCCCTCAGAGCGGCGTGCAAACGGCCCGCAAGCAGCCGCCACAGCTGCGGACCGAGGCCATCGATGGCGGCCGTCCACTCGGGCCAGCGGCGGCTGCGCTCCTCGCCATCCAGGTAGTTGATGAAGTAGGCGGCGATCCAGCCGGCGGGCTTGCCGGGCTCCGTGCCGACGAGCACCCCCGCCAGCCGCTCGGGCGTCAGGTCCGGCAGGTCGACGATGCTCGCACGCGTCCCTCCGCCCACCGCTGTCACCACAACGAGCTTGCCGCCAAGCCCGGTGACGATGGGCATGACGACGGCGCCACCCTCCTGACCGAGCACCTTGCGCACACGCGCGACCGCAGCCTCCGCCTTGCCATCCCCCGCAGTCCCGCTCCTGATGAGGCCGAGCAGCGCCTGCCGCGAGCCCGCGAGCTTCTCCAGCGCGGCGGCACGCTCGACGCCGTGGGCGCCGTCGGCGGCGTGCTGTTCCGCCCTGATCGCGGCGCGCAGCTCATCGAGGCGCCTGCGCGCGTCGGCGGGCAGGTCGAGCGCCTGCAGCTTCATGGCGACGGCCAGCAGCCGGGCCCTGCCTTCGCTCGCAAGCTCGAGCGCGGCCTCGGCCTCCCCGCGCTGCACGGCCGCAAACGCGGCTTCGGCGAACAGCGGCCCCGCCTCGGCGATCAGCGCCCGCGTCTCCGCCTCTCCGAGCCCCTGGCCGAACAGCAGCAGGAACGCCTCGCGCGCGCTGGCATGCACGGGCCCTGCCTTCTGCCACTCCCTCGCTTCCATGAAATTGCGGGCCAGGGACCGTGCCGTCTCCATGTGCTGGAGCGGGAAGGCGTCGCGCGTAAGAACCGATAGCGCCGCCTCGTAGGCGGCAGTGGCTTTGGCCCGGTTGTCGCCCGGCTCGCCCCGGACGCGGTCGGCGAGCACATCGCCGAGGCCGCGCTGGGCGGTCGCCCATTCGCGCGGATACTCCTCGCGGGTGAAGACCGTCAGCGCCGCCTGGAGATGAGCGATCGCCTTCTCCTGGTTGTCCGCCTGGTCGCCGAGGACGCGATTGGCGTAGGCGTTGGACAGGTTGTTCTGTGTGTACGCCCATTCAAACGGCGACGTCTCTCGCGTAAGCACGGTCAGCGCCGCCTCGAAGTGCTGGATGGCCTTCTCCCGGTTCTCGGCGCGGACACCCTGCACGCGGGAGCGATAGCCGATGCCCAGGTTGTTCTGCACCTGCCCCCACAGATTGGGCTCCGCTTCACGCGTGAACACCGTCAAGGCGGCCTCGAACAGGACGATCGCCCGCTCCAGGTTGTCGCCGCGCTCGCCGCGAATCCTGTTCCAGTAGACGATGCCGAGATTGTTCTGCGCCTGCGCCCACTCGCGTGCATCGGCATCGCGGGTGAAGACCGTCAGCGCGGCCTCGTAATGCGCAATCGCCTCCTCCTGGTTGTCGGCCCGCTCGCCGCGAATGCGCCCCCAGTAGGCAATGCCGATGTTGTTGTGGAGCCTCGCCCAGTCCTGCGTGTCGGCCTCGCGGGTCCAGATACCGAGCACCGCCTTCAGATGGCCGATCGCACTCTCGAGGTTGTCGGCCCGCACCCCGCGCGGGCGCACCGCGTAGGCACTGCCGACCACGAACCGCAGCTCGGCGCGCACGCGCTCGCGCGGCTCCGACAGCGGCCACGTCGCCAGCTCCCCTTCCCGCGCCACGAGCTCCTCGCCCAGCGCGATCTTCTCCTCGATGTCCTGGGATTGCCGCCACACCTCCAGGCGATCGGCAAACTCGGCGGCCTTGCCGGGGCTGTCGGTCTGCTGCGCCGCGACCTGCCCCACGGCAAGCAGCAGGAGCAGCAGCGTACGATGGAGGATATGAAGGCTGCGCACGTCCGTCCCTCCCGAACCCTACGCCGAGCCTGCAGTGCCGGGCGCAGCACCACTCGCGCCCCGCATCTAGGACGAGCAGTCGGGCGGTACGGTGGCGACGCCTAGTTCGCGCCGGTAGTGCCGGTCGTCATGGGCGGACGGTTCGCCTTGGCCTTGGCGTAGAGCCGGGCGACGTCCTTGAGCGCCTCCCGCATGCGCCGCATGCGGTCCGCCTCCGAGGGATGCGTCGACAGCCAGGGCGGGCGCGCATTGGGCGCGATCTGGCCCATCTTCTCCCACAGCGTGATGCCGGCCTCCGGGTTGTAGCCGGCACGCGCGGCGATCTCCATGCCGATGAGGTCGGCGTCCTTCTCGTCGTCGCGGTTGAACTTGAGGTTGAGCAGGCCGCCGCCCTGACGCGCGAGTTCGCCGACGTTGCCGCCGATCACCAGGCCGATGGCGAGCGTGCCGACGCTGGTGAGCGTGGTCTTGGCCGCCCGGGCGCGGGCGTGCTCGCGCAGCGCGTGCGCCATCTCGTGGCCGAGCACCATCGCCAGCTCGTCGTCGGTGAGCTTGAGCGCGTCGAGGATGCCCGTGAACACGGCAATCTTGCCGCCCGGCATGCACAGCGCGTTGACGGTCGGCGTCTTGACCAGGATCACCTCCCAGCTCCAGTCCTTGGCGCGCGGGTTCCACTTGTGGGTGTGAGGCAGCAGGTCGCGGGCGATGCGACTGACGCGTTTGGCCTGCTCGTCCTCGGGCGGCAGCAGCGAGTTGCGGCTTACCGCCTGGCTGCGCAGCTGCCCGTACTGCTGCAGCGCCGCCTTCTCGAGGTTGGCGGCAGGCACCAGGTTGCGAACGAGCGAGGGACGGCCGACCTTGACGCCGCCGTCGTCGTCCTTGGCGCGCTGTGCCGTCGCCGGCACACTCGCCGCAAAACTGGCAAGGACCGCCAAGGCGGCGGCTGCAGCAATGATCGAGCGGCGCATGCCTCACTCCCTCCACCGATTGGCTGGCGCGGCACGATGGCGCGCCGTTGCCCCCTGCGCTCGGCTATGATCCTTTAGCCTCAGCAGGCGCCGATTGTCGAGGCGCCAGAAATGACACCCGCGCGCGCATGACGAAACAGCCACAGCCCTGCATCGAGGTCACCCCGCGCATCGCCGACATTCCGGCCGAGGCCTGGGATGCCTGCGCCAATCCCGACCCCGCCCTGCACAATCCATTCCTCGCGCATGGCTTCCTCAGGGCGCTCGAGGATGCCGGCAGCGTCGGCGGACGCTCGGGCTGGACGCCGCGCCATCTCGTGCTCAAGGACGCGCAAGGCAGCATCGTCGGCTGCGCCCCCTGCTACGGGAAGTCCCACAGCCAGGGCGAGTATGTCTTCGACCACGCCTGGGCCGACGCCTACGCGCGGGCGGGCGGCGACTACTATCCCAAGCTGCAGATCGCCGTGCCCTTCACGCCCGTTCCCGGCCGGCGCCTCCTGGTGCTGCCCGGACCCGACGCAGAGCAGAACGAGGCGCTGCTCGCCGCCGGAGCCCGCGCGCTCGCCGAGCGCAACGACATCTCGGGCGTGCACATCACCTTCCTCAGCGAGGGCGAGTGGCAGCGGCTCGGCGAGCAGGGCTTCCTCAAGCGCACCGCCCAGCAGTTCCACTGGAGCAATCAGGGCTACGGCTCCTTCGAGGACTTTCTAGGCTCGCTCGCCTCGCGCAAGCGCAAGGCCGTGCGCAAGGAGCGGGCGGAGGCGCTGGCGTCGGGCCTCGAGATCGAGGCGGTGCGCGGCCGCGATATCACGGAGGCGCACTGGGACGCCTTCTTCGCCTTCTACATGGACACGGGCTCGCGCAAGTGGGGCCGGCCCTATCTCAACCGCAAGGCGTTCTCGCTGATCGGCCAGGCCGCCGGCGACCGCTGCCTGCTGATTTTCGCCAAGCGCGGCAAGCGCCCGATCGCCGGCTCGTTCCACATGATCGGCGGAGATTGCCTGTTCGGCCGATACTGGGGCGCGACGGAGCATCACCCCTGCCTGCACTTCGAGCTCTGCTATTACCAGGCCATCGACTACGCCATCGCCCACAAGATTGCGCGCGTGGAGGCGGGCGCGCAAGGCGAGCACAAGCTGGCGCGGGGCTACCTGCCGACCCTGACCTACTCGGCGCACTACATCGCAGACCCCTCGCTGCGCCGCGCGATTGCCGATTTCCTCGAGCGCGAGCGCGCCTACGTGGAGACCGCAAGCGAGGAGCTCGCGGAATACGCGCCTTTCCGCAAGGTCCCCGACCAGCTCCGCGACGAGACCTGATCTCTCAGGTCTTCTCAGGTCTGGCGCGTGCTCGCGTGCGCGATGAGGATCGAAATCCCCAGCGACAGCTGCCTGACGCTCACGAAGTTCATCACCCAGCCAGCGATCAGCACCGCAAGCAGTGCCGAAGCTATGAGTGTGTCGCAGCGCTTGGCCTGGCGTGAGGCTGGAAAGCCCGTCGTGCCGTTACCGGCATCTCCGTCATGGCCCGCAAGCGCAGCATGATTGCGCAATGCCGACACGTTGAACGCTCCCTCTAGTCATTAGTCGCATATTCTCACGTGGGAGTTGGTACCCGCTTAACGCTGCGAGCGACTTGACGATGAGGTTACGGCCCAATTAACACCAAGCGGAGGGTCGAGGAGGAAGGCTGCGATGGGCTACGACAACAACAATGTCTTCGCGAAGATCCTGCGCGGCGAGCTGCCGGCGCAGAAAGTGTACGAGGATGCCGAGACGCTGGCCTTCATGGACATCATGCCCCGTTGCGACGGACATATGCTGGTGATCCCCAAGACGCCCGCGCGCAATATGCTCGATGCCAGCCCCGCCCAGCTCGCGGCCTGCATGGCGACCGCACAGAAAGTGGCTGCCGCCGCCATGAAGGCGTTCGGCGCCGGCGGCATCACGCTGCAGCAGTTCAATGAGCCGGCCGGCGGCCAGATCGTGTTCCACCTCCACTTCCATGTGCTGCCGCGCATGGAAGGCGTCTCGCTCGGACCACCGGCCAGCAAGATGGAGAAGCCGGAGGCGCTGGCTGCCAACGCCGAGCGGATCCGCAAGGCACTTACTGTGTGACGGGACTGCTCCGCAACGCTGCCGCTGCGCGGCGCATCCATCTATGATCGCACGACTGCGCGCTCGGCAAACGGAGGCCGCGCATGAAATTCGGGTTGTTCGGCGGCGCCAGGTCGGCGGGCGAGGGATCTGTCGGTGACAGCCTCGGCTACCGGAAGTACATCGACTACGTGCTCGCCGCCGAGGACCTGGGCTATTACAGCGTGTTCGTGGTGGAGCATCACTTCACCGGCGTCGGCCAGCTCTCCGCCTCCCTCAATTTCCTGAGCTATCTCGCCGGGCGCACGCAGCGCATCCGGCTCGGCACCGCCGTGATCGTGCTGCCCTGGCACAATCCGGCGCTGCTTGCCGAGCAGGTCGCAACCCTCGACCTCGTCTCCAACGGCCGCTTCGACTTCGGCGTCGGCAAGGGCTACCGCGAGAGCGAGTTCGCGGGCTTCTCGATCCCGATCGAGGAGGCAACCGAGCGCTTCGACGAGACGCTGGCCTTCCTGCGCAAAGCGTGGTCGAGCCCGGACCGCTTCTCCCACCACGGCAAGCGCTGGCGCTTCGAGAACATCGTCATCGAGCCGCGTCCCGTGCAGCAGCCGCATCCGCCGCTGTGGATGGGGGCCGGCAGCTTCGAGTCGATCCGTCGCGCGGCGCGGGAGGACTTCAACCTGCTGCTCGACCAGGTCGCCACCATCGACCTCACCATCGAGCGCGTCGCCACTTACAAGGACGAGCTGGCACGCCAGGGACGGCCCTGGCGTCCCCAACGGGTCGGCGTCGCCCGCGCGCTGCAGATCGTACGCTCCGAGGCCGAGCGCGAGGCCGCGCTCGCGCTCAGGACCAAGGTGCTCAGGGCCATCGGCGGCCTGGCCCGCGGTCCCGGCGCCGAGCGCTACCACAACATCGGCTCGCACGCCGATCCCAACCTCGCGAGCGAGGAGTCGGCCCTGCTCGGCACGCCCGATGAGATCACTTCGCGCCTGATGAAGCTCGAGGCCGGCGGCGTCGACTACGTGTTGCTGGTCGATCCGACCGGCTCCGTGGGATCGTTACGTGCGTTCGCCGAGGAGATCATGCCCGCGTTCGCGCAATAGCCTACACAGTAAGCCGCCCCTGCGCCGATTTGCTTGCCGAGCCTCGCCCACAACGCCTGGGAGATAGGCCATGAAAGAAGATCGCTACCACAAGCATCGCCTTGCAAACCACGTGCTGCACCCCGAGACGCTGATGCTGGGGTATGGCTACGATCCCCTGCTCTCGGAAGGAGCAGTCAAGCCGCCGATTTTCCTGACGTCGACGTTCGTGTTCCGCTCCGCCGAGGAGGGGCGCGACTTCTTCGACTACAGCTCCGGCCGCCGCGAGCCGCCGACAGGGTCAGCCGCCGGCCTCGTCTACTCGCGCTTCAACCACCCCAACAGCGAGATCGTCGAGGACCGCCTCGCGGCCTACGAAGGCGCCGAGGCGTGCATTCTGTTCTCCTCGGGCATGTCGGCGATCGCAACCACCATCCTGACGTTCTCGAGGCCCGGCGACGCCATCCTGCATTCACAGCCCCTCTACGGCGGCACCGAGACGCTGATCTCGCGCACGCTCACGGCCTACGGCATCTCAGCCGTGGGCTTCGCCGACGGTGTGGACGAGGCGAGCCTGCAAGCCGCGGCGGCCGCCGCCGAGGCCAAGGGCCGGGTCTCCGTCATCATGATCGAGACGCCCTCCAATCCCCTCAACACCATGGTCGACATCAAGCTCGTCACCCGCATCGCCCGCGAGATCGAGGCGCGGCAGGGCCACCGCCCCATGATCGTGTGCGACAACACCCTGCTCGGCCCGGTCTTCCAGCGCCCTCTGGGCTGCGGCGCCGATGTGTCGGTCTACTCGCTCACCAAGTACGTCGGCGGCCACTCCGACCTCATCGCCGGCGCGGCACTCGGCAGCGAGGCGCTGATGAAGCCGATCCGGCAGCTGCGGGGCGCCGTCGGCACGCAGCTCGACCCGCACTCGTGCTGGATGATCGGCCGCTCGCTCGAGACGCTGGCGCTGCGCATGGAGCGGGGCAACAGCAATGCCCGCATCATCGCCGAGTATCTGCGCGACCACCCGCGGGTGGAGAGGGTGCACTACCTCCCCTTCCTGCCTGCCGACTCTCCGCAGCGGCGCGTCTACGAGGCGCAGTGCAGCGCGCCCGGCTCGACCTTCTCCTTCGACATCAAGGGCGGGCTCCCCGCGGCGTTTGCCTGCCTCAACCGGCTGCAGATCTTCAAGCTGGCCGTGAGCCTGGGCGGCACGGAGTCGCTCGCCTGTCACCCCGGCACGACCACCCACTCCGGCGTGCCGGCCGACGTGCGCGCCCGCATCGGCGTGGGCGACACCACGATCCGCCTGTCGATCGGCATCGAGCACGCCGACGACCTCGTCGCCGACCTGTCGCAGGCTCTTACCCAGCACAAGACGAAGCCTACTCGACCTTCATCCCGAGCGCGCGCACCACGTCGCCCCACTTCTTGATCTCGGCCCGCACGTAGGTCTCCGACGTCGCCTGCGAGCCGCCGACCGGGATCACGCCGAGCTGGTCGAGGCGCGCGCGGATCGCCGGCTCGGCGAGCACCGCATTGGTCTCCGAGTTGAGCTTGGCAAGCACGGCGGGGGGCGTGGCGGCCGGCACGAAAAACGCGATCCAGGTCGATTCCTCGCCCTCGCCGAACCCTTGCTCCTGCGCCGTCGGAACATCGGGCAGGCTCGGTATGCGCTTGTCGCTGATCACGGCCAAGGCTTTGAGCTGCCCCGTCTTGATGAGCTCGATGGTCGGAGGCAGGGCGAGGCAGGCGACACCGACATGGCCGCCGACGATGGCGTTCAGCAGCGGCGCGGCACCCGTGAACGGCACGGCCGGCACGTCGACCTTGGCGAGCACCCTGAAGAACTTCTCGGCCGACAGGTGGGGCGTGGTGCCCGCGCCGGGCATGCCGTAGGTCATCTTCTCGGCCTTCGCCAGTTCCACCAGCTCCTTGAGATTGGAGGCCTTGAGCCCAGGATTGGCGACGATGACGTTGGGCGTGGTGCCAGCCACTACTACGGTCTTGTAGTCGGTCTCGGGCGCATAGCCGGGATTGGCGCTGAGCGTCGGATTGACGGCGAAGGCGCTGGTGGTGACCAGCACGGTGTAGCCGTTGGGCTCCGCCTTGGCCACTTGGCGCGCTGCGATGTTGCCGCCCGCGCCGCCCCGGTTCTCGACCACGACGCCGTGGCCCCATTTCTCGGTGAGCCGCTGGCTGAAGATGCGCGCAATCGCATCGGTCGGCCCACCTGCCGCGAAGGCCACGACGAACTTGACGCCCTGGCTCGGATAGTTGTCCTGTGCGCTCCCTGCGAATGCGAGAAAGCCGCTCAATGCTGCCGCGGCACACAACACTGCGAACGCGCGGCCGATCCTGCACCCCATGAACCTCCTCCCATTTTTATCCGTTGTCGCGCGATTGTAGCAGAAAACGACGCTTTCGCGCCGTTGGTCGCGTTGGCAAGAACCGGCGCCTCTGGTTAGGTAGTCCGCATGGCTACGCTGCTCGTCATCGGCGCCAGTCAGGGCATCGGTCTGGAGACCGTGAAGGCCGCACTCGCGGCCGGCCATCGCGTGCGCGCGCTCGCCCGCAGCGCAGCCTCGATCCCGATCGATGCGCCCGAGCTCGAGAAGATCGCCGGCGATGCCCTCGATCCCGCCGTCGTAGCCAAGGCCGTCGCAGGCACAGATGCCGTCGTGCAATCGCTCGGCGCGCCGCGCTCCGCGCAGTCTGTCATCGTCGCAACCACGCTCTTCTCGCGCGCAACGCGCATCCTGATCGACGCCATGCGTGGGGCTGGCGTGCGCCGGCTGGTGACGGTCACGGGCCTCGGCGCCGGCGACAGCCGCGGGCACGGCGGCTTCCTCTATGACGCAGTCTTCTTCCCGCTGGTCTTGAAACGCGTCTACGACGACAAGGACGTGCAGGAGCAGATGATCCGCGCCAGCGACCTCGACTGGACCATCGTCCGCCCCGGCCTGCTCACGAGCGGTCCGGCGACGGGCGCTGCGCGCGCCCTCACCGATCCCAAGGACTGGGGCGCCGGCTCTGTCAGCCGCGCGGACGTTGCCCAGTTCCTGGTGCGCGAGGTCTTCGAGCGCCGCTTCGTCGGCCAGACGCCGCTGCTGATCCGATGAGCCGATGGGGCAGAGACCCGGAGGCCGCGGCCGACGAGTTGATCGGCCGGTGCCTCGAGGCGATCGACCCTGGCGGGTCCGTGCTGATAGCCAATCACGTCGGACGCCTGCGGGCGCGACTTTCGGAGCAAGGTAGCGCCGTTACGGAATGGCACCGGCGTCTCGTCCCGGCTGGCGCCGCTGCCCGGGCCTGGCCCCCGCCGGGCCCGTTCGACGTGGCGCTGCTGCGGCTGCCCAAGGCCAGGGACGAGCAGGAGATGGCGGCGCACGCGTGCCTCGGCAGCCTTCGCGAGGGCGGCCGGCTCGTCGTCTACGGCGGCAACGACGAGGGCATCCGTCCGGCCGCGGGCATGCTGGAGCGGCTCGCCGGCGAGGTCGAAACGCTGGCCGCGCGCGGCCACGGCCGGGTCCATGCCGTGCGCCGTCCGGCCGACATGACGACGCTGCGCGCGACTTTGTCGGCATGGCGTTCCGCTGCATCGCTCGAGATCGCCGGCGTTGCGCGCTCCTGGGTCTCCTACCCCGGCGTGTTCGCCGCCGGCCGCGTCGACGAGGGTACGGCCCTCCTGCTCGGGGCCCTGCCCCCGCTTCAGGCCGGCTTCCGCGTGCTCGACTACGGCTGCAGCTCGGGCATCGTCGGCGCCGCGGCGCTGGCCCGCGAGCCTGGGATCGCGCTCGATCTCCTCGACAACGATGCCGTGGCCTTGGAGGCCGCCCGCGAGAACGTGCCGGACGGGCGCCTCAGCCTCGCGGCTGGCCTCGCCGGCACCGCGGGCACGTGGAACGCGATCCTCTCCAATCCGCCGCTGCATTCGGGCTTCGCCGAGGACCACGCACTGCTCGAAAACCTCATCGCCGACGCACCGCGGCGGCTGCGGCCCGGCGGCTGCCTCGCTATCGTCGTGCAGCGCCGCATGCCTCTCGATCGGCTGCTCGCTGCGCATTTCGCGAGCGTTGCCGTGGCTGCGGAGAACGCACGCTACCGCGTCTGGCACGGAGTCAGGGGGTCAGACCCGCCAGCTTCGTCGCGACAGGCGGGGCGGTCGCGTTCCTAGGGTCTGACCCCATCGCTCCGCCCGAGATCACCGCACCACCAGCTGCGCCGCGATCAGCATGGCCGCCCCGCCAGCAACGCCGACGGCAAGATTGCGCCGCGCCAGGAGGAACAGCGCCAGGCCACCGAAAAAGGCAAGGAGCCGAAGCGCGATCCCCACGTCCGCCAGCGCGCCCACAGGGAACAGCACCATGCGCGCCACCATGCCCGCGACGAGCGCGGTCGCCACGGCGCGCACCCACTGGAACAGCCCGCCGCTGACGTCGATACGTCCGCCGACCGCGAGACCGAGCCAGCGCCACACCTCCGTCGCCAGCGCACCCGCCAGGAACAGCACGAGGTAGGTCGGGAGGCCGTCGATCGAACCCGGCATCGCTAGCGCATCCGCCCGAGCAGGAAGGCGACCGTCCCGCCCACGACACCGCCCAGCAGCAGATCGAAGCCCGGCACGAGCAGGTAGAGGGCCGGCGTCAGCGCGCAGCCGAGCGCCACCGCGGCAAAGTCCATGCGCGAGCGAGAGGTGGCGATCAGCGACAGGAAGAAATAGAGCGGCGTCGTGAAGAGCAGTGCCGCGTTGACGACCGGCGGCACGCCCGCCACCAGCGTATAGCCGACAATCGTGCCCGTCAGCATCATCGCGACCATCGCGAGCATGGCCGTGCCCACGCCCAGGTGGAACGGCAGCCGGTCGTCCTCGGGCATGGCGGCGAGGCGGCGGTTGCCCTCGATCCAGGTGGAAATGGCGACGAAATGCACCGCCACGATCTCGAGCAGCCGGCGCCTGCGCGCGCCCTTGATCAGCGGCACCAGCGTCACCGTCATCGGCATCAGGCGCACGGCGGTGAGCGTTACGGCCAGCGCCGCGCCCGCGAGCGTCGCCCCGCGCATCAGCTGATCGATCAGCACGACCTGGTTGGGCAGCGCGAAGGTCGTGACCGTCACGAACACGGCGTGCGCCAGCTCGAAGCCGCCGTCGCGGGCGAGCGCGCCGAAACCGATGGTGGTCGAGAGCAGAACGAACGCCGGCACTGATACGATGAGCCGCGTGCCGCGCCCGAATGCGGCCCACGCCGAACCCGCGCCGGCCGGCATTACGGGTAGGCTTCTGGGGACGCGTCATTCCCGCCAAGCGAAGCGCAGCGCGGGAATCCAGTCCCAGTTGCCGATGTCAGATATTGCCGCTGGATTCCCGCAGGCGCGCTCCGCGCTTGCGGGAATGACACGGATCGAGAACGGCCGTTCCTAATCATCCTTGCGGCGGGGCACGCTCGGCACCGCACCGCTGGACTTGGGCCGCTCCTTCTTGTCGCGGGGGCCGGCCAGAGCCTTGCGCGGTGAGGCATCCACCAGCGCCGCGGACTCCTCCTCGTCCTCCTCGCCGCCGTCCTCGTCCTCCTCCTCGCCTTCGCCCTTGGCCTTCTTCGGCTTGGGCTCGGCGGGGATGTACTCGAAGCCGAGCTTCTTGTC
>Ga0247830_10000138_pt1 | contig 22146 bp, 26 predicted proteins | sample 12C_Control_Day5_FD_207766 | JGI IMG/M metagenome (GOLD analysis project Ga0247830, IMG submission 207766) | Soil microbial communities from agricultural site in Penn Yan, New York, United States - 12C_Control_Day5 | ecosystem: Environmental > Terrestrial > Soil > Agricultural land | place...
ATTTCTTCTGGCCCTGCCGCCGTCGGCGGGGTACTTACGCCCATAGTTTGCGGCCTGGGGGAACATGGCGCGCACGAGGACGGGAGCAACAGCGTTGCGGGCGATTTGCGGCCCGGCGGGACTCGCTGTGTGCGTGCTCGTAGCGGCCTGTGCGACGAATGGCTCGCCGCCCGAGATCGCAACCGCATCACCGCCGCCGGGAGCCGCAAACTCGCCCCAAGGGACACCGGACAAGCGCAACCAAATCAAGGTGGCCCTGCTCGTGCCGCTGTCGGCCCATGGCCAGTCCGGGATCATCGGCAAGAGCCTCAAGCAGGCTGCAGAGCTTGCCCTGTTCGAGCGCGACAGCCCGAGCGTGCAGCTGATCGTCAAGGACGACAAGGGCACGCCCGAAGGCGCGCGGGCTGCTGCCGACGAGGCGATCAAGGGCGGCGCCAAGCTGATCCTGGGTCCGCTGTTTGCCAAGTCCGTGACTGCCGTGGCGCCCGTCGCGCGCCAGGCCGACGTCTCGGTGATCGCCTTCTCCAACGATCGCCAGGTGGCCCGCAACGGCGTCTACCTCCTGAGCTTCCAGCCCGCTCCAGAGGTGACGCGCGTCGTCGCTCATGCCGCCCAGCAGGGCAAGCGGCGGTTTGCAGCGCTGATCCCGGACGATGCCTTCGGCAAGATCGTCTCGGCGAGCTTCACGGAAGCGGTGAGCCGCGTCGGCGGCACCGTCGTGGGCATGCAGACCTACCCGCAGCCGGCCTCGGCCGGCGGCCTGCTCGAGCCGCTGCGCAGGGTCAGCGCGGTGATCCAGGCGGCATCGGAGGCGGGCGCGCCGATCGATGCCCTGTTCCTGCCGGGCGGACAGGAGAACCTGGAGATCATCGCCCGACTGATGCCGCAGGCCGAGATCGATACCGACAAGGTGAAGGTGCTCGGCACCGGCGGCTTGGACTATCCCAACGCCGGCCGCGAGGCCAAGCTCGTCGGCGCCTGGTACGCGGCGCCCGAGCCCGGCGGCTGGAACGAGTTCTCGCAGAAGTACGCCAAGACCTACGGCTCGCCGCCCCCGCGCATTGCCAGCCTCGCCTACGATGCGGTCAGTCTTGCCATCTCCGTGTCGGGGGGCGGCGAGGAGAGTCGTATCGGGGCGGCCCAGCTCACTCGCGCCACCGGCTTTACCGGCGTCGACGGTGCTTTCCGCTTGCTGCCCGACGGCAGCGCCGACCGCTCGCTCGCCATCCTCGAGGTGCAGAAGTTCGGCGTCGGCGTCGTCGATGCGCCGCCCGGCCTCGGCTCGTCGCCGCCGGCTGCCACCTCCTCGCTGCCGCGAGGCGAGGCCCTCAACCTCAATTTCAACTGACCGGCGCCGTCCGGCTCGAAGGTGCTCCGACCGGTTCCAGCGCCGAGGACAGGCGCAGCACCACCTCGTTGAGGATGATGCGGCCCTCGCGCGTGGCCCGCAGTCGGCCGGGCGTCAGACGCTCGACGAGGCCGTGCGCCGCCAGTGTATCGATGGCGCGCTCTGAGGGCCTGAAACCGCTGAGCGCGGCCATGCGATCGAGGTCGAGGCCCTCAGTGAGCCGCAGCCCCATCAGCAGTGCCTCGTCGGCCTGCTGCTCGGGGTCCAACGTCGTGCTTTCAACGATGCCATGGCCCTCGGACTCGACGCAGGCGAGCCAGCGTTCGGGCTGGCGCTCGGTCACCGTGGCGCGGCGCGTCCCTGCCACCACCGCGCGGCCGTGGGCGCCGGGGCCGATCCCCGCGTATTCGCCGTAGCGCCAGTAGAGCAGGTTGTGGCGGCACTCCTCGCCGGGCGCGGCGTGGTTGGAGATCTCGTAGGCCGGCAGCCCCGCCGCTTCCGTCATCTCCTGCGTCAGCGCGTAGAAGGCATGCGCCGCCTCGTTGTCTGGCACGCGCAGCTTGCCGCGGGCGTAGAGCTCGGCGTAGGGCGTGCCCTGCTCGATGGTGAGCTGGTAGAGGGAGAGGTGGCGGCCCGCGAGCCTCAGGGCGCCTGCAAGCTCGTCCTCCCAGGCCGCGACCGACTGCCCAGGACGCGCGTAGATGAGATCGAAGGAGGCGCGCTCGAATGTTTCACGTGAAACACCGATCGCAGCCACCGCCTCCCCCGCGCTGTGCAGACGGCCCAATTTCCGCAGATCGGCATCGTCGAGGGATTGCACGCCGAGCGACACGCGGTTGATGCCGGCGCGGCGGTAGTCGCGAAAGCGCGCCGCCTCCACGCTCGACGGGTTGGCCTCGAGCGTGATCTCGGCGCCGGGCTCGATCCGCCAGAGTCGGGCGATTTCATCCAGAATGGCTGCCACCGTCGTCGCCGACATCAGCGACGGCGTGCCGCCGCCGAAGAAGATGCTGCCCACGCTTCTCCCCGGCACAAGCTCGGCCCAGTGGCGCAGCTCGCGCAGGTAGGCGGCGAGGAAGCGTGGCTCGTCGATGCCTCCCGCGCGCACATGGCTGTTGAAGTCGCAGTAGGGGCACTTGGAGGCGCAGAACGGCCAATGCACGTAGACACCGAAGCCGGCGTCCATGTCAGTCCGCGGCGCCGCCGCCGAGGCAGGCTCCGGCAAACAGGCTGAACGCGCGGGCGCGGTGGGAGATCGCATGCTTGGCATCTGGCTCCATCTCGCCGAAGGTCAGGCTGTGTCCCTCGGGAACGAACATCGGATCATAGCCGAATCCTCTCGATCCGCGCGGCGGCCACACGAGATGGCCGTAAACCCTGCCCTCGAACGTCTCGGCCTTGCCATCGGGCCAGGCCAGGCACAGGGCGGCCGTGAAGTTGGCGCTCGGCCCCTGCGACGGGATCGGGCTCCAGGCCCCTAGGGCTCGAAGCTCGTCGGCAACTCGGCGCATGGCGATGGCAAAGTCCTTGGACCGCTCGGCCCAGCGCGCCGAATAGATGCCGGGGGCGCCCCCCAACGCCTCCACCTCGAGCCCCGAATCGTCCGAAAGCGCCGGCAGCCCGGCGCCCTTGGCGGCCGCCAGCGCCTTCAGCTCGGCGTTGGCGGCGAACGTCGTGCCGGTCTCCTCGGGCTCGGGCAGCCCGAGCTCGCCCGCCGAAACCACCGACAGCCCGTGCGGCGCCACCAGATCGAGGATCTCGCGCACCTTGCCTGGGTTGTGGCTCGCCACCACGAGGCGGGTTCCGGGCTGCAGCTTGGGCATGCGCTTGCTCTCTCCCTCTCAATGCTTGCGGTCAGGGATAGCAAAGATCAGGGCGACACGCCGAGCCGCTTCAGCCGTTCGCGCGTCTCGGTCATATTCGCGTCGAGCTCGAGCGCACGCTTGTAGTCCGCGATCGCCTCCTGCCGCCGCCCCAACGCCTGGAAGATCTGGGCCCGCGTATCCCAGAAGTCGGCGTTGCCGGAGTCGAGTTGCAGCGCTTTCTCGGCATCGGGCAGTCCCTGCGCGGCCTTGCCCGATTCGCGCAGCGTGTCGGCGCGACTGTTGTAGGCGTATGCGTTCTGCGGATCGAGCCTGATCGCCTCGGTGAAGGCGGCAATCGCGCGCTCGTACTCCTTCTTGTCGGCCAGCGCGTTGCCGCGGTTCACCAGGTCATCGGCCTGCTGGACGTTGGCCTGCGCCACGATCACCCGCCCTGCCTTGCTGCTCAAGCTATTCGCATAGACTTCACTAGCTGCTGCCGGGTGGGCAATCGCGCAAAGGACAATGCACCACCAAATCAGCGACGGGCGCTGTTGCAGGTACTCGTGCATCTTAGTCGGTGTCCCCTCGGCTATTGTCCTTGCGCGTCGAATTGATCGTCAATATTGTAGGATTTGGTTCTTGTAGGAGGATTTCAAGATGTGGTCGGATATAACGCCCCTCAGGGTAACGGGCCGGAATACTTTGATTTTTGCGGGCCAAGGACGACGGGCAGTTGTGCTTCGCAACCCTGGTCCATCTAGCGTCCGCCTGCATTCGGGCGCCCTGCGAATAGATATCGACCCCGGATTGGTCGGTGCCCTTACTGCGCCAAGTGACATCTACGTTCACAAGGTAGACCAGTCCGACGAGCATCAGATCTGCGAGGTGCAATTCGCTGTCAGCGGGACCTAGCGGGCCCAGCAATTCGCAGCCTGCCATGGCCAAGTCATAGCCCCCAGATGCGCGGCTCGGCGAACTCCAGGCAGTTGCCGGCGGGGTCGCGGAAATAGATGGAGCGTCCGCCCTTGGGCCACTCGAAGTCGGCCTCGATGGCGATGCCCTTGCCCTCCAGCCGCTGCTTCCACGCGTCGATCTCGCCCGCCGCCGCGCGGAAGCAGATGTGGCCCTCGCCCTCCATGCCGTGCGGCGGCACCGGCAGCGCGTCCGGCGCCGGAGGCACCGTGGTGACGTTGGGATTGAAGATCAGCAGCACCTGGTCTCCGCAACGGTAGAAAAGATGCCGGCCCTCCACCTTTGCGAACGGCGCCATGCCGAGGATTTCGCAATAGAAGACCTCAGCTGCTGCGAGGTCCTTGGCGTAGAGCACGGTTTCCAGGACGCCAGACGGGGTCATGCGGCCCCCTTGTCGCAACGCCTCACGCGACGGTCAGCTTCTGCAGCGACACCAGCTCGCCGATGCCTTTCTTGGCGAGCACCATCAGCTGGTCGAAGCCCTCCTGCGTGAAGGGCACGGTCTCGGCTGTGCCCTGCACTTCGACGATGCCGCCGGAGCCGGTCATGACGAAGTTGGCGTCGGCATCGGCGTTGGAGTCCTCCGCGTAGTCGAGATCGAGCACGGCCTCGCCCTTGTAGAGCCCGCACGAGACGGCGGCGACGTGGTCGCGCAGCACGCCCTCGCGGATCATGTCGCGCGCCTGCATCCACTTCAAGCAGTCGTGCAGGGCGACCCACGCGCCGGTGATGGCAGCCGTGCGCGTGCCGCCGTCGGCCTGAATGACGTCGCAATCGACGGAGATCTGGCGCTCGCCGAGCTTGGGCAGATCGACCACGGCGCGCAGCGCGCGGCCGATCAGGCGCTGGATTTCCTGCGTCCGGCCCGAGGGGTGGCCAACCGTCGACTCGCGACGGGTGCGCTCGTTGGTGGCGCGCGGCAGCATGCCATACTCCGCCGTCACCCAGCCGCGGCCCTGCCCCTTGAGCCAGGGCGGCAGGCGCTCTTCCAGGCTCGCGGTGCAATTGACGTGGGTGTTGCCGAACTTGATGAGGCAGGAGCCTTCGGCGTGCATGGACACCGCCCGCTCGATCGAGACGCGGCGAAGCTCATCGGGCTTGCGTTTGGAAGGACGCATGGGTGGCGTGAAGGGCTCAGGTTGTCGGATTGCGCGACACCCTATGCGAGCAGCGCCCAGCCTTCAACAGCAAAAGGGGGCGGTGGACACACCAAGTCTTTCACGCCGCCATCGAGCCAGCATGGCGTCCAGGACATCCCCCGGACGCCCTTGTACAGTCGCAAGGCTTTCCGTCGGTCGAGCGGCTAAACCGGCGTGCGGTCGAGCAGCGCCATGATCAGCACCACGACGAGAAGCACACCAACCAAGCCCGATGGGCCATAGCCCCACCCGCGGCTGTAGGGCCACGAGGGAAGTGCGCCGAGCAAGAGCAGAATCAGCACGATGAGCAGCAGGGTCGACATCGATCGCCTCCGTGAGATGCTGCTCGGAAAATGCCGTGAGACGATGATTGGTTCCCGTTGAGCCCGAGCTTCGATCGCTCCGCTTGGTCCAGCATTCACTATGCGCGGATATGCGCCCCGGCGTTTGCAACCAACCTGGACCTTCGGCGTTGTCTGGCAGCCGTCCCGGAAAGTGCTCATCGGAGGTTTTCATATGACACAGCAACGCGCAGACTATCCGCTCGACTACACCAACGGCACGGCACCCGCGGCCGAGCCCACCGCCAAGGACCGTATTCGCGAGATGGCGGACAGCGCCGGCGACCAGCTCCAGCATGTTGCCGAGAACGCGCAGGAGATCGCGGCCAAGGTAGCCGATCAGGCGCGCGAGTACGGTGAGAAGGCCCAGAAGGCCGTCGAGGATTTCAAGCCGTTCGTGGAGAAGGCGCTCAAGGACCAGCCGATGACCACGCTTGCCGTTGCAGCCGTGATCGGGTTTGCTCTGGGCGCGCTCTGGAAGAAGTGAGCAGCCGCCACCACCCATGACCATGTCCGAGCCGCTCGTCATCACGATCTCCCACAGGCTCGGAAAGGACGAGGCCCTGTCGCGCATCCAAGGTGCGCTCGGCAAGGCCTCGTCGAGCTTTCCCGCCCTTCATGTCGAGCAGGAGACGTGGACGGGAGACCGCATGGATTTCCGGGTGCGCGCCCTGGGACAGGTGGCGGCCGGCAACGTCCAGGTCGGCGAGCAGGACGTCCGCCTCGAGGTGACGCTGCCTTGGTTGCTGCAGAAATTCGCCCAGGCCGTGCAGCGCGCCGTCGAAGGCCGCGGCCGCATCCTCCTCGAGAAGAAATGACGGCTGCGCCTCCATCCAATCCCGCGCGACACCACTCCGTTTGACGGGCGAAGTGCGTTGCCCCTAGACTCCACCCCATGACCGCAGAACGGCCGTTCGGACGCGCTGGCGTGGGAGAGACCCTTACCGAGCTGCAGAAGCTCAACGAGCGCTCCCGTACCATCTTCCGCCAGATTGTCGAGACCTACCTTGCCACGGGCGACCCCGTCGGCTCGCGCAACCTGTCGCGCGCGCTGCCGATGTCGCTGTCGCCTGCCTCCATCCGCAACGTCATGTCGGACCTGGAGCAATTGGGGCTCATCTACGCGCCGCACACCTCGGCCGGCAGGCTGCCGACCGAGCTCGGTCTGCGCATGTTCGTCGACGGTCTTCTCGAGATCGGCAACCTCACCGAGGCCGAACGCCGCCAGATCGAGGCCCAGCTTCGCGTCCGGCGCGAGAAATCCATCGATCAGGTGCTCAACAACGCCGGCGAGATGATCTCGGGCCTGTCGCACTGCGCCGGCCTCGTTCTTGCCGAGAAGCAGGTGAGCCGGCTCAAGCACATCGATTTCGTCCAGCTCGAGCCGGGCAAGGCGCTGGTTGTACTGGTCGCCGACGATCAGGGCGTGGAGAACCGGGTCATCGATCTGCCGGCCGGCCTGACGCCATCGAGCCTGACCGAGGCCGCCAACTATCTCAACGCCCGCATTCGGGGACTGACCCTCCACGAGGCGATCGCCAAGATCGAGCAGGAGCTGACCTCGGCCAAGGCCGAGCTCGACCAGCTGACCCAGAAGGTCATCGAGGCGGGGCTCGCCACCTGGTCGGGTGCGCTCGGCGACCAGAAGAGCCTGATCGTGCGCGGCCAGGCCAACCTGCTCAAGGACATCGACGGGCTGGAGAACCTGGAGCGCATCCGCCAGCTGTTCGCCGACCTCGAGACCAAGCGCGACCTGGTGCAGCTCCTGGGCCTCTCCGAGCGGGGCGAGGGCGTGCACATCTTCATCGGCTCGGAGAACAAGCTTTTCTCTCTGTCCGGGTCCTCGCTTATCGTCGCTCCCTTCGAGGATCAGCGCCACAAGGTGGTCGGCGTTCTCGGCGTTATCGGACCGACGCGGCTCAACTATGCCCGCATCATTCCGATGGTGGACTACACGGCCAAGCTCGTGGGGCGGCTGCTGACTTGATTTTTTCGGCCTTTTGCATGATATGCCGCACCGAGAAACGGCCCTGAATGGCCACCGACGGCCGGGCGGTAGCGCCCACCCCGCGCGGCCATCGAGATCACGGGACCACAGCGATCATGACCAGCACACCACACGACGAGTCCGCGCCAGGCGGCGCAGGCGCAGCGCGCCCCGAGGGACCGGCGCCTCAGGGCCTGGGGCCTGGCCCGGGATCTGGGACCCACGCCGACGATCTCATCGCCCAGCTGCGCGCCGAGACCGCCGACCTCAAGGACAAGCTGCTGCGTGCGCACGCCGAGGTCGAGAACATCCGCAAGCGGGCGGAGCGCGAGAAGGAGGAGACCGCCAAGTACGCCGTCACGCGCTTCGCCAGGGATATCGTCAACGTCGGCGACAACTTCCAGCGCGCAATCGACGCCGTGCCTGCCGGTGCCGCCGAGCAGGACACCGCCCTCAAGAGCTTCCTCGAGGGCGTGACCATGACCGAGCGCGAGCTGCTCAACGTGCTCGAGCGCTACGGCATCAAGCGCATCCATCCCATCAACGAGCCGTTCAATCCCCACCAGCATCAGGCTGTCATGGAGATCCAGCGCACCGACGTGCCCGCCGGCACCGTCGTGCAGGTGTTCCAGGCCGGCTTTACCATCGAGGACCGCGTGCTGCGGCCGGCGATGGTGGCCGTCTCCAAGGGCGGCCCCAGGCCCGCACAGGCCCCCGAGGCCGCCGGCGGCGCACCACCCCCGGCCAACGAAAACCCCCCGCCGGGCTGAAGCATTGGATGCGCACGGCGCAAACGCCCTCAATGATCACGTCCAGTGCCTCCAGCAGGAGCTCGACGCCTGGCTCGTTGAAGTAATCGGCAAGGACTTCCTGCGCGGCCTTGGTGCTGGCGAACATCAATAGGGCCTCCAGCTAGTCTAGCCCCTCGCGCACGGCGCATGGGGAGAGCCGATCGATATCGGCAACCGCCGCGTGGATGTGCTGGCGTGTAAGCCACTGGAGATCAGCGTCGCGCTGGACCACGCCCACCACGACGGGAAGGCGGTGGCGCTGTCCCATCGCCTCGAGCGAGAACAGGGACCACCAGGCGCGAAACGCGGCCCGCGTCCAGGCGCGCGCGTCCCAGCCGGTGAGCAGTACGTCGGGGGCGTGCTGGGCAACTGTTCTGCCGATCTGCCAGGGATACTCGACGATGATGCCGAGCCGCACCTGCCGCGGCGCGCTCCAGGGGAACGATCGCGCGACGGGGGCGAATGCAAACACCAGCGCGCGGTCGGCCACACCGCGGGCCGCGAGCGTGGCGATCACGTCCTCGGCTATGCCGGCCTCCTTGATCTCGACCAGGAGATCGAGCGGCGTCGGGGCCAGCAGCGACAGGGTGTCATCGAGGGTGAGAGGCGCTCGCCCGCGAACCGGGGGATCGTGCGAGACGACGAGAGGCCCCCCGTCCGACACGCGGCGCACGTCGAGCTCGACGCCGGCAATGCGAGGATCGCCGGCCGCCCGCGCGAAGGCAGCGAGCGTATTCTCCTCGGCGCCCTCGCACCAGCCGCGATGGGCGATGAGCTTCATGACGCTCACGTCCCCAGGAACACCGCGCGCACGAACTCGCGGTAGAGCATGACCTGGCGGGGAAGGACGTCCTTGTCCTTGAGGACCTTCGAGAGGATGATGCCGCCGTCGACCAGCGTGTTGGCCATGTCGGCGAGGTCGTCGAGATCGACGGCGATCCTTGGGGGATAGCGCGCGGCGATGCGGTCGAGCCGCTCGCGGAAGATCCGGCGCCAGCCCTGCACGCCCGCAAGCGTGAGCTCGCGCACCTCCGCGCTCAGAAGCTGGTCCTGGTAGACGAAGGAGGAGACGAGGCAGCCGGGATGTGTGCTCGGCAGGTCGGCCATCATCTCGGCGAACAGCTTGAGGGCGACGAGCGCGCCGTGCAGGGGGTCGTCATTGAGCTCGTCGGCGCGGCGGAAGATGTCGGCAAGCGTAGCGTCGTGCTCGTCGATGTAGCGGCGCATCAGCGCCTTGGCGAGGTCGCTCTTGTCCTTGAAGTGATAGAAGAAGCCGCTCTTGGTGATGCCGACGCCGGCGATCAGCTCGTCGATCGAGGTTGCGGCGAAGCCCTTCTCGAGCACGGCGGCCTCGGCGAGCTCGAGGATGCGGGTGCGCGTGTCGCTGCCCTTGCGGGGTGAGGTGTCGGCCATGACGAACTGTACCAAAGGTGCAGTTGGATGGGTGTGAAGGGGCCACAAGCTCGGAAGTCGCTGCTAAACCCAGAGCTTAACTGACTGATGCAAAACAACAAACGTGTTTGTGATCGGCAGTGGACTGCTGGTTCCCTGGAAGTCTGAACGCTGCGCAGTCATCTACGGGGCACGCCGCCGCAAGACTTGTCCTTGGCGGCCTGACCGGGAGAGATGACTGTGAGCACGCAAAAAGCGCGCCTGCCGCAACTGGACGGCGGCCTGTTCCTGACCGACGGCGGCATCGAGACCGACCTGATCTTCAACGACGGCTTCGAGCTGCCCTACTTCGCGGCCTTTCATCTTTTGCAGACCGAGAAGGGGATGGCGGCGCTGCGTGCCTACTTCGCGCGCTACGCGGCGATCGCCAGGAAGGCAGGCATCGGGTTCATTCTGGAGAGCCCGACGTGGCGGGCGAGCGCGGACTGGGGCGACAAGCTCGGCTACTCCAAGCAGGCGCTGGCGGAGGCCAATGCCAAGTCGATCGCGCTGATCGAGGAGCTGCGCACCGAGCTTGGATCTGTGCGCATGCCGCTGGTGGTGAGCGGCTGCGTCGGCCCGCGCGGCGACGGCTATGACCCTGGCACCGTCATGAGCGCGGAGGAGGCGCAGGGCTATCACGCCGAGCAGATCGGCGTATTCGCGAGGAGCGGCGCGGACATGGTCACGGCCATCACGATGACCAACGCCAACGAGCCGGTCGGCCTGACGCGCGCGGCGCAGGCTGCGGCGATGCCGGTCGCGGTCGCCTTCACGGTCGAGACGGACGGGCGGCTGCCGACGGGGCAGAGCCTGCGCGAGGCGATCATGGAGGTGGACGGTGCTACGAAGGACGGTCCGGCCTACTACATGATCAACTGCGCCCACCCGACCCACTTCGACACCACGCTCGCGAATGATGAGGCGTGGGTGAAGCGCATCCGCGGCATCCGCGCCAATGCCTCGCGCCGCAGCCATGCCGAGCTCAACGAGGCGCCCGACCTCGATGCCGGCGATCCGGTGGAGCTGGGCGGACAGTACCGGGCGCTGCGGCTGCGGCATCCGCAGATCAACGTGCTGGGTGGCTGCTGCGGCACGGATCAGCGCCACATCAGCGCGATCTGCGGGGCGTGCGTGGCGTAACGTAGGGCGCAATAGCGAAGCGTATTGCGCCGATCTACGGAATCATCTGCCGGCGCAATGTGCCCCGATCAAGTCCGGGCTATTTCGCCCTACGCGGCCATCAATGCAATGCGGAACGCGGGCCGGTCAGCTCCTTCCTGAGGAAGGTGACGGGGAGCGAGCAGCCGGCGGCATACGTCTTGACCCCGTGCGAGGCGACCGTATAGCCGAGCCGCTCGAAGAACGGCACCGCGTTGGCCGTGACGCCGGCAGCGAGCTTGTCGAATCCCGACTGGTGCGCGCGTGCCTCGACCTCGGTCACCAGCCGGCGGCCGATGCCATAGCGGGGGTGGCGCACGAAGATCGAGCCGATGCGCGCGGTGACGCCGTTGGCCGCACTGGACTGCCAGCTCGCCGTGCCGACGAGCTCGCCGTCGAGCCAGGCGCCGAACACGTCCTCCTTCATGAGGATGGCGGGATAGTCGGGAGAGTGGACGAGCCTGACGAAGGCGGCGACCTCCAGCTCCGACAGCACGCCGACGGTAGCGGAGAGCATGGCGGCCGCATGCAGGTGGCGGATCTCGGCGTAGTCGTCGATGGCGACGGGACGCAGGAGCAGGCGATCGTCGAGAACGGCAACGAGGCTCATACGCGATACCCGTCCTTGCCGCTCGACCACCGACGACACGCCGCGTGCCGAGCGGGCGCCGCGGGAAATCCTAGACCTACGGAGCCTTCGTCCTGGCCGCGACGGCAGGAGGAGAGGCCGTGGGCGCTTCGGCCTTCTTCTCGGGCCCTGCCACCTGCGGCTGGTACTCGGCGGCCTTGCACGAGCATCCTTGCACGAATTCCTTGCGGTAGCGCCAGGCCGATTTGAGGCCGATATAGGGCTGCTGGCTCTGCACCGACACCATCTGCTCGACGGCTCCGCCTGGGTTCTGGTGATAGAAGAGCTCGGCGGGGGCAGCGCACTGCGACTGGCAAACGTCGGAGTCGCGCTGGAAGTGGTTGGGCAGCGTCGAGAAGCTGACGGGGAAGTAGTAGCCGTCGCACAGGCGCACACAGAGCGTGCGATAGGTGGCGAAAGGCAGGTTGCCGAACTGGTTGGGCCTGCTGCGCGGGCTCTCGTCCTCCTCGCCCCACAGCGAGGAGAAGGGATTGCGATCGCGGCGGCGCGCCTCCTGCTGGTATTGCGGGCCGCAGTTGTTGCGGGCGAGCTCGCGGATGATGTCGTCCTGGTAGGAGCGCCGGTCGCCGGTGCCCAGGATCTGGCGGCGCTGGGCCTCGAGGTCGGCCAAGCGCTGGCGGGCGCTGTCGGCCTCGTTGGCGAGCGCGATGCAGCGCTGCGTGCGCCGCAGCGTGCGCGAGAACAGGAACTGGTCCCAGCAGTCGGCGCGATTGAGCTGCAGCTGCGCGGTCTGGTGCTGGCGCTCCATCGCGCGCATGTCGCTCTCGATCTTGGGCAGGATCTCGCGGCCCTGGCCGGTGCCTTGAGTCTCGGCCACCAGCCGTTGCTCGAGCTGCAGACAGATGTTGCTCATGCGCTGGCCGCCGTAGGCGGGAACTTGGCCCTGGCCCTGACCTTGCGGAGGCGGCTGTTGTCCCGGAGGCGGTTGCCCCGGGGGGAGCGGCGCACCCATGGGCGGGCGATCGAGCGGCTCGCGCCGCCGCGGCTCGGGCTGCGACCACGGCCACCAGCCCCAGCCCTGCGCCAGCGCGTCGGCGACGGACAGGCCGAGCGCGATCGTGGCCAACGCCGCGACCGCCGTCAGGCGCACCCTCGCCCGTCTGGAAGTGCCTTCACGCATTGGAAAATTCCGAGCTTGGCCGAGCCCCGCGGTGCCGGAAGATGCCGAACTTTCCGGCGCGGATTATGGAAGTGTGACATTGGGCGGTCAATGCAGCGCAAATGCGGCGCGGGCGCTTGCCCACAGTGTTCACCGCCTTGACGACGCACGGGAAAGCGCGGATAAGGCCGCCCATGCGAGCCACGCACATACGCGCCGTAAATATTCTGTGCGGCATTATTGCAACGACCCCGGCCTAAAGCCGGGGTGGCGCGCGGTCGCTTCTTTGCCCCCGACCCAAAGAAACGTCTCCGCCAGCAGAGGCGAGGGGTGACATGACGCTCACGCTCTACAACACGCTGACGCGGCGGAAGGAGCCCTTCCAGCCGATCGACCCCGCCAACGTGCGCATGTACGTGTGCGGACCGACGGTCTACGACTACGCCCACATCGGCAATGCGCGGCCCGTCATCGTCTTCGACATACTCTACCGGCTGCTGCGGCACATCTATGGGCCGAGCCACGTCACCTACGCGCGCAACATCACCGACGTGGAAGACAAGATCAATGCGCGGGCGGCGGAGGAGGGCGTCTCCATCGGAGATCTGACCGAGCGCACCACCAGGCAGTTCCATGCCGACATCGCGGCCCTCGGGGTCTTGCCGCCGACCGTGGAGCCGCGTGCGACCGACCACATCGCCGAGATGCGCAGGCTGATCGAGGCGCTGGTCGCCAATGGGCACGCCTACGTTGCCGAGGAGCACGTGCTGTTCAACGTGCCGTCGATGAAGGATTACGGGCGGCTCTCCAACCGCTCTCTCGAGGAGATGGAAGCCGGCGCGCGGGTGGAGGTTGCGCCCTACAAGCGCGACGCGATGGACTTCGTGCTGTGGAAGCCGTCGAAGGCTGGCGATCCGTCCTGGCCGTCGCCAGCCGGCATCGCGGTGAGGGGGCGACCCGGCTGGCACATCGAGTGCTCGGCGATGGCGGAGAAGCATCTGGGCCAGATCTTCGACATCCACGGCGGCGGCATCGACCTCGTCTTCCCGCATCATGAGAACGAGATCGCGCAGAGCCGCTGCGCGCATGGCACGCCGGTCATGGCCAACTACTGGCTGCACAACGGCTTCCTGCAGGTCGAGGGCGAGAAGATGAGCAAGTCCCTCGGCAATTTCGTGACGATCCATGAGCTGCTGGAGACGAAGAGCTTTGGCGGGCAGCCGTGGCACGGCCGCGTCATCAAGTTCGCCATGCTCGGCACCCACTACCGCCAGCCAATCGATTGGACCATTGACAGGTTGGTGCAAGCGAGATCGACGCTGATGGATTTTGCGGCCTTCCTGCACGATGCGCCTGTCGACGCGGAACCCAACGCCGAGGTGGTCACCGCGCTCTGCGATGATCTCAACACACCGAGTTCCATGTCGATCATTCATGGCATCGCCAAGTCTGCTTCGCGCAACGTGAAGGCGGCGGCGCAGATCAAAGCGACGCTTCAGCTCCTCGGTGTTTATCAGAACGAGAATCCGGCTGATTTCGCCGTCGGGTACGAAGCCAGGAATGTCGATGCGGAGCAGGTGGGCAATCTGATCGATGCCCGCAACGCTGCCCGCAAGGCGAGGAACTTCAAGGAGGCCGATCGCATTCGCGATGAGCTTTCCGCCATGGGCATCCAGCTCAAGGACGCCAAGGACCCTGCGACAGGCGAGATCAGGACGATGTGGGAAGTGAAAAGATGATCCGCGCCCCTGCACGTCGTTCCAGCGAAGGCCGGAACCCGGGATGTGCGCGGATGGGTGGCTGGATCCTGGCCCGAGGCCGGGATGACGACACGTTGCGAGGGAGGCCATGACAACCGATCCCAACGAGAGGCCGCCGTTCTGGCGGCATCGGTATTACTACATGGCGCTCAAGATCGGGGTGCTGGTGGTGGGCATCGTGGTGGCGCTGCGGCTGCTCGGGTACCGGTGAGGCGGGCGATGGCGCGCGAGCGGCTTTATCTGTTCGACACGACGCTGCGCGATGGGGCGCAGACGACGGGCGTCGACTTCTCGCTCGAGGACAAGCGGCTGATCGCGCGCACGCTTGATGAGCTGGGGCTCGACTACATCGAGGGCGGTTATCCCGGCGCCAACGTCACCGACACCGAGTTCTTCAGCGCCGATCCGGGTTTTGCGCACGCGACGTTCACGGCCTTCGGCATGACCAAGCGGGCGGGGCGCTCGCTCGCCAACGATCCAGGCTTTCAGGCGACGCTGCAGGCGAAGGCCAAAGCCATATGCCTCGTCGCCAAGGCATGGGACTACCACGTGCGCGTCGCGCTCGGCATCTCCAACGAGGAGAACATCGAGGGCGTGGCGCAGTCGGTCGAGGCGGTCGTGGCCGGTGGTCGGGAAGCCCAAGGCGGAGCCGGTCGAGAAGCAATGATCGACTGCGAGCATTTCTTCGATGGCTGGAAGGGCAATCGCGCCTATGCGCTGGCTGTGGCGACGACGGCTTACAAGGCGGGCGCGCGCTGGGTGGTGCTGTGCGACACCAACGGGGGCACGCTGCCGCACGAGGTCGCCGAGATCGTCGCCGAGGTCGCCAAGCACGTGCCGGGCACGCACCTCGGCATCCACACGCACAATGACACCGAGAATGCGGTGGCCAATACGCTCACCGCCCTGCGCGCCGGCGTGCGCCAGGTGCAAGGCGCGCTCAACGGGCTGGGCGAGCGCTGCGGCAACGCCAACCTTACATCGCTGATCCCGACCCTGGTGTTGAAGCCCGAGTTCGCGGAGCGCTTCGAGACGAAGGTGACGCCGGAGCGCCTGAGAAAGCTGACGCACGCGAGCCGGCTACTCGACGAGCTGCTGAACCGCTCCCCGAACCGGCAGGCGCCCTACGTCGGCGAGGCGGCGTTCGCAACCAAGGCCGGCATTCACGCCTCCGCCATCCTCAAGGAGCCCGCGACCTACGAGCACATCGCGCCCGAGGCCGTCGGCAATCGCCGGCGCGTGCTCGTCTCCGACCAGGCCGGCAAGTCGAACCTGGTCCACGAGCTGGAGCGGCTCGGCATTCCACTGGGGCGCGACGATCGGCGCATGTCGGCGCTGCTCGATGAGGTGAAGGCGCGCGAGGCCGTGGGCTACGCCTACGAGGGCGCGGATGCCTCCTTCGAGCTGCTGGCGCGGCGGCTGTTGGGCGAGGTGCCCGAGTTCTTCCGGGTCGACAGCTTCCGCGTCATGGTCGAGAAGCGGCACAACGCGCTCGGCAGCCTCGTCACCGTGTCGGAGGCGACGGTGAAGGTGTTCGTGGCGGGGAGCGAGGAGCCGCTGTGGTCGGTGGCGGAGGGCAACGGCCCCGTCAACGCGCTCGACCAGGCGCTGCGCAAGGACCTCGGCCGCTACCAGAAGCACATCCAGGACGTGGAGCTCGTCGACTACAAGGTGCGCATCCTCACGGGCGGCACCGAGGCCATCACGCGCGTGCTGGTGGAGAGCCGCGACAGGGGCACGGGCGAACGCTGGTTCACCGTGGGCGTGTCGCCCAACATCGTCGATGCCAGCTTCGAGGCGCTGACCGACTGCATCACCTACAAGCTGCTGCGGGCGGGCGCGCGGGCCGAGGCGTAAGCTCTCAAAGCAGCCGGCGCGCAGCGTCCTCGGCGGTCAGCGTGCCGGCGAGCAGGTCGTCGGCCAGCTGATCGAGCTTGCGGCCGCCACCTTCGCGCACGCGCTGCGCCACGAGATCGGCGGCCGCGCGCGCGATCAGGTAGCGCGCCCGGCGGCGGCGGCGCTGCTCGGGCCCCTCGGCCAGACGGACCGCCGCGATCCCGCCAATCGCTTCGGCCAGGGCATCGACGCCGGCGCCGGACGTCGCCGTGGTCTTGAGCACGGGCACCTTGTGGCGGTCGTGGGCGCGCAAGGACAGCGCGCCCTTGAGCTGTTGGACAGCGCGCTCGGCGCCCTCGCGGTCGGCCTTGTTGACGACCATGACGTCGGCCATCTCGATCAGCCCGGCCTTCATGGCCTGGATGTCGTCGCCGAGGCCGGGCGCGGTGACGAGGATGCGAACGTCCGCCACCTCCGCGACGTCGATCTCGCTCTGGCCGGTGCCGACGGTCTCGATCAGGATCACGTCCTTGCCGGCGGCGTCGAGCGCATCGATGATGCGTACGGCGGCGGGCGAGAGGCCGCCCAGGTGGCCGCGGCTCGCCAGCGAGCGCATGAACACGCCGTCGTCGTCGAGCGTCGCGGTCATGCGGATGCGGTCGCCGAGAATGGCGCCGCCCGACACGGGGCTGGAGGGATCGACGGCGATGATGCCGACGGTCTTTCCCTCGGCGCGCGCATGCCGCGTGAAGGCATTGACGAGGGTGGACTTGCCGGCGCCGGGCGGGCCGGTGAAGCCCAGCACCAGGGCGTGGCCCAGATGGGGCTGCATGGCCTGGAGCAGGCGGGGTGCCTCGGGCGAGAGCCGCTCGAGCTCGGTGACGGCTCGCGAGATGGCGCGCCGCTCGCCTGCGCGCATGCGCTCGATGAGGGAGGGCAGGTCGGCCAAATCCTGCGGCCGGGAGACGGTCTTGGGGCGCGCCATGGGGAGGCTGATACTGGGGCGGGGCGTCTCGTGCAATGGCGGGCGCAGGGATATCCCGTCACGCCGGCGACGGCCGAGAGGAATGGGCCGAGGCTAGTGCCGGCCTTGCCCGTCCTTCGATCTGGGCTCGAGCCATGAGGGGCGCGTGCGCACGGGGTCCTTGGGCGGGGAGGCCGCGGCATCTGCATGCATGGACTTGAGGCGGAAGCGGACGGCGGCCGTCTGCACGGGCTCCTCGGCAGGCGCCTGTTCGCGCGAAGGCTCGTTCGAGTTGGCGGTGTGCGCGGGCGGGGCCTCGTCTTGGCCCGACACCGGGGAGGCGAGGGGCCGGCTGAAGACGCGGGATCGCAGCACCTGATCCTTGCCGAGGTAGATCAGGTACAAGATGAGCGCGATGAGGATGCCGCCGAGCGTGTTGCCGGCCGTGACAAAGGCAATGTTGGACGCGTAGCCGGCGGCGGTGATCTGGGCGCCGCTCAGCAGGCCGATGGTAAGCAGGTAGAAATTGGCGACGCAGTGCTCGAAGCCGAGCGCCACGAAGGCGCTGATCGGGAAGGCGATGGCGACGACCTTGCCTTCGACGCTGCGGGCAGCCGCACTCAGCCACACCGCCAGGCACACCAGCATGTTGCACAAGACCCCGCGCAGGAAGGCCGTCGGGGGATCGAGCAGCGCCTTGCCCTCCGCGATCTTGACGGCGGTTGCCTTGACGCCGTTGCCGTCGAGCACGCCGGCGTAGTGGATCGCAATCGCGAGGAGGACGGCGCCCGCGGCATTGGCCGGATAGACGACGGCCCAGTTGCGCAGCATGGCGCCGAAGGTGATTTTGCGGCCCGCCAGCGCGAGCACCATCATGTTGTTGCCGGTGAAGAGCTCGCCGCCCGCCACCACCAGCATGATGAGGCCGAGGCTGAAGGCGAGGCCGGCAACGAACCGGCCCAGACCGTAGCCCAGGATGTTGTCGGTGAGGACGAGGGTTGCGAGCGCCCCGCCGAAGCTGATGTAGACCCCGCCGACGAGGCCGAGCAGCAGCAGCCTCCTGGCAGGCAGGCTCGCGCGCGACACGTTCGCGGCCTCGAGCCGCCGGGCGATGTCCCCGGGCGCGAACGGGTCCATCGAGAGTCGGGACTGCGGTGTGTTGCGCGGCTCGTTCATGGCACACCCCTGGACTGCTCCCCCGCCGGATCGCGCGAGGGGTAGAAATCCCTATTCGGCGGCGATACGCGGCGGCTTCGGCCCAGGCAGGAAGAGTAGAGGCGGCGCGCGACGGCCGGGGCTGCGAGGGTCGGTGAGGCTTGGCATGGTCGCACCCGGGCGTCGTCATAGTAACAACCAACGCGCGCGCTCAGAAATTCCCAACCGCGCGCGAGGCAGGCTGTTGCGAAGCGACTTTATCGCGTCTGTGGCCCACCCGCCACATCAACGGGCATGGCCGCCGAACTCGAGTGCCGGCGTGGTCAGCTGGGTCGAGATCAGCCCGCGCTGCCGCGCAGGACCTCGGTGGCCATGTTGAGGTCGTAGGCGACCGCATCGGCGACGATGCCTTTGGGCGTCACGGCGATCCTGGCGACACCCGTGAGACCCAGGGCCGGCGCTTCCCGCCAGAACTCGCGCCAGCAGTGGCCAGTGCGCTTGCCGGCGAAGCCCTCCATCGGGCCGCTCAGCTTGAAGCAAAGGTCCTTGCGTGCGGTGGCGCCCGATATGGCGAAACGTCCGCGGACTATCTCGAAGTACTCGGCGAGACTGTGGCGACAGAACCGGCCGATGAGAGGATCCTCGAAAGCGTAGTCGACGGCGGCGGCGTCGGCGATCTTGCGCGGGTCGGCCTCGGACCAGCCGGCGATGTAGAGGGCGAGGAGCTCGGCCTCGGTCTTGCCGCGTGTGGCTTGCCGCCAGGTTCGCGTGCGCGAGCGCGCGGCCAGGGGATTGCGGTGAAGCGTGGGAAGAGGAACTTCCTGCGTGTGGATGTTGAGAGCCTGAAGCATGGCAGCCCGTCTCCTGCAAAGCTTGGCGTGTGTTCCCGTCGACATGCACTGTCGCATTCACGAGGGCGCGAGGCTGTTCCGCGGGGAACGGGGGGTGCGGATGGGAAAATGACGGTGTAATTCAGCCCGTTCGGGCCAATCCGGGCGATGAGAGCAAGTAGGTTGGATCGCTCCCTCGCGTGCGCCGGCCGGGCACGGCAAGAAGGACGAGTCGCATCGAGACCTTCGCACCAGTCTGCGAACCCAGGTACGCGACACACCGCCGGTGGTCAGGATCGACACCTCATGATGCGGATGCAAACTGATCAATCGCGAAAAGCAAAGATCGCAGTCAGCAGACACACGACAACGAGCAGGAAGGCGAGCTCGGCGTCGAAGTGGGCGCTCATTTGGTCGGTGTCTTGGCGAGCGCTCCCGCGCGGGCCTGTAGCCATCGCGTCAGCCTTTCCGCGGCATGCTCCAACGCGCCGTCGTTGCTTATGAGGAGGTCCGGCTCCAGGGCGTCCGCTCCGCAGACGACCCGCGCGAGACGGGCCGCGATCTCATGTGCGCCCTCCCGGTCCCTCGCGGCCAACCGGTCGGCCCTGAGGGACGGCGGCGCATCGATGAGGACGGTGGCGGTGGCCGCAAAGCGCGCGCGCACGACCGACACCACGCCTCTCGATGCGTTGAAGATGACGCTGCTGCCTTCACGCAGCGATCGATCGATCTCGGCTGAGATGCCGTATTGCAGACCGTGTGCCTGCCAGTGCACGGCCAAGCCGCCGCGGCGCACGAGCGCGTCGAATTGCTGCGGCGTGACGGCCACGTGGTCCTCGGCCGCATTGGCCTCGCGCGTCACGATGCGCCGAGGGAACACGAAGCGCTGATCCGCTGCGAGCCGTTCGCGTGTCGCGCGGAGGATGGCGTCCTTGCCCGCCCCGCTCGGCCCCACGACGAGGACGACGAGACCCGGGCCGATCGCGCCAGGGCTCCGGGCGGACGAACCGCGGTCAGAGCACGCGTTGGCCGACACGGTAGACCTCGCGGACCACAGGAAGGTCGTTCGACATGCGGATGCGCACGAGATCGGCGCGCAAACCTGCGGCGATGCGGCCCCGGTCGCTCAGCCCCGTCGCGCGCGCGGGATGCAGCGTGACGGTGTTGAGGGCGGCGCTCAGGTCATAGCCTTCGATCCGCCGCGCCAGCTCGAAGCCGCCCATCAGCAGGCTCGCGGGCACATAGTCGGAGGAGAGAATGTCGAGCACGCCCTCCCGCGCCAGCGACTCCGCGGCAATATTGCCGGAGTGCGAGCCGCCCCGCACCACGTTGGGCGCGCCCATCAGCACGGCGATGCCGGCCGCATGCGAGGCAGCCGCGGCCTCCAGCGTGGTCGGGAACTCGGCCACCGAGGCGCCGTCGGCGATCGATTCCTCCACGTGCTGGGGTGTGGCGTCGTCGTGGCTCGCCATGACGACCGACCGCAACCTGGCGAGTGTCACGAGCGCCGCACGGTTGCTCGCGTAGTTGGCCGCGAACTGTGCCCGCTTCCTCTCCATGAAGCAGTCGAGCGCGGCCTCGGGCAGCCCGGACTTGCCGCCGTAGTACGTTCTCCAGGCCCCGAGGTCGACGAACTGGCGGGCGCCGGGTGTGTGGTCCATCAGCGACATCAGGCCCACGGCATGCCGGTCGAGCAGGCGCTGCGTCTGCTCGACCACATCGTCGGCGCAGATCTCGCAGCGCAGGTGCAGGCGATGGTCGGCGCGCAGCAGGTCCTGGGACCGCGCCGTGTCGATCGCCTTCAGGATGCCTTCGAGCTCATCGTCCTGCGAGCCCCGGTCGGCGTCGTCGCCCACGCGCAGCGAGTCGAACACGGTCGTGATGCCCGACGCCGCGATCTGCGCGTCGTAGGCCACGACCGCCGCCGTGGTCGGCCATGACACCTTCGGGCGGGGCTTCAGGTGGCTCTCCAGGTGATCGGTGTGCAGCTCGATCAATCCCGGCGCCAGCAGGTCGCCGCCGAGGTCGATGCCGCGCTCGGGCGCCCGTCCCTCGCCTACCTCGACGATCCGCTCGCCGGCAACCGCCACCCAGCCCTCCGAGACGGCTTCGGGGAGGACGACCCTGGCGTTCTCGAATACGAGCGTGTGGGTCACAGCCGCACCTCAGGCTCGAAAGCGTGCGACATCGACGATGCGGTCGCCGACCTGCTGCTTGACATCCTCGTCGTGGAAGATGCCGATGAGCGCCGCTCCGGCCCGCTTGCGCTCCCGGATGAAGCCGATCACGGCGGCCCTGTTCTCCCTGTCGAGCGACGCGGTCGGCTCATCGAGCAGCAGGATCGGGCGCGCCGCGGCAAAGCCGCGGGCGATATTGATGCGCTGCTGCTCGCCGCCCGAGAACGTCGACGGCGGGAGCTGCCAGAGCCGTTCCGGAATGTTCAGCCGGTCGAGCAGCTCGGCGCCGCGCGCCTTCGCTTCCTCGGCACCCAGACCCGTCTCGCGTGCGGCCGCGGCGACGATGTCGAGCGCACCGACGCGCGGGATGGTGCGCAGGAACTGGCTGACGTAGCCGATAGTCGACTGCCGCAGGCGCAGGATGCGGCGCGGCGGGGCGGTCGCCACATCCACCCACTCGTGGCCGTCGCGCACCTCGATGCAGCCGCCGTCGACCCGGTAATTGCCGAAGATCATCTTGAGGACGGAGGACTTGCCCGACCCCGAGGGCCCGTCGAGCACGGTGCACTCGCCGGCCCGCGCCTCGAATGTGACACCGCCGAGCACCGGCAGGGTCGCGCCGCCGCGCAGGTGCATGACGAATGTCTTGGCCACCCCTTCGAGCCTTACCATCGCCTCGCCGGTGCCGTGCATGAGGGTCA
>Ga0247830_10000140_pt1 | contig 22098 bp, 16 predicted proteins | sample 12C_Control_Day5_FD_207766 | JGI IMG/M metagenome (GOLD analysis project Ga0247830, IMG submission 207766) | Soil microbial communities from agricultural site in Penn Yan, New York, United States - 12C_Control_Day5 | ecosystem: Environmental > Terrestrial > Soil > Agricultural land | place...
GGCCGATCCGACTTGATCTCGACGTCGATCTCGAGATCGATCGCGTGCAGCACCTCGGCGAGCGTGGCGACCTTCTCGCCGCCGACGCGCAGCTGCTCGCGCTGCGTGCGCGACAGCTCGTCCATCCGGCCCTGCTGCCCGGTGAGGCGCGCGAGATCGCGATCGTGGAACACGACGACGTTGCCGTCGCCGTCGAGCCGGACGTCGAGCTCGATGCCGTCGGCGCGCGCGGCGACGGCCTTGTCGAAGGCGAGCATCGTGTTCTCGGGCGCGTGCGCCGAGTCGCCGCGATGCGCCCACACCCGCGGGCGTCCGCGCGTGCGCTTCCACCGCGACGCTCGCCCCATCCGGCCCAGATGCGGCAGCAGCCGCGCGAGCGATGACTTCACCATCCGTGACTACTCGACGAAGGTCTTGTGCAGCGCCCTCGTCAGGTTGTCGACGTGCTGGCGATCGCACCACAGCGTCACGCGCAGGGGCGAGACGCTGACCGCGTTGAGCGGCACGCCGGCGCCGACCGCGCTCGCGCGCGCCTTGTTGATGACGCCCGGGTTCGAGCCGATGCCATGCCCGACGATGGTGACGGCGCCCTCCTCGCCGAACTCGACCTGCTCGCCGAGCACGTTGTCGAGGCGCTTGCGGACGTCGGCCCAGTCGGGGACGTCGGCGATGGTGAACCACGCGCGCAGATCCTTGCCCTCGAGGTCGAGGTGGGTGAGCGGGATCGCGGCGGTCTCGAGGATCTGCAGGCAGTGCTCGACCGCGGCGCCGCCATTGACGCGCAGCCGGATCAGCGACGACTGGCCGGTCACCGCGGCGACCTGGCGCTCGCGCTCCGGCGTGAAGTCGATGCGCGTGCCGCCGCCATCCTTGTTGGTGGCGCGCGCGTAGAGCGCGATGCCGCTGCGCCGCGCGAACTCGACCGAGGCGTCGTGCAGGACCTTCGCTCCCTGCGCGGCGAGCTCGAGCATCTCGTCGTGGCTGATCGAGTGCAGCAGGGTCGCCGCATCGACCACGCGCGGATCGGCCGTGTACACGCCGTCGACGTCCGAGCAGATCTCGCAATAATCCGCGCGCAGGGCGCCGGCGAGCGCGACGGCGGTGGTGTCGGAGCCGCCGCGGCCGAGCGTGGTGATCTCGCGCTTGTACGAGACGCCCTGGAAGCCGGCGACGATGACGACCTTGCCACGATCGAGCTCGTCCTCGACGCGGAACGGACGGACCTCGACGATGCGCGCCCCCGAGTGACGATCGTTGGTGAGGATGCCGGCCTGCGAGCCGGTGAAGCTGATCGCCTCGAGGCCCTCCTCGGAGCACGCCATGGACAGCAGCGCCATCGACTCCCGCTCACCACAGGTGAGCAGCATGTCGAGCTCGCGGCGCGACGGTGCGTCGCTGATCGACTTGGCCTTCTCGATCAGCTGATTGGTCGTCTTGCCCATCGCGGAGACGACGACCACGACCTTCTTGCCCGCGGCTTTGGTGCGCGCGATGCGCTTCGCGACGAGCTTGATCTTCTCCGCATCGGCGACGGAGGAGCCGCCGTACTTCTGGACCACGATTCCGGTCGGAGCGAGGGGCGTCACGTCGGGCACCATACACGATCAACGCCCCACGAGCGTTCCCTACTCCTGCTAGCCTTCCTCGCATGGTCGCTCGTCGCTTCGTGCTGGTCGCACTGCTCGCCGCGGCCGGATGTCCCGCGAGCGTGCAGCCGCGGCCGCAGTGGCCGGATGCGCAGTTCACGCTGCTCGATGACGCCGACCGCGATTGGATGATCGATCGGTTCTGGGCGCTGCCCACCGGCGCCGAGCGCGAGGCGGCGCGGACCGAGCTCGCGCGGTCACTGGCGCGGCGGATCGAGACCGCACTCGACGAGGAACGGCCGGCGACCGCGGCCGCGCTGCTCGATCGGCTGACGCAGCTGTGGGAGACCGAGCCCACGCAGCTGGGGCGTGGCCTGGCGCCGCATGTCGAGCTGTTGCGGCGGTTGCGTGCGACGTTCGCGCGGTCGGGTGCGCTCGAGCCGGCGCTGCGCGCGCTGGTGGTGCTCGCCGAGGCGGACCCCGATCAGCGCGCGGCGCACCTGGCGGAGATCGACGAGATCCTCGCGTTCGCCGACGACCTCGCGATCGCCGAGAACGGCGCCAACGCCGGGCGCGCGCAGCCGATCGCGCTGCTCACGCCGACCGCGCTCGCGGTGCCGCTGCCATGGCTCGTCGATCGCTACGTCACGCTGCTCGTCGAGCGCCAGCGCATCGTCTCGGGCCTGCTCGACAGCCAGGGCGCGTCGATGCAGCTGGTCCGCGCACACCACGACGTGCTGTCGACCGGGCGGCGGATCGCGAACGTGCTCGCCCGCGCGGGGCGAATCGACGACATCTACCGGCGCGTCGTCGGGCTGCGCGGCATCGGCGCTGATCGCGAGCTGACGATCCGCGCCGACGTGCTCGCGTCTCAGCCCACGCCCGACGCCTACGCCGGCCTCGCGGAGCGCTTGCGTGCGGACGACCCCAACGATCGCCATGGCGATCCGGCCGCCGCGCTCGCGGTCTGTCTCGCGGGGCTCGCGAAGTTCCCCGACGCGACCGAGCTCGCGCTGGCCGCCTCCGGAGACGCGCGCGAGCTCGGACGCGTCGACCAGGCGATCCAGCTCGCAGAGCGCGCCCTGGCCGCGAGCCGTGAGGCGGTGGACGAGGCCGCGGCGCTCCAGCTCGGCACGCTGTACGGCGAACGGATCGAGGGGCTCGCCGCGGGCGGGCGTCCGGCGGCGGCGCAGGCGGCGTGGCGCCACGCACTCGACTTCACGGAGCGCGCGGCGCGAGCGCACCCAGACACGGTCTGGCAGCAGGCGCAGGCGATCGCGCAGGCGAGCCTCGGGCGCGGGCTCGCGAGCCAGGGCCTGGTCACGGAAGCGCGTCGATCGACGGTGCGCGTCCGATCGACGCGCTCGAGACGCTGACGACGGTCGACCTCCAGACCGACGAGCTCAGCTCGGCTCGCAAGTGGGTCGCGCAAGGGCTCGAGCTGCTCGGTGATCGCACGCTCGGCGACCGCTACCGCCGCGCCAAGCTCGAGCGGCTCGACGGAGATGCGCTGCGCCGCGCCGGTCGGGCGCCGCAAGCGGCGGCTGCGTATCGCGCGAGTCTCCAGTCGTGGACGTCGCTCGGCGATATCAAGGAGCTACCCGAGCAGATCGCCGCCGAGCGCCGGCTCGAGGAAGGCCGCGCACACTGGTGGCTCGGCGATCAGGACCGCGCCGTCGAGGACATGCTCGATGCCGTCTCGCGCGATGCCGACAACGGCGGCCTCGTCGCGGCCGCGATCGCGTTCCTGCTCGAGGTGGGGCGCTACCCCGACGCGGTCGATGCCTATCACCGCGGGCTCGGCGCCGACCTCGGTGATCGCTACAAGGTCTACATGACGCTGTGGATCGCGGGCGAGGCCAAGCACCGCGGGCAGCCGCTCGATCGCCTCGCGGCCGAGTTCCTCGCGAGCCGCGAGGGCGACACCTGGTACGAGCTGCTCGCGCGCGCGGCGACCGGCCGCGTGCCCTTCGATCAGCTGCGCGCCTCCGCGACCACCGGACCGCGCAAGGCGGAGCTCGCGTACTACGGCGCGGTGCTCGGGCTCGATCCGCGAGCCGCGACGCCCGCCGGCAAGCGCGCGCTGCTCGCGCAGGTCGTGACCGCGGCGCTGGTGCTCGATGCCGAGTACGATCTCGCGCGCAGGTATCTCGCCCTGCCATGACCGACGAGCTGCGCGCGCTCGGGCACCGGCTCGTCGTCGGCGGACTGACGGAGCAAGCGCTGCTCGCGTGGGCGGGGACGTACCGGCTGTCGCTGCTGCCCAACGTGGTACCGGCGCTGGCGGCGCGCCCCGTGGGGCCCGCGGCGACCGCGCTCGCGCTGTTCGTCGCCGGTGCGGAGCTCGCCAGCGATGTGGTCGCGCGGCGGCTGCCGCTCGCGGCGCTGCTCGCGCACGGGCTGGTCGAGCGCGCCGGCGACCGCGTGCGCGCGGCGGTCGCGATCCTGCCGCTGGCGCGCTGCCTGCTCGTCTGTGATCGGCTCGACGCCGAGGACCACGTCGACCTCGTGTGCTGGCCCGACGACTCGAGCTACCACCTCGCGAGCGCGCTCGCGCCGGGGCGCGTCGGCCGCTGGCTCGACCTCGGCACCGGCTCGGCGTTCGCAGCGCTCGCGCGGCCCGAGCACGCGAGCGCGATCACCGGCGTCGAGCTCAATGCCCGCGCGGTGCGCTATGCGCGGCTCGGGCTCGCGCTCTCGGGCGTCGGGCACGTCACCATCGAGCACGGAGACCTCGCGACCGCGCCCGCGCAGCCGGCGGACGTCGTCACCTGCAACGCGCCGATCCCCGACGACGCCGAGGGCACGCCGCGCCTCCGCGTCGCCGAGATCGAGCGCGCGGTCTGGCGGCGCACCGATCGCGCGTTCTTCGAGCGGCTGTGGCGCGTGGCACGCGACCGGCTCGCGCCAGGCGGCCAGGTCATCGTGCACGCCGCGCTCGACGCGCTCCCCGACGCGCTCCCCGGCGAGGTCGCGATCGTCGTCTACACGCCGCCGGCCGAGCGCGCGTTCGCGATCCAGTGGTGGACGCCGGAGGCCCCGGGGCGCCGCGCGGTCGGCTACCGCGAGCTCACGCCCGCCCGCCCGCACGTCGAGCCGCGCGATCGCGCCGAGCTTCTCGCAGGGGGGCTCTCGCCACCGGGCCGCTGACGGCGTGTTAGCGTCGGCGACGGGGATGCCGACGCGCCTCGTGCTCGCCGTGTTGATCGCGCTGGCCAGCGCGTGCTCGCCGTCGCGCGCGAGCGAGGTACCGCTGCCGCCGAAGGACCTCACGCGCCTCTCGCACGCACAGCACGCACAGCTGCCGTGCAGCGGTTGTCACCGCTCGTCGGCGCGGCCGGGGCAGGACGATCACAAGCCGTGCGACGACGGTGCGTGCCACCGCAAGGAGTTCCTCGCGCAGCCCGGACCGCTGTGCCAGGTCTGCCACACGCAGATCGTCGCCCAGCCGCTGAGCGCCCCGCTCAAGCCGTACCCGATCGAGGACGCGTGGCAGGCGCTGCCGTCGCGGTTCTCGCACAAGCGCCACCTCGACAAGGCGCTGATGGAGTCACGGGTCGGGTTCAACATCACGTGCTCGGATTGCCACGAGCGCGACCGGCAGCGCGTGCGCCCCGATCACGCGACGTGCGGCCGTTGCCACTCGGCGGAGGCTGGGCTGCCCAACGCGCCGCGTATGGATCAGTGCACCTCGTGCCATCTCGACGAGGCCCGCGAACGCACGCGCGCGCGGGTGATCCGCGACGATCTGCACTTCGACCACGAGCGTCACCGCGTCGACCGTCGTGGCCGTGCGATCCGCTGCGACGCCTGCCACAAGCAGACGACGCAGTCGCCGAGCTACGCCGATCACACACCGCCGACGGTGAGCACGTGCGTGACCTGCCACGACGACTCGGACCGTGTCCCGAAGGGCATGTCGATGCGCGTATGCGAGACGTGTCACAGCGCCCGCACCGGATCGCTGACGACGATCGCGCCGCGCAGCCACTTGCCGTCGACGGAGCGCCCGCTCGACCACACGCTCGCGTTCCGCCGCGATCACGCCGAGGTCGCCAACCGCGACGCGAAGCGGTGCGCGACCTGTCACACGCGCATGTCGGGCAATCCGCGCCAGGCGTGCGACGAGTGCCATCAGACGATGCAGCCCGCCGACCACCGCATCATGTGGCGCGAGCTGGATCACGGCCCCGAGGCCGCGGCCGACCGCGAGCGGTGCGCGCGCTGCCACGTCGTCGAGTTCTGCACGTCGTGCCATGCGCAGCGCCCGCGCTCGCACGGCATGGTCGGCACGTTCATGGCCGAGCACGGGCGACTCGCGCGCATCAACATCCGCGCGTGCACGACGTGCCACGGTGACTCGTTCTGCGCGCAGTGCCACAGCGCGCCGGCGCCGAGGTTCGCGCCGTGAAGCCTCTCGTCGCCTCGCTGGTCGCGCTGTCGGCGGGGCTCGCGTCGGCAGAGCCGGCGATCGAGCTGCGGCTTCAACGCGAGCCCACGCCACGCTCGTTGAAGATGCGGCGCGCGGTCGCCCTGGCCCCGAGCCCACCCGCGCGCAAGCCCACGCCGATGCCGGCCGCGCCGCCGCCGCTGACATCGCGCGCGTACGTCGCGCCGGTCGAGGATCAGCAGTCGGCGCGGCGTGACCTCGCGAACAAGGTCTCGTTCAGCCTCGATCTCGGCTACCAGGTCGATGCGGCGAGTCCGAGCGGCAAGGCCTCGCTCGACGCGCGGGCGCCGACGCTGGATCGCGATTACACCGCGCTCCGATCGTACGGATTCGGCGAGCTGTTCGGCAGCACGCGCGGGCTCGGCATGAGCAACCTGTCGACGTACTTCGCGGTGCGGTTCCAGGCGGTACGCCAGCTCCGCCTCGATCCCGAGGCGATGGTCAGCGGCGTGGTCCCGACACCGATCGCGACGTGGTTCGAACGCTCGGGTCTCGAGCCGCGCTCGGGGTGGGCCGAGCTCGTCGACTTCCTCCCCAAGGCATGGGGGCTGTCGAAGGTGCGCGTGCGCGCGGGCGGCCAGTACATCTACGCGCCCTGGGTCGTTCACCTCGACGGCGTCACCGTCGCGTACGACGGCACGCTGCTGCAGGCCGCCGCGTACTCCGGCGTGCGTCACACCGACTACACGCGCAGTCAGTCGGACCGCCGGCCGGCGGTCGCGGGTGCCTCGCTGCGCGTCGATCTGCGCGGGCTGCCGCGGCCACTGCCGATCGCGGTGCAGGGCGAGCTGCTCGCGCTCGGTGAGAGCGTCGAGGCCGAACAGCCGGCGACCCAGAGCATGCTCGTGCAAGGCGACTGGCGGCCCGACCGCGACATCGCCGTGATCGGGCAGCTGCGCGCGCGCGACGGTCAGATCGCGAGCCAGCGCGTCGAGCTGCGCGCGCGCTACAAGCAGGTCACGAACCTCGTGTTCGACCTCACGCGCCGCACCGAGGACGACTGGCGATGGGATCCATCCCTGGTCTCGGCCGACCTCGAGACGGGCACGGCGCGCCGCTACCTCGACCTCGGGCCTGTCGTGCCGCAGGTCATGGGCTCGCTCCGCGCCGGCACGCTGATCGCCGAGAACGTCGACCTCTATTTGCGCGGTGCGTTCGCCGCCAACCCCGGAGATGAGCCCGGCGCGGTGCGCAACACGTTCGCGTCGCCCTACGCGGAGCTCGGCGGTGCGTTCGAGGTTCGCTTGCGGCGCACGATCGCGCTCGGCGGCAGCGTGCTCACGCGCGACACGCAGCGCGGCGAGGTGCTCGCGCCGGTGCGCGACGTCCCGGGCATGACGGAGCCCTTGCCGGCGAACGACGTGCGCGGCGAAGAAGGCTTCACCGAGGCGGGCGGGACGCTCAAGCTCTCGCTCGGCGCGCGCCAGTTCTCGACGGCGGTCGAGGTCTACGGCCGGCGCACGCGCTACGCGATCCTCTACGAAGATCCGCTCCTCGAGGTTCCGAGCACCGACCTTCGGCTCGGCGGGCGCGTGTCGCTCGACGCGTGGATCGGCCCGAACCTCAAGGTGTACGCCGCGTACGACGCGACGAGCACGCTGGACATGTCGCCGCAGGTGACGGGGTATCGCAGCCTGCGGCTGATGATGTCGGGGGTGTACTGATGCGCGCGGCGATCGTGGTGCTGATGCTCGGGCTCGCCGCGGCGACCGCGCGCGCGGACTTCGATCACTACGTGCACGCGCGCGACGTCGACCTCGAGAGCAAGCCGCCGATCCCGTGCGCGAGCTGCCACGCGATGAAGAACGGCTCGCTCGTCGGCAAGCCGGGACACGCCGCGTGCTTCGGGGCGTGCCACGGGCCGCCGCCTGCGAAGCCCAAGCGCGGCGACAAGCTCGTCCTCGCGCCGGAGAGGCTGCGCCTCTGCACGAGCTGCCACACCGAGGCTGCGCTCGCCGCACCCACCGGCGCCACGTTGCCGGTCACCTACCCGCCCTACGTCGCGACGGACTTCCTGCTCGCGGCGCCACACCAGACGCATCGCAGCGCGAGCTGCACCTCGTGCCACGTGAACGCCAAGCTGCCCCCGCACCGGCGGTGCATCACGTGCCACGACGGGGTCGCCGCGCCGGGGCACGGTCCGCCGATGACCGCGTGTGAGGGCTGCCACACGCCGGGCAGCGGGTCGCCGCAGCCGCCCAAGCTCGCGCAGCCGAAGAACACGGTGACGTCGACGTTCTCGCACGACAAGCATGCAGCGCGCGGCACGACGGGCGCGGCGTGCATCACCTGCCATGCGCCGATCCGCGAGACGAACGACTCGATCCTGCCGCGGCCGCAAGCGTCGACCTGCGCCGTCGGCGGCTGTCACGATGGCAAGCCGGTGTTCGCGATCACCGTCGCGTGCACGCGCTGCCACACCAAGCCACCCGACGGAAAATACGACGTCGATCGCACGACGCCCCGCTTCACGCACCTGCGTACCGAGCACGCGCAGGGTGCATGCGCCAGCTGTCATCCGCTGACGCCGGCCGGCGAGGTCCTCGTCGCGGGGCACGCGCCGTGTGCGGCCTGCCACGCCGATGACTTCGGCAAGCGCGATCCGCTGATCTGCCGTGCATGCCACAACACGACGGATCCGTGGCGCAAGCTCGTCGCGGATCGGCTGCCGCGCGAGGACACCGAGTTCGGGGCGTCGCTGCCGCACGCGGCGCACGCCGGCGACTGCAAGCGCTGTCATAGCCTGCGCACGCAGACCGCGCAGCTGCGTCCGCCGCGCGGACATCGCGCGTGCCTCGGTAGCGGCTGCCATGCTCCGACGGGCGGGCCCGCGCCGCAGCTCACCGCCTGCGAAGGCTGCCATACGCTCGAGCTCGCGAGCCGGCGCATGCTCGCGCGGCTCGGCGCGCCGTGGTCGACGCGCGCGACGTTCGATCATGCGACGCACGCCGTGGGCAAGGACGGACGCGAGCTCGCGTGCAAGAGCTGCCACGAGGATCTCTCAGCGCCCGACCTCCTCCGGCTCGCCGCACCGAAGAAAGCGGCGTGCGCGACCTGCCACGACGGGACCACGGCGTTCAAGCTCACGGGGACGACGTGCACCCGGTGCCACCCCGGAGCGAAGCGATGACCGACGAGACGACGATGCCGCGCGCACAGCGTGCGTACGTGATCGCGATGTGCGCGCTGATCGGGGGCGCGTTCGCGTACGCCGCCTGCGAGTGGGGACGCTGGCCGCGGCTGACCTACATCCCGCTGTCCGGCGAGCTCACGTTCGAGCGCTCGAGTGCGCTCACCGTGCAGTACCTCGGCATCGTCGCCTGGGGCGCGGGAGGCGCGATCTGCGGCGCGGCCGTCGGCGCCCTGCTCTGCCGCATCGCGCCGCGACCGTGGCAAGACCGCGCGCTTCACCTGTTCGGTGCGTGGGCGATCACGGCGATCCTGTTGGCGGGCGCCTACTTCACGTGGACGGTGTGGCCCTGGTGATCGACCGCCTGTAAGCCGCGCCGTGGTGCTCGCGTTGGTGGGGCATGATGACGAAGCTCGCGCTCCTCGGTCTGGCCCTGGTCGCCGCCACCGCGTCGAGCGCGACGGCCAACGTCGTCGCGTACGACGGCTACGCGCCGCGGCCGGCGTCGCGCCCCGAGACGCGCGACGCCTCCGAGCGCCGCGTCGAGGGCCGCTTCGGCATGTTGCTCGGCGGCAGTGACGTCGGCGATGCGGACGGCTTCTCGCTCGGCTTCTCGGGCGCGCTGGGCTATCGCCTCGGCGACGTCACGCTGCGCGCCATCTTCGACTACTACCGGGTCGGCGACGGCGGCGACGAGGCGATGAGTCGCCGTGGGCGCGCTGCCCGCATCGGCGGCGCCGTGCGCTACGCGCTGGTGAGCGCCGGCTTCGACGAGCCCGACAGCTCGAGCACGGGCATCGATCTGTGGACCGAGGTCGGCGCCGGCCTCGAGCACGTGAGCTGGCGTGAAGGCGGCGTGCTCGATCGTCCGAGCCTCGAGCTCGCGCTCGGCTTCGACGTCGACCGCCGTGGCAAGCCCCGCAGCGATGGCAGCCGGCGCTATGGCGGCTACTTCATGGCGTTCCGCACGCACCTCGCGAACGGTCCCGAGATGGACACGCCCGCGGTGTGCGGTGGCCCGTGCTCGCGCGCGACCAAGCCGTCGCGCCTCGACGCCAGCATGTTCTTCGACTTCGGCTTCCATTTCGGTCGCTGACCTTCACGAAAGGATCGTTATGCGTCTCGCAACGCGGGTGATGCGTCACCCATGGCTGTGCCCTGCCCTCCTCGCGCCGCTCCTCCTCACCGCCGCATGTGGTGGCCAGAAGCAGGCCATGTCGCCGGGGTACGCGCCGGCGAGCTACGGCGCCGAGGTCGCGACCACCGCCGCACCATCGGGCTCGCCGTCGCACGCGGCCGTCGCACCGAGCGGCGACTACATCGCCGAGGCGGTCCCCGATCGCCCCGGCCTCGGGACGTCGTGGGGCGAGTCGGTGTCGGCGCCGATCTCGTTCGCGCCGTTCGTGCGCGCTTCGCCGACCCCGTGGGCCGCGGTCGCGCTCCACTACAACGACGCCGAGGGCGCCGCCGCGCACGCCGCCTACCTCGGCACGGGCCCCACGCCGCTCGAGGTCTATGCCGGCGACGGCTCGCTCTCGGTCGCGCTCGTCGACGAATTCGGCCGCACCCTGCCCGGCTACGCCGCCAGCGGCCGCTCCCTCGTCGTCGGCAACGACGGCGCGCGCTATCGCATCGTCGTGCGCAACGCCACCACGGCGCGCTTCGAGGTCGTCGCGTCCGTCGACGGTCTCGACGTCGTCGATGGACGCCCCGCCGATCCCAACCGCCGCGGCTACATCGTCGACCCGCACGACACGCTCGTCATCGACGGCTTCCGCACGTCCGACGACGCCGTCGCCGCGTTCCGCTTCGGTCGCGTCGCCGACTCGTACGCCGCGCAGACCTCCGGCGACCGCAACGTCGGCGTGGTCGGCTTCGCCATCTTCGCGGAGCTCGGCGCCACCTGGACCCGCGCCGAGCTCGGTCGCCGCGACTCCGCAGACCCATTCCCGAATCGCGGCTACGCGATGCCGCCGCGCTGACGAGCGGAACGTTGTTCACGGCAGAGTGCCGTCGCGGTCAGTGAGGACTCTCGTGCACACCGTCGACGCAACCCTGCGAGAACGGGGTGGCTACTCGAGCAGTCAGTAGATCGGGTGAGACGATAATTCGCGACGAGGATCGTTTCCCTGCTGGACAACTCGTCGACGGCGGCGGTATGTGCCGCGCATCTATGAAGACGCCGCTCCAGCTTAGCCTCGCTGTCGCCCTCGCCGTCACCGGCTGCGCCTCGACCGACCGCCTCCCCGATGACGGGGATGGTGATGGCAGCGGCTCGGACATGACGGATCCACCGCCGCCGCCGAAGATGCAGATCGGCGGCGCGTACCGCCTCGAGAGCACGTTCGATGTGGTGACGAACTTCCCCGGCGACTCGGGCTCGTTCCTCAACGGCCTGATCGAGGCGACGGATGATCCGAACGATCCGGCCTCGTGGCTGGTCGATCAGATCCTCGCGCAGATGGAGCCCGGCACCCTCAAGGACATCCTCCAGGGAGCGAAGCCGTTCGTCATCGACTCGCTCAACGAGGAGCTCACCAGCCTGGCGCCCGAGCTGTTCGGCACGATCACCGAGATCGGGCAGCGCATGGAGGACGTGACGAAGCACCTCGGCGTCGACGAGAAGCTCGAGGTCGGCATCGGCGGCATCGACGTGTCGACGGTCGGCACGCTGACCGCGGACGGCGTGCAGTTCACGATCGCCGGCACGACGACGAAGTACCTGTTCGCCGATCACGACATCGACAACGTGGTGGTGACCGGCGTGCCGATCACACTCGACCTCGAGTCGCGGTTCCGCATCGCGCAGCACACGCTGCCGCTGCCGTACGGCAAGATCGCGCGCCTCGCGCTCGACGCCGCGGTGATCCCGGCGATCGACCCGACGGCGGACAGCCTGCAGGAGCTGCTCGCGAACGCGGCCGACTGCACGAGCGTCGGCCAGGCGATCCAGGACGCCCTCGGCTTCGGCGGCGCGACGTTCTGGGCGTCGGCGTGCATCGGCGGGATGGGCCTCGTCGCCGACGAGGTCTACGCGCAGATCTTGGACACCAATGCGCTCCTGGACCTGAACATCTCGGGCGAGGCGCGCGCGGCCGACACCGACGGGGACTACAAGATCGATCGCCTCGGCTCGGGCAAGTGGACGGGCACGATGACGTACGACGCGGCCGACGGGACGCTCGCCGACACGGCGACGTTCACCGGCTCGCGGATGCCTGGCTTCTGATCGCCTGATCGAGCAGCGCCCGCACACGGTGGGTGAGGTCCTCGGGCGAGAAGGGCTTCGCGAGGAAGTGGGTTCCCGGTGGGAGGTTGCCACCGTCGGTCGACTCGCAGGCATAGCCGGAGACGAGCAGCGCCAGGAGCTCGGGCCGCCGGCGCTTGAGCTCGGCGACCATCTGCGGGCCGCTCATCAGCGGCATCACGACGTCGCTCACGACCAGGTCGATCGGGCCTGCGTAGGACGCCTCGACCGCGAGGCCTTCGAGGCCGGAAGCGGCGGATAGCACCCGATACCCGAGCTCGCGCAGGGTGCGCTCCGCCAGCGCACGGACCTGCGGCTCGTCCTCGACGAGGAGGATGGTCTCGTGCCCGCGTCCGCCCGCGCTCGTGAGCTCTGGTGGCATCGCCTTGCGTGACGGTGCCCCTGTCGAGGGAAGCAGCACGACGAACGTGGTACCGAACGGCTCGCTGTACACGCGGATGTGGCCGTGCGCCTGCTTCACGATGCCGTAGCTGGTCGCGAGGCCGAGGCCGGTCCCCTTGCCGCGCGTCTTCGTCGTGAAGAACGGCTCGAAGATGTGCGGTAACACCTCGGGCGCGATGCCCGCGCCGCTGTCGGTGACGCGGATCGCGATCCAGCGGCCCGGGTCGATGCCGGCGAGGGCTCCTGCCTCATCGGCATCGATATCGATGGCGAGCGTCTCGATGGTGAGCTTGCCGCCGCGCGGCATGGCATCGCGCGCATTGATCGCGAGGTTGAGCACCACGTTCTCGAGCTGCCCCGGATCGACGCTCACCACCTCGAGGCCCGGCTGCGCGAGCGTGACGAGCTCGATGTCCGCGCCGAGCACCCGGCGCAACATGCGATCCGCGCCGAGCACGAGCTCGCTCACGTCAACGGAGGATGGCGCCACTACCTGGCGTCGCGCGAACGACAGCAGCTGACGCGTGAGACCGGCGCCATGACTGGTCGCGGCGTCGATCTGCGCCAGCTCGGAGCTGGCGGGATGCTCATCCGGCAGCGTGCGCCGCGCGAACACCACGGACGCCGAGATCACGGTCAACAGGTTGTTGAAGTCGTGCGCGATCCCACCTGCGAGCCGTCCCAGCGCCTCGAGCTTCTGCGCTTCGAACAGCTGCCGCTGTAGTCCGCGCACCTCGGAGACATCGCGAATGATGGTCGAGAAGTACTGCGGGCGGCCTCGGTCGTCACGGTGCGCGAGCAGCACCTGGGACACCGGGATTTCCCGCCCATCGCGCGTGCGCAGCGAGGTCTCGCCCGTCCACACCCCTTCGCGCACCGCAGTGGGGATGGCCTCGTCGACGAGGCGCTTCGCCGCCCACGGCGGATGGAAGTCGCTGATCCGCAACTCTGAAAGGTCCTCGTTGGCGCCGAGGCCGACCAGCCTGCGCCCCGCGGCATTGAGGTAGACCGCTCGCTGCTCGGGGTCCGCGACCCCGACGAAATCGGTCGTGGCTTCGAGGATCGCCACCAAGCGGCGGTGCGCTCGTTCGGCGCACTCCAGTGCGTGCAGGTCCGCCGTGAGCTTTGCGTTCGCCCGGGCGAGCTGCTCCGTGCGCTCTGCGACGCGCGCCTCGAGCTCAGCGTTCGAGCGCAGCAGGATCTCTTCGGCGCGCTTGCGCTCGGTGATGTCCCGAGCGATGCCGACCGTGCCGACCACCTCGCCGCCATCCCCGAGGATCGGTTGCTTGATGGTCTCGATCCACCGCACGCTGCCGTCGGCCTCCGGATGCTCCTCGACGACGCGCCGCCTCGCGCGCGTTTGCATGACGATCTGATCGTCGGCCTGGTACTGCTCGGCGTGCTCGCGCGGCGAAAAATCGAAGTCGGTTTTTCCGAGGACATCTTCGGGCCCCTCGACGCCCAGCGAACGGAGCAGCGGCCGATTGACGGCGAGGAAGCGCCCTTCCTTGTCCTTCATCCACGCGATGTCGGGAATGCTATCGATCAGCGCGCGCTGATGGCGATGCGCGGTATCGAGCTCGCGCTCGAGCCGCTCGACCAAGTCCCGATCCAGGATTCGAGGATCTCGCCTATCGCCTCCCACCGCTCAGGCTTAGCACCGCAGCCTCGAGTGGGGCGAGCAGCTCGTCGTCGAGCCGCGCGTCACGCTGCTCGGCGAATCGCTGCTGCGCGCCCTTGAGCCCGTCGAGCAGCGTATCGATGCGCGCGAGCTCGCCGCGCGTACGCAGCTCACGTCGCAGCGTGGCGCACGTGTAGTGGACGCAGCGCCCCGGCCGGTGTGCGACGGCGAGCGTGCATCCGGTCTCGCCACGGAACGCACACCCGGCGTGCACCGTACGTGGAGGGCGGAGGTCACGTGGGCGCGTGCCCGCCTGGGCGAGCGCGGCCACCTCGTCGTCGGAGAACAAATCCGCGGTGACGGCGCTGCAGCAGTCGCCGCCCGGGAACGCGCCGCGTGGGGGCCGCTTGCCGCGGGCGCAGCTCGCACATGCCGTGACCTCCGCGAGCGCGGCGGCGACCTGGTGCTTGTGCGTGCGGACCTCGAGTGCGGCCGCGCGCTCCGCAGCCGACGGTACGGCCGCGCGCTCGCGGCGGAGCCTGCCGTGCAACGCGAGCAGCTCGTCGGCGCGCGACGGGACCTGACGGACCCGGACCAACAGGCGTTCGACGGCGATCAGCACGCCCGGACCTTACTCCCTCACTCGGCGCTCGACCACTCGACGAACAGGCCGACGCCGCCACCCGCGCGGTCGCCGGCCCGCACGCCAACTCCGACCGCGGTACGGTCGTTGTTGATCAGCATGCGATCGACCTGGAGCTCGGCGCTGCTGCGGCCGGGAGTGCGCGGACGAACGACACCGCGTACGCGCGCCTTCTGATCCGCGGAGTACCGCTCGAGCTCGGCGTGCTCGATGCGGCCGTACGCCGAGGCGCCGCGGTACTGGTCCGAGTGCGCGTCGACGCGGTCGAGCACGAGCAGGTGCGGCAGGTTCGCCGCCATGAACGACAGCACGCTCAGCTGATCGCCGCGCGGCGCGACCACGGTCGAGCTCGCCGGCAAGTCGGGGGCGCTCACATACACGGGGTTGCCGCGCGTGTTGATCGACATCGCCTCGGCGAGGCCCGCGTTGCTGGCACCGCCGAGCGACTTGATCGGGTTGCCGGGCGAGCCAGACAGCGTGAACCGCGCGCCCCCGCCTGCGCTCGCGAGCGACAGCTGGCGCATCACCGCCGGCGGCAGCTCGTGCTCGAACGTCACGCTCAGCTGCCCTTTGGGCTGCGCGTCGGTGAACGCGAGCTCGCCCGCGACCAGCTTGTAGGTCCTGCCCATGATCCCGACCGAGCCACTCTCGACGGTGAGCGCGCCCCGGGTGGTGACGCCGTCCTCGCGCACGCGCACCGCCAGCTCTCCCCGCGCGGTGATGTCGATCGGCGCCTGCTGGACGTGGATCAAGCTCGGCATGTGGATGCGGATGTCGAGCGGGCGGCGCTTGCGCGGGGCCGCGGCGGCGGGGCGGACGGCGGCCGGCAGCTTGCCCGCGCGCGCCGCCGTCGTGTCGAGGTAGATGATGTCGCCCGACACCGACGCGAGCTCGGGCGCGTGGCTGCGGTCGAGGCGATCCGGGATGAGGAGCGAGAGGCTGTTCACCGTCGCGTCGACGACCGGCACCGACCTCGCCAGCTCCACGTCGATCGCGAGGTCGAAGCTCGCGGTCGCGCGCGGCGCGTCGTGCATGCCGAGCATCGGCGTCCCCGAGAGCAGCCAGTTCCGCGCGGCGAGCGCGAGGTGGATCTGGCGCGGCTTGAACCGCTCGAGCGAGACGAAGCCAGCGCCGGTGATCGTGCGATCCGCGACCTGCCGGTCGCGCTCGTGCAGCGCGAGCGACTTGATGCGCAGGCCGGTCGGCTCACTCGCGACGGACAGCTCGATGTCGTGCCACCGGCGCGTGCTGCCGGGGACCGCGAACGCGCCGCCCTTGACGTCGAGCGTGCCCGCCACGCTGGCGTCCTCGATGGACAGGCCATGCGCGCCGCGGACGAGGGCCAGCTTGCCGGTCATGTCCCAGTCGAGCGTGCCGACCTGATGCTTGCCGAGCTTGGGCGCGAGGAAGGCGGGTAGCGCGGCGGCGAGCGGCGCGTGCGTGGCCCTCGCGGCGAGGTCGATCGCGACGCGGTCCTTGGCCGAGCGGTCGATCGCCGCGGTGATCGAGATCGCGTCGCCGTGCGTGAGCTTCGCCATCAACCGCGCGGGCGTGCCCTGCGCGGTGATCGTCGCGCGCGCCGGTGAGCCCGCGGCGGTCGGCAGGTCGGAGACGGCGATGCGGGCGTCGAGCACGGGTGCCGCGAGCGGGCCCTTCACCGCGATCCGCCCGTCGAGGCGGCCGCCGAGCTCGGCGAGCTTGGCCTTCAGGAACGCGAGGCTCGCGAGCTCGCGCTCGGGCAGCTCGAGCACCGCGTCGATCGCCGCCGAGCCGCGGAGCGCCTTGACGGCGAGCTTGCCGCCGGCGACCGGCGAGGCCGTGGTGACGGTGCCGGCCAGCGTCGCGATCGGTGTTGTCTCGTCGCGCAACCACACCTGGCCGCTCGCCGCGAGCGCGAGCCCGCGCTGGCTCGACGACAGATCGGCGTGGAGGGCCACCCGCTGCTGCTCCTGCTTGACCTTGCGCGCGGTGAGCGCGACGTCGATCGTGCCGGTCGGGCGCGCGGCGGTGCCTGCGATGTCGACGTGGAGCTCGACGTCACCGGCGGGCAGCTTGCCGCGCAGGCGCGCCGGAAGCAGGTCCGCGAGCTCGGCGAACGACCGGCGTGCGACGTCGAGGTCGAGCGAGAGCGCGCCGTCGGTGCGCAGCGCCGGCTTGCCGCCGCGCTTGGTGAGGGGCACCGACGCGGCGAGCGTGGCGACCATCATGCGGTCCTTCGCACGCGCGACGCTCACCTTCGCGGTCAGCCCGGTCTCGTTCGCCGTCCCCTTCGCGCTCACCGCGAGCCCGAGCTTGTCGAGCGCGAGCGCGAGGTCGTACGCCGCCTGCTTGCCGGTCGGGGTGCGCTCGAGCCCGAGCGTCCCGGACACCGAGCCGGTGAGCTTCGGCTGCTTGCCCGCGAGGCGCGCCATCGACGCGAGGTCGAGCCGATGCAGGCCCACGCTCGTCGTCGCGCGCACCAGCTGCTTGCGCTCGAGCTCTGCATGTCCGGCGAGCGAGACCGCGCCGCCGGCGACGCGCACGCGAGTCGGCTCGAGGTCGACCACGAGGGCGCCCTCGAGATTGCCGCTCGCGTGGATCGCGAGCTCCACGCTCGGCGGCAACGGCACGCGCGTGGACAGCACGATGCCCGCGGCTTCGAGCGCATCGATCACCTCGGCGGGCGTGCCGCGCACCGTGACGCGTCCGGTGACCTGCTTGTCCTCGGCGAGGGCGCCGCGCGCCTCGATCGACACCCCGGGCGCGCTCGCGTGTAGCAGCTCGAGCGAGAGCTTGCCGTCGTGTGCGCTCACCGCCGCGCTCAGGCCGTTGACCGCGAGCTTGCCGATCTTCGTCGGGCCGACGGCCACGCCGAGCCGCGCATCGAGCTCGCCGGGCGCGAGGCCCGCACCGGCGACGTGGACGAACAGCGAGCTCTCGACGAGCGGCCGCTCCTTGCCGGGCGACGCGACGAGGTCCGAGCGCAACCCGGTGCCGGCGAGCGCGACCTCGTAGCGCGGGCGCGCGAGGTCCGAGAGATCGACCGTGCCGTCGAGCGCGAGGCGCGCGCCGCCGGTCTTGACCTCGCCGTCGACGACGAGCGCCCCGGCGGGCCCGCCGATCGAGACATCGATCGACGCGTCGTCGGCGAGCAGCTCTCGACCGAGCAGAGAAGCGAGACGTTTGTCATCGACCACGAGGCCGGCGAGCGTGATCGCCTGCGTGCCCGCCAGGCGCTTGCCGTCGAGATGGAGCTGCGCGCCGACGTGGTCGATGCCGATCGCGCCCGCGACGACCTTGGCGATCTCGAGCGCGAGGCCATCCGCGCGGCGCTGCACGCTGAGCGCATCGACGCTGACCGCGAGCTCGCGCGCCGGCGCACCAGGCTTGGCGATGGTGGCGACGGCGCCGAGGTCACGCAACGAGAGCTCGACCTCCTTCGCGACCGGGCGCGCCGCGAGTGTGCCGGCGACGTGGAGGTCGCGAACCACGATCGTCGAGCCATCAGGCTTGGTGATCGTCGCCCCAGCGGTCACCGAGAGCTGCTCGACGCGGATCGACGCGAGCGGCTTGCGCTTGCTCGGCTTCATGAGGCCGGTGAGGTTCGAGCGGCCGTCTGCCGACTTCACGAGCTGGACATCGAGGCCCTCGATCGCGAGCTTCTCGATCACCGGTGTGCCGGCGACGAGGCTGCCGCGATCGAGCGCTACCCGCACTGCCCGCACGCCCAGCGCAGGCCGGCCCTGCGCATCGCTGATCTTCAGGTCTCCGAGCTCGATGTCGTGGAACAGGAAGCTGTAGTCGATCGAGCCGAGGCTCACCTGCCCGTTCACCGCTGCGGCGAGCTTGGCCTCGATGCGGCCGCGCACGAAGCTCTTGCCCCACGGCGTCTGCAGGAACACGAGCGCGAGCACGACCAGGCCGACCAGCGAGGCCAGCGTGATGCCCGCGATCCGCGCGATGCGGCGCGGCAGCGAGCGGCGGCGACGCGCCGACATCAGAAGGCCTCTCCGATGCGGAGCAGCACCAGCAGGTGATCGAGGCCGGGCGCCGCGAGCTCGCCGTGATCGAGAGCGCGGTAGCTGACGTCGACCGCGATCGGCAGGTACCAGCTGCGCAGGCGCGCGCCGAGACCGATGGCCGCCGACACGCCGTCCTCGGTGGGATCGAGCCCCGCGCCGGCCGCGCCCGCGTCGACGAACACGGCGGCGCCGTAGAACTTGCGGAACGGCAAGAGGCGCAGCTCGAGGCTCGCCTCGACCAGGCTCTTGCCGCCGACCTCGACGTCGTCGCACATCGCGGTCGCGTCCGCGCACACCGTCGGCGACAGCCGATCGCGCCCGAAGCCGCGCATGCCGAACGCACCGCCGCCGAACAGCCGCGGCCCGAAGGGCACACCGTCCTCGCCGGTGAGCACGACCGCGCCGCCCGACGCTCGCGCCCCGAGCGACCAGGCGCCACCGAGCGGCACGAACCCGCGCGGCTCGCGAACCAGCCGTCCTTCGGCTCGACGCGATCATCGCGGTGGTCCGCGATCACCGAGGCCGTCAGCTCCGGCCCGTCGGAGCGATCGCCCATCGGCAGCGCGACTGCCTCGCGCGTCATCGGGTCGAGCGCGGGCAGGCCGCGCGTGATGCCGACGCGATAACCGAGGTCGACATCGACGAACGTCTGCGGCGTGATGGTGCTGCGCACACCTGGCCCCACCGTGATCTCGCGCAGCAGCGCTGCGGGGTACACGACGTCGCGCCAGGTCGCGCCGATGCGCAGGTCGAGGGTGCGCGCGAGCCAGCCTGGGTGCACGTACCGCGCGCGGGCGCCGCCGTAGATGCCGTCGACCGGATCCTGCTCGTCGCGGACGAGCCAGCCGTACCCGACATTGCCTTCGAGCACGACGTGGTGCTGCGCGCCGAGCACGTTGCGCAGCGTGACCCGCGTGCCCGCGTAAACGTCCAGCCGCGTCGGATCCGCTTCGATCCCGACCTCGGCTCGCAGCTGCTTCGCGGGCGCTTCGACCACCACGATGCGGAGCGAGACGTCGGTCGCGAGCTTGCGCGGGACGAGGTCGCCCTTTTCATCGACCTGCTCGGCTGCGAGGACGCCTCCCGTGTCGGGGTGCTCGGGCGGACCGGTCTGGATGTCCGCGTCGCTCACGATCACCGCCGACGCGAACGCGCCGGTGTCGAGCAGCGCGAGCTCGGCGCGCCGCTTGTCCGCCGTCGAGTACGCCGCACCGGGTGCGAGCCCGGCGCGCTCGAGGATCGACGGCGCAGGCACCTGCTTGTTGCCCTCGACGGCGATCGTGCGGATCTTCGTGCGCGGACCGGGATCGAGGTAATAGAACCACGCGACCGTCTTGTGCTTGCGATCGACGAACGCGCGGCTGTAGCCCCGCGCGTGACCGTAACCGTGGTCTTGCAGGCGCTCTGCAAGATCGCGCCGCAGCGGGCGATACACCTCGAGGTTGACCTGGCTGCCCGCGTCGAACGGCACCATCGCACGCAGCTCCGCCGCGTGCTCCGCCGGCACGCCGACCAGCTCGACCGACGAGATCGTGTAGCGCGTTCCCTCGTGGAGCTTCCACGTGACCGCCACGCTCCGTTGATCCGCGGCATACGCGAGCGTCGGCGCGTCGACCTCGGCGTCGAAGTAGCCGTGGCCCTGGAGATACGCCCCGATGCGGCGCCGATCCTCGGCGAGGCGGAACTCGTTGAACGAGCGCGCGGGATAGACGGCGTTGCCGACACGCAGGCCGAGCATCGGAGTCAGCTCGCCGTACGACGCGTGGAGACGCTCACCGTCTCGCGCCTCGAGCTTGACCGCGGTCACGGCGATCTCCGTCTGCCCCGGGACCACGGGCGCCGGCTTGGCCCGGCACGCGGCCAGGACGGCGACGACGATGGCAACCCCGATGCGCACGGGTGTCTGCAGTTCAGAATCCGTGCCCGGGACGCCTGACTCCAACTCCGCCCCGCCCCAGCCGTTTGGTGGCTACTCGAGTCGCCGCTGGCCCTGCGGGCTGCCGCAGGTCCCCCCGGTCAGGGGTCGCCAGGCACCAGGTCAGCGATCGAGCTTGTCGATCAACTTGCGCGCGCGCTTCTTACCGACGTGCTTGCGAAACTTGATCACGGGATAGGTCGCCGCGATCGGACCGCTCTTGCACACGTGCAGACAGCCGACGGTCTCGACGTGGATGCGTGGGTGTTGCGCGGCCGCGTAGCTGCGCGCCGCGTCGACCACGGCGCGCGACTCGGCGCGGTCGCAGCACTTCTTCCCGACGCAGATCACCAACGAGGGCGCGGTGACCTCGCGCTCGTGCATCAGCTTGCGGAGCTTTCGCTTCTTGCCCATCGCACCGCCTTCACCGTACCTCGCGAGGCACGGCGTCGCTCCCTGCGCGATCCTCGCAGGGAAACTCAGCAGCTAACGCGTGGTAGAACGGCGCCATCGTGCGCGCCCGTCCGCTGCTCCTCGTGACGCTCGCGGCGTGCGGCGCCACGACCGAGCAACCCCTACCGGCGGAGCACGCGCGCGCCCCCGCCTTCGTCGAGGTCCGGCTCGCCACCGCGCCCGGACTCTCGGGCCTCGCGAGCGACGACAACGGCGCGCTCTGGACGGTGACCGAGCGCGCTCGGACCGCGTACCGGATCACGCTCGACGCCGCGCTCCATCCGACGCTCGAGCCATTTCGCATCGAGGGCGGCCCGGACGGCTACGATCTGGAGGCGATCGCCGTGCTCGGTGATGGCGCGTTCGCGTTCGGTACCGAAAACCAGCAGCCCGACGTCGCGACGATCCAGCTGGCGACGCTGCGCGATCACACGCTCGCGGTCACCAACTCGATCACGATCACCGCCAAGGACGCGGGCATCCCGCTGGACGCCAACCATGGCGCCGAAGGCGTGTGCGGCCGCGACACCACGGTCATCGCGGCGCTCGAGAGCTGGGGCACGCATCCTCGACGCTGGGCGCCGTTGCTCCGCATCGTCGACGGTGTGGTCGTGCGAGCTCACCGCCTGTGGCTCACCAGCGACACCGGC
>Ga0247830_10000142_pt1 | contig 21997 bp, 21 predicted proteins | sample 12C_Control_Day5_FD_207766 | JGI IMG/M metagenome (GOLD analysis project Ga0247830, IMG submission 207766) | Soil microbial communities from agricultural site in Penn Yan, New York, United States - 12C_Control_Day5 | ecosystem: Environmental > Terrestrial > Soil > Agricultural land | place...
CCCTAACCCTCTCCCCATGCCTGAAGAGGCATGGGGAGAGGGAACGATCACGACGTCTTCATGATGAAGGGGTTGCCGCCGCCGGGGCCGTTGTTGATCCACACGCTCTTGGACTGCAGGTAGCCCTCGATCGCCTCCGCGCCGTTCTCGCGCCCGAGCCCCGAGGCCTTGTAGCCGCCGAACGGCATCAGGAAGCTGACCGCGCGGTAGGTATTGACCCACACCGTGCCCGCACGGATGCGCTTGGACACGGACGTGGCGCGCCGCACCGACTGCGTCCAGATGCCGGCGCCGAGCCCGTAGGCGATGTCGTTGGCGATCGCGATCGCCTCCTCCTCGTCCCTAAACTTGATCACCGACAGCACCGGCCCGAACACCTCCTCCTGGGCGATGCGCATGCGGTTGTTGACGCCGGTGAAGATGGTCGGCTTCACGAAATACTTGCCGCCGCCCTCCTCCTTGGTCGCGGGACCGCCGCCCAGCACGCACTTGGCCCCTTCACCCTTTGCAATGTCGATGTAGGAGAGGATCTTGGCGTACTGCGGCGGCGTCGTCACCGGCCCGACCTGGGTCTCGGCCAGGCTCGGGTCGCCGAGCTTGGCCTGCCTGGCCATGGCGACCAGCTTCTCGACGAACTGGTCGTGGATCGACTCCTGCAGCAGCAGCCGCGAGCCGGCGATGCAGGTCTGCCCCGTCGCCGCGAAGATGCCGGAGATGGCGCCGCTCACCGCATCGTCCAGGATGCAGTCGTCGAACACGATGTTGGGCGACTTGCCGCCGAGCTCCAGCGACACCTTCTTGAAGGTCTTGGCGGCCAGCTCGTTGACGCGCGCGCCCGTCGCCGTGCCGCCGGTGAAGGCCACCTTGGCGACCTTGGGATGGGTGACCAGCGGCTCGCCGACCACGGAGCCGTAGCCCGTCACCACGTTGATGACGCCCGGCGGCAGCTCGGCCGGCTCGATCACGAGCTTCATGAACTCGAGCAGCGAGGCCGACGTGAACTCGGACGGCTTGATCACCACCGTGCAGCCCGCGGCCAGCGCCGGCGCCAGCTTCCAGCCGACCAGCATCAGCGGCGAGTTCCACGGCGTGATGAACGCGCACACGCCGACCGGCTCCTTGAGGATGTAGGTGAAATGGTCGGGCCGGTCGGACGGCACCACGGCACCCTGAATCTTGTCGGCGAGCCCGCCGTAGTAATAGAACCACTCGGGCAGGTACTTGGTCTGCGCCGCCATCTCCGAGATCAGCTTGCCGTTGTCGCGCACCTCGATCTGTGCCAGGTGCTCGGCGTGCTTCTCGATCAGGCCGGCGATGCGGCGCAGCACCTTGCCGCGCGCGGTCTGCGTCATCGTCGCCCACGGCCCCTTGTCGAACGCGCGCCAGGCCGCCTCGCAGGCCCGGTCCGCGTCCTTGGCGTCGCACTCGGGGATCAGCGCCCACGGCTCGCCGGTATAGGGATCGTGCGTCTGGAACTTCTTGCCGGAAGCGGCCTCGCACCACTTGCCGTCGATGTAGGTCTGATACTCCCTGAGCTTGGTCGGCCGGTCCTGCATTGGGGTTCTCCGCAGCGTGGGGGGTGATGGGGTTCTCGCGCCAAGGCTAGTGCGCACGCGCGATGCGTTCAATGGGTGTCAGAAAGTGTCAGACCCTCTGGGTCTGACACCATGGCACCACCTACTTTGAGCATTGAGTCATGGGGTCAGACCCAGCGGGTCTGACCCCAACGCGATCTACTCCGCCGCCGCCTTGTGCGCGGCAAGCACGTTGTCCGCCAGCCGCCCCGTCAGCTCGGCCAGGTGATGGAACTTGGCGGTGAAGGTGCCGACACCCGCCGTCGCCGAGCGCAGCTCCACGATCAGGTCCGCCATCTCCGACTCCGGGATCTGCGCCCGCACCACGTCCCAGCCCGGCCAGCCCTCGCGCGCGTCGAAGCCCAGGATCTGCCCGCGCCGCTGCGGGATCATGCCGTTGACGCGCGCGGTCGCCTCCGTCGGGATCGCGATCACCACCTCCATGATCGGCTCCAGCAGCACGGGGCCGCACTTGGGCATGCCCTCGGCCATGCCGATGCGACCCGCCTGCCGGAACGCCATGTCGGAAGAGTCGACCGAGTGGTAGGAGCCGTCGAGCAGCGTCACCGAGACGTCCACGACCGGAAAGCCGCCCAGCGGTCCCTTCTGCAGGAAGTCCGACACGCCGATCTCGACCGACGGGATGAACTGCTTGGGCACCACGCCGCCGGTGATCTTGTCGTCGAACCTGAAGCCGCCGCCGCGCGGCAGCGGCTTGATGTCGAGCACCACGTCGCCGAACTGGCCGTGCCCGCCCGACTGCTTCTTGTGCCGCCCGCGCACCTCCACGCCCTTCTTGATCGTCTCCTTGTAGGGCAGCTGCCGCGGCTTGGATTCCGCCTCCACGCCGTACTTGCGCTTTAGCCGCTCGAGCGCGACGCGCAGGTGCATCTCGCCCTGGCCCCACAGCACCATCTGGTGGGTGTCCTTGGCGTGCTCGAGCCTGAGCGAGGGGTCCTCCTCCATCAGCCGGGCGAGCGCGCCCGTCAGCTTCACCTCGTCCTTGCGGTCCTTGACGCCGATGGCGACGCCGTAGACGGCTTCGGGCGGCTCGGGCGCCTTGATCTGCGTGCCGCCGGCCTTCTCGGTCGACAGCGTCTCGCCGGAATAGATCTTCTCGAGCCGTCCGAGCGCCACCGTGTCGCCGGCCTTGGCGGGGCCGCGCTTCCTGGTCTCCTGGCCCAGCATCGAAAGGCAGGCCGCCGCGCGCTCCTCCGACCGCGCGCCCTGCACGATCGTGCCTTCGCCGAACTCGCCGGCCAGCACGCGCACGAGGCTGAGCTTGCCGCCGTGCGCGGTGTAGATGGTCTTGAGCACGTGCGCGGCCGATTTGGCGTTCTCGAGCTTCATGCGCCTGGCCGTGCTGTCGACGAACGGCGCCTCGTGTCGCAGCGCCTTCAAGAGCCGCACGATGCCGTTGCCGTTCTCGGCCGAGCCCAGCAGCACCGGCACGATCAGGCCCTCGCGCAGGTCCTTGACGAGGTCGGAGAACACCTTGTCGCGCGCGGGCTGCACGTCGGAAAGCAGCTGCTCCATCAGCTCGTCGTCGTAGTCGGCGAGCTGCTCCAGCATCGTGAAGCGCGCCTGCGTCTCGCGCTCCTTGACGGTGGCCGGCATCTCGATCACCTCCGACTGCGCGTGAGTGCGGTAGACGAAGGCCCGCTCGAGCGCGAGGTCGACGAAGCCCGAGGCGACGCCGTTCTCCCAGATCGGGATCTGGCGCAGCACCAGCGGACGCGAGCTCGCGGGCTGCAGGGTCGGGAGGATGTCGCGCACCTGCGCGTCGAAGGAATCGATCTTGTTGAGGAACAGGAAGCGCGGGATGCCGCGGTCCTCGAGCTGCTTCAGGATCAGCTGCAGCGCCGGCACCCGCTTGGGATCGGGCTCGCACACCACCACGGCCGCGTCGCAGCCCGTGAGCGCGAGCGCTCCCTCGTGCTGGAACTCGATGGAGCCGGGACAGTCGATGAAGGTGAAGTTGTCGCCGAGGAAGCTGACGTCTGCGACGTTGACCTCGACGCTCATGCCGTGGTCGCGAGCCTCGCCGGAGGCATCACCGACCGTATTCTTGTCGGCCACCTTGCCCTGGCGCGTCACGGCGCCGGTGCGGGCAAGGATGGATTCCAGGAGAGTCGTCTTGCCGGACAGGTAAGGCCCAACCAGTGCGATGCAGCGGGAGCTGCGGCCGGCTTGGCCCGCGGATTGCCCCATGAGGTCCTCCTCCAGATGAGCCCAGGCAGGGGAACGCGAGCTCTCGCGCGCGCCCCGCGCCTGAGCTTGTGGGGCGCGTGACAATATCGTGAACTTCCGTCAGTGCGAGCGCAAGAGCTAACGGCAATCGCGCAATTCGCGCGCGACGAAGCTGCGGGGCCCTCATCTGCCCGCCGCCTGCGGGCAATATCCGGGCAGGTAGTAACCGTGCGCTCATGCGGCCGTGCGAAGGCCGGCTCGCATGTTTTGGATGCACCGCAACTCAACGGCTTGTGATCACGCGATGTTTCGCGATTTTGCTTGACGCGAGGCGTTCCTGCCCCGCTAAATGTTTCTCAAGCCGATCCGGAAGTGCCGCGAGCAGGGGAAGTTTTCAACAAGCGGCACCCTCCAGAAGACGTCGAGCCCGGGAGCAAATCCTGGAACGCTTGCTAGGGCTTGAGAGTTTGAGTGCCATGGGTATCGAGACGTTACACACAGCCGCGCACGCCGCGGGCTTCGCCATGGCGGCCGACGAGGTCGCCGAGGACAAGAAGGCCGAGGCAATGGTCGAAACCGAGAGCTGGCGCTCCGACGAGGCCGGGCTGCTCGGGCGGGACACGCCCGATGTGAAGGCGGTCCCCTCGACGGCGGATTGGCTCAAGGGCCTGCTCGGGATGTCGGGGCGCCGGGCGCCCGCCTGACGCAGGCATCGTGCCGTTGTCGGCCTGCCGCAGCTATCGCGCGGAGGCCGTTTCAGCGCGCCGCGTCGCCACGACCCATTCGAGCACGCGCGCATAGTTGGCCGCCACCCACAGGTGGCCCTCCCCGTTCATCTCCTCGTACGAGCATCCGCCGATGCGTTGCGCCAACGCGCGCGCGGCGAGGAGCGGCACCGCCTTGTCCGCCGTGCCGATCCACAGCCGAGCCGGCGCGGCGATGCGCTCCAGATCCACGCCCCAAGGCCTGGAGAACATCGCCAGGTCCGTGATCGGCCCGCGCATGCCGGGCCGCAGCCCCTCGCGGAAGCTCGCCAGCAGCCGCGTGCAGATTTCCGGCCGGAGGATCAGATCGCGGTCGGGCCTGCCGCCGCGAACGGTTGCGAGCCGGGCCGCGAGCGCGGGCGACCGCTCGAGGCTCCAGCGGAACGCGCCGAAGATGCCGGCCGTCACCCTGGGCAAGTCAGGCAGGACCGTGAAGCAGAAGCGGTGGAGGGTCGAGATGGCGGCGGCGCACCCCGCGTCCGCGATCGGCCCCACGGGGCTGACGAGCGCCAGTGCATCGACTCGTTCGGGGAGGCACGCCCCCACCGCCGACGCATAGGGCCCGCCACCCGAGATGCCTCCAACCGCGAAGCGGTGGTGCCCCAGGTGATCCATAAGCGTAGCCATGTCGGCGGCGAACGTCGGCAGCGACGGCGTTCGCGGCACGTCGCTGAGCCCATAGCCCCAGCGGTCCGGCACCACCAGGGCGAGCCCCAGGTCGCGGCCGCTGCCATGGCCGATGGCGAACTCGAGCCGCGATCCGGGCGTACCGTGCAGGAACAGCAGCGGATGGCCGTCCGGATCGCCCCAGATGCGAAACGCTAGCATACGCCCATCGGGGAGCCGGAACTTCCGGTCGGGGGGCTCGCCGGTCATGGGCCGCTCCCCAGCTCGCGCTCGAACAGGAGCACGGGTGGATCGGACGCGGCGATCCCCGTCTGCCGGAAGCCGAGCGATCGGTAGAGCGCCTGCGCTTGCGTCATCCTGGGCAGCGTATCGAGGCACATGGCCGTGTAGCCGATGCGCCGCGCCTCGGCGAACGAGGCAAGCGCCAGCGTGCGCCCGAGCCCGCTGCCCCGCGCCGCGTCCCGCACATAGAGGCGCTTCATCTCGCACATCCCCGGCTTGGCCGGCACGGGGCGCACCGCCACGCAGCCGATGAGCTCACCCGTCTCCGGCTCACGCGCCAGGATCAGCGTGCCGCCGGGCGGCGCATAGTCGCCGGGCAAACCCTCGAGCTCGCCCGCGAAATCCTGGAAGCACAGCGAGACGCCGATGGCAGTCTCGTACTCGCGCAGCAGCGCCACGATCCGCTCCCGGTCGCGCTCCTCGAACCCTCGCGTGAGGACATGGCCGCTCATGCCGATCGTCCCACTTCAGAGCAACAGGCACGAGCACGCCGCCAGCAGCCCGACCACCAGCGCCGCCCGCCGATACGCCCGGCACTCCCGGCAGTCCCAGGCCTCACGAAAACGATCGCGCAATGTCATTGCCGCCTGGCCACGATCTGCATGCACGCAGTCGCGATGAGATAGCAGAGGCCCAGGGAGCAGGCCACCGTCGCGCCGACTTACCGCATCCGCCCGGTGAGCGTCTTCGCGAGGATGCGACCCAGGCTCGAGGCGATCGAGCGGATGAAGGACTTGGCCACCGCCTCGCCGATGCCCTGGCGCTGGTAGCCGCCGCTGCGCCGGCGCGGTGCCGGCTCGTCGTAGTCTTGCTGCTGCCGACGCGGCGGAGCCCGCTCGCGGCCGTCGTTCCTGCCTGCCATGACGCTCACCCTACACTCACCTTTTGGCCCGACCGCCGAGGATCGACTTCACGATGATGGCGCCGATGCTCGCAGCCACGGTGCGCATGATCTGTTTTGCGAAAGTCTCGCCATAGCCCTGGCGCCGGCCCGTGCCGCCGCCACCCATGAGGATGCTGCCCCAGCTCGACTCCTCACGCTTCTCCTCCGCAGCGGCCTCCTGCGTGCGCTTCTGCAGCAGCTCGTAGGCGGAGTCGCGGTCCACCGTCTCCTCGTACTTGCCGTAGACCGGGCTCTTCTCGACCAGGGCCTTGCGCTCCTCCGGAGTGATGGGCCCGATGCGCGCCGACGGCGGACGGATCAGCGTGCGCTGCGTCACCGACGGCTCGCCGCTGCCGTGCAGCACGGAGACCAGCGCCTCGCCCACCTTCAGCTCCTGGATCACGCGCTCCATGTCGAGCTTGGGGTTGGGCCGGAAGGTCTCGGCCGCCGCGCGGATGCCCTTCTGCTCGGCCGGCGTGAACGCGCGCAGCGCATGCTGGATTCGGTTGCCGAGCTGGGCTGAGACCGAGTTGGGCACATCGCGCGGGTTCTGCGTGATGTAGTAGACGCCGACGCCCTTGGAGCGGATCAGCCGCGTGACCCGCTCGACCTGCTCGAGCAGCGCCTTGGGCGCCTCGCTGAACAGCAGGTGCGCCTCGTCGAAGAAGAACACGAGCTTGGGCTTCTCGACATCGCCGACCTCGGGCAGCTTGTCGAACAGCTGCGCCAGCATCCACAGCAGGAAGGTGGCGTAGAGCCGCGGCGTCTTCATCAGCTTGTCGGCGGCGAGGACATTTATGTATCCGCGCCCGTCGTTGCCGACCCGCATGAAGTCCTTGATGTCGAGCGCCGGCTCGCCGAAGAAGGCGTCGGCGCCCTGCTCCTCGAGCACCAGCAGCCGGCGCTGGATCGCGCCCACCGAGATGGCGGCGACGTTGCCGTACTTGGTCATGAGCGACTTGCCGCGCTGGCCGATGTCGTTGGCCATGGCGCGCAGGTCCTTGAGGTCGAGCAGCGGCATGTCCTCGTCGGCCGCCACCCGGAACAGGATGTTGAGCACGCCCTCCTGCGTCTCGTTGAGCTCCAGCAGGCGCGAGAGCAGCAGCGGCCCCATGTCCTGCACGGTGGCGCGCACGGGATGGCCCTGCTCGCCGAACACGTCCCAGAACACGGTCGGGAAGGCGGTGTTGGACCAGTCGTCGAGGCCGATTTCCTTGGCGCGCTTGGCGAGCCCGTCCTTCTTGACGCCCGGCTCCGCGACGCCGGAGAGGTCGCCCTTGATGTCGGCGGCGAATACCGGCACGCCCGCAGCCGAGAAGCCTTCGGCCAGCACCTGCAGCGACACCGTCTTGCCGGTGCCGGTTGCGCCCGTGATCAGGCCGTGGCGGTTGGCTAGCTTGAGCTCCAGGTACTCCGGCTCAACGCTGCGGCCGAGGAAGATCTTGCCCTCCTGCATCAGGCCCTCGCTTTGAACCATTGGCGCGCTCCTTACATCCGCACAACCCGACGCCCCTCTCTTGAATTACATGAGCACCAGCGGTTGGCAATCCGGGGGCGCCCGCCTACCGCGCGAAAAAACAAGGCAATTTTGCTACCGAGGTCCTGTTGGCCGATCCCACTCCCCAGGGACCGGCGCGTTCACCATGCGATCGGATGTCCCTCTACGGCCGATACGGGCGCCTCCGCTCCACAGCCGCCCCGGCCCGCCGATTTGCAAACGGACAACCGACGGTGCAAACACGGAAATGAGCAAGCGTTGATTCGCCTCGCGCTTTTGGCGCGCTGCGAAGTGTTCTGGCCCGGCTCCAGCCCCATCGAGGCCCCAAGGCATGGCGGATACGCTCGACAGCGCGACGTCCAACTCCGGTTACGCCAGCCCGACCGATTACGTGCAGGACGGCGCCGTGCTTCTGGGTTGCAGCCGCAAGGGCCGCGAGCTGATCCCCGAATGCATCGAGCTGCGGCTCGCCAACCGCCACGGCCTCGTCACCGGCGCGACCGGCACCGGCAAGACCGTCACGCTGCAGGTGCTGGCCGAAGGCTTCTCGGCTGCCGGCGTTCCCGTGTTCGCCGCCGACATCAAGGGCGACCTGTCGGGCATCGCCGTGGCCGGCACGCGCAGGCCTGAGCTCATCCGCCGCGCCGAGGAGATCGGCCTCGGTGCCCGCTTCGGCAACAGCGCCTTCCCGGTGGCCTTCTGGGACGTGTTCGGCGTGCAGGGCCATCCCGTGCGCGCCACCGCCCAGGAGATGGGACCGCTGCTGCTGGCACGCCTGCTCGAGCTGTCGGAGCCGCAGGAGGGCGTGCTCAACATCGCCTTCCGCTGGGCCGAGGACGAGCGCGCGGCGGGCGATGCCAAGATGGCGATCCTCGACCTGCAGGACCTGCGCTCCATCATCGACGAGATGGGCAAGCGCGCCACCGAGCTGCGCTCGCGCTACGGCAACATCGCGCCCGCCACCGTCGGCGTGCTGCAGCGGCGGCTCCTCGTCCTCGAGCAGCAGGGCGCCGCCAACTTCTTCGGCGAGCCCGCCCTCGACATTCTCGATTTCGTCAGGCACGCGCCGGACGGCCGAGGCGTCATCAACATCCTCGCCGCCGAGAAGCTGATGACCACGCCGCGCCTCTACGCCACGTTCCTGCTGTGGATGCTCTCCGAGCTGTTCAACCGCCTGCCCGAGGTCGGCGATCTCGACAAGCCCAAGCTCGTGTTCCTGTTCGACGAGGCGCACCTGCTGTTCAACGGCGCCTCGCAGGCCGTGCTCGACCAGATCGAGCGCGTCACGCGCCTGATCCGCTCCAAGGGCGTCGGCGTCTACTACGTGACGCAGAGCCCGGGCGACGTGCCCGACCGCGTGTCCGCCCAGCTCGGCAACCGCGTCCAGCACGCGCTCAGGGCCTTCACCCCCAAGGAGCAGAAGGCCGTGCGCGCGGCCGCACAGACCTTCCGTCCGAACCCCGAGTTCAACACCGAGCGCGTGATCCAGGAGCTGCAGGTCGGCGAAGCTCTGGTCTCCGTGCTGTTCGGCAACGGCCAGCCCTCGGTCGTGCAGCGCACGCTGATCCGCCCGCCGATGTCGCGCGTCGGCCCGCTGACGCCCGAGGAGCGGCAGGCGCTGATCGAAGCCGACGCCGAGCTTCGGACAAAATACAAGGATACGATCCACGGCGAGTCGGCCCACGAGCGGCTTCTTGCCCGCAACACAGCCGTGGGCCAGGTCAAGGACAAGCTCCGCCGGTTCGGAAACCTGTTCGGGCTCAGTCACTGATCGCAAGTCGCTCGCTGCGTTCTCAGTTGTTGCGTGCCGTGAAGCGTCCAGGCCCTTCCACATGCAGCACGAGGCATCCTCATGGCTTTCATTCCCGGTCTCCGCTTCCGCAAGTCGATCGGCATCCTGCCCGGCGTCAAGTTCAACATCTCCAAGACCGGCGTCAGCACCAGCCTCGGCGGGCGCGGCGCGACGGTCAACGTCGGCACGCGCAGCCGCACGGCGACGTTCGGCATCCCCGGCACCGGCCTCAGCTACCGCATGCCGCTCGGCGGCTCCGTGGTCGTCGTGATCGCAATCCTTGCCCTGGCGCTGGCCGTGCTGTGGCTGTTCCAACCCGAGCTCGTGCTCTGGATCCTGCACAAGTGGCAGCCCAAGCTGTTCTAACAGCGGGCCGCGCGTCGACGACCGGTGTCATCCCGGGCCTTGCCTGCACCGGCGCAGGCCGGTGTGCCCGGGATCCACCTATCAGTCTGCCCCGGCGTTAGCGGAGGGATGGATCCCGGCGACACAAGCGCCGGGATGACATGGCTTCCATCAGAAGCGAACTCGCTCTAGGAATGAGGAAAATCGCGCCGGCGTGAAGCGAGAGCCGTGATGAGTGAGACCATTGTGCCGCTGGCGGCCGGCTTCGAGCCACCCTCTCGGGAGGCCTGGCTGAAGCTGGTCGAGAAGGTGCTGAAAGGCGCCGACTTCGAGAAGCGGCTGGTTGCCCGCACCGCCGACGGGCTCGCCGTCCAGCCCCTCTACACCCGCACCGACACGATTGCCGGCGCACACCTCACCGCCCGCACCGCCTACTTCCCCGGCGGCTGGGATATCCGCCAGCGCCACGCCGAGACCGACCCGAAGGCCGCCAACGCCGCCATCCTCGACGACCTCACGGGCGGCGCCACGTCGATCCTCCTGCAGGTGACCGCCCCCGGCCAGGCCGGCCTCTCCTACAGCGCCGAGGCCCTGTCGACCGCGCTCAAGGGCGTGTTCCTCGATGCCTGCGCCATCGCCCTCGACGCGCGCGAGAACACCATGGATGCCGCCGGCAGCCTGCTCGAGATCTGGCGCGCGGCCAACGTCAACGAGAACGTGCGCCGCGGCGCCTTCAACTACGATCCCCTCGGCGTGCTCGCCCGCACCGGCACGCTCTACTACCCCGCGCAGCGCTCCTGCGAGATCGCCGCCAAGTTCGCCAACGACTGCCGCACCATGACCAACATGACGGCGCTCGTGGCCGACGGCCGCCCCTATCACGAGGCCGGCGGCAGCGAGGCCCAGGAGCTCGGCGCCATGCTGGCGACCCTCGTCGCCTACCTGCGCGCCTGCGAAGCCGCGGGCTTACGGCCTCGCGCGGCCTTCTCGAAGATCGGGCTGGCCCTTGCCGCCGACGCCGACCTGTTCCTGACGATCGCCAAGCTGCGCGCCGCCCGCAAGCTTGCCGCCCGCGTCGCCGAGGCGTGCGGCGCCACGCACGCCGTCGACAAGCTCCACATCGCCGCCACCACGTCGGAGCGCATGATGGCCAGGCGCGATCCGTGGGTGAACATGCTGCGCACGACGGCGGCCTGCGCCGGCGCAGCGTTCGGCGGCGCCGACGCCGTCACCGTGCTCCCCTTCACCTGGGCCATGGGCAAGCCCGATGCGTTCGCCCGCCGCGTCGCCCGCAACACCCAGCTCGTGCTGCAGGAGGAAAGCTCGCTCGGCCGCGTCGCCGATCCGGGCCACGGCGCCTGGTATATCGAGAAGCTCACCGACGACCTCGCCAATGCCGGCTGGGCGCAGTTCCAGGCAATCGAGGCCAAGGGCGGCATGGCCGCGGCGCTCGAGAGCGGTTTCATCCAGGCCGAGATCGCCAAGGTCGCCGACGCACGCGGCCGCGATGTCGCTGCCGGCCGGCTCGAGCTCACGGGCGTCTCGGCCTTCCCGATGCTCGCCGACGACGGCGTGAAGGTGGAGCCGCACGCCGTGCCCGAGCCCGTCGTCAAAGGCGGCACGTCGGTCACCCCACTGCTGCCGCGCCGCCTAGCGGAGCCGTTCGAGCGGCTGCGCGATGCCGCCGACGCCCATCAGGCGAGGACCGGCAAGCGACCGCAGGTGTTTCTCGCCTCGCTCGGCGAGCTTGCCGTGCATTCGGCACGCTCGATGTGGGTGCGCAACTTCCTCGCCGCCGGCGGCATCGAGGCCATCGCCGGCCCACCGCTCCACAACTCCGCCGACGCCGGCAAGGCCTTCGCCGACAGCGGCGCCGCGATCGCCTGCATCGCCTCCTCCGACCAGGTCTATGCCGAGCTGGCGGAAGCCACCGCCGGCGCCCTCAAGGCTGCCGGCGCGACCCGCGTCCTGCTCGCCGGCCGACCGAAGGCGCAGGAGGCCGCGCTCAAGTCCGCGGGCGTCGACACCTTCATCTTCGCCGGCTGCGATGCCGTCGCCACGCTCACGAGCCTGCACGAGGCGCTCGGCGTGAAGGGCTGACGCAACGGTCATCGCGGTGCTTGTCACCGCGATCCAGCGTGAGGCAAGCTGCCTCGCTCGATGAACACCTGCGAGCTCGCCGCAACGTTGGGTGCTCGGCGAGTTCGTTGATCTTAGGATTTCCTCATGACTGCCCAGGCGACGGATCGAGCCCCCCTCTACACCGGCGGCTGCCAGTGCGGCGCCGTGCGCTTTGCCGTCTACGCGCAGCCGGGGAAGATCGGCATCTGCCACTGCCGCATGTGCCAGAAGGCCGCCGCCGGCCCCTTCACGGTTCTCGCCGAGGTGCCGTGGACCGAGTTCGCCTGGACGCGCGGGGAGCCCTCGACCTTCCAGTCCTCCTCGCGCGCGGTGCGCGACTTCTGCGCCCGATGCGGCACGCCGCTCAGCTACCGCAAGCCCGGCGGCGCCATCATCGAGCTGATGACCGGCGCCTTCGATCAGCCTGCGCGCGTCGCCCCCACCTACGAGGTCGGCGTGGAGTCGAGGCTCGCCTGGCTCGCCCACCTTGCCGCCATGCCCGGCAAGACCACCACCGACAACGTCGGCACCGAGACCGCCGCCGCAATCATCAGCTACCAGCACCCCGACCACGACACCGAAGCCGGCTGGACACCAACGAAGTGAACCCGAGGAAGCGCCCATGAAACTGAAGCTGCATCACGTCAACCTGTGCTCCACCAACGTGCCCGCCATGGACGCCTTCTACCGCGACGTGCTCGACATGAAGACCGAGCCCGGCCTCGAGGCAAACCGCGACCTCTCCGGCGGCTACCCCGGCAAGGTCTCGTTCCTGAGCGAAGGCGCCACGCAGTTCCACCTTTCCGAGAAGGACTTGGGTGTCGGCTTCCGCACCGGCCAGGCCGTCAACCCCGTCGAGCGCGGCCACATCGCCTTCCGCACCGACGACATCGCCGCCTTCAAGAAGCGCCTCGAGGACAAGGGCATCCCCTACTCCGACTTCGGCGCCTGGGCCATGAAGGGCTGGCAGCAGATCTTCTTCTACGACCCCGACGGCAACATCATCGAGGTGCACCAGGCCCGCGAGTGAAGCGGCGGCCGGGGCCAAGGCGCGCGCGACAGCGCCGGCCTCCTCACCACCGCAGCACGCGGGACCCGGCGGCTGCGCCCGCCAGCACCACCAGGGCAACGGCCGGCACGTACCAGAGCGCCACGAACAGCGGCGAGTCGTCGGGGCAGTGGATGGCGTAGAGCACCGCCCCCAGCCCGCCCGCCAGCAGGCCAGCAGCCGCACCGGCCATCGCCGGCGACCGCGGTGCACCCGCCCGCAAGGCCACGAGCAGGGCTACGAGCGGCGCAACCGACAGCAGAGTGATCGACGCCAGGCAAAGCCGGGAGTTGCTGCCCATCGCGCGGGCAGACCAGGTGCCCGCCGAGGATGACGCCAGCTCCACCCCGATGGCGAGGCCGAGCAGGAGCATGGGCAGGGAAAACGCGGCGAGCGCCGTGCGCGGCTCGGCGTCCGGCCGGCTCAGCTGCGCTGTCGCCCACAGCGCGGCGGCAAAGCAAGTGAGCGTGATGACAACCTTGCCCACGAACCGCCACGTCTGCATTGCGCTGCCGATGTCCGGGCGCACGCCGAGAGCCTGCGCGAACAGAGCCGCCGCCAATAGGCCGCCGATGCCGAGCGCGACCAGCACGCGCAGCGACAGCGGCCGTGCGCTCGCCGCACCGTCCTCGGCTATGGCTTTGATCAGGTCGTCGGTCTTCATGGCGGATCGGCTCGGAATGCCCTGGCGAGCGACTTGAGGGCGCGGTGCAGGGCGACGCGAACGGCGCCTTCGGTCATGCCGAGGCGCTGCGCCACCTGCCGCGCGCTGGCGCCCTCGATGGAGATGGCCACGACGATCTCGCGCTGGCGGCCCTTGAGCCTGGCGATCACCCGCTCGGCGTCGACGCCGTTCATCTCCGCCGGCAGCTCGCTGACTGCCAATGACTCGCCGATGTCGTCGATGGGCAGATGAGCCTGTCGGCCGCGCCGGCGCAGATTGTCGATCAGCTTGTTGCGGGCGATGGCATACACCCACGGAAACAGCGGCTGGCGCTCGTCCCAGGTGTGGCGCTTGAGATGCACGGCCAGCAACGTCTCCTGAACCACGTCCTCCACATCCTCCGGACCGAGCCTGTGCTGAGCAAAGCCGCGGCTCGCCAGTCCACGCAATACCGGCGCGAGCTCCTGCAGCAGGCGGTGATACGACCTCGCATCGCCGCGCATGCCGGCCCGCATCAGTGTGGCCCAATGAGGCTCCCGATCGGTCACGAGACCACTGTTCCCTGTTCGCCGGCGCGGCCCACAACGTTACAGGCCGTGTGCCGCCGACCCGCGATTTGCATTCCCCGGCCCACTAAGAGCACGAAAACGTGAGGGCCGTAACGGCGGCCCGGTCGTCAGCGTATTCCCCGTAGACATTGTTGTAGCGACAGGCAGCGCGTGACGACCCGACGACTCGACCGGCCGCCGCCGGGGCTCTCCAGAACCGCCGGCCCCGGCGGGACTGTATCGGCCGGGCACGAGCGGAAAAATGGCGCCGCGCTCGGGCGCCACTATCGCACGCGCCGCCCAAGCCCGGAGACGACGGCCGCCCAAGGCGGGGGCGCGGTGGATGCCGCCACCGGCGCGATCGTTCCGCCGATCCATGTGGCCACGACCTTCGTTCGCGATGCGGACAACCAGTACCGACGGGGCTACTGCTACGGCCGCTCCGACAATGCCACGGTACGACAGGTGGAAGACATCCTGACCGGGGTCGAGGGCGGCGCATCGAGCCTGCTGTTCGCGTCCGGCATGGCCGCGGCAACGGCCGCGTTCCTCAGCCTGGAGCGGCCCGCGCACGTGGTCGCCCCGACGGCGATGTACTGGGGCCTGCGCCAGTGGCTGGCCGAGGATGCGCCGAGCCACGGGTTGGAGGTGACCTTCGTCGACGCGGGCAACGCGCGCGCGCTCGGCGCGGCAATCAGGCCCGGCCGCACGAAGCTCGTCTGGGTCGAGACTCCGTCGAACCCGACCTGGGTCATCACGGATATCGGGGAAGCGGCGCGCTGCGCGCATGCGGCCGGCGCGCTGTTGGCCATCGACTCCACGGTGTCGACGCCGGTCCTGACCCGCCCCCTCGCGCTCGGCGCCGATATCGTGCTGCACTCGGCCACCAAATACCTCAACGGCCATTCCGATGTCGTCGCCGGCGCGATGGTGTTCGCGCGCGAGGGGCCGGCCTTGGCGCGCGCGGCGCGGCTGCGGATGATGCTGGGCCCCATCCTCGGATCGTTCGAGGCCGCGTTGCTGTTGCGGGGCTTGCGGACCCTGCACGTGCGCGTGCGCCATCAATCCGCCTCGGCCATGGCCATCGCCGAGCATTTCACGCATCACCCCGCCGTCGCGCGCGTTCTCTATCCCGGGCTTCGCACCCATCCAGGACACGCGATCGCCGCGCGCCAGATGCAGGGCGGCTTCGGCGGCATGCTCTCTATGCGCATCAGGGGCGGGGAGGCAGCCGCCATCTCCTGCGCCGGACGCATGCGGGTATGGAAGCGGGCGACCTCGCTCGGCGGCGTCGAAAGCCTGGTGGAGCACCGGTCGAGCATCGAGGGGTCCGGCAGTCCCTGCCCATCGGACCTGCTGCGATTCTCCGTTGGCCTCGAGCGTACGGAGGACTTGATCGCGGATATCGAGGCGGCGCTCCGTGGCGCTCGCCCGGAGGCTCGAGCGTGCCGCGGCCGCCGCACTTGTCGCGCCGAGACCATCGCCGCGAGTGCGCGCCCGAACGGCAAGGCAGACGCGCGATCGACGAGGGAGCTCGACACGTGAGCACCAGCCAATTGCCCGCGAGGGCGCGGTCGAAGATCGAGCATCGCTGCCTCGCCGAACGGCGTGCCCGCGCGTCAACGCTTGTAGAGCCCGATGCGGATGGTCTCGCCTGCGGCGATCGGCTGGCTCTGCGGATCGTTCCAGACGGGCGCCGCCTCGAACTCGGCTCGCGTCATGTCGAGCGCCGCCAGCTGCCGGCCCGCGATCGCCACCACCTCGATCGGCACCGCCACCAGCCGCTGCCGCCAGCCGAGGAAGCCGCCGTACGGCACGATCAGCTGCACCTTTCCGCTCGCCGTGCGCACGACGCTCCTCACATGCCCGAGCGTGCGGTCGTCGTCGTCCAGCACCGGCAGGCCGATCAGGTCCCCGACTTTCACGGGCTGCGGATAGCGGCGACGCATCTTCTCTTCCGGCGAGAGCGCGGCAGCCGTCGTCGCCGGAGCAGCGGAAGCAGCCGGAGCGGACACGTTGATCACTTGTCCCTCGCCGGCAGTCAGCACGGCCGCCGTGCAATGCGCGACGATCGCCATGAGCGCGACGATGATCGTCACAGACGCAATCTTGAGCATCGCTTCACCTCTCCGATCACCTCTGCCGCACAACAACGTGTTGCGGAGTGTTTTGCCCGCCGCCCGATCCCTCAGTAGCCTGACGTCGGTTCCACGAGACGAGAGATAGTCCGATGGCAGACATCAACGTCAAATCAAATGGACGGCACCTCGCGAGACTGCATCCTCTCGCGATACGCGTCATGCATTGGATCAATGCCTTGACGATGATCGTGCTCATCATGAGCGGCTGGGCGATCTACAACGACGAGGTGATCTTCGGCTGGCTGCACTTCCCGTCGTGGATGACGATGGGCGGCGGACCGGAGGGCGCGCTGCAGTGGCACTTCCTCGCGATGTGGATTCTCGTGGCCAACGGCATCGCCTATCTCGCCTATGGTTTCAGCACCGGCCGCTTCCGGCGCAAGCTGCTGCCGATCCGCATTGCCGAGATCATCGCCGAAATGCGCAGGGCCTTGGCGCTCGAGCTCGCCCACGACGACCTCACGCACTACAACGCGGTGCAGCGCGTGCTCTACGTCGGCATCATCGTCGTCGTCATCCTGCAGGTGGTCTCGGGCCTGGTTATCTGGAAGCCCGTGCAGTTCTCCGAGCTCGCGATTCTCTTCTACGACTTCCAGGGCGCGCGTCTCGTGCACTTCCTGGGCATGGTCGCCATCGTCGGCTTCCTGCTTCTGCACGTCGCCCTGGCGCTGATCGTGCCGAAGACCCTGGTCGCCATGATAACCGGCGGTCCCGACGTGCCGCGCGACGCAACGGCAAGCGCAGAGCCAGACCCGAACCAACCCGGCAAGCTTGCATCCTGAGGAGGCACGAGCCCCATGTCACAGCGCTCCCCATCGCCCTCGCTCTTCAGGCCCAAGCGCGCCATCGATCAGAGCGTGCTCGAGGAGAACCACGCGCTGGTCCAAAGCATCGATCGGCGCAAAATCCTGCGCGGGACCTTGAGCCTCGGCGCCCTCACCATGCTCACGGGCTGCGACGTGACGCATCGCGACTCCGTCCAGCGCGTCCTGAAGGCGGTATCCCAGTGGAACGATCGCGCCCAGGCACTGCTGTTCCGGCCCAATCATCTCGCCCCAACCTACTCTCCCGACAAGGTGGTCAAGCCGCCGCGCTTCAACGCCTACTACGACGTCGAGGACCTGGCGCCCGTCAACGCCGACACCTGGAAGCTCGAGCTGGCGGGCCTCATCGGCGACAAGCGGCCGTGGACGCTGCGGCAGATCTACGATCTGCCCGAGCAGGAGATCATCGTCCGGCACATCTGCGTCGAGGGCTGGGACTACATCGGCCAGTGGTCCGGCGTCAGCCTGCGCCATTTCCTGGAGCGCATCGGCGCCGACCTCACCGCCAGGTACGTCGCCTTCAAGTGCGCCGACGACTACTACGGCAGCATCGACATGCCCTCGGCGCTGCATCCCCAGACGCTCCTCGCAACCAAGTACGCCGGGGAACCGATCACCGATCCCTTCGGTTTTCCATTGCGCCTGCGCACGGCCGTCAAGCTCGGCTTCAAGAACCCCAAGTGGATCACCGCCATGGAGGTCACAAACACCTACCGCGGCGGCTACTGGGAGGATCGCGGCTTCAACTGGTTCAGCGGGATTTGAGGAGGGCGGGCAATGGGCGGTGACGATGTCCCGGCCGGTAGGCACGCGAGTTGCGCCATCGCCGTCATGGCAAAGGCCTCGATCCCCGGCCGCGCCAAGACGCGTCTCGTCCCGCCGCTCACCCCGGCGGAGGCAGCCAGCCTCAACACCAGCTTCCTGCGCGACGTCGCCGACAACCTGATCGGCGCGTCGGCGCTCGCCAACATCGCGGGCTTCATGGCCCACGCCCCCGCCGGCAGCGCGAGGTTCTTCCGCGACACCCTGCCGGATCGGATCGGCCTCATCGAGACCGTGGCACCAAGCTTCGGCGACTGCCTGTTCCACGCGGCGACGACCCTGCTCGACGCCGGCCACGATGCCGTCTGCCTCCTCAACTCGGATAGCCCGACCTTGCCTACCGCCTACCTCACCGCCGCCGCCACCGCCCTGGCCGCGCCGGGCGATCGTATCGTGCTGGGGCCCTCGACCGACGGCGGCTACTATCTCCTCGGGCTGAAACAGCCGCACCGCCGGCTGTTCCAGGACATCGATTGGAGCACCGAGCGGGTCGCCGCCCAGACGCTCGAGCGCGCGAGAGAGACCGGCGTCTCGGTCCACCAGCTCCCCTCCTGGTACGACGTCGACGATCTCACGGCGCTGCGTCTGCTGGTGGGCGAACTGTTCGAGGACCGCCGCTTCCGCGTCTGGGGCAGCCGGCCGACGCCTGCCACCTGGACGCGGCGCGAGCTCGGCCGGCTGCTCGACACCACCGACCTCGCCGCCAAGCTCGAAATCCCCATGCCGGCAAGCCTCGTCGCATGACCAGCCTCACGCTCGCCGCCGCCCGCGTCCGCCAGCCGGTTGCATGGCTCGCTGCGATGGCGGCCGGGCTCGTCGCGCTCACCGCGGCTGGCCCGACGCTGCATCACGCCGGCGGCGAGTGGGCGCTGCTGCTCATCTTTGCTATCGGCGGCGCGGGCATCCTGGCGGCGCTGCGGATCGCGGACCGCGCCGATCCGCGCGCTGCCCTGATCGTCATCCTCCTCGGCGCGCTCCTGATGCGCCTCGCCCTCCTGTTCGTGGAGCCCTACCTCTCGACCGACATCTACCGCTACGTCTGGGACGGGCGCGTCCAGGCCGCCGGCATCAATCCCTATCGCCATATGCCGATTGCGCCCGAGGTCTCCCACCTGCGCGACGCGGCGATCTTCCCCAACATCAACCGCGCCGACTATGCGGTGACCATCTACCCACCAGCCGCACAGGCGATCTTCCTCGCCGTGACGCGCCTGGGCGAGAGCGTCGTGGCGATGAAGGTCGGCCTGCTGGCATTCGAGTTCGCAACCATCGCCCTGCTGCTCGCGCTCCTGCACCGCATGGGTGGCCCGCCGACGCGCATCGTCGCCTACGCCTGGCACCCGCTGCCGATCTGGGAGATCGCCGGCAGCGGCCACGTCGACATCGCCATGTGCGCGCTGCTGATGGCCGGTCTGCTGTTGTTTCTACACGGCCGCACCCTGCTCGCCAGCGTCGCCGTCACGCTCGGCGCCCTGGTCAAGCCGACCGCGCTGCTGGCGCTCCCCGTGTTCTGGCGCCCGTGGAATTGGCGGCTGCCGCTCGTCGTCGTGCTCACCGCCGTGCTGGCGTACGTGCCTTACCTGTCGGTCGGCAGCGGCGTGCTCGGCTACCTGTGGGGCTACGTCGAGGAGGAGGGGCTGGCGTCGGGTCGCGGGTTCAACGTGCTGTGGCTGATGGAGCGGTTCACCGGGCCGATGCCGGGCGCGGTCCGCGCGTACGTCGTGATCGCCGCCCTCGTCATGGTCGCCCTCGCCATCGCGGTGGCCTTCCGCAAGGACCGGTCTCCGCAAGCATCGGTCGCCTGCCTCAGCTGGCTGCTCGTCATCTTCCTGGTGGTCGTGTCTCCGCACTATCCCTGGTACTTCCTGGTGCTGGTCCCGTTGCTCGTGATCCACCCGTCCGCGACCGCCTGGGTGCTCACGCTCGCCTGCCCGCTCCTCTACGACGTCGTCGGCGGGGCCATGTGGCCGGGCTACGACCTCCGCATCGCCGCCTTCACGCTGGCCACCGTCGTTGCCCTTGCCCACGACGCGCGCAGACTGCGGCGCAAATCCGAAACCCGAACGGCTGGAGCGATCCCATGAGCGCGCGCACCGTCGATCCGCGCCGGTATCACGAGGCCGTCGAGCCCGCCATGAGCCCGGCGGCGGCGAGCGATCCCGTCTGCCTGTACCTGGAGACGACCAACCGCTGCAATCTGCTCTGCACGACCTGCCCGCGCACCTATGCGGACCTCGAGCCGCCCGCCGACATGAGCTGGGACCTGTTCACGCGCATCGTCGACCAGGTGCCCAACATCGCCCGCGTCGTCCTGCACGGCGTCGGCGAGCCGATGCTGGTCAGGGACCTGCCGCGCATGATCCGCTACCTGAAGGACCGCGGCGCCTACGTGCTGTTCAACACCAACGGCACCGTGCTCACCGCCAGGAAGGGCCGCGAGCTCTCGGACTCCAGCCTGGACGAGCTGCGCGTCTCGCTCGATGCCGCCGACGCCCGCACCTTCCTGCTGATCCGCGGCAAGGACTACTTCAACCGCATCGTGCGCAACGTGCGCGTCTTCACCGAGATGCAGGCGCGGGTAGGCCTGCAGCGTCCGAAAGTGTCGCTGTGGCTGACGGGCCTCAAGGAGACCATCGCCCAGCTTCCCGCATTCGTGCGCATCGCCCACGAGATCGGAGTGAAGGAGGTCTACCTGCAGCGGCTGGTGTTCTGCGAGGACTCTCCCGTGGGCATGGCGACGCCCGACCAGGCCCTGTTCGAGCGTCTGACGCAGGACGACGCCCACCACCTCGAGGCTGCGGAGAGGCAGGCAGCCGCGCTCGGCATAAGCTTCAATGCGTCCGGCGCCACCGAGCCCGGCGAGAGCCTCGCACGCAAGGCCGACGCCAATCCCTGGTCGCTGTGCCGACGTCCCTGGGCGGTCATGTATTTCACCGCCAACGGCCGGGCGCTGCCGTGCTGCATCGCTCCCTTCTCGCAGAACGGCTACGAGAACTACACGCTGGGCGATGCCACCCAGCAGTCCCTGCGCGAGATCTGGAACGGCCGCGCCTACCAGGATTTCCGCACGGCCCTGCAGTCGGATGCCCCGCCCAAGTCGTGCGCGAGCTGCGGCCTGCGCTGGAGCCTCTAGCATCATGCCCGGCGCGCCCAGGCCGATCAACCGTTCGACGGTCTCCGTCGTCATCCCCTGCCTCGACGAGGAGGCGGCGATCGGCGCCTGCGTCGCAGCCGTTCTCGCGCATGGCGTGGGCGAGGTGATCGTGGTCGACGGCGGCTCCGCCGACCGCACGGTCGAGCGGGCGTCGGCGGCCGGCGCACGCGTGGTCATCGAGCGCCGGCGCGGCTACGGCCGGGCGCTGCTCTCGGGCCTCGCCGCCATCTCGCCCGGCGCTGATACCATCCTCTTCATCGACGGCGACGGCAGCGACCGGCCCGAGATGATCCCGGCCGTGCTCGCGCCCATCGAGCAGGGCAATGCCGATTTCGTGCTGGGCTCGCGCCTGCGCGGACCCCGCGAGGCGGGCAGCCTGGCGCCGGCCCAGATTCTCGCCGGCCATCTCGCGGGACTTCTGATCCGCCTGCGCTACGGCGTCCGCTTCACGGACATGTCGCCGTATCGCGCCATACGGCGCGATGCGCTCGAAAGCCTCGGCATGCGCGAGGAGACGTTCGGGTGGAACCTCGAGATGCAGATGCGCGCCGCCGCCGCGGGCTTGCGCATCGTCGAGGTGCCGGTCGGTCAGCGCCGGCGCGCCGGGGGCGTCTCGAAGGTGTCGGGAGATCTGATCACCGCCGCGCGCGTGGCCTGGGTGCTGGTTGCGACCTTCCTTCGCCTTGCCGTGCAGATGCCGGCCAGGCGCCCGGCGCACGT
>Ga0247830_10000143_pt1 | contig 21979 bp, 17 predicted proteins | sample 12C_Control_Day5_FD_207766 | JGI IMG/M metagenome (GOLD analysis project Ga0247830, IMG submission 207766) | Soil microbial communities from agricultural site in Penn Yan, New York, United States - 12C_Control_Day5 | ecosystem: Environmental > Terrestrial > Soil > Agricultural land | place...
GTCGGTCACCGCGTCGAGCTCGTCCAGCCCGAGTACGAGCCGCTCGACGCGGTGACCGACGTGGAGCGCGCGGCGGCCGACGGGGCTCCTTTGCTCTGGCCGGCGCGCGGCACGAACGTCGCGAACGCCTTCGAGATCGATTGGGACGAGGACGTGCTATCGGGCGCCGAGATCGTGGTCGAGGGACGGTTCGTGAACCAACGACTCGCGCCCATTCCGATGGAGACGAACGCGATCGCCGTGGTGCCCGAGCCGGATGGCGGGGTCACCGTGTGGGTGTCGACCCAGATCCCGTTCGACGTCCGCGACGACCTGGCAGAGGCGCTGGGGCTCGAGAAGGCGCAGGTGCGAACGATCGCGCCCGACGTGGGAGGTGGGTTCGGAGCCAAGCTGCAGGTCTACCCCGAGTACCTCGCGGTGGCGAAGGCCGCGATGTTCGCCGGCCGACCGGTCCGATGGGCCGAGACGCGCACCGAGAGCATGGTCGGCCTCACCCACGGGCGCGGACAGGTCCAGCACGTCCAGATCGGCGTCCGCCGCGACGGCACGATCGTCGGCCTCCGCGCGGACCTGCTCGCGGACATGGGCGCCTATCCGATCGCGGCGTTCCTGCCTGTGACGACGCAGGAGATGCTCTCCGGCGTGTACGCGATCCCCCGGATCGCCAGCCGGGGACGGAGCGTCGTGACGAACGCGACCCCGATCGCGCCGTATCGGGGGGCCGGGCGTCCGGAGGCAACCGCGTTGATCGAACGAGCCCTCGATCTGGTCGCCGGCACTCTGGACCTAGACCCCGCCGAGGTGCGGCGGAGGAACCTGATCCCACGCGACGTCTTCCCGTACACGACGGCCTCCGGCACCACCTACGACTCGGGCGACTACGAACGCGCACTCGACGAGGCGCTGAGGATCGCCGATTACCCGGGGCTCCGCGCCGAGCAGGCAACGCGTCGCGCTCGCGGTGACCACCTGCAGCTCGGTATCGGCCTGTGCACGTACGTCGAGATCACGTCGTTCTCGTCGAAGGAGTTCGGCTCGGTCGAGGTCGATCCGGGCGGCGGCGTTACCGTGCTCACGGGGGTGACCCCGAACGGCCAAGGCCACGAGACCGCGTTCGCGCAGATCACCGCCGCCGTGCTCGGCGTGCCGTTCGACACCGTGCGTGTCGTCCATTCCGATACGGGGGTCGTCCCGCGGGGCCAGGGGACCTGGGGTTCTCGGTCGCTCCAGGCGGGGGGATCGGCCGTGGTCGAGCAGGCCGGGAAGGTGGTCGAGAAGGCTCGGCGGCTGGCGGCGTACCTGCTCGAGGCCGACGAGGCCGACCTCGAGCCTCCGGCGGACGACCGCTTCGCGGTGCGCGGGGCGCCGGACCGGTCGATCACGTGGGCCGAGCTCGCCGCCGCGGCCGCCGATCCCGCTCGGCTCCCCGGGGACCTAGAGCCCGGGCTCGTGTCGGCGGGCCGGTTCCGTCAGTCGTCATCGTCGTTCCCGTTCGGCGCCCATGTGGCCGTGGTCGAGATCGATATCGAGACGGGGGCGGTGCGGCTGCTCCGCCATGTCGCGGTCGACGATTGCGGCCGGATCCTGAACCCGATGCTCGTCGACGGTCAGGTGCACGGCGGGCTCGCGCAGGGCATCGCGCAGGCGCTCTTCGAGGAGGTCGTGTTCGACGAGCTCGGGAACCCGTTGAGTACCACCCTCACGACCTACGCCATGCCCTCGGCCGCGGAGTTCCCCTGGTTCGAGACGGCCCACACGGAGACGCCGACGCCCACCAACCCCTTGGGCGCGAAGGGGATCGGCGAGTCGGCGTGCATCGGGTCGACGCCGGCCGTGCAGAACGCGGCCGTCGATGGGCTGCGCCACCTCGGCGTCCGGCATCTCGACCTCCCGCTGTCGCCCGAGCGCGTCCTCGGCGCGATCGCGCGAGCCGGGGCGTGACGCGACCCGCCCGGTGCCGCGGGCAAGGATCGGCAACCAGAGGGAACTCGCCGGGATCGGCTCCGCTCGATAGGGTGTCCGGATGAGCGATCCTTCGATGCCCCGGTGGGAGCGGCGGTTCCGGGCGCCCACGCTGTCCATGCCCGACTGGCCCACCCGCGCCCCCGACCGGATCGGGTACGAGGGGACGGAGAGCGGCGTCTGGCAGGTCCACGTCTGGGACGCGGCGACCGGCATGCGGCGCAAAGTCACCGACCACCCGGTCGGCGTCGTGACGGCGTCGTTCGACGTCGACGGCTCGCACATCCTGTACTGGCAGGACGAGACGGGTGACGAATCTGGCCAGTGGTTCGCCCAGCCCTTCGCGGGCGGCGAGGCGCGTCCGTTCCTCGACGGCGTCCCCCAGGGCTGGAACGAGGGGTTCGCCGTGGCACCGGGCGTAGTGGCCGCCTCGGTGAGCGATCGCGACGGGTTCGCGGTCTACATCGCCCTCGATGGCGGCGAGGCCAAGGAGCTGTACCGCAGCACCGAGTACGTGGCGGTGGGCGGTGAGGACGGCTACAACCGCGGCGGGCTGTCGGCCGACGGTTCGCTCCTCTGTCTTTCCCACAGCGAGCACGGCGACATGCTGCATCCCGCGCTCCGCGTGGTTGATCCCCGCACGGGGAGCGTGATCGCCGAGCAGCTGGACGACGGCAAGAGCCTCACGTCCGCAGCGTGGTCTCCGGTGGAAGGTGACCAGCGGCTCGCCGTGATCCACGAGCGTGGGGGGGAGGAGGCTCCCGCGATCTGGGAGCCGGCGACCGACGCCTGGCGCGACCTCGGAACGGGGCTCGACGGCCCTGTGCTGGTGCTCGACTGGTGGGCCGACGCGTCGGCCCTGCTGCTCCGTCACGAGCACGAAGGCCGGCACCGGCTGTACCGCTACGAGCTCGCCGACGGCTCGATGGCGCCGATCGATCACCCCCTGGGCCAGATCAGCGGCGGGCGCGTCCGGCCCGACGGCCGGGTCTGGCTGCGGCACGCGTCCGGCACGACCGCGCCGCGCATCGTCGATGACGCCGGTGACGAGGTCCTGAGCCCCGAAGGCGAGCACGCGCCCGAGGGCCGTCCCTACGTCTCGTGGCGGTTCGACAACGAGCACGGACGGTCAGTGCACGGGTTCTACGTCACGCCCGAGGGCGAGGGACCCTGGCCGTTCCTGATGCACCCGCACGGGGGGCCCACCTGGCTCGACGAGGACCGGTGGTCCCCGGAGGTGCAGGCCTACGTGGACGCAGGGTTCGCGGTGGGACTCGTGAACTACCGCGGATCGACGGGGTTCGGCGCGGAGTGGCGCGACACCCTGATCGGCGACATCGGCGGACCCGAGATCGAAGATCTGAACGCCGCCCTCGCCGACCTGGTCGCCAAGGGGATCGCCGACCCCGAACGCGCGGCGATCGGCGGCTGGTCCTGGGGCGGCTACCTGACCCTGATGGAGCTCGGGACGCACCCGGAGCTCTGGATCGCCGGCCTGGCGGGCGTCCCCGTCGGGGACTACGTGATGAGCTACGACGATATGTCTCCGATCCTGCAGGCGTACGACCGTGCCCTCCTGGGCGGCGAGCCGACGGAGGTGCCAGAGCTGATGGCCACGCGGAACCCGATCGTCCACGCCGACAAGGTGACGGCCCCGGTTCTGTTCGTGATCGGCGAGAACGACAGCCGGTGCCCGCTCCGGCAGGCGCTTGCCTACGTCGACGCGCTGAAGGCGCGGAACCATCCGCACGAGGTGTACCTGTTCCCGACCGGCCATGGATCCTTCGACATCGACGAGGACGTCCGACAGCAGCGGACGATCCTCGATTTCTTCGCGCGTACGGTGCCCGGGATCGACGGCGATCCCGCCTAATGCCCGGACCTGCCGGACCGCAACCATAGCTGCGCCCATGGGGCTTTCGGCCCTTCCCTCCGGCGTCGCGGGTACCTAGACTCCGCCCAGGAACCGACAGACGGGCGCGAGATGAGCGAGTACGTCGACGAGTTGCTGCGGGACGTCCGGGCGAAGAATCCCCACGAACCGGAGTACCTGCAGGCCGTGGCGGAGGTGATGGAGTCCCTCGAGCTGGTGCTCGATCGGCACCCCGAATATCGGCAGGCACGGATCGTCGAGCGCATCGTCGAACCGGAGCGCGTGATCATGTTCCGGGTGCCGTGGGTCGACGATGCCGGCGAGGTGCACGTCAACCGCGGGTACCGCGTCGAGATGAACAGCGCGATCGGCCCCTACAAGGGCGGCCTGCGGTTCCACCCCGCGGTCTACCTGGGCAAGTTGAAGTTCCTCGCGTTCGAGCAGGTCTTCAAGAACGCCCTCACGACGCTCCCTTTGGGAGCCGGCAAGGGGGGCGCCGACTTCGATCCGAAGGGCAAGAGCGAAACCGAGGTGATGCGCTTCTGCCAGTCGTTCATGACGGAGCTGCAGCGGCACGTCGGTCCCGACACGGACGTGCCGGCCGGGGACATCGGGGTCGGCGGTCGTGAGATCGGGTTCCTGTTCGGTCAGTACAAGCGGATCCGGAACGAACACACGGGCGTCCTGACGGGCAAGGGGCTCGGCTGGGGTGGCTCCCTGATCCGGCCGGAGGCGACCGGGTACGGGGCCGTCTACTTCGCTGAAGAGATGCTCGCCAGCCACGACGACGGGCTCGAAGGCAAGCGGTGCCTGGTCTCGGGCTCCGGGAACGTGGCGCAGTACACGGTCGAGAAGCTCCTCGACCTCGGCGGCGTCCCGATCACGCTGTCGGACACGGGTGGGTTCGTGCACGATCCGGACGGCATCGGCCGCGCGAAGCTGGCCTGGGTCATGGCCCTCAAGAACGAGCGCCGCGGCCGGATCCGCGAGTACGTGGAGGCGTTCCCACGCGCGACGTTCACGCCGGCCGACCCGCGCAGCGATCACAACCTCCTGTGGAACGTCCCCGCCGACGGGGCGTTCCCGAGCGCGATCGAGAACGAGATCAACGAGAAGGATGCGCGCAACCTCGTGAACAACGGGGTGCGGTTCGTGAGCGAGGGCGCGAACATGCCGACCGTACCCGACGGCGTGCAGGCGTTCTACGACGGCGGTGTGATCTACGGCCCGGGGAAGGCCGCGAACGCGGGCGGCGTCGCGGTGAGCGGACTCGAGATGTCGCAGAACTCGATGCGCGTGACCTGGGATCGGGAGGTCGTCGACGAGCGGCTCCGCACGATCATGAAACGGATCCACCAGCAGTGCCATGAGACGGCCGAAGAGTACGGGAAGCCGTACAGCCTCTTCCATGGCGCGAACATCGCAGGCTTCACCCGGGTCGCAGACGCGATGCTCGCGCAAGGTGTGATCTAGCGGCGGTCGAGCCCGCTGCGGCTGCTACGGTGGTCGCATGCCCCGCTGGCTCCTGATCCTAACCGCGATCGCCCTCGGCTACGCGATCTGGCGGATCGGGATCGCGTCGATCAGGTCCCTCGCCCCCGACCCCGACGTCGACGTGCCGCCTGACGTGCCCGAGGATGTCGACGACCTGGACGTGTACCTGGTCTGTGGGGAATGCGGCACCGAGTTCAAGGTCTCCCGGCTGGGGGAGCTCCAGGTGCCACGGCACTGCGGCGAGCGGATGCAGGTCGTTCGGCGTCCGGCCGACGCCTGAGCGCGGCTCGGCGCGCCGTCCCTCGCGGCAGGGCGGGCCGTTCACCGAGGCGCAACGGCCGTCCACCGGTTATCCACCGTCGGGCACCTGGATGCGGGGGCCGATTCTCCACGATGTGGACAACCGTTGTGGGGAATCACATCGATGTGATCTCAGTACCAGAACGTGGTGCCGACGAACCCGAGGCCGATCAGCCCGAGACCGACCCACAGCCAGCCGTTCGAGACCCCGCCCGGGAGCACGCCCAGGTAGTTCAAGACGATCGAGAACACCCCGAGCCCGATCACGACCAGGATCGCGGCACCGTACCAGCGCGGGCTGGTCTTGTGGCGCTTCTTCGGCGTGGGGGCCGCCCCGTACTTCCGCGGCTCCTTCTTCTTCGTGCGTCCCCGTGACTTGGGCATCGCGAAGGATGTTACCCGGGGAGGAGGCGCAGGTCGCCGACCGTCGCGGCGTCGACCGCCGCGTCGGTGAACGGCAGCGGATGCGGATCACCGGTGCGCCACCGTTCGGTCTGGTCGTTCCAGTGTGGGCTTGACGGGTTCCCGCTGACGCCCGCGGGCATCACCCCGACGCTCCGATCGAGGTCCGCGAGGTCGTACACGGCGCGCCACGAAGGGATCACGGCCGCCGGATACCCGTCCCGGCCGTCGAATCCTGCCTGCATCACGGTCTGCTCGTCGCCCCCGAGCTCGATGTCGGCCGCGAGGAACAGCGTTTCGAGGCCCGGGATCGCCGCGAGGGGATGGGCGAGCCGCAGCCGATGGATCGCCCCCCAGCGCCATCCGCCCGGGTCGTCGCCGCAGGACCCGCGCAGCTCGTCGAGGGCGTCGTCCAGTGCCGCGTGCAGCAGGTCGTCGTCGAGCCACCCGTCGGGCTCGCGCAGGATCGCGGGCAGGGCCTGACACTGGAAGGGCTCCCGCCAGGCGTGGTAGTGACGGAACAGATCCGCGCCCAGTCGCGGTTCCAGCATGCGCTGCGCGATCCTGCGCGACCAGACGTTGAAGACGGCGGCGGCCGGGGAGTCGGCTGACATGTTCCCGTCCCACCCGCGGAGCAGGACGAGCGTGTCGCGGGCGTCATCGGTGCGCGGTGCGAGGGCCGTCAGGAGCGGCACGGTCTCCCGCGCGGGCAGCGAGACCGTGTCGAGCTGTAGCCGCACCATGTCGTCGACGCTGCAGCGGTCGTTCGCCTCGAGGACCTCGATGATCCTCCGCGCCCGGTGCGGCGGATGGAAGTCGTGGCCGATCAGGTGCGGGTAGGCCTCGTCGTGGACCCGGTTGTTGGCAGTGGCGAGGAAGCCGCGTTCGGGATCCTGACCCCACGGGAGCTCCTCCGGCGGGATCCAGCCGTCCCACTCGTGCTCGCCGGTCCACCCGGGCACCGGTGAGGTACCGTCACCCGTGCGTCGCACGGGGAACCGTCCGGTGCACGCGTAGCCGATCGTGCCGTCGACGTCGGCGTAGACGACGTTCTGGCCGGGGCACTCGAGGCCGAGGGCGGCCTCGCGGAACGACGCGAAGCTCGTGGCCTGCGCGGCGCGGAGCGTCAGCGACGGGTGGATCCCCACCTCGCGCCCGGCCCACCTCAGTGCGTAGGTCTGACTCGGTGGCAACCCGACCTGTTCCGCGTCGAGCACCCCGCTCGGGAACGTGTCGAGGATCGGCCCGTGACGGGTCTCGCGCACCTCGAGCACGTGGGGATCGTCCTCACCGCGCACGAAGATCTCCTCGCGATGGATCGCGAGCGGCTCCCACGCACCCTCGAACTCGGCCGCGCTGCGGTCCTCGTTCAGACGCTCGACGTAGAGGTCCTGAACGTCGCCGCTCACGTTCGTGACGCCCCAGGCGTGATGGTCCGTCGTCCCGAGCAGGATCCCCGGAGAGAACGTCAGTGCGACCCCGCGCGCCCGATACCCGGGCGCCGAGAGGTGCAGCTCGATCCACACGCCGGGCTGCAGGGCGAGCAGATGCGGGTCGTTCGCGAGCAGCGCGCCACCGGTCTCGGTCCGGCTCGGGGCGACGACCCACTCGTTCGAGCCCTGCGCCTTATGGCGGGGGAGCGCGTCGAGGATCGCGCCGTGCAAGGCCCCCGCCGTCACGGTCGGTGGGTCCACGGGGAGCGGCGGCAACAGGGCCTCGGCCGCGTCGTCGCCCGCCCGCTCCCGGATCCACGTACGCAGCAGCTCCTGGTCCCAGTTCCCCGAGAGCCCCCACGCCAGGTACGCGAACACCGCGGCCCAGCTCGCCTCGTCGTCGGGGAGCTCGGGACGCAGGTCCAGGAGCGTGTACTCGACCGGCGGGGCCGGCATCTGCGCGATCCACGCGGCGACGCCCGCGCGGAACTGCCCGTGCATCGCCCGGTCGGTCTCGTCCCACGCCGCGGCCACGCTCGCGCCGGCACGGTGGAGTCCGATGGTCCGGGCGAAACGGTCCTCGGACAACGTGCGCTCGGCGAACACCTCGCTGAGGCGGCCGGCTGAGGCACGCAACGCCAGGTCCAGCTGGAACAGCCGCTCGCCCGCCGTAACGAAGCCCTGCGCGAACCAGAGGTCGTCCGGGGATGCGGCCTCGATATAGGGCACGCCCCAGGCGTCCCGCCGCACCCTGACCGGCTCCGCGAGCCCGGGAACCGTCAGCTCGCCTTCGGTCGGGAACGACGATGCGGCGGCCGCGGCTCGCAACCCATCGAGGAAGTCGCTCATCGCGGGAGGTTACCGGACGGCCGCAGCCGCCTCAGGCGTCGACCTGGGTGTTGCCCAGCCAGCTCTCGTAGAGGCCGGCGTACACGCCGCCCATCGCCACGAGCTCTGCGTGGGTGCCCTGCTCCACGAGCCGGCCGGCGTCGAACACGAACACGTGGTCGGCGGCCTCGGCCGTCGAGAGCCGGTGGGCGATCGTCACGGTCGTGCGACCGGTGGACAGACGTCGGAGCGCCTCGGTGATCCGCTGCTCGGTGGCCGGATCCACGGCGCTCGTTGCCTCGTCCAGGATCAACAGCCCGGGATCGCCGATCTGCGCCCGGGCGAGCGCCACCAGCTGGCGTTCGCCGACGCTCATCGCCTCGCCGCGCTCCCCGACCCGAGTATCGAAGCCCTCGGGAAGCGAGATCACCCACTCGCCGAGCCCGAGCTCCTCGAACGCGGTGATCACGTCGCGATCGGACGCGCCCTCGCGCCCGTACCGCACGTTCTCCCGCACGGTCGTGTCGAACAGGAACCCGTCCTGCGGCACCATGCGGACGGACGCGCGCCGCGAGGTCGGCGCAACCTCACGCAGGTCGACACCGCTCACCTGGATCCGGCCGCTCGTCGGGTCGGCGAGACGCGACATCAGCTTCACGAAGGTGGTCTTGCCGCATCCCGTCTCGCCCACGATCGCGACGTGACCGCCAGCGGGGACCCCGAGCGAGATGCCGTGGAGGACCTCGGGGCCGGTCCGGTACGCGTACCGGACCTCGTCCGCCGCCACCGAGAGCGCTCCCCGCGGGAGCTCGATGCCGGGAGAGGGCTCCTGGATCTCGACCGGCAGGTCCAGTACCGCGAGGATCTTCCGCCAGCCCGCGATCGCGTTCTGCGTCTCCGAGTAGACCTCGGGGAGGTCGGTGAACACGTGCAGGAAGACGTCGGCCAGGAACAGGAACGCCGTGACCTTCCCGAAGGTGAGGCCCCACTCGGGGCCGTACGTGGCGCCCAGCACGATCACGGTCGAGAGCGCGACCGCGTAGAAGACCGACGACAGCGGCCACAGGGTCGCGGCCCGGAAGTGGGCCAGCACCTCGGCGCGGTACCGCTGGTCGATCGCGCGCTTCACGCGCTCGTCGGTCATGTCCTCCAGGCCGTACGCGCGTACGACCGCTGCGCCCATCACGGACTCGGAGACCTCCGAGAGCATCTCGCCCACGCGTGTGCGGGCCGCGTTGAACGCGGCCGTGAGCTTGGCCTGCAGCGCCCCCACCACCAGCAGCAGAGGGATCACGAGCAGCACGACCGCGAGCGCGAGCTGCCAGGCGTAGGCGATCATCAGGGCGAGCGCCCCGATCACCTGGGCGAGCGAGATGATCCACGCGATGCCGCCCCACTCCATGAACTGCTGCAGCGCGTCGACGTCGGCGGTCACGCGGGCGACGAACACCCCGCGCTTCTCGTCGGACTGCTCCGCGATCGACAGATCGTGGATGTGCGCGAACGTCCGTACCCGCAGCTCCATCATCGCGGCCTCGGCCGCGGTGACGAGGCGCCGTCCCGCCGCTCGGGCCGCCACGAACGCGACCCCCACCAGCAGGATCGCCGCGAAGCAGATCGAGTACACATACACGGGCCGGAACCCGCCATCGAAGCCGTGGTCGAAGACCTTCTGGATCAGGACCGGGGTCACGAGCGACGTCACGGTCACACCCAGCGAGACGACGACCGTGAACCCCAGGCCCCGGCGGAGCTCGGGGCTCTCGTGGATCCCGCGACGCAGCACCGCCCATGCGCCCGACAGCTCCTCGGAGACGGGGATCTGCTCGTCGTCGGTCGCACGGGCGGCGTCGAGCTCGGCGACGGCGCTCATCGTTCGCCCCGTTCGTAGGCGTGGATGATCGCGGCGTACCCGGGCATCGTCGCGAGCAGGTCCAGGTGACCCCCGGTGGCCGCCACGCTCCCGCCCTCGAGGTAGATCACCCGGTCGGCGAGCCGGATCGTCGACAGTCGGTAGGCGACAACGATCAGGGTCGTGTGCAGCTCCCGGCGGAGGGCGCCAAGGATGTCGGCCTCGATCGAGGGGTCCACGGCCGAGGTCGCGTCGTCCAGGATCAGCACGCGCGGCGACCGAACGATCGCACGCGCGAGCGCGACGCGCTGGCGTTCGCCGCCGGACAGCGTGTGCCCTCGTTCGCCGACCACGGTGTCGTACGCGTCCGGGAGCGCGCGGATGAACCGATCGGCCGAGGCGATCCGCGCAGCGGCCTCCACCGCGTCGTCGTCGGCGCCCGAGTCGAGGGCGATGTTCTCCCGCACGTTCGTCGAGAACAGGAAGCTCTCCTGGAACACGATCGCGGTCGACCGCCGGAGCGAGGCGGGGTCCGCGTCGCGCAGGTCGATGCCGCCGATCGCCACCGAGCCCTCGTCGGGATCGGCGAGCCGAACGAGCAGCTGGGACAGCGTGCTCTTGCCCACCCCCGTCTGGCCGACGATCGCGACCGACTCCGACGGCACGACCTCGAACGAGACGCCGTCGAGGATCAGCTGATCGTCGTAGTGGCGCCGGACACCCCGCACCTCCACGCCGAGCGGTCCCTCGGGCAGCGCCCGTGGATCAGCGGGAGGCGTGACGGTGACCTGCTCCTCGAACACCGTCTGCAGCCGATCCCAACCCACGACCGCCCGCGGCAGCTCGGCCAGGATCCACCCGATGAAGCGCATCGGCCACGACAGCAGCCCGAACAGCGCCACGAACCCGGTGAGCTCACCGAGGGTGACGGCGCCGCTCGAGACCCGCGCAGCCCCCACGGCCAACAGCAGCGCGGTGGCGAGGGTCGGCAGGGAGTCGAGGGCGGCCTCGAACGTGGCGCGCACGTACCCGCCCTCCACGCGGTGGTCGCGGAGGGCGGTCGCCTGCTCCCGGAGCCGCCTGGTCTCGGCCGACTCCCTGCCGAGGGTCTTCACGACCAGGGCACCGTCGATCGACTCGTGCGCGACGGACGAGACCTCGCCGATCGCCTCCTGGGCGCTACGGGCGGGACCCTCCATCCGACGCGCGAAACTCCGGTTCATCACGGCCAGCGCCGGGAACATCACGAGGCCGATCAGCGCCAACCAGACGTCGGTCCGGAACAGCGAGAGCAGGGCGAGCACCACCAGCGCCAGCACGCCGATCGCGAATGGCACCGGCCAGAAGACGTCCACGGCCGCCTTCACGTCGGCCTCCATGTGGGCGAGCAGCTCACCGGTGGGCGTCTCCCGGTGGTACTGGAGCGCGAGATCCCGATACCGGTCCGAGATCTGGGTCCTGAGGGTCGCCATCACGCGCTCGCCCGAGACCCCGCTGTAGTACCGGCGGATCATGATGCCGAGCGCGCGCAAGCACCCGAACACCATCAGGGAGACCACCGCCGCCCAGATCGCCTCGCTGGACACGCCGCCCTCGAAGGCCGGGCGAAGCACCTCATCGGTGGCCCGGCCGAGCGCCATCGTCAGCAGCAGGGATGAGACGGCGAACAGGAGGGCGCCGGCGACCGACACCGCGAACGGCCAGGGGTGCAGCTTGATGTAGGCGACGACCAGGCGCATCCCGCGCAGGAACAATCCACGCTCCCGCAGTTCCTGGTCTTCGATCGCGACCGCCATGCGCTCCCTCTCGCCTCGCTCAGTTCGCTCCAGCATCGTACGCACCCGTGGCGCGAGGGACGGCGCCAGGTTGAGCGCTCCGCACCCCGCTGCGATGATGCGGCAATGACCGACGAGCGCCCCTGGCACGAGACCTACCCGCCCGACGTCCCCGCCAGCCTCGCCCCGTACCCGAGGGAGTCTGTGTTCGCCCTGCTCCAGAACGCGGCCGCCGGGTTCCCTGATCGGCCGGCGCTGGCCTTCTTCGGACGTCACCTCAGCTACGGCTGGCTGCTGAAGGAGGTCGAGCGGTTCTCGGCTGTGCTCGCCGGGCTCGGTGTGCAGAAGGGCGACCGCGTCGGCTTGCTCCTGCCCAACTGTCCCGAGTACGTGATCGCCTGGTACGCCTGTATGCGGATCGGCGCGATCGCCGTGGGCAACAACCCGCTATACACGGAGCGGGAGCTCGAGCACCAGATCAAGGACTCGGGCGCGCGTCTGATGGTGGTGCTCGACCAGGTCTACGCGCGCTTCGGGCGGATCCGCGACGCCGCGGGCGTCCGAGAGGTCATCGCGGTCCGCCTCAACCGGTACATGCCGGCGCCGATCAAGTGGTTGGCGCCGTTGCGGTTCCGATCCGACGCGAAGAAGCATGAGACCCCGCTCCCGTTCATACCGACCGACCACACGGTGCGCTGGTGGTCCGACGTGATGAAGGCGGCCGGCCCGGTGCCGCCGGTCGCTCCGGTCGAGGACCCCGAGACGGAGTGCGCCGCGCTGATCTACACGGGTGGCACGACCGGCCTGTCGAAGGGCGCGATGCTCTCGCACATGAACCTCGTCGCGAACGCGCGCCAGGCGACCGCCTGGTTCCCCGTGGTGCGGCAAGGGGAGGATGGGATCCTCGCCTCCCTGCCGTTCTTCCACTCGTTCGGGACGCTCGCGATGAACTTCTCGATGACGAAGGCTGCGAAGCTCGTGCTGATCCCCCGCTTCGAGATCGACATGGTGCTGAAGGCCCTCTCGAAGGAGAAGCCGTCGTTGTTCCCGGGCGTGCCGCGCATGTATATCGCGCTGAACGAGGACCCCCGCACGCCCACGCACGATCTGAAGTCGCTGAAGGCGTGCATCAGCGGCGCGGCGCCGCTTCCGATGGCTGTGGCCAAGCGCTTCGAGGCGATCACCGACGGCGCGAAGGTCGTCGAGGGCTACGGTCTCACCGAATGCTCGCCCGTGACGCACGCGAACCCCTTGATGGGCGAGCGTCGCGAGGGCTCGATCGGCATGCCCCTGCCCGACACCGACGTGAAGCTCACCGACCTCGACGAGCCCGACCGCATCGTTCCGCAGGGCGAGCGCGGCGAGATGTGCATCAAAGGCCCCCAGGTGATGCTCGGCTACTGGCACCGCCCCGACGAGAGCGCGATGGTGATCCGCGACGGGTGGCTGCACACCGGCGACGTCGCCGTGATGTCCGCCGACGGCTACTTCACGATCGTCGACCGGATCAAGGACATGATCATCGTGTCGGGGTTCAACGTGTATCCGACCGAGGTCGAGGCGGTCCTCTACCACCACCCGAAGATCCTGAAATGCGCGGTTGCGGGCGTGCCCGACGCGACGACCGGCGAGCGCGTGAAGGCGTACATCGTGCTGCGCGAGGGCGAGTCGGCGACCGCCGAGGAGATCACGGCGTGGTGTCGCGACCCCGAGCAGGGCCTCACCGGGTACCGCGTGCCCAAGGACATCGAGTTCCGCGACTCGCTCCCCGAGACCTTGATCGGCAAGGTCCTGCGCCGTGCGCTCCAGGACGAGGAGCGGCACCGCGCCGCGGCGGCGGCGGGTGGGACCGGCGGTTCGCCCGCCTCGTGATCCGGATCGACTTCGACCTGGGCGACGGTGTCCGGCTCCGGACGCTGGATCCGGGCGACGCGGAGGCCCTGTTCGCGGTCGTCGAGGCGAACCGTGAGCGGCTCCGCCCGTGGATGCCGTGGGAGGACGCAACGCGCTCGCCCGACGACGTCCGCGATTTCATCGAGCGTGCCCGTGCCTCCTCGTCCGATGCCGAGGCGAACGGGATCTGGGTCGACGGGGAGCTGGCCGGTACGGTGGGGATGCGGATCGACCTGCTCGCGAACTCTGCGGAGATCGGCTACTGGATCGACGGGAACCACGAGGGCCGCGGCATCGTGACGCGCGGTTGCCGGCGCCTGATCGACGAAGCCTTCGGGGCGTTCGGCCTGCATCGCGTGTCACTGCACGCCGCCACCACGAACCTCCGCAGTCAGGCCGTGGCCGAGCGGCTCGGCATGACCCGAGAGGCCGTCCTCCGGGAAGCCGAGCGCTCGCCCCAGGGCTATCACGACCTCGTCGTCTACTCGATCCTCGAGCACGAGTGGCCGACGGCGTGACCGGGGGTCCCTTCGAGGCGGTCGTGTTCGACCTGTTCGGGACGCTCGTGCCCGAGTACACGAAGGCGGACTTCTATGCCGCTGTGGCCTCCGCCGCCGAGGTGCTCGGGGCCGATGCCGAGGCGTTCCGCGCCGAGTGGGACCGTACGGCGGTCGCGCGTCAGACCGGTGGCTTCCGGGACCTGCGATCGAACCTGCGCGAGATCTGCGACACGCTGGGCCTGAACCCCGACGATGCCAGGATCGATCGCGCCCTCGAGGCCCGCGAGACGATGTATCGGGCGGGGTTCCATCCGCGCGCGGGAGCCATGAAAACGCTCGCCGAGCTGCGGGCGCGCGGATATCCGATCGCACTCGTGAGCATGTGCGCGCCCGACATCCCCGATCGATGGCGGGCGCTCACGCTGTCGCCGTTCGTCGACGTGACCGTCTTCTCGAGCGAGACCGGGCTGCGCAAGCCCGACCCGGCGATCTACCTCGCGGCCACGGACGCTCTCAGGGTCGCGCCCGGGTCCTGCGTGTACTGCGGTGACGGCGCGTACGGTGAGCTCACCGGTGCCGCCGCGGTGGGGATGACGCCGTTCCTGATCCGGGACCCGTCGCTCGACCACGCTATCTTGCTCACGCCGCAGCGCGACGCGTGGGACGGTCCGGTTATCGGCGATCTCCGGGAACTGCTGGCGCTCCTCCCGGCGCGCGTCGGCTCGGGGGTCGGTTCCCGTCCGAAGATCGAGCCCCTCGGCCACTCAAGCCAGGGGGATCGCAGCCGACCTAACCTTCAGCGACCGCTCCCCCCGAGCCGTCTCGCGTAGCGGCGACGATGCGCGACGATCGCGGCGCCGCCCAACGGGAGCGGCAGCCAGTACGAGACGAGCCGGTACGTCAGGGTGGCGAGCGCCGCCTGACCCGCGCTCACCCCCGCCGCCGCGAGCAGTCCCGTCAGTCCCGCCTCCACGAACCCGAGCCCACCCGGCGTGATCGGGATCATCGCCAGGACCATCGAGGCCGAGTAGGCGAGGAGAACCAGGGTGGGTCGAGGGAGCGCGCCCGCCGCCGCCAGGGCCGCGAGCAGGGCGAGGTAGTCGAAGAGCCAATTCCCCGAGGCGTACAGCAGGGCCTTCCACCACGAATCCTCGAGCGCGTTGCCGATCTCGTTCCGCTCTCGCACGAGGAGATCGGGCAGGTCGTGGCGCGGGATCCGTTTGCGCAACACACGGTTACGGACCCACTGGATCCAGCGGCCCACCATCCGGAGCGCGCCTTCTCGCCGGTACAGCACCCATCCCGCGACGAACCCGGTGACGAACAGCAGGCCGCCGAGCCAAGCCGCCTGCGTGAGCCCGGATGGCACCGGGCGCCCCGCGAGCGCGGCCGGCACGGAGAGGATCGGCAGCGCGAAGAGCGCGCCCGTGCTGATCAGCGACGCCACCGTCAATCCGGAGCCGATCGTCGCGGTCTCGACCCCAGCGTCGGAGAGCATCTTGAACTGCATCGCCCCGCCCGCGGCCGCACCGCCGGGGACGATGCGGCTCACCGCGTTCCCACCGAGCTGGGAGGTCGCCACGGCGAACCACCGGTTCGTGCGGAGGGCCAGACGCTGCAGTCCCCACGCGCACATGAAGCTCGCCGCTTCGAGGGCGAGCATCACGGGGTACCACGCCGGGTTCAGCTTCAGGAGTTCGGGCCACGAGCGGAAGACCGTGATGAAGCTGGGCCACAGGATGTACAGAGCGGTCCCCGCGGCCGCGAGGAACAGCAGCCGCGGCCAGATCGCCTTGAGGATCTCCTTCCCGCTGCGCTGCTCGAGGCGCTCGACCTCGTCGACCTCGGCGGGGGTCGGGACCGGAACGGGCTCGCTCACATCGCCAACCCTAGCGTGAGGGGCGCGAAGGCCGGTCAGCGTGGGATCGCGGTCCCGGCGGGAGCGGCCGGCGCCAGTTCCGAGGCCATCGCCGCCACCGCGCCCACGACGAGCGTCGCCGGGGGTCCGATCGAGACAGCGGCCGCGAGGGCGGGGAGATCCGCGAGCGTGCCCACCACGGATCGTTGCTCGAGCGTCCCGGCCCACTGAACGATCGCCGCGGGTTCGTGGACGGCACGTCCGCCGCCGATCAGCTCGGCGCAGGTCTCGGCGAGCTTCCCGGCGGCCATCAGGACGACGAGCGTGTCGGTGGCGGTCGCGAGCGCGGCGAGATCGACGCCGTCGCCGTGCGCGGTCGAGCCGGTCACGACCGCGAACGATCGCGCGACCTCGCGGTGGGTCACGGGGATCCCCGCGAGCGCGGGCGCGGCGACCGCGCTCGTCACCCCGGGCACGACCTCGCACGGCACGCCGGCACGGGCGCAGGCCAGCGCCTCCTCGCCGCCGCGCCCGAAGACGAACGGGTCGCCCCCCTTGAGGCGGACGACGACGGCCCCGCGCCGCGCGCGGTCCACGAGCAGCGCATCGATGGAGGCCTGCGTCATGGCCGATCGCCCCGGCTCCTTGCCCGCGTAGACCCGCTCCGCGGATGCGGGCGCGAGGTCTAGCAGGGCCGGCGACGCGAGCCGGTCGAAGACCACGAGGTCGGCCTCGGCGAGCGCCTCGGTACCTCGAACGGTGATCAGCTTCGGATCGCCGGGTCCGGCGCCTACCAGGATCACGCGACCCGCGGTCACGCGCTCACCCCGTCGAGCAGCCGCGCGCGCAGCCGAGCGGCCAGCTCGTCGGCGCGCCCGCTCCGGACCAGCGCCGCCGCTTCCTCGACGTCGAGCGCCTCGCTCCACCGGCGCGCGCGCGTGGCGAAGTCCGGCACGAGCTCCAGCGTCTCCTCGCGCACCGCGCGGAGGACGGTGAGCACCTCCGACCATTCCTCGCCGAAGGTCTCGGTAAGCTGCTCCCGCAGGCGTTTCGCGAGTGCGGGCGCGGCGCCGCCCGTCGAGATCGCGAGGACCAGCTCGCCACGGCGCACCAGTGCCGGCGCGGCCCAGTCACACGCCGGGATGTCGTCCATCACGTTCACGAGCACGCGACGGGCCCGCGCCTCACGTGCGATCGCGGCCCGTTCGCCGGGATCGCGGCTCGCCGCTACGCACAGGAATCCCCCGTTCAGGTCATCGGCCTGCCAGCCGCGGCGCTCGACCACGACGCCCTTTAGCGTCCCGAGCTCGTCCAGCCGAGCGTCCGGCCCGTCGGCGACCACCAGGACGTCGTCGGCGCCCGCGGCGAGCAGGCCGTCGACCTTGCCCTCGCGCACGGCATCGTCGCCGATCACCACGACGCGCCGACCGCCGAGCTCCAGCATCACCGGGTAGCCGAACGGCATCAGCGCACCCCTTCCTCGGCCTTCTCGCGATCCGATCTCGTCCCGACGAGCTCGACGCTGCAGTGGATCCCGCACTCCTTCGCCGTGTCTTCCTCCCACCACCAGCGGCCCGCCCGCTCCGACTCGCCGGGCTCGATCGGGCGCGTACAGGGCGCACATCCGATCGATGCGTACCCGTGGTCGAACAGCTCGTGGTACGGGACCTCGTGCTCGCGCACGTACGCCCACACCTGCTCGAGGGTCCAGTCCGCGAGTGGGTTCAGCTTCACGATCCCGCCGTGGTCCCGGTCGAACTCGACCTTCGCGATGTTCGTGCGGCTCGCCCATTGCTCGCGGCGGAGACCCGCCACCCATGCGTCCAGGGTCGCGAGCTTGCGCGTCAGCGGCTCGACCTTGCGGACCGTGCAGCACGCGAGCCGCAGGTCGACGCCGCGGTACATCAGGTTCGGGCCTTCACGGTTGACGAGCGTCGCGACCGCGGCCGTATCGGGGTACTCGAACTCCACCCCGATCCCGTAGCGCTCGCGCACCTCTTCGAACAGGGTGTAGGTCTCGGGCGGCAGCCGCCCGGTGTCGAGCGTGAACACGCGCACCGACGGGTCGATCCGCCAGGCCATGTCGATCAGGACCATGCCGTCGACGCCCCCCGCGGCGCTGATCGCCATCCGTGGATGGAACCGATCGAGCGCCCACGCGAGGATCTCCTCGCCGCGCGCGTGCTCGAAGCGTTCGGCGGCCTCGTGCACCCAGTCGGCCTCCTCGTCGACGACCGGCATCGCGGGTTCGTGCCACGGGGCGTGCGGGTCGGCGTCGGCCATCAGCGATCACCGCCCAGCGACGTGATCGAGAGTTCGAACGTGCGATCGCACGATTCGCACCGCCACCCGCTCGGGTCGGCCGGACGCAGCGCCTGCTCGCCGCAGAACGGGCAGTAGAACGGCACGGAGCGCGCGCTGCTCATCGGCGTTCCCCGTGGGTGACCGGCGGCGCCGCGAACCGCGCCAGTTCGTCGGCGTCGAGCCGCCCGACGAACGTCGTGAACGTGTCGTCGCCCTGCTTGGCGCCCAGGTACCGGCGGAGCAGCAGCTCCAGGTAGTCGGCCGCGTCCTCGGCGTAGATCTTCACGCCCTTGACCTTGCGGCCGAACGCGGCACCCTCACCCATCGTGCCGCCGAGGTGCACGAGGAACGCGTCGGACCTCGTGCCATCGGGCCGGGGCTGCAGGGCCGCCATCAAGCCGATATCGGCGACCTGGAAACGCGCGCACGAGTTCGGGCAGCCGTTCACGTGGATCCGCAGCTCCTCGTCGAACCCGGGGAGGCGCTCCTCGAGCTCGGCGTACAGCCACTGCGCGCGACCCTTCGTCTCGCCGATCGCGAGCTTGCAGAACTCGATCCCGGTGCAGGCCATCGTCCCCTTGCGGAACGCGCTCGGCCGCGCGCGCAGGTCCAGCGTGTCCAGCTCCGCCACGAGCTCGTCGGCGCGAACTGCATCCACGCACGGGATCACGAGCTTCTGCTGGGCGGTGAGCGCCACCCGTCCATCGCCGAACATGTCGGCCAGGTCGGCGACGAGTCGCAGCTGGTGGCCGGCGATCCGGCCCGCCCGTGCGGCGAACCCCACCGACACCCGCCCGTCGTGCTGCGGTCGCACACCGACGTGGTCGCGAAGGGTCATCGGGAGCGCCACGGGCGCCGGCCCGTCGGGGAGCGGTGCCTCGAGGAACTCGCGCTCCAGCACATCGCGCACCTTCGCGGCGCCCCAGTCCTTCACGAGGAACTTCATCCGGGCGTGGTTCCGGGACCGCCGGTACCCGTACTCTCGGAACAGCGTCGCGACGCCGGCCCAGGCTTCGGCCACGCGGTCGGCCTCGACGTAGGCCCCGAGCCGGACCGCGAACATCGGGTTCGTCGAGAGCCCCCCGCCGACCTGCAGGTCGAAGCCCGGACCGAGCTCGGGGTGCAGCACCCCCACGAACGACACGTCGTTGATCTCGTGGTTCGTGCAGCCCGCGCGGCAGCCGCTGATCGAGGTCTTGAACTTGCGCGGCAGGTTCGAGAACGCAGGCTCACCGACACAGCGCTCGGCCACGGCCCCGATCGCGTGGGTGGCGTCCAGCACCTCGTCGCCGGTGATGCCGGCCAGCGGGCACCCCAGGATCACGCGCGGGGTGTCCCCGCACGCCTCCTGGGTCGTCAGGCCGACGCCCTCGATCTGCTCCCAGATCGCGGGCATGTCTTCGATCCGGATCCAGTGGAGCTGTACGTTCTGGCGGTCGGTCACGTCGGCGATGTCGCGCCCGTGGCGCTCGCTGACCCACGCGATCGCGCGGAGCTGGTCCGTAGTCATGCGGCCGCCGTCGATCCGGATCCGCAGCATGAAGAACTCGTCCTCGAGCTCCTCGGGCTCGGCGCTCCCGGTGCGTTCTCCGGGCACGCCCTGGGCACGCTGCGTGTACAGGCCCCACCAGCGGAGGCGGTTGCGCAGGTCCTGTTTGCCGATCGACCGGAAGCCGCCCGTCGCGAAGATCCGGTCCACGCGCTCTCGCACGTTCAGCCCGTCGTCGTCCTTCTTGATCTGCTCGGCCGGGTTGAGCGGCTCGTGGTAGCCCAGGCCCCACTGGCCCTCCCCGCGTCGGCGCGGGGTGGCGGTGCGGGAGATCGTCGTGTCGCTCATCGTCGGACGTCCTCTGCGGAACGGGGAGCGGAACGCACGACGGGGCCCGCCGTGCGGTTTGGCGGCGGGCCGGTGGGGGTGAGGCTAGGTTCGGGGCCGCGCGCCGATGTGGGCGGCGTCGCCGCACAGGCGCGAGGGGATCATCGCGCCCACCACTCCGGCCGTGCGTGTACGGATCATCGTCCGGTACCCCTACTCGAACGTATCGGCCGGAGCGCTCGCGCCCCGGATCGGTGGATCTCCCACCACGGGGGTGGGATTTGCAGGTGCAAAGGGTAGGCGGACGCCCGTCGGCGCGTCAAGTCGGGGTGTTCAGACGACCCCGAGCTCGGCCGCGAGCGTCAGCACCCTCGCCCGCTCGTCGTCCGTGAGACCCCGCAGTGGCCGGCGCACGTCGGCGCGGAGGACCACGTCGCGTGCGACGAGCACCTCCTTCAGCGCGGCGTGGAACGGGATCCCGACGAGGCGCTCCCGCAGCATCCCCACCTGTCGGTGCGCCTCGTCGCTCCGCTCGTGCACGAGCGCGGCCATGATCTCGGGGAACGCGGCCGCGAGCCCACTCACGCACCCCACCGCGCCCGCTGCCATGCCCTCAAGCGCGAGCGGCTCCGACCCGATGAACACGTCGAGCGCGAGCCCCAGATAGGGCTTCACCGCCTCGAACGGCGAGTCCGACACCTTCATGCCGACGACGTTCGGGACTTCGGCCCGCAGGCGCTCCACCACCGAGGGCGGGATCGCGTACCCGCTCCGTCCCGCGAACTCATACACGTAGAACGCGAGCGGGTCGGCAGCGTTCGCCGCGCTCCGCAGGTGCCGCAGCAGCTCCTCGTCGTCCAGCGGGAAGTACGGCGGGGCGATCACCGCGACCGCGTCGGCGCCGACATCGACCGCGTGCGCGGCCAGGGCCACGGTGTCGGCCGTCGTCTGGGTCCCGGCGTGGACCGCGACCTGGAACCCGTCGGGCCGGTTGTCGAGGAAGAGCTCCGTGGCGGTCCGGCGTTCCGCGATGCTCAGCAGCACTCCTTCCCCGGTGGTGCCGCACGCGAGCACGCCGTCGACACCGGCGTCAGCGAGGAACGCCGTGAGGGGTGCGAACGCCATGGTGTCGAGCCCGCGTCCGCCGTCCTTCATCGGCGTGACGCTCGCCGCGATCGCCCCGCGGAGCCGTGTCATACGAGGTTCCGAAGGGCCAGGAGGGTGTTCGTGACCGGCTTCTCGGCGATCCGCCGCATGAACCACGGGTACCAGTAGTCGCCGTACGATATCAGCGTGCGGATCGTGTACCCGTCACGGACGTAGCGGAGCTGATCGTCCGACCGGATCCCGTAGAGCATCGCGAGCTCGAATCGGTCCCTCGCACCGTCGCCGAGTGCACGCTCGATCCGGTCGACGAGCTCGGTGTCGTGCGTGCCCAGCACCGTGCGCCGGACCCGCCCTTCGGGGTCGGTCACGAGGTGCGTCGCGAGCCGCAGGTAGGCCTCGTCGATCAGTCGCTTGTCGCCGAACACGAGCTCGGGCGACTCCTTGTAGGCGCCCTTCACGAGGCGGATCGAGGGGCGGTGCGGCAACAGCCGCTGGATGTCGTCCCACGTCCGCTTCAGGTACGCCTGGATGCAGAGGCCGACGTCGTGCCCGTCCTTCAGGAGTTCCTCGTACAGGTCCAGG
>Ga0247830_10000145_pt1 | contig 21862 bp, 23 predicted proteins | sample 12C_Control_Day5_FD_207766 | JGI IMG/M metagenome (GOLD analysis project Ga0247830, IMG submission 207766) | Soil microbial communities from agricultural site in Penn Yan, New York, United States - 12C_Control_Day5 | ecosystem: Environmental > Terrestrial > Soil > Agricultural land | place...
GCTGCCCATCGACGACGTCGCCGCCATCTCGTGGATCGGCCTGGTCAGCGTCGCCGCCATCCTGGCCGTCGGCATGTCGTGGTCGGAGCTCCGCCGCTCGCGCTCCACGCCATCGAGGTGAGCGCGCAGGCCCGGCTCAGCGAAACCGCGGGATGACCTTCTCCGCGAACAGCTCGAGCGTCTTCAGGCAGCGGTCCCGCTCGAGGATGCCCTGGCCGAAGAGCAGGAACATCTCGTTGAAGGGCACGCGGGCGGCGGCCTGCTCGATCATCCGGGTGACGGTGTCGGCGTCGCCGATCAGCAGCGGCGGTCGGTCCTGGCCGAACGGCACCGACCACGAGTCCCACATCCACAGGCAGTCCTCGGCCCAGGCCTCCGCCTCGCTCCGGGTCTCGGCAAGCACGAGATAGCCGCCCCACGCCGCCTCGTCGCCGCGCCGCACGACACGGCCGTGCGCCATCGCCACCTCGCGGTAGCGGCTCCACAGCAGCTCGCAGAACTCCATCTCGCTGGCCATCACGATCGGCTTGCCCCCCTCGCGGGCCCAGTAGAGCGAGGTCTGCAGGCTGTGCGTGAAACCGGAGTAGACGGGAATCGGGTTCTGGAGCGGGCGGGGCGCGATGCCGACCTCGCGGATGGTGCCGTCGGCATCCACGCCGCGGCCGTACGTGAGGTAGACCGGATGGGGGTGAGGCTGGCGCTGGTCCGGCTGGGGGAACGACCAGTACTTGCCCCGGAACGAGAACGTGTCGTGCGTCCACGCCGTCTTGATGATGGCCACGCACTCCTCGAAGAGCTCGCGGTTCATCGCGTCCTCGTCGGTCCGGCGGTTCCACGGCCCCGTCGATCGCACGCCGGGGACGGCCGCGTAGTTCTCGAACCAGCGCGCCTGGTAGCCGCGCACGAAGGCGACGTTGAGCCGCCCGCCGAGGAGGTGATCGAGCGTGGCCGCATGCTCGGCCACCCGGAGGGGGTTGTGGGTCGGGAGCACGTAGCCGAACTGGTTGATGCGCAGCCGCGGGCCGTGCTGCCCGAGGAACATGGCCATCAGTCCCGGGTCCTGGCCGAGCTCGAAGCCCTCGATCTGCAGGTGGTGCTCGGGGATGCCGATCCCCGACCACCCGGTCGCGTCGCACGTGCGCGCGTACTCGGCGATCTCGTCGAGCATGCGCCGGTAGAGGGCGGGATCCTTGCCGGCCATGCCGCGCTCCAGCTCGTGGCGACGGCCGATGGTGACGTACATGAACGCGTGGAAATCCATCGGGACGGATTATAGTCACCCAACGGAGGGATGACCATGCATCGGCTCACAACCGTGATGCTCGCGCTCGTCGTTCTGCTGCTGCTACCGACGGGGGCGGCCGCCCAGAACGGCGCCGTGAAGATCGGCGTGCTCGACGACATGTCGGGCCCCTACTCGGAGAACACCGGGCCCGGCGACCTGCTGGCCGTGAAGATGGCGGTGGCAGACTTCGGCGGCACCGTGCTCGGCAAGCCGATCGAGGTCGTCTCCGCCGACATGCAGAACAAGGTCGACGTCGGCGTGGGCATCGCGCGGCGCTGGTACGACGCCGAGGACGTCGATCTGATCATCGGCATGCCCCACTCGGCGATCGCCCTGGCCGTCGTGCGGCTGGCCGAGCAGAAGAACCGGCTGGTGCTGCCGACGGCGGCGGCCACGGCGGAGCTGACCGGCAAGTCGTGCTCGACCCACAGCGCGCACTGGGTCTACGACACCTACGGCCAGAGCAAGACGATCGCCAACGCCATCGTCAAGCAGGGCGGCGACTCCTGGTTCTTCGTCACCGTCGACTACGCCTTCGGCCACGCGCTCGAGCAGAACGCCAGCGACTTCGTCAAGGCGGCCGGCGGCAGGGTGGTGGGCTCCACGCGGCACCCGCTGAACAACGCCGACTTCTCGTCCTACCTGCTGCAGGCGCAGGCCTCGAAGGCGAAGGTCGTGGTGATGGCCAACGGCGGCGCCGACATCACCAACGCGATCAAGCAGGCGAAGGAGTACGGGCTCGACAAGGGCGGGCAGCGGCTGGCCGCGCTGCTGATCCAGTACCCCGAGGTCCACGCGCTCGGCCTGCGCATCGCCCAGGGCCTCCTGATGGCGAGCCCGTTCTACTGGGACATGAGCCCGGAGGCTCGCGCCTTCTCCGATCGGTTCGCCGCCGCCAAGGGCATGCCGCCCACCATGATCCAGGCCGGCACCTACGGCGCCGCCCTGCACTACCTGAAGGCCGTCAAGGCGGCCGGCAGCGACGAGGCCAGGGCGGTCATGGCGAAGATGAAGGCGATGCCGATCAACGACTTCATGACCAGGAACGGCCGCATCCGCGAGGACGGCCGGGTGATCCGCGACATGTACCTGATGCAGGCGAAGTCGCCGGACGAGTCGAAAGGCGAGTGGGACCTCGCCAAGATCGTCGCGACCATTCCCGGCGACCAGGCCTTCCGCCCGCTCCACGAGGGCGGCTGCCCGCTGGTGACGAAGTAGGGTTCTAGGCCACGGCGGCGAGGTTCTCGATGATCGCCAGGCACGCCGAGGCGAGCTCGGTGCCCTTGGTCGCCATGTGGGCCCGGAAGAAGTCCTGATGCACGCCGTGCTCGTGGAAGTGGTGGGGAGTCAGGACGGCGGACAGGACCGGGATCTCGGTTTCGAGGGCGGCCTGGACGATGCCCTGGAGCACCGCCTGCGCGACGAACTCGTGCCGGTAGATGCCCCCGTCGACGACGAATCCACTCACGCACACGGCGGCATACCGGCCCGTCTTGGCGAGCTTCTTGGCCATGAGCGGGATCTCCAGACTTCCGGGCGCCGAGAAGAACTCGAGCCCATCGTCGTAGCCGTGCCTCGCCAGCTCGGCGACGAACGCCCGCTTGCAGTGATCGGTGATGTCGGTGTGCCACGCGGCCTGGACGTAGGCGATCTTCCGTGGCGGCGTCATGGTCTCCTCTCCTGCGGCCGGCGATTGCAGCCGGCGATCAGGCTCCGTCCCGGCGCTGCCGGGCCTGGCCGAGCTTCTCGGACAGCCCGCGCATGGGCTCCAGGACGTGCGTCAGCTGCGTGAGGAACTGGCTCACGCTGTCGACGATCTCGGCGTGTCCCTGTTCGAGCTGCCGGTGGCCCGCGGCGGCCCGGGCCAGCTCCACGCGCAGCCCGTCGTTCTCCTCCTGCAGCTCCTTGCAGCGCCGGACGGCGTCCTGCAGCTGGCTCCTGAGGGCGTCCCGCTCACCGAGGGCGGCGGGGAGAACGTGCTGGAGAACCTGCTGACCTTCCTGAACCCAGGCGCGCACGCGCGCTTCGTCGACGAGCACATGCTCCATCGTTGGCTCCTTGTCCGTGTCCTGTTCGGGGCCTTCGGCGGCTGGGAGCGGGGCGCTGTCGCTGCCGTCCCGGAGCCGGGCGACCGGGATGAGGACGGCGGGATGCTGGGCGGTATCCTCCCAGTAGTCCCGCGGACGGCGCCGATCCGGCTGCCGCCGGCGATCGGGAAAGTCGAGGGGACCGGCCCTGCTCCGCCGCTCCTGCTCGCGTCGATCGAGCATGACGTAGACCGTGCGGTCATCCCGGAACTGCCGGCGAATCGTCAAGAACAGATCCAGGCGCGCCCGGGCAACGACGAAGAAGAATCGGGTCCGCACCGGCTCGCCCGCGGTGGAGCCGGGGTCGGCTCGGTCGACCGACTCCGCCGGCACGTCGGCGGGCAGCGGCAGCTCGCCCGGCGCCGGAACACCGATCCCCGAGGACAGCCGCACGCGCCACATCTCTCGCCAGTCCATGCTCATCGAGCGGTGAGCAGGCCCGTGTCGGCTGCCGCACGCCGCCGGGGCGAGCACCACGTGGGCGCCGGCATCTCGCCCTGTCGCCCCTCGCGACGCCGGCCAGCACTCATTGGAGGGCGAGCGTAGCGCTGGAACGCGGCGCGGTCAACGGCGGCGTGATGCGGCATCCCGGCCCGGCTCTCCGACTGGCGGCGTTCGGCCGCCGGGCAGCGCGGCCGGAGGCCACTCGGCGGCACGCGCCTTGCGTGCATGCGAGGGGGAATCGGGAACGCGGTCAGAGGGAGGACGCCGATGCTCAGCTTTCTGTTCGGTGCGGTGGCTGGCGCGCTCGCCGCGACGTACTGGCGGGCCGACCTGAAGAGGTTGCGCGACGACCGTATGCCCGACCTCCGGCAGCGGGCCGCCGACAAGGTCGAGGGCGCCGAACGCGCCATCGTGGATACCGTCGGCCGCTTGTCGAAGCGTGCGAGCTCGACCCTGCGATCCGGGCGCCAGGCGTCGCACCCTGGAGCTATGGGCTCCGCTCCCGGCGAGGACACGCGCCTCGGCTGAGGCCCGGCGTCACGTCCCTCAGGAGCGGCCGCGCGCCTGGCCAGCCGAACGGACCACGGACGGTGGCGCCGCACCGCGATGCGGTGCCAGGCGCCACCGACCGTAGGCGACGAACGCCGCGAGGAGCCCCACGCCCAGCGGGATCAACGCCATCGCGATCTGATCGGTCCCCAGGCCGATCACCGTGGCGCCGAGCATGATGATCACCAAACCGGCGGCGGCCAGCGGGGTCAGACCCGGCCGGATGCGCAGGAGACCGGGAAGGATCAAGCCGATTGCGCCGAGCGTCTCGGCCACGCCGATGAACCGCAAGAACGGGCCCGGCAGCTCCACCGGCCCCGCCAGCTTTTCGAGCGGCAGGACCAGCTTCATGCCCCCGGCGAACAGGAAGAGCAGCGCCAGCAACCCCTGAACGATCCACAGCGCACAGCTCACGATCGATCTCCTCCGTCCGGAACGAGATGCGGGCCCCTCGCCGGCAGCCCGGCGCCGGTCTTCGCGAGCCTCGCCGTCACGACGCGGAGGCCCCCGGCGCGAGTAGCGGTGCGACCACCACGCGGGGCGGCCGGAACGTGAACGCGATGGCGACGGCCCCGAGGCCGATCGCCGCCGAGCCGATGAACATCCACGCGTAGCTGCCGAGGCCGTCGTACAGCCGGCCGCCGATCCACGGCCCCAGCGCCATGCCGAGGGTGGCCGCCAACGACACCGCGCCGAAGGCCGTGCCCATGATGCGGGCGCCGAAGTACTCGCGGACCAGGATGGCGTAGAGCGGCATCACCCCGCCGTAAGCGAAGCCGAACATCAGCGCGAGCGCGTAGAAGCTGGCGAGCCCGCCCGTGAACAGATACAGGCTGATCGCGGCCGCCTGTAGCGCGAGGCCGACGACCAGCGTCCGCTTCGCCCCGACGCGGTCGGCGAACATGCCGCAGACGATCTTGCCGCTCAGCGACGCCAGGCCGGCCACGCTGAGCACGGTGGCGGCGGCCATGGTCGACACCCCGCGGTCGATCGCGTGCGTGACCATGTGGAAGATCGGCCCGGAGTGCGCCGCGCAGCACGCGAAGTGTGTGAGCGCGATGGCGGCGAACTGGGGCGTGCGCACGGCCCGGCCGATCGTGAGGTCGGCGCCGACCGCCGCCACCGGCTCGGCACCCGGCGCCGACGACGGCGGGTTGCGCACGAGGAAGGCCGCCGGAATGATCACCAGCCACACGAGATCGCCGATGACGAGCATGGCGGTGCGCCAGTCGTAGGCGGTGATCATCCAGCGTGCCAGCGGCGCCATCACCGTTGAGCCCACGCTCAACCCGGCCGAGACGAGCGCAACGGCCAGGCTCCGGTGCCGCGTGAACCACTTCGTGGTCACCGCGGTCATGGGCGCGTAGAAGCTCCCCGACGCCACGCCCACGATCGCCCCGAACAGGAGCTGGAACTGCAGGAGGGTCGTCGCCCGGCTGGCCAGCACCATGCCGAGGCCCAGGAGCGCGCCGCCGCCGAGGACGACCACCCGCGTGCCGTACCGGTCGGACAGCGCTCCCCACAGGAACGCGCCGAGGCCCATGCCGAGGAAGTTGAGCATGGCGGCCGTCGCGATCCCCGTGCGGGACCAGCCCATCGCCTCGGTCATGGGCTGCAGGAAGACGCTGAGCGAGAGCATTGCGCCGAATCCGACGCAGGTGACGACGATGCCCACGCCGACGATGACCCAGCCGTAGAAGACCCTGCTCACGCCTTCACCCGCTGCAGGAGCTGGATCAGGTTGCCCTCGGGATCCTTCAGGGTCGCGATCCGCAGCCGCTCGTAGTCGGTCGGATCCTCGACGAACTCGACGCCGGCACCCTTGAGACGCTTCCAATCGGCGTCGACGTCGTCGGTGACGAGCCCGACCATGTGCCGTGCCGGGTCGCCGTTGCGGCCGCGCACCTGGCTGTGCGTCCCCAGCGCCAGCGTCGGCGTTCCCAGCTGGCCGAGCACGACGAAGCCGGGAACCTGGATGCCCACCGCGAGGCCCAGCACGTCGCGATAGAACGGCAGCAGGTTGCCCACGTCCTCGCTCCAGATCGTCGCCCCGCCCAGTCCCTTGATCATGCCTTCGCTCCTTTCACGTACCGTGCTGATCGCGCGTCCGGCAGTCGCCTAGCCGCCGGCCATGGCTCCCACGACCATGAAGGGCTCGGCGCCCGCCACGACCGCGTCGGGCAACGGGGTGTCCACCGGCTCGTGGGACAGATCCTGCTCGCACGCGAAGAACCGCACGAACGCCCGGCGCTGCTGCGTGACGTGGTCGCGGATCGTCCCGCGCAGCATCGGATAGTCGGCCTCGAGCGCGTCGAGGACCGAGCGCAGGGTGGCCGGCCCGTCGACGTCGACTTTCACCTCGCCGGCCACGCGCGCCAGGGTCCGCAGATGGGCCGGGAGCACCACCCGGATCATGGCAGCGTCTGGACCTCGACGGACACCACGGCCGGAAGGTGCTGCACGATGGGCGCCCAGCTGTCGCCGGCATCGGCCGATCGGTACACCTGCCCGCCGGTGGTGCCGAAGTACACGCCGCACGGATCGAGCGCATCGACCGCCATGGCGTCGCGCAGCACGTTGACATAGCAGTCGCGCTGCGGCAGGCCCCTGGTGAGCGCCTCCCACTCCTGGCCGCCCGTCCGGCTGCGGTACACGCGCAGCTTGCCGTCGGGCGGGTAGTGCTCGGAGTCGCTCGTGATCGGCACGACGTAGATGGTGTCCGGCTCGTGCGCGTGCACGTCGATGGGGAACCCGAAGTCGGTCGGGAGATTCCCGCTGACCTCCCGCCACGACGCGCCGGCGTCGTCGCTGCGCATCACGTCCCAGTGCTTCTGCATGAAGAGCACGTCCGGGCGCGCCCGGTGCAGCGCGATGCGGTGCACGCAGTGGCCAACCTCGGCCGACGGGTCAGGGATGCCGTCGGACTTCAGGCCGCGGTTCATCGGCCGCCACGTCGTGCCGGCGTCGTCGCTCCGGAACACGCCCGCCGCCGAGATGGCGACGAAGATCCGCCCGGGATGGCTCGGATCCAGCACGATCGTGTGCAGGCACATCCCGCCGGCGCCTGGCTGCCAGAACCGCCCGGACTCGTGGCCGCGCATGCCGGGCAGCTCCTGCCACGTCTGGCCGCCGTCGGTCGACCGGAACAGCGCGGCGTCCTCGACGCCCGCGTACACGGTGTCCGGGTCGGTCGGCGCCGGCTCCAGATGCCAGACCCGCGCGAACTCCCAGGGGTGCGGCGTGCCGTCGTACCACAGGTGGGTGCCGGGGACGCCGTCGTACACGAACTTGTTCCCCATCGTCTCCCACGTCTGGCCGCCGTCGCTGGAGCGCTGGATCACCTGCCCGAACCAGCTGGAAGACTGCGAGGCGTACAGCCGATTCGGGTCGGCGGGCGATCCCTTCAGGTGGTAGATCTCCCAGCCTCCGAAGTGGGGACCGCTGACGTCCCAGCGCTCGCGCCGGCCGTCCGAGGTCAGGACGAACGCGCCCTTGCGTGTGCCGACCAGTACCCGGACCTGGCTCATGCTGACTCCTCCCTGAGCGTCGAGAGGCCTCCGCCCCTCCGACCTCACGTCAGTAAACCACCTCTTCGATCAGGGCGCCTCGGCAACGGCCTTGAGATTGGCCAGACCGCTCTCGAAGTCGTTGCCGACCATGCGCTCCATGCTGAAAAAGACGCTCATGATCTTCGACATGTAGGATGCGGGACCGTGCAGGGCCCAGGTCACGGTCGTGGCGTCGCCCCTGGCTTCCAGCGTGAACTCGACGACGTTGTGAGCCTCGAACGGCTTGACGAAGTCCAGCGTGAGCGTGACCCGGGACGGCGGCGAGGTCTCGGTGATCTCCATGCGCCCCTGGCCGATCTCCCGGTTGCCCTCCCACGCGTACGCCGCGCCCGGCCCGCTGGCCGCCCCGCTGTACGTTCGCTTCATGGCCGGGTCTTTTCTCTCGTAGGGCGACCAGGCGCTCCAGCGGCGCAAGTCGTTGATGAGGGCGAAGATCCTCCCGGGGGGCGCGTTGATGCTCGTGGTGCGCTGGACCCGGAACGTGTCGGGTCTGGTCGCGGCAATGCCGAGCAGCCCAGCGAGCAGAACGACGACGATGACGGCAATCGTGTTGAACATCGGTCCTCCGGTCGTCTCGATCGCGTGTGATCCGGCTCTACAGACCAGTCGACCGGGGCCTCATGAATTCGACAGGTCGGCGCTATTCCGGCGGTCCCTCCCGCACCGGTCGGACCTCGACCGTCCCCACCCGCGCGACCGGACCGCGGGCCGCGATGGCGATCGCCTCGTCGAGGTTCTCGACGTCGATCAGCATGTAGCCGCCGAGCTGCTCGCGCGTCTCCGCAAACGGTCCGTCGGTCAGGAGCCGCTTGCCGTCGCGCACCCGGACGCTGGTCGCCGACGACGGCGGATACAGTGGGGCGCCGGCCAGGTACCGCCCGCTCGCCGTGAGCTCCTGCGAGAGCTGCAGCTGCTCCGCGTAGATCTTCTGCCGCTCGCTCAGGCTCACCTTCTCGTAGGCCTGGTCCAGGTACACCAGCAGCATGTATTTCACGTGGACCTCCTCCTGCCGGGTCGAACGGCCGGTGGCCGGATCGACATCGGCAGTAAATTATCTCTCGTGATGCACGCCCTGGAGGCCGGCGCGGCGGTCGACGCGGTCTATCGCGCGGACTGGGGCCGGATCGTCGCCACCCTGATCCGGTTGATCGGGGACTTCGACGTGGCCGAGGAGGCCGCCCAGGAGGCCTTTGCCATCGCAATCGACCAGTGGCCGGCGGCCGGCGTGCCCGAGTTCCCGCGCGCCTGGATCATCCAGACCGCACGGCACAAGGCCATCGACCGCATCCGTCGGCGGGCGCGGTTCGAGGACAAGCGCGACGCTTACGCTGCGGCCGAGCTGAGCCCGGCCGTCGAGCCGCCGGACTACGACCCCGGCGCGATCCCTGACGACCGCCTCCGGCTGATCTTCACCTGCTGCCACCCGGCCCTGGCGCTCGAGGCCCAGGTCGCCCTCACGCTCCGCACGCTGGGCGGTCTCGAGACGGACGAGATCGCCCGGGCCTTTCTGGTGCCGCCCACCACCATGGCCCAGCGGCTGGTCCGCGCGAAGGCCAAGATCCGCGACGCCCGGATTCCGTACACCGTGCCCGAGACGAAGGACATGCCCGGGCGGCTCGACGCGGTGCTGACGGTGATCTACCTCATCTTCACCGAGGGCTATGCCGCCACGCGCGGCGAGGCGCTCGTGAGGACGGACCTCTGCGCCGAGGCCATCCGGCTCGGGCGCCTGGTAAGGATCCTGATGGCACCCCGGCCGCCGGCGGAGGCCACGGGTCTCCTCGCCCTCATGCTCCTGCACGATTCACGGCGCGAGGCCCGTCTCGACGCGGCCGGCGAGATCGTCCTGCTCGAGGAGCAGGACCGGCGCCGCTGGAACCGGGCGCTGATCGTCGAGGCGCTGCCGCTCGTCGAGGAGGCGCTGCGGGGCGGCCTCGGCCCCTTCGCGCTGCAGGCGGCGATCGCCGCCCTGCACTGTCAGGCGGCGCGGGCCGAGGACACGGACTGGCCGCAGATCGTCCGCCTCTACGACGTCCTCGAGCGCCTGCAGCCCTCGCCCATCGTGTCGCTGAACCGGGCGGCGGCGGTGGCGATGGCCGACGGCCCGGGGCCCGCGCTGGCCCTCGTCGATGCCCTCGCCGCCCGCGGTGAGCTCGACCGCTATCACCTGCTCCACGCCGCACGCGCGGATCTGCTGCGCCGCCTCGGCCTCACGGCGGCAGCGGCCGAGAGCTATGCCCGGGCGCTCGCCCTGGTCACCAATGACGCCGAGCGTCGGTTCCTCGAGCGGCGGCTCCGCGAGGTCCAGCCCCCCGAAGCCTGATACGCTTCCGGCGAGCCGATGGAGACTCGATCACCCGACACGCCTTCCCTCGAAGACCGAGCCTTCTTGCTGCTGATCGCCGCGATCTCGCTGGCGTTCGTCTGGATCCTCTGGCCACTGTCCGGCGCGGTGCTCTGGGGCACCGTCATCGCGATCCTGTTCGCGCCGCTCTACCGGCGCCTGTCGAGCGCCATGGGGCAGCGACGCAACCTGGCGGCGCTCACGACCCTGACGATCATCGTCGTGATGGTGATCCTGCCGCTGACCCTGGTCACCGTGTCGCTGGTGCGGGAGGCAGCCGGCGTGTACGCGAGGCTCCAATCCGGTGAGCTGAACTTCGTCCGGTACTTTCAGCAGGTCTACGACGCCCTGCCGGCCTGGGCGGTCGGGCTGCTGGATCGTTTTGAGCTGACGAATCTCGGCGCGGTGAAGGAGCGGCTGTCCGCCGGCCTGCTGAAGGGCAGCCAGGTCCTGGCCACCCAGGCGATCAACCTCGGCCAGAACACCTTCGACTTTCTCGTCAGCCTGGGCGTCATGGTGTACCTGCTGTTCTTCCTGCTGCGCGACGGCGACATCCTCTTCCACCGCATCAGGGCCGCGATTCCCCTGCGCACCGAGCACCAGCGTGCGCTCTTCGAGAAATTCACCATCGTCATCCGTGCCACGGTCAAGGGCAACATCGTCGTGGCCCTCCTGCAGGGAGCGCTCGGCGGCCTGATCTTCTGGCTCCTGGGTATTCACGCCGCGCTGCTGTGGGCGGTCGTGATGGCCGTGCTCTCGCTGCTGCCCGCGGTCGGCGCCGCCCTCGTCTGGCTGCCGGTCGCCGTCTACTTGCTGGCGACCGGGGCCGTGTGGCAGGGCGTCGTCCTGATCGCCTACGGCGTGCTCGTCATCGGCCTGGTGGACAATGTCGTGCGTCCGGTCCTGGTCGGGCAGGACACCAAGATGCCCGACTACGTGGTGCTGATCTCCACGCTCGGCGGCATCGCGATCTTCGGCGTCAACGGCTTCGTGCTCGGCCCCGTGATCGCGGCGATGTTCATGGCCGCCTGGGACATCTTCTCGGCATCGAGGCGTGAGCTGCCGGTCGACGGAGGGTGACCGGCAGCGGCGTACGTCTTCGAGGCCCCCATCACGAACCAGACAGCCTTGCGGTGTCGAGGGCCGGCGCCGGAGGGAGCCCCGTGACCTCCAGGATCTCCTGCTCGTTGAGAGTCTCTCGCGCCACCAGGGCCTCGGCGAGCGCGTCGAGCTGCTTGCGGTGCGCGATCAGGAGTCGCCGGGCCTCGTCGTGGCTCTCGCCGATGATCCTGCGCACCTCGGCATCGATGGCCTCGGCGGTCTCCTCGCTGAACGGCTTGGCGCCTCCGTAAACGCCGGCGCTGCCCAGGTAGGGGTTCTCCCGCGGCGCGAGCTGCACCAGCCCGAGCCGCTCGCTCATGCCCCAGCGGGTGACCATGCGCTGGGCGAGGGCCGTGGCCTGCTCGATGTCGTTCTCGGCTCCGGTCGTCCGGGTGCCGTAGACGACCTCCTCGGCCGCCCGGCCGCCCAGTATGCCCACGATCCTCGCGCGCAGATAGGCCTCCGGGTAGTTGTAGCGGTCGCTGTCGGGACGCTGGTAGGTCACGCCGAGGGCCTGCCCCCGCGGGACGATCGTCACCCGGTTCACCGGGTCGGCGCCGGGCACCACCAGGCCCAGGATGGCGTGTCCGCCCTCGTGATAGGCGATGCGCTCCTTGTCGCTTCGGCTCAGGAGCAGCGGGCGCTCGGGGCCGAGCACGATCTTCTCCAGCGCATCCAGGAAGTCCTTGTAGCGAACGTCGTTCTGCTCGCGCCGGGCCGCCAGCAGCGCCGCCTCGTTGACCAGGTTTCTCAGGTCCGCCCCCGAGAACCCCGGCGTCGTGGCGGCCAGCTCCCCCAGGCTCGCGTCGTTCGCGAGCGGCACGTTGCGAGTGTGGACCTTGAGGATCGCCTCGCGCCCGGCCTTGTCCGGGAGGTTGACCACCACGCGCCGATCGAAGCGTCCGGGCCGCAGGAGGGCCTTGTCGAGGACGTCGGGCTGGTTGGTCGCCGCCAGCACGATGATGCCTTCCCGGCTGGAGAACCCGTCCATCTCGGTGAGGATCTGGTTCAGCGTCTGCTCCTGCTCGTTCGTGCCGCCGATCGACACCTGCCCCCGCGCGCGGCCGATGGCGTCCAGCTCGTCGATGAAGATGATCGCCGGCGCGTGCTCGCGCGCCTGCTTGAAGAGGTCCCGGACCCGCGCCGCCCCCACCCCCACGATCATCTCCACGAACTCCGCGGCGCTCATCGAGAAGAACGGCACCCCCGCCTCGCCCGCGACCGCCTTCGCCAGCAGGGTCTTGCCCGTGCCCGGCGCGCCCACCAGCAGCACGCCCTTGGGCGCGGTGCCGCCCAGGCGCGTGTACTTCGGGGGATCCTTCAGGAAATCCACGATCTCGACGAGCTCGTTCTCGGCCTCGTCGATGCCGGCGACGTCGTCGAAGGTGACCTTCGTGTCCTTCTCCTGGTCGTAGCGGCGCGCCTTGCTCTTGCCGATGCCCATGAGCCCGCCGCCGATGCCGCCGCCCTGCTGCGCTCGCCGGAACATCCAGACGTAGAAGCCGATGAAGAGCAGGGCCGGGCCGAACCCGAACAGCAGCGTCGACCAGGCGTTGCCTTCCTGGATCGGCTTGGCGCTGATCTCGACCTTGTGGTCGATCAGGAAGGCTTCCAGGCCCGGGTCGACGAACGAGGGCAGCGTGGTCGTGAACGAGGTCACCGCCCTGGGCTCCTCCCGGGGCGCCGCGCGGCGCTCGCCCGTGGTCTGTGGCCCGCCCTGGGGCGTCGCACTGCTGTCGCCCGCCGGCGGATACATGACCGATGCCTTGAAGCGCCCCGTGATGGTGTCGCCCTGGCTGTGGATCGCCTGGACGTTGCCCTTGCTGACCTCCTCCCTGAACAGGGTATAGGGGACGGTGACGGGGGCTTCGGCGCCCGGCATGAGGAGCCTCACCAGGAAGAAGTTCGCGACCAGGACGAGCACGAACCAGAGCCAGGTCTTGCGCGGCGGCATCGCCGGCCCGGCCCCAGGCTTGGCGCCGGCCGGCGGGACCCGCCCAGCCGGCGGGACCCGCCCGGCCGGCGCGGAGTCGCTCTTGCGTCCCTGCTGCGGTCCCCTCAAGCCCATGGTCATCTCCCCGCGCTCACCTTGCCTGAATTGTGGGTGCAGATCCAGCCAGTCGGCCGCCGCCCGGAAGGACACCGCGGCTCATGCTAGAGCACGCTGCTCCGCCCTCGGGCCCACCGCGGCCCCCGGCGTCGGGTGGCCAGCTTGCTCAGCTCGCGCAGCCACAGCACCGAGCTGCCCACCGCCGCGCAGCGCAGCCAGTCGCCCGCGGTCAAGCTCACGGTCGAGAAGGCTTGCCGCAGGAACGGGACGTGGATCACCGCCGCCTGAAGCACGAGGGACAGGCCGATCGCCCCCCACAGCCACCGGTTGGCGAACAGGCCGACGAACGCGCTCTGCTCGTCGGACCGCGCGTTGAACACCGTGAAGAGCGAGAAGAACAGCAAGGTCGTGAAGGCCATCGTCTGCGCGTACCGCATGCTGCCCGAGCCTTCGATCAGCCCACCCGGCAGGCTCGCATCCAGGACGAGCAGCGTCCCCACGGCCATGATCGCCCCCACGAAGACGATACCCGCCCACATGCGACGGGTGATGGCCCCTTCGCCCCGGGCCCGCGGGGGCTGGCTCATCGCGCCCGGGTCGGCCGGGTCGACACCGAGGGCGAGCGCGGGCGCGCCGTCCGACACGAGGTTGATCCACAGGATGTGCGTGGCCAGCAGCGGCAGGACCACGCCGCTGCCGTCCACCGCCCTCAGCCCGATCACGTCGGCCAGCAGCACGCCGAAGAACATCGTCATCACTTCCCCGAGGTTCGACGACAGCAGGTAGCGGAGGAACTTGCGGATGTTGGCGAAGATCGCCCGCCCCTCCTCGACGGCGGCGACGATCGAGGCGAAATTGTCGTCCGCCAGCACCATGTCCGCGGCCTCCTTGGCCACGTCCGTCCCGGAGATCCCCATGGCCACCCCGATGTCGGCCGTCTTCAGGGCCGGCGCGTCGTTGACGCCGTCGCCCGTCATCGCCACCGTCGCGCCCTGACGCTGCAGCGCCCGCACGATGTGCAGCTTGTGCTCGGGGTTGACGCGCGCGTAGACGGACACCTCCCGCACGGTCTGGTCGAGCACCGCCTCCGGCATCCGCTCGAGCTCGGCACCGGTGACGGCTTGGCCGTCCCCGGTGATACCGAGCTCGGCAGCGATGACCGCCGCCGTCCTGGGGTGATCGCCGGTGATCATCATCGGGCGAATGCCGGCCCCCTTCGCGCGGGCCACCGCCTCCTTCGCCTCGGCGCGCGGGGGATCGATCATGCCGATGAGGCCCAGGAAGACGAGCTCCTGCTCGATGCGCTCATCCAGCTCGTCGTCCCTGACGCCGTCCTTGGGAAGCGAGCGGAAGGCGACCCCCAGCGTTCGCAGTGCCTCGCCGGCCAGCGCATCGTTCGTCCGCATGATCTCGGCGCGCCGCTCCGCCGTGAGGGGCCTCGTCGCCTCGCCGACCAGCTCCTCGGCGCAGCGCGCCAGCAGGACGTCCGGCGCGCCCTTGGTGAGGGCGAGCAGGCGCTCCTGTCGCTCGGCGTCCGTGTGGACCGTGCTCATCAGCTTGCGCTCGGAGGAGAAGGGGACTTCCGCGACCCGCACGTAGCGCGCGGCGAGCGCCTCGTCCTCCAGCCCGGCCTTCCGGGCCGCGACGATGAGCGCGCCCTCGGTCGGGTCGCCCTGCACCGTCCAGCGCCCGCCGCGCTCCTGCAGGACGGCGTTGCTGGCCCGGTCGGCGGCGGCCAGGATCCGCACGATCTCGACCCGCGGCGCGCCGTCGATGGTCCCGCCGCCGTCCCGTCGCACGTCGCCCCGTGGCTCGTACCCCGTGCCCCCGAAGGTGACGCGCCCGCTGGCGGTGACCACCACCCGTACCGTCATCTCGTTCTTCGTCAGCGTGCCCGTCTTGTCGGAGGCGATCACGTCGGCCGAGCCGAGCGTCTCGACCGCGGCGAGGTGGCGCACGATGGCGTTCCGCCTCGCCATGCGCTGCACGCCGAGGGCGAGGACGGCGGTCACCACCGCCGGCAGGCCTTCCGGCACCGCCGCCACCGCCAGCGCGACCCCCAGGATCAGCACGTCGAACAGCGCCGCGGGCCCGCGGATGTCCTCCACGAGGAGGATCGTCGTGATCATGACCGCGGCGATGACGACGACGATGACGGCGAGCATCCGACCGACGCGGGCGAGCTCCCTCTGCAGGGGCGTCGTCTCCGCCGGCGCTTCCTTCAGCATCCCGGCGATGCGCCCCATCTCGGTCTGCATCCCCGTCGCCACGACCACCGCGCGGCCGCGCCCGTAGGTCGCCGCGGTGCCGCTGAAGACCATGTTGGGCCGGTCGCCGGGGCCGGCCTCGGCGCCGATCGGGCGCGTGTCCTTGGACACCGGCAGGCTCTCGCCGGTCAACGCCGCCTCGGCCGTCTGCAGCGCGGCTTCCTGCACCAGGCGCGCGTCGGCCGGGATGGTGTCGCCTTCCTCGATCAGAATGATGTCGCCGGGCACCACCTCGGCCGCCGCGACGCGCTGCCGCGCGCCGTCCCGGATGACGGTGGCGTGCGCCGCCGACATCTGGCGCAGCGCCGTCACCGCCTGCTCCGCCCGTGACTGCTGGATGTAGCCCATGACGGCGTTGAGGATCACGACCGCGAAGATCGCCATCGCCTCGTAGGGCCACGCGGATTCACGCTCGTACAGCCACAGCCCCGCCGAGACCGCGGTCGCGACGAGCAGCAGGATGACGAGCACGTCGCGGAACTGCCCGAGGACCTTCCGCCACGCCGGGACGGGCTTCTCTGCCGTCAGCTCGTTGCGGCCGTGGCGGTCCAGCCGCGCCCGCGCCTCCGCCTGGCTCAGGCCGCGCCGGGCATCGGTGGCGAGCGCCACCACGACGGCCTCGGCGGGCTGACGATACGCCGGCGTCGGGTCCCACGACACCGGCGTGACGCTCATCGCAGCGGGAACCGTCGGCACTCGGAGGCGGCGAGGTCGTACGTCTCGCCGTTGACGGCGAGCCGGATCGCCGGCGCGCAGCAGTGCATCGCGTTCACCTCCACGGCGTCGCCGGTCTCGATCTCGAGCGACTGGCTCCGGTAGCGGACGAAGAGCCGCAAGCGCCGGAGCGCCTTGCGCAGGCGCGGGCCGAGCCAGAGCACGTCGCCGCGCAGCTCGATGTCCGTGTAGCAGCGCTGCAGGACGTCGACCGTCCCTTCCACTCGGCGAGCTCCTGGTCGGTGATGGCCAGCCGGTCGATCAGGCGGCGGCGCACGTTGGCGCCGGCAGTCCCAGGCGCACGATGACAAGGGGGTCGAATGTGCTCACGGAACCTCTCGACATCGGCCAGGTCGACGACCAAGGCGATTGTCCCACAGAGGGTAAGACCGGCGGAGGACGTCCGTCCGCGAACGGCGCCGCCGAGGCCGTCGCATCTCCTTCAGGCGTCGAGCCGCCATTCTCTCGCCGTGATCAGCCGGGCCCCGCGCTTCGAGAACAGATAGCTCCACACCCACTGGGCGAGGACGGACACGCGGTTCTTGAACCCGATCAGGTAGACCAGGTGCACGAAGAGCCACGCGAGCCAGGCAACATATCCGGTCAGGTTCAGCCTCCCCGTCCGCCCGATCGCCTTGTGCTTGCCGATCGTCGCCATCACGCCCTTGTCCCGGTATCGGAACGGCGTCCGCGGCCGCCCGTTCACCGACGCCAGGATGTTACGCGCCGCCGCGCGGCCTGTCTGGATCGCGGCGGGAGCCAGCCCCGGCAGAAGCACCCCACCGGACAGCTCGAGATGCACGATGTCCCCCGCGGCAAATACATCGGCCGCGCCTGGAAGCGACAGATCCGGCAGCACCGGAATCCGGCCGGCGCGATCCAGTGTCACGCCCACGCTCGCCGCCAGGCTCGCCCCCTGCACGCCGGCACTCCAGAACACCGTTCGCGCCGCGATCCGCTCGCCGCCGGCCTCCACTCCGTCGGCGTCGATCGCTGTGACCGCGGTACCGGTGCGCACCTCGACGCCCAGCTGCGTCAGATCGCGCTCCGCGCGCGTGGACAGCTCCGGGGGAAAGGCCGCCAGGACGCGGGGGCCCGCTTCGAGGAGGATGATGCGGGCCCGCTGCGGATCGATCCGCCGGAAGTCCTTGAGCAACACCGTCCGGCTGATGTCCGCAATCGCGCCGGCCAGCTCCACGCCCGTCGGGCCGGCGCCGACCACCACGAAGGTGAGGAGGGCTTGCAGGACCCCCGGATCGAGCTCGTTCTCCGCCAGCTCGAACGCGGTCAGCAGGCGCCGGCGCATCTCGACCGCCTGCTCCAGCGTCTTGAGTCCCGGGGCGTACGTCTCCCACTCGCTGTGGCCGAAGTAGCTATGGCGGACACCGCACGCCAGGATCAGGTAGTCGAACCGCAGGCGGACCTTCTCGGTGGCGATCCACTTCTTGGCGACGTCGACGGCGGTCACCTGGGCCAGGTGGACGGCCACGTTCCGGCTGGATCTGAAGATCGACCGGATCGGCACCGCGATGTCGGCGGGCGAGAGCCCCGCCGTAGCGACCTGGTAGAGCAGCGGCTGGAAGAGGTGATGGTTCCGCTGATCGACGATGGTGACGTGGACCTCGTCGTGACCGGCCAGCGCCTTCGCCGCGTTGAGACCGGCGAAGCCGCCTCCGATCACGATCACTTCCTTCTGCCCCGGGCGGACATGAGGATTCTCGACGAAGATCGGGGCTACCCGTCCGGCGGTCGTGGACGTCGTCGAAGACCAGGCGGGCGCCAGACGCGGGTCCTCGTGCATGGCTGAGCGCAGCCTACCAAATCGTGCCCGCGCGGGCCGCGGCGGCCCGGCGAGGCTCCTCGGCCCGGCCGGAACGCCAGCCGCTAGGCGGCGGGGCGTTGACGCTCCCGCCGCGTGGCCTCGTCGGCCGCGAGCTCGCTGGCCGTGTCGATCCTCGGCGTCGCCTGCCGTACGGCGCCATGCCACTCGCGGACGATCTGGGCCGCCGTGTCGCGCCCGCCGAGGCCGAAGGACAAACCGAGCGCCAGCGCCAGGGCTCCCACCAGGCCCATGAACAGCGTGTTCACCAGGCTCGTCGCGATGCCGAGCTGGTTCACCGCGATCACGATCCCGACCCCCCAGATAGCGACCCGGGTGACGGTACCCAGCAGCCCCGCGTTCCGGAACCCGGCCTGCGCCGTGGCCCCTCGCACCACGCCGGCGAGCGCGTTGGCGGCCAGCCCGGCAATGACGAGGATGACGATGGCCACGACCACGTTCGGCAGCCAGAGGAGGAGCTGTTGTAGAACCTGCGACACCGCCGTCAGGCCCAGTGCATCGAACGCCACGATCAGCGCGATGAGGCGGACGAACCACTTGGCCGTCATGGCCAGGGCGCCGGACGCGTCGGTCCGCACCCCGGCGTTCAGCAGGAAGCCGCTGAATCCGGATCGTGCCGAGAGGTCGTTGAAATTGACGGTGCGCAGGAGGGCCGCGATACCACGAGCGATCAGGGAGGCGATGATCCAGCCGACGATGACGATCACAGCGAAGGCGAGCAGGCGCGGAATCGCCGCCAGAAGCAGCGCCATCGCGCCCGTGGCCGACGTGATGAGAGCCGAACCCCACCCTTGCACGGGAACCTGTGCGCTCAACATGCTCCACCTCCATCGCGCGGCCGCGATCAGGCAGGGGGCGCGCAATGGGGATGCCAGCGGAATGCCGGCCTCTGGTTGTAGGACCTACGGCGGTTGTCGGTCGGCGTCGCCGGTGGCCGGGAGCCGACGGCTCCCGCTTCCTCGATCCGCCTCCGCCGCCGGGCATCTCGCACTCCCCTTCGGCCACAGGGATACTCTCGCTGGGCGCGCGACCTCACGAATGGGCGCGCCGGGACGTTTACCTGATGTGAGCAGCAAGCCGTTCGAGGAGATCGTCGCCGAGCACGGCCCGACCGTGCTGCGCGTGTGCCGCGCCGTCCTGGGCCCGGTCGACGCCGAGGACGCCTGGTCGGAGACGTTCCTGGCCGCGCTGAACGCCTACCCGCGCCTGCGCGCCGACAGCAACGTCGAGGCGTGGCTGGTGACGATCGCCCACCGCAAGGCGCTCGACCACGTGCGCGCGGCCGCACGCCGCCCCATCGTGACCGACGCGCCGCCGGAGCCCCCCGCCGGGGCCGGCCATCCCGACGGCTGGGAGCTCGGCTTGTGGGAAGCCCTCGAGGCCTTGCCGCTCAGACAGCGACAAACGGTCGCCTACCACTACCTCGCCGGGATGCCGTACCGCCAGGTGGCCCGGATCGTGGGGGGCACCGAGGCCGCCGCCCGGCGGGCGGCGGCCGATGGCATCGCCACTCTGCGAAGGACCGTCTTGAAGGGAGAGCTCCGATGACGACCGATCTGTTCCGCGCCTTGCCCGCCGTCGACCCCGAGGCCACGCACCGACTGCACCAGCGCCTGGTCGAGGCCGCGCACGCTGCGGGTCTGCTCGATATCGCTTACCGTACCCTCGACACCCCCGTCGGCACGCTGCTCCTGGCGGCCACGCCGAAGGGCCTGGTCCGCGTCGCGTATGCGAGCCAGGGCCACGACCTCGTCCTGGAAGGCCTCGCCCGCGACGTGAGTCCTCGCATCCTGCGCGCTCCGGCCCGCCTGGACCGCGTCGCCCGGGAGATCGAGGAGTACTTCGCCGGCCGGCGCCGGGCGTTCGACGTGCCGCTGGACCTGCAGCTCTCGCACGGCTTTCGCCGCACGGTCCTCGCGCACCTTCCGGAGATCGCCTACGGGACGACCGCCAGCTACGCCGCCATCGCCCGGGCCGCCGGCCACCCGAGGGCGGTACGCGCCGTGGGCAGCGCGTGCGCGAGCAACCCGCTGCCCGTCGTGGTGCCCTGCCACCGCGTCGTCCGCAGCGACGGCACCATCGGGCAGTACGTCGGCGGCGTCCCGGCCAAGGAGCTCCTGCTCACGCTGGAGCGGCCGGCGTGAGCCCGACGACCACGGCCCGGTCGGTCGTCGGGCCCGACATCACCGCCCGGGTCGCCGCGGTCGACTGGGCCGGCACCTCGACCGACCTCGACGCCCACGGCTGGGCGATGCTCGACACGCTCCTGACCCCTCAGGAATGTCGAGCCATCGCCGGGCTCTACGACGACGCCGACCGCTTCCGCAGCCAGGTCGTCATGGCGCGGCACGGCTTCGGGCGGGGCGAGTACAAGTACTTCGCCTATCCCCTGCCGGAGATCGTCGCCGAGCTGCGCACGGCGCTGTATCCGCGGCTGGCGCCGATCGCCAACCGCTGGAACGCCTCGATGGGGATCACCGTGCGGTTCCCGGAAGCGCACGCGGCGTTTCTCGAGCGGTGTCACCGGGCGGGGCAGACGCGGCCGACGCCGTTGCTGCTGCAGTACGCCGAGGGCGACTACAATGCGCTCCACCAGGACCTGTACGGCGAGCACGTGTTCCCGCTGCAAATGACCATCCTGCTGTCGGAGCCGGGCAAGGACTTCACCGGCGGCGAGTTCGTGCTGACCGAGCAGCGGCCGCGGATGCAGTCGCGGGCCGAGGTGGTGCCGCTCCGCCAGGGCGACGGCGTGGTCTTTGCGGTGCGCCACCGCCCGGTGCGGGGCACGCGCGGCACCTATCGCGTCACCATGCGGCACGGGGTGAGCCGGCTGCGTTCCGGCCATCGTCACACGGTGGGCGTGATCTTCCACGACGCGAAATGATCCACGATCTCTTCGAGGACGACGCGCGGGAGGTGCCGCTGGCACCGGGCGCGATGCTGCTGCGCGGCTTCGCACGGCCCTTCGAGGGCCCGCTTCTCACCTCCTTGCGCCGCGTCGTGATGCGCGCGCCGTTTCGCCACATGGTCACGCCGGGAGGCCACCGCATGTCGGTCGCGATGACCAACTGCGGGGAGGCCGGCTGGATCACCGATCGCACCGGCTACCGCTACGACGGCCGCGACCCGGAGAGCGGCCGCCGCTGGCCGCCCATGCCCGGCGTGTTTGCCGATCTCGCAATCCAGGCCGCCGCGGGGGCGGGATTTCCCGGCTTCGCGCCGGACGCCTGTCTCGTCAACCGGTACGAGCCCGGATCGCGGCTGACGCTGCACCAGGACCGGAACGAGCGGGACTTCGAGGCGCCGATCGTGTCCGTCTCGCTCGGGCTGCCGGCCGTCTTCCTGTTCGGCGGGCTCCGTCGCGCCGACCGGCCGCTCCGCGTCCCGCTGGCGCACGGCGACGTGGTGGTCTGGGGCGGTCCCGCCCGACTTCGCTATCACGGGGTCCAGCCGCTCGAGGAGGGCCATCACCCGGTGCTGGACGGATACCGTATCAACCTCACGTTCCGGAAGGCGACCTGATCCGGCCGGGCGGTGTCCACCGTGGATCGACGGCAGCTCCTGAAGCGACTCGACATCGCGTGGAACGCCTTCACCGACTCCTGCGCCGGT
>Ga0247830_10000146_pt1 | contig 21817 bp, 18 predicted proteins | sample 12C_Control_Day5_FD_207766 | JGI IMG/M metagenome (GOLD analysis project Ga0247830, IMG submission 207766) | Soil microbial communities from agricultural site in Penn Yan, New York, United States - 12C_Control_Day5 | ecosystem: Environmental > Terrestrial > Soil > Agricultural land | place...
CATCCTCGAACAGACCCAGAGCGGCTGCCTGGCCCGTCCGGGCTGCCGGTGGGACAGCTACTGCGATCCGGCGTCTCGCCCGAGCCCCTTGTACTGCGCGCAGTTCACCGACGGGACCACCTGCGGCCAGCAGGATGCTTGCGCCTGGAGCTACCAGACCTGCTCGGGCACCCCCGCCGCCTGCGCGACGTTCACCGACGAGACCGCGTGCGTCGCCCAGCGCGGCTGCACCTGGGATCCCACCGCGGCCGCGAACTAGCCCGGATCATTCACGACGCTGGCGGCTGCTGGCCGCATCTCGTCGGGAGCATTGGGCGTACGTCCTCGGGCGCTACTCGCCACGGGCGATCAACGCCGCCGCGACGGCGCCGGCCGCGGCCGCGACCAGGTAGATGACCGGGTAGTCGAAGGCGCGGGCGACCGGGCCGAGCCCGAACGCGGCGATCACCGTGCCGGCGCCGAACGCGAACGTCGAGGCGGCGATCGCGCGGCTGCGCCGCCCGCCCGAGCGCTCGACGATCAGCGCCTGCAGCGTCGGATAGTAGACGCCGTGACACAGGCCGTAGACCAGGCCGATCACCACCAGATGCCAGGTCGCGCCGAGCCCGGCCATGACCACCAGGATGACGGCGTGGCCGCACAGGGCCGGGGTCGCCGCCGCGCGCCGGCCGATGCGATCGGACAGCCGGCCGAGCAGCAGCCGGGTCGACACCGCCGCCGCGACGTAGGCGACGAAGAACGGGGTCACGTCGGGCACGCCGACCTTGGGGCCGTAGTCGGCGAGGAAGGTCCAGATCGATCCGAAGCCGACGCCGGCCAGCACCGTCGCCGCCAGCGCCGCCGCCGCCGGGCCACGCGGGCCGTCGTCGCGGGCGTCGCGCGCCGCCACCGCCGGCAGGCCGAGCGCGACCACGGCGCCCAGCCCGCCGCTGACCGCGCCGAGCCGCCACACCCAGGGCCAGCCGGCGTGGGCGTGGATCGCCGACGCCACCGCCGGGCCGACCGCCTGCGCGGTCAGGGTCAGCACGCCCGAGATGCCGAGCGCCTCGCCGAGCCGGCCGGCCGGCGCGGTCTCGGCGACGTAGGCGGCGGCGCCGACCAGCACCGCGGCGAACGAGGCGCCCTGCACGCCGCGCGCGACCGCGTACCCGGCCAGGTCGCCGGCCAGGCTGAAGCCGACCGCGCCGAGCGCGCACAGCGCGCAGCCGGTGGCGAGCACCCGGGCGTGGCCGAAGCGCGCCGCCATCCAGCCGACCAGCGGCGAGCACGCCAGCGACGCGACGTTGAACGAGCCCATGACCACGCCGATGTCGCGCTTGTCGTAGCCGAGGTCGCCGAGGAAGCGCGGCGCCAGCACGAACACGTTGGGCACCAGGGCGCCGAGGAACAGCACCGAGACGACGAGGAGCAGCCCCGGCGACCACAGCCGGGGCTCTCTAGAAGACCCGCGCATCCTGAGCGAGGGCTCGCTCAAGGCGAGCCCGACGTCGAAGGGGAGCTCACGCGGCTCGCACGGCGGCCCACGGCCCGGTCTTGAGCGGGGTCGCCTCCTCCGCCACCGCGCCCGGCCCGGCCTCGCCGTCCTCGCCTTCGGGCACCACCGCCCGGCCAGTGCCGCGCGGCGCGCTGAACAGCTCGGACTCGCCGGGGCCGAGCACGCGGACGTGGGCCTCGAGCCCGCGCTCGCGGCTCAGCTCGGCCAGCCAGCGCACCGGCTCGCCCAGGCGCTCGTACGACAGGGCGAACGCGCCGTGGTGGATCGGGATCATCAGGCGCGCCCGCAGATCCTCGAACGCGTACAGCGCGTCGAGCGGGCTCATGTGGCGGGCCCGGAAGCTGCGCGGCAAGAAGCCGCCGATCGGCAGCAGCGCCAAGTCGGGGGCGTGGACGCGGCCGGCGTCGGCGAAGCTCGGGCCGTAGCCGCTGTCGCCGCACACGAACACGCTCGGCCCGTCGCCGGCGACCGCGTAGGCGTTGCCGACCGCGAGCTCGTCGTCGCCGTGGTGGAGCGGCACCGCCGCGACCCGCACGCCGTCGAGGGCGAGGTCGGAACCGGCGCGCAGCTCGATGACCCGGGCGAAGCCGAGCGGCGACACCCGCGCCGCCGCGCCGGGCGGGACGATCACCGTCGCCGACCGCGGGACGTGGGCCAGGGTCGGCAGGTGGAGGTGATCGCCGTGGGCGTGGCTGATCAGCACCAGCCCGACGTCGGCGAGGTCGCCGGGGGCCAGGCCGGGCTCGACGGCGCGGTGGACGCCGCCGACCCAGCGGCCGAGCATCGGATCGACCCCGATGGTCAGCCCCGCATAGCGGATCAGCGCGGTGGCGTGGCCGCCGAAGGTGATCGCGACCTGGCCGCGGCCGACCCGGGGCGGCGGCTCGCCGACCGCGGCGCGCGGGGGACGAAACCACCCGAGGGTCCAGCTGGCCAGCAGGCTCGGCGTACGGGCGATCCGCACCTCGCGGTGCAGCCGATCCAGCTCGGCCTTGCGCGCCTGCCAGTCCACCGGCGCAGTGTCGCCGTCCGGGGCCACGACCGCAACAATCCGCGCCGGCTTGCTCGAAGGCCTGGTCTTTGCGTACGTTGCCCCCCGCTTGAGCCGATCGCCGCTTGCCTCGTTCGTGCGTCAGCCCGTGGCCGCCCTGGTCGTGCTCGGCCTGGCCCTCGTCTGCCTGGCGCCCGGGCTCGGCGCCCCCGGCCTGTGGGAGCCGCACGAGATGGCGGTCGCCGACGAGGCGATCGCGCGCAAGGACGGGACCTTCAAGACCCAGCCGCCGATCGGCGAGTGCAGCGCCGCGCCGGATCCCGCCGGCGCCCGCACCCTGACCGCGCGCAGCGCGGCGTGGGGCCTCCGCCACGTCGGCACCAGCGACCTCGGCGCCCGCACGCCGCTGGTGCTGCTCGGCCTGCTCGGCGTGGTCGCCACCATGCTGACCGGCTGGCGGCTGGCGTCGTGGCGGGCCGGCGTGCTCGGCGGCCTCGTCCTGCTGTCGTTCCCGCTGTGGGCGCTGCAGTCGCGCATGTTGCTCGGCGACATCGGCACCGCGACCGGTGCGGCGCTGATCGCCTACGGCCTGTGCGCGATCGCGCGGCCGCGCGACGGCCACACCACCGGCGCGGTGCGCGTGATCGACGTGGTGATCGCGGTGGCGGCGGCGCTGGTCGGCGCCGACCTCGCCTTCCACGGCGGCGGCGTGCTGCTCGGCCTGATCCCGCCGCTGGCCGGGGTCGCGGTGGCCGGCGGCTTCGGCCTGGCCCTGCTCGGCCGCGGCCTGCACCTGACCTGGCGGGCGATCGACCGGCGTGGCGCCGGACCGGCGCCGGCGCCGCTGAGCGAGCCGTGGCTCGGCGTCGGCGCGCTGGTGGCGTCGATCGTGCTGTTCACCGCGGCGATCCTGCTGGTCCGCCAGCTGTTCGACCTCGGCCCGCTCACCGTCGGCACCCGCCAGATCTTCGGCAAGAGCATCCTGGTCAGCGACTGCTGGTCGAGCCTGCTCGGCGGCCAGTGGCGCAACGACGACGACCTGCGCGCCACCTACGACAGCCTGTTCGAGCAGATCGGCTTCGGCATGTACCCGTGGGCGATGCTGGTGCCGGTCGCGCTCGGCGCCCTGGCCACCGGGCTGTCGGGCGAGCGGTCGCGCTGGGCCGGCGGCGTGCTGCTCGGCTGGGCGGCGGCGGCGTGGTTCGCCGCGGCGGTGTTCCACCGCAAGGTCGGCTTCGCGATCTTCCCCGGCGTCCCGGCCTGCGCGCTCGCCATCGGCGTGTGGCTCGACGCGCTCTACGACGAGCGCGAGGCGCTCGCCCACGGCGCCGGCGATCGCGCCCGCTACCTGACCCGCGCGCTGCCGCTGATCGGCCTGGTCGTCGTGTTCGGCATGGTCGTGATGGGCAAGGACCTGTCGGCGTTCACCAACCGCCTGACCTCGCTGCTGGTCGGTAACGAACAGATCAAGGCGCCGGCCGGGGCCCGCGTGCTCGGCCTGCCGCTCAAGACCTGGCTGATGGTGCTCGGCGTCCTGGTCACCCTGCCGTTCGCCCTCGATCTGTGGCTGTGGCGGCCGCGGTCGCGCGCCGGCGAGCCGCCGAGCTGGGCCGAGCGGTTCGGCCTCGCCGAGGTCGCCCGGTTCGGCATCCCGGCGGCGCTGGCCGCGACCGTGGTCACCGCGCTGTTCTGGACCCACGGCTACCACCGCGACCTGTCGGCCAACCTGTCGTCGAAGCACGTGTTCCAGGTCTACCAGGACCTGCGCAAGCCCGGCGACCGGCTCGGGATCATGGGCTCGATGGGCAACGCGCCCCGCTACTACGCCGGCGGCGCCACCGTCGGCCCCACGGGCGTGACCGGGTCGTGGGAGGAGCTGGCCGGCCGCGACCAGCTGCTGGCGTTCCTCAAGCAGCCGCAGCGGGTGTTCGCGATGGCGCCGGCGTCCGAGCTGTGCGCGATCCACCGCGCGCGCGCCGACGGCCTGACCTACCACGTCATCGACGACAGCAACACCCGCACGATGCTGCTGTCGAACCGCCTCGACGGCGCCACCGACCGCAACCCGCTGTCGAAGGCGATCCTGCGCACGCCGCCGGCGCAGATGGGCAAGGCCCCCACGGTCACCTGGGACAACGCCATCGAGCTGGTCGGTGTGAACCTGCCGGCCAAGGTCCGGCGCGGCTCGAGCTTCGAGGTCACCCTGGTGTTCAAGGTGGTCGCGCCGATCGGCGGGGCGTGGAAGATCTTCGCCCACTTCGACCGCGGCAGCAGCCGGATCATCGGCGACCACGCGCCGATCCGCGAGCGGTGCGCGACCTCGTTCTGGCAACCCGGCGATTACATCGTCGACACCTTCACGGTCGACGCCGGCAACTCGTCGTTCATCACCGGCTCGTACGACGTGTGGATCGGCTTCTTCACCGGCACCAACCCGAACTGGCGCAACATGACCGTCACCCGGGCGCCCGAGGGCCTCAAGGACGGCAACAACCGCGTCAAGGTCGGCACCGTGCTGCTGACCGGCCGGAGCGGCTGTGGCTGCGACGGCGGCGGCGGCGACGGCGCGCCGGTCGTCGTCGCGCTGATCGCGCTCGCGATCTCGCTGAGTTTCCGCCGGCGGCGCGGTGGTCGTACCGCCCGCTAGGCAGTCAGGTGTTGCAGCTTGCATCCGGACGCGGACCGTGGTTATGACCGCGGTGATGGGTCGGCCCAAGACCGACGGGGCGGTCGCCGAGCTCGCCGAGCGTCGGTCGGCGACCCGCGTGCTCGTCGATCACGAGGTCGACTACCGCAGCGAGGACACCTACCTGTTCGCGTCGGCCCGTGACATCAGCGCGACCGGGATCTTCCTGCGCACGCTCGAGCCGCTGCCGCCGGGGACCCGGGTCAACCTGCGGTTCTCCCCGCCGCCGGCCGACGACGTCACCGAGGTCACCGCCGAGATCGACGACAGCGACGAGCCGGCGCCGTTCGAGGTCGAGGGCGTGGTCATGTGGATCAACCCGTACCGGCCGGGCGCGCTCGAGAGCATCGATCCCGGGATGGGGGTACGCTTCGTCGGCCTCCGGCCCCACGCGCGCGAGCGGCTGCTCGAGCTGATCCGCCGCATCGCCTACATCGACTGAACGAAAGAGCCTGCAGCCATGGCCATCGTCTGCGGTACCGACCTGTCCGAGCTCTCGCTCGACGGCCTCGCCGCGGCGCTCGCGATCGCGAGCCGTCGCGGCGACAAGGACCTCGTCCTCGTCAACGTGATCGATCCCGACGCCGCCGACGCCGAGGACGCCGCCAGCCGCGATCGCCTCGCCGGTGCGGCGCGGGCCCGGCTCGACGCCGACGCGGCCCGCCTGGCCCGCGACACCGACGTGCACGTCCGCGGCGAGGTCGTGGTCGGCCCGCCGGTGGCGTCGCTGGTCGCGACCACCGAGACCGAAGGCGGCGATCTGCTGGTGGTGGCGGCCAAGGGCCACACCAACTCGCCACTCTACAAGATCGGCGGCACGTCGGGCGGCATCGCCGAGACCGCGAGCGTGCCGGTGCTGGTCGTGCGCGACTCGGCGCCGTTCGTGGCCTGGGCCGCCGGCGAGCGGCCGCTGCGGGTGATGATCGGCCTCGACGAGTCGGCGAGCTGCGAGCCGGCGATCGCCCAGGTCCGCCTGCTCCGCCAGGCCGGGCCGGTCGACGTCGTCGTCGGCCACGTCTACTACGCCGACGAGGCGGCCCGTCGCTACGGCCTGCGCGCGACCTCGATGGTCGACGCCGATCCCGAGCTCGACCGCCTGCTGGCCCGCGATCTCGAGCGCCGGCTCGGCGAGCTGCCCGGCCAGGGCTCGGTGACGTTCCACCCGCGGCCCGGCCTCGGCCGCATCGGCGATCACCTGCTCGAGCTGGCCGACGCCGCCAAGGTCGACGTCATCCTGGTCGGCACCCGCCAGAAGGGTGGCCTCGGCCGGCTGTCGTCGGTGTCGGCGCTGGTGCTCCACGACGCCAAGCAGTCGGTGTGGTGCGTGCCGGCGTCGGCCCAGCTCGGCCGCCGCGACGTGCCGCGCTTCCGGGTCGCGGTGGTCGCCACCGACCTCAGCGACTTCGGCAACCACGCCGTGCCCTACGGCTACACCCTGCTCGGCGAGCGCGGCGGCGAGGTCCATCTCGTCCACGTCCGCGACGAGGATCACGAGGGCGTCGACGCGGCCAGCCTCGAGCGCCGGCTGGTGGCGCTCGCCCCGCCGACCCAGCCGGGCGTGGTCACCCGCGTCCACGTCGTCACCGGCGACGACACAGCGCGCGTGATCGGCGAGGCCGCCGAGCGACTGGGCGCCGACGTGGTGGTGATCGCCTCGCGCGGCCGCTCGGGGATCACTCGCGCCCTGCTCGGCTCGGTCGCCGACAAGCTGCTGCGCACCTGCACCCGCCCGGTGCTGGTCCTGCGCCCGCCGACCGAATAATCCGGCGTCCCCGCGTCGCTTCCCTCGGCTCCGGTGGGCCGGGGCGCGCACCGGCTCTGTTATGCTCGGCGCGATGGCTCGCCGACCGCCGCCCGGCGCGACCGCCCTGCTATGGCTGTCGCTGGCAGCGCGGCTGGTCACCGGCGGCGAGACCCAGGTCGCGGCCGAGCGCGATCGCCCCGAGATCTTCGCGGCCACGGGCTCCCACCGCGCCCTGCTCGCCGTCGCCCGCACCGGCGATCCGGCGCGGACGCGCCGCCCCTCCACCGTGGTGCCGCCGGCCGGGGTGCCGGCGTCGCTCCGGCTGATCGCCCCCGACCGGATCCTCGCGATCATCGAGCCGGCCGAGCCCGCCACGCCGCGGTCCAGCGCGGCGCCCGCGCCGATCCGCGCCCGCGCCCCGCCGCCGGCCTGAGCTCGCGTCGTCCGTCCTTGCGAAATCCGCGGAGCCGCCTCGAGGGCGCTCCGCATGCCCCTGCCGGTCGCGCCCCGCCGCGCGGCCTTGCTCCCCGTGGAGTCCGCCATGCCTGTCCTCACCGTCGCGTCGGCCGCCGCGCCCGACGCGACCCACGCCCTCCTCGCCGTCGGATCCGCCGGCGGCGTCAGCCCGCTGGTCCGCGATCTCGGCCTCTGTCTGCTCGCCGCCGGGCTCCTGTCGGTCGTCTTCGTCCGCCTGCGCATCCCCGCCATCGCCGCCCTGCTCGGCGCCGGCGTCGTGCTCGGCCCCGCCGGCCTCGAGGCGGTCGGCGATCGCGCCAGCATCGACACCATCGCCGGCCTCGGCCTGACCCTGCTGCTGTTCGTGATCGGCCTCGAGGTGAACCTCCAGTCGCTCCTGGCCAGCGGCCGCACGCTCGTGGTCACCGGCCTCGTCCAGGTGCCGCTCACGCTGGCGCTCGGCTGCGGCGCGTTCCTGCTGGCCGGCCTGTCGGGCTGGGGCCTCATCAGCGGCTTCTACCCGGCGCTCTACCTCGGCGTCGCCTGTGCGTTCTCGTCGACCCTGCTGGTGGTCAAGTACCTGCAGGAGCACCTCCGGCTCGACACCGTGGCCGGCCGCCTGTGCGTCGGCCTGCTCATCTTCCAGGACATCTGGGCGATCGTGTTCCTGGCGCTGCAGCCCAGCTTCGCCGATCCGTCGATCGCGCCGATCCTGCTGACGTTCGCCGGCACCGGGCTGGTCGGCGTGGTCGCGACCGTGGTCGCCCGCTTCGTGCTCTCGCGCGCGTTCCACGTGGTCGCCCGCTCGCCCGAGCTGGTGGTCACCGTGGCGCTGGCCTGGTGCTTCGGGGTCGGCCTGTTCGGCGCCAACCTCGGCACCATCGCCCACAAGCTCGGCTTCGACGTCGAGATCTCGGTGTCGATGGAGATGGGCGCGTTGATCGCCGGCGCCACCATCGCCACCTCGCCGTACGCCTACGAGGTGGTCGCCCGCGTCGTCCACCTGCGCGACTTCTTCGTCACCCTGTTCTTCGTCGGTCTCGGCATGAGCATCCCGGTGCCCGACGGGCCCGGCGTGCTGGCGCTGGCCGCGCTGGTCGGCGTGGTCGCGATCGCGCTGCGCTTCATCGTGTTCTTGCCGCTGCTCTACGCGACCCGGCTCGATCGCCGCAACGCGGTCGCGGTCTCGGCCAAGCTGGCCCAGGTCTCGGAGTTCTGCCTGGTGATCGCCTATCTCGGCGCCCGCCTCAACCACCTCGACGGCGCCCAGGTCTCGGTCGTGATCTTCGCGTTCGTGCTCACCGCGCTGACCACGCCGGTCCTGTTCACCGCCTCCGACCGCCTGTACCTGCGGCTCAAGGTCCTGCTCGACCGGGTCGGCATGCGCTCGCGCGGCGCCCGCCCCGAGGCCGAGAGCGAGGAGGCGCCGCGCCTGGTCCTGCTCGGCTTCCACCGGGTCGCGTCGGCGCTGCTCGCCGACCTCGAGCGGCTGCACCCCGACCTCCTCCCCCACACGCTGGTGATCGACACCAACACGACGATCCACGACCGCATCCTCCGCCGCGGCGCCCAGGTCGCGTACGGCGACCTCAGCAGCGTCGAGGTCCTCCGCCACGCCGGCGTGGCCAGCGCCGAGGTGATCGTGTCGACGGTCCCCGACGAGATGCTCAAGGGCACCAGCAACGAGCAGCTGGTCCGCCAGCTGCGCACGCTGGCGCCGCAGGCGAGGATCATCGCCAACTGCACCAAGGTGTCGCAGGTCGGTGCCCTGCGCGCCGCCGGCGCCGATCACGTGTTCCGCGCCCCGACCGAGGTGGCGCTCGGCATCCTGCCCGCGGTCTACGCCGCGCTCAACGGCAACCTGCCGTCGTACCAGGAGGCGCAGGAGGAGGAGCACGGCCGGCTCGACGCGCGCGCCGAGGTGATCGACTGATGGCGCCGACCGGCTGACCTCACCCGGCGGCGCGCAGGCTCACGGCGCCTCGAACGGCGGCAGCTCGTCGACGTCGTCCGCCGCCGGCGGGAACAGCGGCGCCAGCGCGCCGGCGAGCACGGCGATGCCGTCGACCAGCCCGCCGGTGCCGTCGTCGCGGCCGAACCCGGCGGCGACGCGGCGGGCGGCGTCGGCGACGACGTCGGGGTGCAGGCGGGCCTCGGCGGCCTCGTCGGGCAGGACGACCACCTGGTGGCGCGACGGCACCACGAAGATCAGCACGCCGTTGCGCGCGCGGGTGCGGGCGACGCCGAGCCGGGTGAACGCGTGCCGCGCCGCCGGCGCGACCCCGCCGAGGAAGAACGGCGCGATCGACACCACGATCTCGGCCGAGGTCTGGCGCTCCGCGCCCTCGATCGCCGCGCGCACTCGATCGCGATCGATGCCGGCCCGGCCGCGCCGCACCTCACCAGCTCCCCCGGGCGCCGCCGCCGCCCGAGCGGCCACCGCCGCCGCGGAAGCCGCCACCGCCACCGCCGCCGCCGAACCCGCCGCCGCCACCGCGGCCGCCGCTGGCGATCGTCCACAGCAGCAGGAGCGCCAGCCGCGGGTGGGTGACCAGCAGGATCAACAGGCCGAGCGCGCCGAGCCCGAGCACGATCAGCTTCCCGAGCGTCCACTCGCCGCCGGCCGGCACGCCGCCGCCCGGCGGGCGCGCGCCGACCTCGCGACCACCCGCCCACGGCCGGCCCTCGATCGCCGCCAGCAGCGCGTCGGTGCCCGCGGTCACCGCGCCGTCGACGTCGCCGGCGCGCAGGCGCGGGGTCATGACCTCGCGGATGATGCGCGCCGCGACCGCGTCGGGGACGCGATCCTCGAGGCCGTAGCCGACCTCGATGTCGATCACGCGGTCCTGCATGAACAGGAACATCGCGACGCCGTCGTCGAACCCCTTGCGCCCGATCTTCCACGCCGCGAACGTGCGCACCGCCCAGTCGTCGACCGGCTCGCCGCCGAGGCTGTCGCCGATCCACACCACGACCTGGTGACCGGTCGCGCGCTCGTAGGCCTCGAGCCGGCGATCGAGCGTCGCGCGCGCCGCCGGCGTCAACGCGCCGGTCGGATCGGTGACCCAGCGCGCCGGCGCCGGCGGGATCGCCGCCGCGACGACCACCGCCACCACCGCGGCCAGCACGGCCGCCATCAGAACTCCACGCGGGGCGCTTGCTCGGCTCCGGCCTGCGCCACGAAGTACGGCCGCTTGGCGAAGCGATCGCCGAAGAACGACGCGAACAGCGCCGCCGGGAACCGCGCGCGCGCGGTGTTGTACCCCCGGGCGACCTCGTTGTAGCGCATGCGCTCGACGGCGATGCGGTTCTCGGTCCCCTCGAGCTGGGCCTGCAGATCGCGGAAGCCCTGGGTCGCGGTCAGGTTCGGGTACTGCTCGGCCACGACCAGGAGCCGGGACAGCGCGCCGCCGAGCTGGTCCTGCGCCTGCTGGAACTTCTGGAGGTCGGCCGGGTCGGTCGGCGCCTCGCCGCGCGGCAGCTGGACCTGGCCGACCCGGCTGCGCGCCTCGGTGACCTCACGCAGGGTCTCGCGCTCGAACTGAGCGGCGCCCTTGACGGTCGCGACCAGGTTGGGGACCAGATCGGCCCGCCGCTGGTAGACGTTCTGCACCTGCGCCCACTGGGCGTCGACCTCCTGGCTCTTCCCGACCAGGCGGTTGTACGTCGTGCAGGTTCCGATCCCGACCGCGAGCGCCCCGAGCAGGACCACGTAGAGAGCGACGCGAGGTGCCGGCTTCATGCCGGCAGGTGGTGCATGCCGCGCGCCACCGCGGCGCGCGGCGTCAGAACCGCGATCCTGGCTCGTCGAGGAACGCGTGCTCCTCGGCGGTCGACACCCGCCCGAGGATCTCGTTGCGGTGCGGGTAGCGCCCGAAGCGCTCGACGATGCGAGCGTGCCGCTCGGCGTAGTCGACCGCGCCGTCGAGCATGCCGATCACCGCGGGTGGCGCGCCGGCGACCACCGCCTCGTCGCGCAGCGCGGTGAACGACGCCACGCTCTCGCGCTGCGCCGCCAGGTCCTCGACGTGCTGGAACGGCATGCGCAGCATGTAGCGCTCGGCCCAGCCCAGCTCGCGATCGTGCCCGCCGGCCAGCGCCGCGCGCGTCACCGCCAGGGCGCGCGCGTCCTGCGCGAACGCGCGCGGCGTGCCGCGGAACACGTTGCGCGACAGCTGGTCGAGCACGATCACCAGCGCCAGCGCGCCGCGCGCGGTCTCGGCCCAGGCGTCGAGCTCGCCGGCCGCCGCGGCGGCGATCAGCGGCGCGAACCGCTGCCGGCACTCGGCGTCGAAGCCGTCGTCCTGCACGAACCACCGCTGCATGCGCGGCCCGATCGGCTCACCCGGCAGGCCGAACCAGAAGCGCAGCACGTCGTCGATCCGTGGATCGGTCACGCGTAGTACCTCGCCTCGATCACGTTGCCGTCGGGATCGGCGAAGTAGAACGACTCCGGCGCGCTGCCCCGCGCGCCGAACGAGTCCTTCATGGTCACCGGGACGGCCACGCCGCGTGCCGCCAGGCGCTCGCGCAGCGCGGCGAACGCCGGCGGGTCCATCGCCAGGCACAGGTGGTTGACCTTGTTGCCGGCGCTGCCGGCCGCGCCCGGGATCGCGTTCGCCATCGCCGCCCGCTCGATCGGCATCAGGTCGATCATCGACGACGGCGACAGCCGCACGCTCGGGAACGGCGCCTTGCCGGCGCGGAACTCGTCGACCGGCACGCCGGTGCAGCCGAGCACTTGCTCGTAGAACTCGACCGATCGCAGCGGATCGGCGACCCAGAACACCACGTGGTCGACGCTCAGGCTCATGCGCCCATCATGCCACCGTTCGCGCCGGCACCTCGAGCTCCCACACCCCGGCGCTCACCTCGGTGCGCCGGACCTCGACGCCGAGGAAGTGGTGGAGCAGATCGATCTGGGTCGTGGTGTGCCCCGACAGCGGGCCGGTGCGGAACACGCCGCCGCCGCCGAGCGCCATCGGCACCAGCAGCTGGTCGGCGAGGTGCTCGCCGACCGGGACCCCGCGGGCCAGGTAGTCGGCGCACTCGTCGGCCGCGGCCCGGGCGACCCGCTCGGCCGGCACGCCCTTGTCGCCGTGGGCGGTGAACACCTCGGTAACGTGCTCGGCCTCGACCGCGATCGACACGGTGTTGCCGGGCCCGACCGGGTGGTCGGGGCTGTCGACGCGGCCGCACGCCGGGTCCCAGTCGAGCCGCGCGCACGCGACGGCGATCTCGCGCTCGCCGATCGAGCGCGGCAGCGCGCTGACCAGCGCGGTCACCCGGCGATCGCGGACCGCGCCGCGCTCGCGCAGGTCGAGCCGGCCGAGCCGGCCGGTGCCCTCGGCGTCGACGCGGACGCGGCCGCCGCCGGCCGGGTAGAAGCCCGGCCGGTCGAGGGTCGCCCCCACGCGGGCGCCCAGCCGCGCCAGCAGCGGCGCCAGCACGCGGGTGAAGAACTCGTACGACGGCGCCTGCGGGTTGTGGGTGCCGCCCTCGAGCTCGATCGACCACGCGCCCTCGCCGACCAGCAGGGCCGGCAGCAACGCCTGGACGACCAGCATCGTGCTGCCGGCCGACCCGATCGCGAACCGGTACGCGCCCGGCCGCAGGCGGCCCGGCGTGAAGGTCAGCTCGCGCGAGCCGAGCGCGGCGCCGGTGACCTCGGCGTCCGAGATCGCGCGCGCCGCCTCGACCGCGGTCAGGTGCTGGCGCAACAGGCCCGGCTTGCCGCGACCCGCGCGGATCTTCTCGGCGCGGAACGGCCGGCCGGTCGCCAGCGCCAGGGCCAGCGAGGAGCGGAGGATCTGGCCTCCGCCCTCGCCGTGCGAGCCATCGATCACGATCACGTCGGACATCACGGCACCTCTCGTCGCACGCGGGCTAGCCCTTCACGCACAGGACCTGACGCAGGGTCGAGACCACCTCGACCAGGTCGCGCTGCGCCGCCATGACCCGATCGATCTCCTTGTACGCGGCCGGGGTCTCGTCGATCACGTCCGCGTCCTTGCGGCACTCGATGCCGGCGGTCGCCGCCGCGTGATCGGCGACCGTGAACCGGCGCTTGGCCTCGGCCCGCGACATCGCCCGGCCGGCGCCGTGGCTACAGCTCTCGAAGCTCTCGGGGTTGCCGAGGCCACGCACGATGTAGCTCTTCGCGCCCATGCTGCCGGGGATGATGCCGAGCTCACCCTTGCCCGCCCGCACCGCGCCCTTGCGGGTCACGTGCACGGTCGCGCCGAAGTGTCGCTCGGTCGCCACGTAGTTGTGATGACAGTTGACCGCCTCGACCGCCGCGTCGAACGCCGGCAGGCCGCTCGACCGCAGGGCCGCGACGACCTGCGCCATCATCAGCTCGCGGTTGACCTTGGCGTACGCCTGCGCCCAGCTCACCGCGCGGACGTAGGCGATGTAGTGGTCGGTGCCCTCGGGCAGGTAGGCCAGGTCCTCGTCGGGCAGGTTCACGAACCAGCGGCGCATGTCGCGCTTGGCCAGCTCGATGAAGTAGCTGCCGATGCGGTTCCCGACGCCACGCGAGCCCGAGTGCAGCATCACCCACACCCGGTCGTGCTCGTCGAGGCAGACCTCGATGAAGTGGTTGCCGGTGCCGAGCGTCCCCAGGTGGGTCGCGTGCGAGCCGCGGTCGAGCTTGGGGTGGGCGGCGACGATCGCCTGGTAGCCGGGCGCCAGCTCCGCCCACGCCGCCGCCTGGGCCGCGGGCAGGTCGTGCCACGCGCCGCGGTCGTTGGCGCCGCCGTTGTCGGTGCGGCCGTGCGGAACCGCCCGCTCGATCGCCGCCCGCAGCGCGGCCAGCGACTCGGGCAGATCGCTCGCGGTCAGCGACGTGCGCGCCGCCATCATGCCGCAGCCGATGTCGACGCCGACCGCGGCCGGGATGATCGCGCCGGCGGTCGCGATCACGCTGCCCACCGTCGCACCCTTGCCGTGGTGGACGTCCGGCATCGCCGCCACCCACTTGTGGATGAACGGCAGCGACGCGATCCGCTGCAGCTGCGCCTTGGCCTCGGCCTCGAACGGCACGCCCTTGGTCCACGACTTGATCGGGACGCCGCCGGGGACGTGGGTGATGTCGTAAGGCCGCTCGTGGGTCTGGTTCGTCGTCATGACCGCTGCTCCGTGGAAGGGACACCCGCCGGTATCAGCATGCAGCGTGCCGGTCGGCGCGCGTCCGATCTCGGCGCCCAAGCCCACGGATTGCCGAAGGTTTCACGACACCCCCTCAGCCACCCATGATACTGTCGTCTAAGTCTCAATCCTGGAGTCTCGGAGTCGCATGGCCCGCCCCAACCCTCGCCCGGTCGTGGTCGTCGGCATGCTCGGCACCACGCTCGACGCCGGCGGCGGCCCGCGGCGGTGGGAGCGCTGGCGTCCGACCGTCGCGGTGTGCATGCACGACGACCTGGTCGTCGCCCGCCTCGAGCTGCTGCACCCGCCGCGCTGGGCCGACCTCGCCGCCCAGGTCGCGGCCGACGTGCGCCAGGTCGCCCCCGAGACCGAGGTCCGCCTCCACGCCCTGCCGATCGACGATCCGTGGGACCTCGAGGAGGTCTACGGCGCGCTCCACGACTTCGCGCGCGCGTACCCGTGGGCGCCCGAGCGCGAGGACTACCTGGCCCACCTCACCACCGGCACGCACATCGCGCAGATCAGCCTGTTCCTCCTGGTCGAGTCGCGCCGCCTGCCGGCCCGGCTGATCCAGACCTCGCCCCTCGACTCGGGTGCGCTGAGGCCAGAGCCTCACCGCACAAGCGATCGATCGGCCTCGCCCGAAGCCGGGCTCGTCCGATCTCCTGTGAACGAACGCCTGGCTTCGCTCGGCGTGGGCGGCGGACGCGCGCATCGCGGCAAGGCCGGCAGCTGGGAGGTGATCGATCTCGACCTCGCTCGCTACGACAAGGTGGCGGCCCGGTTCGCCCGCGAGCACGCCGACGCGACCACGCTGCTCAAGGCCGGCATCGCGACCCGGTCGCCGGGGTTCAACCGGCTGATCGACGAGCTCGAGCGGGTCGCGGTCGGCTCGCGCGATCCGATCCTCCTGCTCGGCGCCACCGGCGCCGGCAAGTCGCAGCTGGCCCGCCGCATCTACGAGCTCAAGCAGGTCCGCCGCCAGGTCGCCGGGCCGCTGGTCGAGGTCAACTGCGCGACCATCCGCGGCGACGGCGCGATGTCGGCCCTGTTCGGCCACGTCAAGGGCGCGTTCACCGGCGCCGCCGCGGCGCGCGCCGGCTTCCTGCGCCAGGCCGACGGCGGCGTGCTGTTCCTCGACGAGATCGGCGAGCTCGGCCTCGACGAGCAGGCCATGCTGCTGCGCGCGCTCGAGGACAAGCGCTGGCCCCCGGTCGGCGCCGATCGCGAGGTCGCCAGCGACTTCCAGCTGCTGGCCGGCACCAACCGCGACCTGCCGGCGATGGCCGCCGCCGGCCGCTTCCGCACCGACCTGCTCGCCCGCATCGACCTGTGGACCTTCCGCCTGCCCGGGCTCGCCGAGCGCCGCGAGGATCTCGAGCCCAACCTCGACCACGAGCTCGAGCGGTCGAGCGCCGCGCTCGGCGCCCGGGTGACCCTGGCCGGCGAGGCGCGCGCTCGCTTCCTCGCCTTCGCCGCCTCGGCCGAGGCGACCTGGCCGGGCAACTTCCGCGATCTCGGCGGCGCGGTCCGCCGCATGGCCACGCTCGCGCCCGGTGGCCGCATCACCGTCGCCGGCGTCGACCTCGAGATCGCCCGTCTACGCGCGGCCTGGCGCGCGCTGACCCCGCCGGCGCCCACCGCCGGCGACGGCGACGACGACCTGCTCGCCGCCGTGCTCGGCGACCGCGCCGCCGACCTCGACCTCGTCGACCGCGCCCAGCTCGCCGTCGTGGTCCGCACCTGCCGCGCCGCCCGCTCGCTGTCCGACGCCGGCCGCCGGCTCTACGCGGTGTCGCGCACCCGCAAGACGTCGAGCAACGACGCCGACCGCCTGCGCAAGTACCTCGCCCGCTTCGACCTGACCTGGGAGCAGCTCACGGCGCGTCCTGATCCATGACGTCGGCCGGGAGGCGGCGGTGTCCCTCGAAGACGGTGAGGACCACGACCCGCCCTCGGTCGATCCGATACACGACCCGGTAGCTGCGCAGCAGCGCCTCGCGAACATCGTCGCGCCCGAGCTCCGGGACGCGACCACGCGCGAGTGGTGCGGTCGCCACACGCTCGGCCGCGTCGACCAGCTTCGCGACCCAGCGCGCCGCGGCGCTCGGATCGTCGCGCGCGATGTGATCGCCGATCGCCTCGAGGTCCGACACCGCGCGATCGGTCCACACGATCGACGACGGACGCGCGCCCGACGCCGGGCGACGACGCGTCGGGCGCCGGGTCACCGCGACTTCTCGTACCGTGCCTTCATCCGTCGGACGACCGCAGCGTGAGCATGGACTCGCCCGGCGTCCGCATCGGCCAGGCCCTCGTTGACTGCGGCCACGAAGCGCGCCCGCTCGGTCAGCTCGTCGAAGGCCTCGGGCGAGAGCAGCACCCCGGCCGGCCTGCCGTTCTGCGTGACCACGATCGGGGCGCCGGTCTCGGCGGCCTTGCGGAGCCAGTCGGCCGCCTGCGCCTTGAAGTCGCTGACCGGGACGAAGTCTTCGGAGATCCGGACCGGGCGCATCGAACTACCTCCAGCACCGAATATAGTCCGAATTCGGTCCGAGCGCCAACGGCCTACCGCCGGCCCGCCCGGGCCAGCACCGCGATCTGATCCTCGGCGAGCTGCTCGGTGAGCATCAGCGAGCGATCGGCGCGCAGCTCGCGGGCCAGGTTCGGCTCGAGCATGAAGAAGCAGCCGGTGGCCTGGCCGGCCAGGCGGGCGGCGACGTTGGGGTACGACGCCAGCAGGTTGCGCATCTTCTCGATCGCCCGGTCCTGGCCGATCCGGCCGAGCAGCCAGGTGTTGATCAGGTCGCGGGCGCGGTAGTCGAAGTCGGCCGGGTTCTGCGAGGCGAGCAGCACGCCCAGGCCACCCGAGCGGGCCCGGCGCAGGAGGTCGAACATCGGCTCCTTGGTCGCCGGCACCGAGGTAGCCGGGATGTACATGTCGGCCTCGTCGAAGAACGCGACCGCGCGCAGGGTCTGGCTGGGTCGCTTGCGGACCATCCGGCCCAGCTCGATCAGCAGTCGCGACACCCAGAACTGCAGCACCGACACGTCGGTCAGCGCGGTGGTGCTGATCACCACCAGCCGGGCCCGGCCCTCGCGCGGCGCCAGCATCGCCTCGACGTCGAGGGCGTCGCCGTCGCCGGCCAGCAGCATGCCGCGCTGGATCGAGAGCGAGTCGAGGTCCTCGGCCAGGCTGCCGAAGTGGCGGGTGAGGTTGCCGACCGCGGCCAGCAGCTCGGGATCGGGGCGCCCGATGGTGTCCTTGAGCTCGTCGAGGGTCGCGCCGCCGCCACGCTCGGCGTACAGCTCGATCGCCTTCTTGAGGATCGACGTCTTCTTCTCGTGGGTGCCGCCGCGCCCGTACTGCATCATCGCGGCCAGGCCGCTCGCCGCCGCCTTGGCGGCCTGGTCGCGCTCCTGGCTGTTCATCTCGTGCATGCCGGCGGGGATCACCGGCAGCCGCAGCGGCCGGCCGGCGGGATCGCCGGGCGTGTACAGCGCGACGTCGGTGCGCGCGCGCAGCCGCTGCTTGCGGGCGGCGTCCTCGTCATCGGCGTGCGGCTCCCACCACGCCGGATCGGCGTAGCGCGCGAGGTCGCCCTTGCGATCGATCAGCAGCGCCGACACGCCGCGCTCGAGCAGCTGCTCGATCACGCTCAGCGCCAGGGTGGTCTTGCCGCTGCCGGTGGTGCCGAGGAACGCGGCGTGCTTCTTGAGCTGCTCGACCTCGAGCGCGACCGGATCGGCGCGCATGGTCGAGGTCACGCCCAGGCGCAGGTGGCTGGCCGGCGGCGGCGCGACCGGAGCCGGCGCGCGCAGCACGGTCGGCAGCGGCTCGGTGATGGCGCGAACCGTCGGCGCGCGCACCACCGGCGCCGGCGGCGTGGGGGCGCGGTCGAGCTCGAGCAGGGTCCGGATCGCCGCCAGCTGGGTCAGCGGCTGGCGCTGGCGCCGCCACGCGGTCAGCTCGGCCGTCGCCGGCGTCCGCTCGACCAGCGCGACCATCGCGGCGATCGCGCGCAGCTCGGCGGTGCCGACGGGGAGCCGCACGCCGCCCGAGCGGATGAACTCGCCGAGCTGGCGGGCGATCGCGGTCTTGCCGCCGAACTCGAACTCGGAGGTGCGCAGCGCGACCGGGGTGTGGCCGATCGGCGCCCGCTCGCGCAGGTCCTCGATCTGCCGGCCGAGGTGGCCACCCTGCGCCGGCCGATTGCACACCTCGACGATCCGCGGGCCGAGCCCGCCGGCGAGCCCGGTCACGACCAGCCGTGGCCGCGCCCCGCTCGGCTCGAGCTCGCAGGTGAAGCCGTGCTCGCCCTCGGCCCGGCAGGCCTCGAGCCCGCGCACGAGCAGGCGGAGCAGCCCGGCGTCGTCGTCGGGCAGCTCGATCGGCGCGGCCTTGGCGTCGCTCCACGCCCGATCGAGATCGGCCTCGCTCGCCGGCGGCGCGGCGGCGCGCGCGGCCGCGGCGGCGACCGCGGCGGTGGCCGGGGTGTCGACCAGCCGCTGGGCGCGGATGCACGCCTGCTGGTAGCCGTGGAACCAGGCCAGGCACTCGCGCGCGCCCTGGTTGGCCAGCTTGTCGACGTGATCGTCGCGGAACGGGAACAGCGGCTCGTCCTCGCGCCAGGCCACGCCGAGCGCGTCGTAGAGGTACTCGAGCCGGCGGGTGAGCATCTCGCGCACCTCGTGGCGGCGGCGCTCGCTGGCCAGGCGGACCGGCGCCGGCTCGCGCTCGAGCCGGTCGACCACCGACTGGGTCAGCCGCGGCCGGATGTGGTCGTAGACGTCCTCGAGGCACGAGATCACCACCACCGACGACGGCACCGCGTCGGCGATCCGGCGCAGCACGTCGAACGCCCGCTGCAGGGGCTCGCCCCGCCCCGGGCCGGTCGCGGCGTCGGGCACGGTGTCCTCGACCTGATCGACCAGCAGCACCAGCGCGGCCTGCTGCAGCTCGAACATCAGCCGGCCGAGCTGCTCGATCAGCCGGGCCGGGTCCTCGGGCTGGAGCCGCGGGCTCAGGCCGCCGAGCAGCTCCTGCTCGTAGGACGTGAGCGACTCGCAGCGCAGGAACTTCACGATCCGGCGATCGAGCGCGGGGTCGCGCCGCTGCAGCAGCAGCATGGCCTGGAGCAGGTCGGCGTCGACGCGGCCGAGGCCGTCCTGACGGACCAGGCCGTCGACCAGGCCGCCGACGAAGCGGGTCAGCTCGGCCGGCTCGAACGTGTCCTCGCGCAGCCGGGCCCGGGTCGTCTCGGCGTCGTCGAGCAGGTCGGTGAGGCCGTCGGACAGGTAGGCCAGGCTCGACTCGGTCAGCGCCGGCGCGTCGTACGGCCGCTCGAGCGAGTCGATCAGATTGGCCAGCACGTAGCGGGCGTAGTCGCCGACCTCGGACGTCATCTGGAGGTAGCCGACGTAGCCGAGCCGGTCGCCGTGGACGTGCGCGCGCAGCGCGCGCATCAGGTGGGTCTTGCCGCTGCCGGCCTGGCCGAGGACCAGCAGGGTGCGGCCGTGGCCGGCGTGGTGGCGGACCGGGGTCACCGCGTGCTCGAGCTGGCGGTGGAACACCTCGCGGGCGTCGGCGTGGATGGTGACGATGTCGAACGGATCGCGCTCGTGGAGCTGCGAGCCGTGGGCGACCGACGAGAACACCTCGGGGCCGTCGGCCTGGCAGAACGCCAGCGCGCGCGGATCCTCGTAGCCACCGTCGGTCGACTGCTCGAACAGCTCGCGGAGCTGGCGGCGCGCCGCGACCTCCGCCGCCGAGTCGCGGCCGGCGAACACGGTGTCCATGACCCGGACCAGCAGGCGCTCGTGCTCGGCCAGGAGGCCGCGGTGCCGGCTCAGCGCGGCCGCCTCGCGGCACAGCCGGATGCCGCGCCAGTCACCGGCGCCGGCGTTGCCGAACGGTCGCTCGTCGGCGCGGTGGACGCGCAGGAACTCGATCAGCTCGGCCGGCCCGGGCTCGTCGCCGAACAGCTCGTAGCGGGGCAGGACCAGGAAGTACTTGCTGGCGGCGACGCCGGCCAGCGGCAGCACGCGCTCGAGCTCGGCGTCGTCGACCTGGCCGTCGGCGTCGATCGCCAGGTGGGCGACCCGCAGGCAGTCGTCGAGCAAGGCCAGGGTGGCCAGGACCGGAAACGGCGCGCGGGTCCCCGAGTCGCCGCGGAGCGCGTCCAGCTCGCGCTCGCGGGCGTCGCCGATCAGGTGGCGCTCGAGCTGACCGGTCAGCCCGGTGATCGCGGCGACGATCTCCGGCTTGGTGAGCAGGGGGGACGCAGGGGTCATGGCGCTTCCTCGCGGACGACGAAGTGGTAGCGAGCGTCGAGGCTGGTGGTCTCGGAGCTGTCCATCAGGGCTGGATCCATGGCGCCGGCCAGGTCGGCCCGCGCCAGCGACACCAGCCCGGCGCGGTGGGCCTCGACCAGCCGACCCTTGAACCGGCCGAGGTCGAGGCCGGCGACCGCGGGATGACCGCGCAGCGCGTCCCACACCCCGGCGATGTACACCTTGCGCGGACCGAACACGGCGTGCTGCTCGGCCTGCGCCGCGGCGCGCACCGCGGCGGCGAAGGCGTCGAGCCCGGCACCGGCGGCGGTGATCGCAGGCGCTGGCGCCGGCGCCGGTGCAGGCGCGGCGGCGGTCGCGGCGCCCCACGGCAGCCCGGCCAGCCAGCGCCGCACCAGCGCGTCGCGCAGCAGGCGGACCTCCGGCCGCGCCGCGCCGACCTCGCGCGCGGCGGCCAGGCGCAGCACCCGCTCGGGCGGCCCGGCCTCGCCGCCGGCCAGCCCGAGCCAGCGGGCGAGGAACAACGACCGCACCTCGGGCGGCGTCCGCTTGGCCGTGCCCGCCAGCGCCAGCCCGTCCCACACCACGCGATCGGCCAGCCCGCCGGGCGTCGGCGGTGCGCCGGCGCGCCACAGCCCGCGCGCGCGCGCGATCACCGCGGCGGCGCAGCGGTCGCGATCGCCGAGGAACGCGGTGGCCCGGGCGTCGCCGGGCTCGACCCCGAGCGCGAGCGCGGGCACGATCCGCGCGGTCAGCCGGGCCCAGTCGGGCGCGGCCCGCAGCGCGAACGGCGCCCACGGATCGACGAGCGCGCGGCGGTCGCCGTCGATCCGGCCGGCGGCGGCCAGGCGACCGAGGCTGGCGTCGATCGCCGCCGCCCACGCCGGCGGGGCGATCGAGGGTGGGCTGAACCGCTGGGTGTCGCGGGCGACCTCGGCGCCGGCCGGCGGACGCCGCCCGAGGTGCGGTCGTTGTTCCTCGCCCGCTGGCTCGGGCTGGCCG
>Ga0247830_10000149_pt1 | contig 21792 bp, 22 predicted proteins | sample 12C_Control_Day5_FD_207766 | JGI IMG/M metagenome (GOLD analysis project Ga0247830, IMG submission 207766) | Soil microbial communities from agricultural site in Penn Yan, New York, United States - 12C_Control_Day5 | ecosystem: Environmental > Terrestrial > Soil > Agricultural land | place...
CATAACTTATTGTTCCAAATGATGAAATTTCTCCGCAAAGAATTTTAGGTGGATTTTAGAAGGCTGATTTTTAAGGGCTGTTCACATTTCTTACTGAATAATGACTGAGGTGAATAATGGCTGGTCGGCATAGACAACCCACTTCAATTCTCGAAGCAAGAGGTACATTTAAGCATGATAAGTGGCGGGAACGTCCTTTTGAGCCAGATACGGGGTTGGGGGTGGGTCCACCACCGATGCACCTACCGTTGAAGGTGCGTAAAATATGGAATGAAACACTTGAAAACTGTGCTCCAGGGGTGTTCCAGTCTAGTGATAAGGGGGTTCTAGAAGCATACTGTAAATCGTTCCATAGGTTCCGCACCGAAGAGGAATTGGATCTCAATCTGATCGACAGGCTTTTGCGGTTCTGGATGCAGTTTGGTATGACTCCAGCCGCGCGTTCTCAGATCATTGTCAAGAAGATGCAGGCCCAACGTGAAGAAGAACCAATCAAGCAAGGTCTCAAGAAATTCGTTGCCTGACGCAGTAACTGAGTACGCTCAGTCTGTCGTCAACGGCACAATTTTGGCGGGACCACACGTCCGTGACGCGTGCAAACGTCATCTGCGTGATTTAATAAATGGCCCAGACCGGGGTCTGCGCTGGGACCCCGCCGCAGCACAGTTAACGTTCGAGTTCTATGAGGAAGTGCTCTGCCTAAATGGCGGAGAGTTCGAAGGTAAGCCTTTCCAGCTCGAACCATCACAGAAATTCATCATCGGCTCACTTTTTGGCTGGTTTAACACTGATGATGGCTCCCGGCGCTTCCGGGTTGCGTACATAGAGGAAGGTAAAGGCAACGGCAAGTCGCCATTGGTAGCCGGCATTGGCCTTAAAATGTTGGTGGCCGACAAAGAGCCGCGTGCTGAAATCTACGCCGTGGCAACAAAGCGCGACCAAGCACAAGTGCTCTTTCGTGATGCGGTAGCGATGAAGCAGTTGTCGCCGCTCCTTGATGGTCCGCTCAAAACCACAGGTGGCCGTGGTCGTGAGTGGAACATTTCCTTTGAGCAAACGGGCTCATTCTTCCGCACGCTGGCTAGCGATGATGCGCAGTCCGGCCCGCGTCCGCATTGTGCTCTGATCGATGAGGTGCACGAACACAAGACCGGCCTGATGGTGGAAATGATGCGGGCGGGTGTAAAGGGCCGTCGGCAGGCGATGATTGTGATGATTACCAACAGCGGCACCGATAAGGAGTCGGTTTGCTGGCAATATCACGAGTATGCCGCCAATATTTGCTCTGGTATTTTGGAAGATGATGCCTTCTTTGGCTATGTCTGCGCACTGGATGAGAAGGACGAGCCGTTTGAGGATGAGGCGTGCTGGGTTAAGGCCAATCCGCTGTTGGGCGTTTCCATTAAGCGACGCTATCTGCAAGACCAGATTCGGGAAGCGCGTGGGATGCCCAGCAAGGAAGCCCGCGTGCGGCGGCTTAACTTCTGTCAATGGACAGAGGCCACAGACCCACTGTTCAGCCCTGATCTAATTAAGGCCACGCAAGAAGAATACGACGAAGAGCTTCTGCTGGGCAGAAAGTGCTATGGCGGCTTAGACCTTTCCAGCACGTCAGACCTTACAGCGTTTGTTCTGCTCTTCGCGCCGAATGATCAGGACGATAAATGGAGGCAAAAGGCCTGGTTTTGGCTCCCGCAGGCCACATTGGATAACAAGGAGCGCCTCAAGAAATATCCAATCCATATGCCGGTTTGGCGCGCGGCTGGCTGGATTGAGACTACGCGCGGCGCGGCAATCAGCAAACTGCACGTGCTTAAGCGGTTGGTGGAGTGCCACGAGAAGTTTGCCATTCAGTCAATCGCATATGATCGCTGGCGTATTGAGGACCTGAAGATACTGATGTCTGATGCCGGTGCGAAGTTGCCTCTTGAGCCGTATGGCCAAGGGTTTAAGGATATGGCACCGGCGGTGGACGAGTACGAACGGCTCCTCATTTCTGATGAGCTGCGGCATGATGGCAATCCTGTCATGACGTGGAATATGTCTTGCGTTGTGGTAGAAACCGACCCAGCAGGCAACCGTAAGCCGACCAAGGAGCGTTCTACTGGGCGCATTGACGGTGCGGTAGCTGCTATTATGGCTGCTGGTCGCAGTAAACCCAAGCCGGAACCGAAGTACCAAACTCTGTTTCTTGGAAGTGAGAGTAAAAAATGAGTGTTCTGACTGGCAATCAACTTGGCACCTTGCTCGGAAAAGCCTTGGATCTGGATTTGAAGTTGGTTCGAAGCATTACCGTGCATTGCAACACAGGTGATCTGGCTGTGGTGACTGTTGAGCGTTTGGTGCGCGGCGTTGATGCAGACAGACTAAATGCCGTGCTAGAGCAATATGAGCTTTCACCTAAAGTTGACGGCAATGCCAACAAATCCTAATCCGTGTCCTAGCTATAAACCCCCTCCACCTCCACCACCTCCAAAAATGAGCTTCAACGGCATTGGTTACTTGGCACCCCTTTCCAGGAGTTTCGCTATGCGACCGCGTTGCGCTTACTGCGGTCGCTCCGCATCAGTAGATGGCAACTGTCCCGGTTGCGGTGCTCCACTGGAGCCACCTGCCCAATACATCGACGTTACCTGTCTCGCCTCAACGCAGCGTGAGTATGTACCTGTAATTCCGCAGCCCGAAGTGAAGGAGTAAGCAATGGAAACACGTGCGTGGTCTACCTTAACCATCAAATCGTTTGATGAGAATAAGCGAACGTTCACCGGCATAGCGACCACGCCGGTCACCGATCGACAGGAAGATATTGTTGATCCAAAGGGTGGCATTTTCACGTTGCCTCTTTCGTTTTTGTATCATCACGATAGCAAGCAACCAATTGGATTGATTACTAAAGCACTGGTTACCAGTGCTGGCATTCAGATCGAAGGCTATGTTGAGCGAGTAGAGGCTCCGGCAACGTTGAAAGAGCGATTTGATGTTGCGTGGACGGAGATGAAGCTTGGCATTTTGCGCGGCCTTTCGGTTGGATTTAAGGCGCTCGAGGTGGAACGCATTAAGGATTCGTTTGGGTATCACATCAAGAAGTGGAATTGGTTTGAACTGTCGGCGGTAACAATTCCTGCCAATCAGGAAGCCACGATTTTAACCGTTAAGTCTATGGACGAAATGCAGATGCGCTCCGCGTCAGGAGCTATGCATCATAGCAACGTCCAACCATCTCCGGGCGTCGCCGGCAAATCTGGAAGAGGGAATCAAATGAAGACGTTACAGGAAGAGATTCAAGATGCTGCGAACAAGCGGGCGTCGAACATGGCGCGTGCTGAAGAGATTTCCAGCGCGACGCAAGGCGGTACGATGGATGAGGCTCAGCAAGAAGAGTATGACACTCTGATTTCTGAGATCAAGTCCATTGACAAGGACATTGTTCGCAAAAAGGAACTGCAAGTCCTGAAGGCGACGGAAGCTGTTCCGATTACGCCCGCGGCAGTAGCGACGCCAGTGGCCGCTGCGGAAACGCGGAATACTCCGGTGGCACCTACGCCGCGCGTGGAATGGGGTAAGTCTCGGCTGGCCAAAGGGATGGGCTTTACGCGCCTGTCGATTTGTCTGGCAAAGGCCAAGGGTGACAGCGCTCTGGCGATGGAATATGCCAAGGGCTATCGGGATACGCCGGAAGTGGAGCAGGCCGTGCGAGCCGCGATTTATGCTAAGGCGGCTGTTGCGGCAGGCACCACAACCGACACAACTTGGGCTGCTCCTCTGGTAGTTTACCAGAGTCTTGCGTCAGAGTATGTGGAGCTGCTGCGCCCTGCGACGATCATCGGGAAGATTCCGGGGATCCGCAATGTGCCGTTCAATGTTAGCATTCCGCGCACAACTGCAGGCACGACATCACAGTGGGTGGGTGAAGATGATCCTAAGCCAGTTTCGCGCATGTCGCTGGAAACGATCACCCTTGGCCACAACAAGATCGCGACCATTGTCGTGCTGTCGGAAGAACTGGTGCAAGACTCCTCGCCTGCTGCGGAGGGGCTTGTTCAGGCTGACATGCTGGCGTCGATTGCGGCATACAGCGACGCGCAGTTCATCGACCCAACGGTTGCCGCGTCTGGCACTATCCGTCCGGCGTCGATTACCAATGGCCTGACGACCCACAACATGACTGGTACTGCTGTTGCCAACGTTATCACCGACATGCAAACGCTGATGGGTGATCTCGTGGCTGCGAATATTCCGTTTACTGACGTTGTTTGGGTGATGCATCCGCGCTCGGCACTGTATCTAAGCGGGCTGCTGTCGCCGCTGGGTACTGCGCAATTCCCGGGCATTAACGTCAATGGTGGAACGTTCTTTGGTTTCCCGGTGATTACCAGCGCATCTGTTCCGATTGACACTGGTGCTGATACTTACATTATCCTGATTGCTGGGTCTGAGATTCTGCTTGCAGAGTCTGGCATGATGGTTGATGTATCGCGGGAAGCCAGTGTGCAGATGGACAGCGCACCAAGCGATTCTGCAGCGAGTCTGATTAGCTTGTGGCAGAAGAACCTTGTTGGGCTGCGTGCGGAACGGCGCATCAGCTATCGCCGTCGGCGTGATGCTGGTGTAAGCGTTCTGAAAGCAGTTAGCTACTGAGGACCATGATGAGCACCGAAAAGACGGTGCGCCTAACAGCAACCGTGCGTCAGATTTATGGCTTACGGTTGCTGCTTCCAGGCGATGAATTTTCTGTAAACGAGAGGGTCGCAAAGGCACTAGTGCGTATGCATTTTGCTGCACCAGTTGCTGAAGAAGAAGAAAAACCCAAACGTCGGCAATACCAACGTCGTGATATGACAGCAGAAGGTACTGAATGAACTTGCTCGGATATCAAATCACGAAGGCGGCACCGCCAACAGCCACGCCTGTGCCATCACCATCACGAAGCAGGACGCTTTTCCAGACTGTTCGGGAAAGTTTCACTGGTGCTTGGCAAAGGAATGTGGAGGTGGAATCAACAGAGAATTTGTTGGCGTTCTCTGCTGTTTATTCCTGTATATCGTTGATTTCTGATGATATCAGCAAATTACGCATTAAGCTGGTAGCGCAGGATGATGATAATATTTGGAATGAAATTGATGGGTTTTCGCCTTACAATGCGGTGCTGATAAAGCCGAACAGATTTCAAACGCGCATTCAGTTTTTGTCGCAATGGATTACATCCAAGCTTATGTATGGCAATACATACATACTTAAGGGCGATTATGATTTGCGCGGAATAGTTACTGGATTGTATATCCTCGATCCACGATTGGTGACTCCGCTTGTTGCTGATGATGGCAGTGTTTGGTATCAGCTGCGTCGTGACTACCTTACTGGAGTCAATAAGGATATTACAATTCCAGCAAGTGAGATCATTCATGATCGTGCTATTTGCCTATTTCACCCACTGATGGGTGTTTCTCCAATCTTTGCGTGTGGAATTACGACGACGCAAGGTCGTAAGATTCAGCAAAACAGCGCCAAATTCTTTGAAAACATGTCGAGGCCGTCTGGTCAGTTGACTGCGCCAGGTGAAATTAGCACATCAACGGCGGAAAGGCTGAAGCGGGAGTTTGAAGAGAATTTTAGCGGCGGCAACATTGGGCGCATGTTTGTTGGTGGTGATGGCCTTAAATACGAAGGCTTTACCATTCCGCCAGTAGAAGCTCAGATGATTGAGCAACTTGAATGGACGGTGCAAGACGTGGCGCGGTGCTTTCACGTGCCACTGCACAAGATTGGCGCAGGGCAAAATGTTACATTTTCCAATATTGCTGCGCTAAACCAAGACTACTATTCGCAAACGCTGCAAGTGCTGATCGAAGCGATTGAGTTGTTATTGGATGAAGGATTGGCAGTTCCAGCACCAATGGGCACGGAATTAGACTTGGAAGGATTGCTACGGATGGATCCGCTGGCCCGTGCTGAAGTGAATCAGAAGAATGTTACATCTGGTGTGTGGGCACCGAATGAAGCGAGATTGATTGACAATCTTAAGCCTGTCACAGGTGGCAATATACCGTTTATGCAAAAGCAAAATGTCCCAATCAGCATTTTGTACAAAACCCCAGTGGATGTGCCGCCGTCGCTACCTGCGCCCGCCGTTCCTGTCCCAGTTCCGGAGTTGGCTCCACCACCGACTACGGACAAGGCATTTGACATATTCATGGAAGATGTTGATGAATATGTTGGGTTACTGCGGAAGGGCTTAATTAAATCATGAGCGGCGAACTCAAGGCCATTGCTGAAAAGTCTGCTGAGATATTCAAGGAGTACCTGACGCAGGAATTGCTGCCGTTCCTTGATCGCTTTGAACAAATCGAGGGCAATGCCAAGCAGTTGCAATTGAATTTTGATGCGTTATCTCGCGAACCAGGCCCACAAGGTCCGCAAGGGGCAAAAGGCATAAATGGTGGATATGGTCCGCAAGGGCTGGCCGGACAAAAGGGCCTGGAAGGTCCGCAAGGCGCAAAAGGCATGGATGGTGGTGCTGGTGCGCAAGGCCCACAAGGTATCAAGGGATTAATTGGGGAACGTGGTCCGCAAGGCCCACAAGGCACTAAGGGCATAGATGGCGGCGCTGGCGCGCAGGGTCCACAAGGAGATAAGGGTTTAGATGGCGCTATTGGTGCGCAAGGCGCGCAAGGTTTGGAGGGCAGTGTTGGTGAACAAGGCCCGCAAGGCGACAAAGGTTTAGATGGTGGCATCGGTGCGCAAGGTCCGCAAGGAGATAAGGGTTTAGATGGACTCGCCGGTCCAGAAGGCGCAGCCGGTCCGCAAGGCGACAAAGGGCTGGATGGACTCGCCGGTCCAGAAGGCGCAGCCGGTCCGCAAGGTGATAAGGGTTTAGATGGCGGAATTGGCGCGCAAGGTGCTGTTGGGCCGCAAGGTGATAAAGGTTTGGATGGACTCGCCGGTCCGGAAGGTGCAGCAGGGCCACAAGGTGAGAAAGGGCTGGATGGCACTATTGGTCCGCAAGGTGAGGCCGGTGTTCAAGGCGATAGGGGTTTTGCTGGTGCACAAGGCGAGAAAGGTTTGGATGGATCTGCTGGCCCACAAGGCGTTGCTGGTCCGCAAGGGGTTAAAGGGCTGACTGGAGATGCCGGACTGCAAGGTAAAAGTGCTTATGAAATTGCTAAGTCTCATGGATTTGCTGGTAATGAATTGGATTGGTTACAATCATTTCGCGGTCCGCAAGGAGTGACAGGACAAAAGGGGGAGGATGGCAAGGATGCAGTTGAACTAAAGATTCTACGCCATATTGACCAGACGCGTAGTTATCCGCGTGGTACATATGCGTTACACGATGGGGCATTTGTTTACGCGGCGCGGATTACTGGTCCAGTTAAGTCTGGACAGCCAATCGAAGAGGCGGGCTGGGAAGTGCTGATCGATGGAGAATCTGACTTTGACATTGAGCAAGGTGAAGACTTGCGCACGTTTAAGATGATTCGAACGATGGCAAGCGGCCGCAAAATCGAGAAAAGCTTCAAGATTCCTGTTGTGCTGGATCGTGGTATTTGGAAACATGCGAAATATGAGCGTGGCGATGCAGTAACGCGGGATGGTTCGCAGTGGATTGCTCAGTGTGACACAGAAACAACACCTGGAGATTCGGCGCATTGGCGTCTGGCCATTAAGCGTGGTCGTGATGGTAAAGATACCACTAACGGCAGCAGCGCGAGGCGCTAATCAATGGTGCGACTACTCGCGCCGCAGGGTAGTTCCGGCTATGAAACAGCAGACGGAAAATTTTATCCTGCGCTGAATGGAATTGTTGAGGTCCCAGATGATTTGGTTCCTGAATTAGCGGAGGCTGGATACACATTTGCGCCGCCGCCAGCAGAGCCCACTGAGGTTGTTGTTAAAGAGTTGCAAATTGTTCGTGTTTTTGGTCCGCAAGGTCCGCAAGGTCCGCAAGGTGATATTGGTCCGGAAGGTATTCCTGGGCTAGATGGTAGTCGCGGATCACAGGGTGCGCAGGGTGCGCAGGGCGCAGCCATCAAAGGTGATCGCGGCCCACAAGGCTTAAAGGGCGAGACCGGGTCGCAAGGCTCTCCTGGAGCCATAGGTAATCCAGGCATAGGCGGAGGTCTCGGTCCGCAAGGTCCGCAAGGCCCAGCAGGAGGTCCGCAAGGTCCGCAAGGCTCTCCAGGAGCACAAGGCCCAGCCGGCGCTGATGGTCCAGCTGGTGGTCCGCAAGGTCCGCAGGGTGCAGCAGGGGTCTCCGGTAGTCAAGGACCACAGGGCTCAGCCGGTACTCAAGGGAGTCAAGGTGCCGCCGGAGCACAAGGCGCTGCTGGCGCGCAGGGCGCTGCCGGTATTCAGGGCGCTGCCGGTACTCAAGGTCCGCAAGGCGCGACCGGCGCTGGAACGCAAGGTGCCGCGGGAGCACAAGGCCAACAGGGCGCGGCCGGAGCACAGGGTCCACAAGGAGCGACCGGCGCTGGAACGCAAGGGGCTGCTGGAGCTCAAGGGCCACAAGGTGCTGCAGGTACGCAAGGGGCCGCGGGAGCACAAGGGCCAGCCGGTAGTGGCGCACAAGGCGCTGCGGGCGCACAAGGGCCACAAGGAGCAGCTGGGGCACAAGGCGCTGATGGGACCCAAGGTCCGCAAGGCGCGACCGGCGCTGGAACGCAAGGTCCGCAAGGTGCTGCAGGTACGCAAGGAACCCAAGGCAGTCAAGGCGTCACAGGATCAACTGGTACGCAGGGGCCACAGGGTGCAGCTGGTGGTACTGGTACGCAGGGGCCACAGGGTTTCCAGGGAACACAAGGCGCAATAGGTGTTCCAGGGATTGACGGGCTGGATGGGGCTCGTGGCGTGCAGGGCGTGCAAGGTAGTCAAGGCACGCAAGGGTTGCAAGGCGCTACCGGCGCAGGAACACAAGGTCCGCAAGGAGACCAAGGCGCACAAGGTACGGCAGGCTCCGCCGGTACGCAAGGACCACAAGGCAATCCAGGCACCCAAGGAAATCAGGGCGCGACTGGAGGGACAGGTTCCCAAGGAACACAGGGCGCGCAAGGCGCTACCGGTGCTGGAACACAAGGTCCGCAAGGGGACCAGGGTACGCAGGGTGCCACTGGCGCAGGTACGCAAGGCCCACAAGGTTTTCAGGGCGCGGCGGGCGGTGCCGGTACTCAGGGTCCGCAGGGCAATGCCGGAATTGACGGGCTGGAAGGTCCACAAGGTTTCCAAGGCACGCAAGGCACAGCAGGCGGGACTGGTACTCAGGGTCCGCAAGGCTTTCAAGGAACACCCGGGACGCAGGGGACGCAAGGCGTTGCCGGAATTGACGGGCTGGAAGGCTCACAGGGTTTTCAAGGTGTTGCTGGCGCTCAAGGTCCGCAAGGATTTCAAGGAACAGCAGGAACAGCAGGTGGCACTGGCACTCAAGGTCCACAGGGTTTTCAAGGCGCGGCTGGCGGTGTGGGTACACAAGGTACACAGGGCTTTCAAGGCACACAAGGTGTTGCAGGAATTGACGGCCTGGAAGGTTCACAGGGTTTTCAGGGTGTTACGGGTGCTCAAGGCCCACAGGGTTTTCAAGGAACGCAAGGAACGGCTGGTGGCACTGGCACTCAGGGTCCGCAGGGCGCAGCCGGAGGTACTGGAACACAAGGCTTTCAAGGCACACAGGGCAATGCAGGACTTGATGGGCTGGAAGGGTCACAGGGTTTTCAGGGCGCAGCGGGCGCTCAAGGTCCGCAAGGCGCAGCGGGCGGTACGGGAACACAAGGGCCACAAGGCGCAGCGGGCGGGGCTGGGACGCAAGGCTTTCAAGGTACACAAGGCAATGCAGGGCTTGATGGTCTGGAAGGTCCACAGGGTTTTCAGGGCACGCAAGGCTTTCAAGGAAACCAAGGGACGGCGGGCACGACTGGGACACAAGGTCCGCAAGGCTTTCAGGGCACACAGGGCACGACTGGCGCTGGAACGCAAGGTGTTCCTGGCCTAGATGGCATAGATGGAGCGCAAGGTCCGCAGGGTTCGCAAGGCGCAGCAGGCGCGGCCCCCAGTGGTACTGGATATGTGAGGGTCGTTGGTGGTGTAGTGCAGAGCCCAGCGAATAAGGATTTGGTAACTATTCGCACGGCGCAGTTTGATGGTGAGGTAGCGCTCGGGAATTTGGGCGCAGCCGAAACGCTGGACTTTTCGACTGGAGCGTTCCAGTATGGCACTTTGGACCAGAACTGTGCCATTACCGTCAACACGGGTAGCTTCCCGGGAATGGGACGTTACCAATTGCGGCTTATCAACAACGGCACTTTCACTGTGACGTGGGCAGGAACTGGCTATAGTGCGAGTCGCTGGATTGGTGCTACTTCTGCACCTGCCGTCAACACAGCAACTAATGGAGAGACGATTATTACTTTCTTTTGGAATACAACTAATGCAACCCAAGTGCTTGGCCGGGTAGGCGCAGTATAAATTTACCACAAGGAGAAAGCAATGTCGAAGTTCATCATCGGAGTGACCAAGGGAATAGCTAAGGTGTATCCCTATGGACAAGGCAGCGAAGTTTCTAAGGTGCTGAAAGAGAGCGAAGCGTTGCTGTGCCAGGTGCCGGTTGGAGACCATGTTGAGCCAGTTGCTACCGACCCAAATAAGCCAGTGGCTGCTGATCCAAAGATTGCGCAGTCGACAAAGGATTTGCTGAAGGGTATGGCTGACGAGGATAAGGCTGCGCCAGCTGCCGGAGTCGCCAATGATGAGCCACCAAGCAGCCGGACCGGCACGATCTTAGTAGCGGTAACGGAAGGCAAGGTGACTGTGCGCACGTACCATGAGACGGAGTTTTCAGAGCAAGTAGTGGAGCAAGGCGCATCGGCTTCGGTTGACGTCACGGAATCGAATCGCATTACGGTTGCGGTGTATGAAGCTGCGCCGGTGGTCGATCCAAGGAAGGACAAATGACGTCCCTTGCTATTTTTACTCCTTCGAATGATGCGAAGTACCTGCGTCCACTTTATGACAGTCTTTTGGCGCAAAGTGATCAAGATTGGACCTGGACGTTGTTGCACAATAATGGGGGCACGCCGATTTCGATTGAAGATAAGCGTGTAACTCAACATTCTTTACACACAGCACCGGAATGGGTTGGCCCGCTTAAAGCATATGTGTGTCAGATGTTGCAAGAAGACGTTTTGATGGAGGTCGATCATGACGATTTGCTCCTTCCTGATGCTGTCGCCGAGTGCAAAAAGGCATTTGCGAATCCAAAAATTGGGTTTGCCTACAGTAATGCTTTGCATGCGGATGCGGATCTTGGTAACAAGACGGAGCACTATAGCGAGGACTTCGGTTGGAAGTATCGGAAAACGAATTTCCATGGGAATCTATTGGAAGAACCAATCTCCTTTGATCCGTCGCCTGCTGCGCTCTCTCGCATTTGGTACGCACCGAATCACTTCCGCGCCTTTCGCCGTTCGATCTATGAGAAGGTAGGTGGTTATCCAAGAGATATGCGCGTGCTAGATGATCAGGATCTGATGTGTCGTATGTATTTGGAAACTGAGTTTGCGCATATCGACCGTGGCCTTTACGTTTATCGTATTCACGGCAAGAACTCCTGGATTATCCATAATCAAGAAATACAGGATAATGTTTATCGTTTGCATGATAAATATGCAGAACGTCTTGCATTGACTTGGGCGCGACGAAGCGAATTGCGTGCGTTAGAGCTTGGCGGGGCTTTTGCTAGGCATGATGGATATGAAACCGTTGACCGGCGTGGGGCGGACATTTGTTGCGATCTGGAGGCTCGTTGGCCATTTGATGATTCTTCGGTTGGCGTTATTCGTGCCTTTGATGTGTTTGAGCATTTGCCTAATTCATTGCATACGATGAGCGAATGTTATCGCGTGTTAGCGCCTGGTGGCTGGATTTTTGCGCAAGTCCCATCTACCGATGGTCGAGGGGCGTTTCAGGACCCAACGCACAAGAGTTTTTGGAATGAAAATTCTTGGCTATACTATACGCACAGTAAGTGGGCGCAGTATATTGATACTCCTGTGCGTTTTCAACAGGCGCGGCCGAGCTATACTTCAGAAAAAGATGAGCATGGCGTTTGTTGGACTGTGGCGCATTTGATAAGCCTCAAGGATGGCTATCGGCCACCTGGACGGATTAACATTTAGAGGAATCATGCTTACTCCTGCCCAACAAGCGTTGCTCAAGGCTGACGCCAACGCCACGCAACCGGCGATGGTTGCGGCAGAGAATTGGCCTGGTCTGGCGAATTATTACAACACGTTGCACGTAGTATTCACTGTGTGGAAAACGTTGGTGCCGCTGACCAAGGTGGGTGATGCGATGGACTCTACCGAGGTCATTGCGCTGACGCCTACCAACCTGACAACCTTGCAGGTTTTCGCTCAGTATGCGCCGGAAGGCATTAATGCTTCATTGCCAGATCGGCGCGCCGCCTTCGACAAGATATTCTTGGGAACGAACGGCGCCAAGACCCGCGCCGCGTTGCTGATTCTTTGGAAGCGATTGGCCAAGAATGGTGAGAAGGTGCTGGCAGATATCAGTGGTGGTAATGGTTTGAATGCTACGCCAGCGCTGCTGACCTTTGAAGGCGACTTGGCTCCAGACGATATTCGGTTGGCGGTGCAGAGTTAAGGAGCCGTTATGGCCGGCGACATCTTTTTCAAGGACCAGAGCCCAGTAGCGCTGACGACCATTAGCGGAACGCTGGCCAACAATACTGCGGTGTTGGTCGCGGCGATCAATCTGCTGACGACTAGCGGCACTGCCAACCTTGCTTTGAACTTTGAAGCTACTGCGGAGCTTCTGGCGCAATGGTCGACGATTACAGGTATTACGGTCCGGGTTGTGGTGGCGGATTTGTACTTTGTTCCGGCAGTGGACGGTACCAATTATGCAGACGTCGATACAACATCTGGTAGTAGTTTTATTTCCAGCAATTATCGCGTTGGTAGTTTTGTTGCCCACAAGCAGTTGGTGACGGCGACTAATTATCGTTTCGCCACTGCGCCGTTCGATTTATTCCCGCTCAAGTACAATGTGTATTTGCTGAATGTTTCGGGGCAGACGATGAGCGCGTCGGGAATCGTTACGTTGGCCGCTGCGCGGAATCAGTACACTTAGCCATGTTGGGGTATCGCCGACAACCGCGTGTTGCAAACGTCGATTGGGGTAATCGGCTAACGCGCCACTTGGCGTTTGCGTTCACGCCCACTAATACTAACGAGATTGTCTCGGGTGCCAAGGGCGGCTTCTACGGGACGGCATCGTTCAAAGACGGCATTCACGGTATCGGAATTAACTGTACCGCTGGCGGCTTCACGGCGAGTGGCTACTCCTTTGCCACGTCGCGCCTGATTACGCTGAATGGCAATTTCGGTGATGTAGGCTGGACGGGGCTAGCCCTGTTCAGTAGTTTTACGGTTGCGCAAGGGAGTAACCAAGCTAATGTGGTCGGCCCTTCGGCTACTGGCGCTAATGGCTTAGGAGTGACCACCTCTAATAAGTTCGCGTTGTATCGAAATGCTGTCGCGTTTCAGAGCAGCACGTCAGTACCCAGCGGTCGGTCGGTGTGGGCGGTTACAGGCGTTTATAACGCCGCGCAACGAATCTTCTTCAACGGCGAGTTCGACGCAACGTCCAACGACAATCTCGGATTCAACGCGACTTTTGTTCCGGATTGTGTTGGGGGAGCACCCGGTCAAGGGAGCATAGAAGACAACATCGCGCTGGTATTGCTGTGGAACAGGATTCTGTCAGACGATGAAATTAAAAACATTTCTGATAATCCGTGGCAGGTATTTCGTCGACCTAGAGGATGGTGGCAGGGCACTGCAATCGCAACTGGTCCGTCGATCACCTACGACTATGCCTATCCAGAGAGCGACATCACGACCGACAGTTGGTTGAATGAGACGGCAGGGTTGCCGTTGTACCCATCGTTGGCAGACAGTTCAACTGGGACGCCGAATGATGCGACGTATATTTACTCACCAGACAATCCGACCACGCAAGAGTTCGAGGTTAAGTTTGGGGCGCTGTATCCTCCGACTGGAGGCGTAACCACCAACCACTATCTCAAGTATCGCTTGCGGGCACTGGGCATGACTACTTCGTTCAGGATGACGCTGATGTGTGGCGCGACGCAGATCGCGCAGTGGACGGAGTCCGTTACTGTTGCGTCTGGGATCGTAGCCTTTACCAAAACGTTGAGCGGGGCAGAGGCGGCGAGCATTACAGACTACGCTAACCTACGATTGCGCGGTAGGGCTTCTGCGGCGGTGTTCGATTCATTCAACCGCGCGAATGCCAGCCCCGCGGGCGGCAACTGGATCACGCATCCAGACTTCGCCCCTGTCGCTATCGCCGGCAACCAGTTGCAGGCTGCCGCCGCGGTTGGCGAAGCGGTTGCTTACTATAACACGAGCCTTCCGGCCGATCAGTATTGCCAGCTTCGGATTGTCACCAACAACCCGAACGCGCTGGGGGTCATGTGCCGCATCAATCCGGCGACCGGCGACGGCTATCTGTTGGCGATAATTTCATCTGCCTTGCAGTGGTACAAGCGTGTCGGGCACTCGTGGATCAACATCACCACGAACATCACGCGGACCAACTCGGTCGGCGATGTTGTTCGGCTGGAAGTTGTGGGATCGACGCTTACTGCGCGGGTTAATGGAACAATCGTCGGGACGTGTACGGATGGCGCAATTACTGCGGCTGGATACGCCGGCGTCTATGACGACTGGCAGACCGTCAATGGCGTTCTCGATGACTTCGAGGCAGGCGCAATCTAAGGAAAACCATGGCTGACAATGTACCAATCACGGCGGGCAGCGGCACCAGTATCGCTACTGACGACTGCGCAGGCGTGCAGTTTCAGCGGATTAAGCTGGTCGACGGCACGCTGGACAGTACAGCAGTTATCCCTGGTGATGCTACGAATGGCTTAGATGTCGACGTAACCCGTATTCAGGATGTTACCGCATCCGGCACGATTACAGCCGCCAACGCGAACATATTGACAGGTGTACCGACCGCAGGGTCGACGGTGGCGATGACGGCGCTCCCCGGTTGCAACACGGTGATGATTCATGTCACAGGGACGTATACCGCGGTCGGCGGCCTTAATGTACAGGTGACTGTAGATGGCTCCAATTGGGTCATCGTAAATGATGTTCTAAGTTCCGGCGGGGTACTTACTTCAGCAATACCAAGCCCCGCCGTTGGCACTTATACCGTCAACGTTGCTGGTGCAACGCAGATTCGCGTTACGAGCATCAGTACGGTTACTGGTACTGCTACCATAACGATGCGCGCATCTGTCGCTGCATCAATGGTTGCGCTTAGTGCGCCGCTACCTGCTGGTAGTAACAATATTGGAAGTGTGTCTAGCGACAGTAGCAACGGCACAATCTCGACCAATAACAGCAGCGTTGCAACACTTGGCGGCGGCGCAGTCTTCACTGGGACCGCAGATGAGATTACCAACTATGCGGCAGTCACTGTTTACGTGTTTGCTAATGTAGCAAGCGCAACCGATGGTTTGTCGCTTCAGCAATCGTCTGACGGTACCAACTGGGACTTCGTCGATGCATACACTGTTGCTGCTGCCACAGGTAAGTCGTTCCATATTCAGGTGGCAGCGCGGTATTTCCGTGTCGTCTATACCAACGGTGCCGGCGCGCAGGCGTCGTTCCGTTTGCAGACTATCCTGCACCGGATTACCCCGCGTGGTAGTTCGCAACGTCCAGTCGATGCGCGTACCAATGAATCTGATATGGAGGAGGCGCTCGCCTATCAGATGGTGTTCAATGGCACCACGTGGGACCGGGTGCGTGGTACTGCTGGAGATGTAGCACACGGCGTTACAAACAGCGGTAATCCGGTACAGATTGGTCGTGAGGCGATTGCCCACGGTACGAATCCAACAGCGGTGACAGCGGGTCAGCGCACCAAGAGTTATGCCAACCGGGCAGGGATTCCGTTCGTGATGGGCGGACACCCGAACATCGTCACGCTGAAGCATACCACGGTGACCACAGCGGTGACAGATGCTGCGGTCATCACCGTCTCGGCGGGCACGAAGATTGTTGTGACCAGTTTCATGTTTACGCTGGATAATGCGAGTACGGTATTCCCAACTGTGTTGCTGGGCTTTGGCGCTACTAATACACCAACGACCACAGGCGTCATAGGCGCGCATGGCGGCGTTGCAGCCGGTGGCGGTTTCGGGCGCGGCGATGGCTCAGGGATTATTGGCATTGGCGCAGATGGTGAGGATCTGCGCTTAACCACTACAGGTAACGCGACTGGCAATGGACTTCAGTTAGTGGTTACCTATTACACGATTGAGTCTTAGCATGGGTGTGTTGACCTATACCGCGGCATCAACAGCCTTTATCGCCAAAGTGCGATGGAACCGCGTGCTCTTGATTGGCGGTGGCGGCAGTAGCGGCGCGGCAACGGGCACTACGTCGAATAGCGGTGGCGGGGCTGGTGGGCAATCCGCTCAATCCAGAGTGCCTCTTGCTGCGGGTACGAGTTGTACCGTGGCTGTAGGTCAAGCAGCCGCTGGTTCAGTAACCACAAATGCGGTAGCTGGGTCCGATACAACTTTCAACGGTAGCGGTACTCTCGCTTTTCGTTCGCAGACTCATTTGTCGTCAAACGCTGGCACTTTTACGCCAACCGAGCCGGCCGGTGCGGCGTCTGGCGACATCCTGTTTTATTTCGTCGTGTATGACGCCGTTTCCGGGGGAGCAATCACGTCCGAGCCTACCGGGGGATGGACAACTATAGCGACTTGGACCGGGCCGACTAGCGGGTCCGTGACTAAGCTATATTGGATTCGTCGCACCGGATCAGCGCCGGGATTCACATTTAGCAGCGTTGGGGCCGCTTACCGGGAAGCGGTTGTCTCCGCATGGTCAGGCGCAGGCGGCAGTGGCACGCCGTATGTAGAGCAAATCTCGGCTGCGCGAACCGCTACAACGGCACCCGATTGCCCTGCTATCACCACAACCACGAAAAACTCTATCGTCATTGCATTTGGCATGGGGTGGAATGGTTGGGTCGGCACAGGTGGATTCACTGCACCTTCGGGTTACTCGGATGGTGATGGTGGCAATGCAACCGGAATCGCCAACGCCGACGTTGGGGTGAAATACAAAGCGGTTGCGACGGCTGGTACGAGTGAGAATCCTGGCATTTTTGGTAATTATACTGCCAGTAGCACCGATGATTTAGCGGAAGCAACGCTTGAACTGCTAACTACAACGGTCGTAGCTAAAGGCGGCGCTGGTTCTGCGCTCGTGTCGGCTGGCACGACGGCTGGTACTGGCGTTGCCGGCTCGACGACCGGCGGCGTTGGTGACACTGTTCGCGCAGGCGGTAACGGCGGAAATGGTACTGCGGCTGGCGCGCAACCCGGTGGCGGCGGCGGCGGCGCTGCTGGGTGGACCGCAGCAGGATCAAATGCGTCAGGCGGAACGTTGGGTGCTGGTAATTCTCCTGGTGGATCAGGTGCAGCAGGTCAAGGAACCAATACAGCAGGTTTGGCTGGATCGACACCTGGCGGCGGTGGCGGTGGCGCGCAGGCGAATACGACAACCGATCGCGCAGGATCTGGAACAAGTGCTGGTCAAGCGTGGATTGATTGGAACCCACCTGCCGGCCTATGTAATGGCATGGGTGTTTGCTGATGTTACTTTTAATCTTTACTGGCGGCGGTGGCCCTGCTCCGCCACGTGTTGGCCAGGTTATGTGGGCCGAGTTCTCAGCACCAGAGGGTGTAGCGCCGACGGCCTCGCCTGTTGATCCGCTGGTGTTTGGCGCAGCGTTGCAGTTGTTTATTCTGCTCGGAAGTCCGAGTATCTTGGAGGCATTGAATGGCTACCTACGTTCCTAAGGTTCTGATCGGCCCTGCGGCAGCGCTGACTTCTGTTGTGACCGCCTACGTGTCGCCTGCGGCTACCAATGGCATTGCGCGTTCAATCATGGCGACAGCCAAGGCAGGTAGCCTCACGCTGACAGTAGCGTTTGGTGCTGATGCTGCCGGTACACGATTGATCGATGCGCAACCGTTAGTCCAGAATGTGGCGTTTATATTGAACGGTTGGTGGATGACAGCGCAGAATAGCGCGCATGCTATTGACGCAACATCCAACGCCACCGGTTCCAACTGCATCGCACAGATCGCTGGGTATGAGTATTCGTAGATACGTTTTTGTTTGTCCAATCTGTCGTAAGTTCTTTACCACGGATGAACCAGGCGAGCCATTGTGTACTGGTCCCAGCGAAACGCGCGACGAGCATGAGTTGCAGGTCATGCGCCTACATGCTATAGAGCGTAAGCAAGTTCCACCACAATATGCTGAACGGCGAGCAGTTGGGAAGCTGCTCATGCCCTTTGATGAGAAAAATAGATGACATATTGGAAGCCTGAACGTATCTGGAGTGGAGAACCATGCGCAATACTTGCGTCCGGACCATCAATGAATCAAAAGGTGGCTGATGCGGTAAGGCAATTCCGAACAATTGCAGTTAACAATACTTTTCGTTTGGCTTCATGGGCTGATATGTTGTATTCTGCTGATGAAAATTGGTGGAATAGTCCTAGGAATAAAGATGCTGCAGATTTCAAAGGATATCGTGTTTCTGTAACGGCCAGAGGCGCTGGTTTGCCTCTTGATGAAAATGTTTTGATTTTGAAAGGTACTGGTGTGGAAGGTTATGATCCAGAATTGGGTCATGTGCGCACCGGGAATAACAGCGGGTACCAAGCACTGCATCTTGCAGCGCAGTTAGGGTGTTCACCTATTCTGTTATGTGGTTTTGATATGCGCAGTATCAAGAATCGTCAGCACTGGCACGACAAACATGAGTATCCAATGCGCGATCACGGGGATGGAATTTATCCTGAGTGGATAAAGTCATTTAATAATTTGGCTCCTTTGCTGGAAGCGATTGGAATAAATGTTATCAACGTCACTCCTGACAGTGCTCTTAAATGTTTTCAGAAAATGACATTAGAGGATGCGCTTGAAAGCCTATTGCATGTTGCGGTCTGCGAGCGTTTATCGTAGGGAAGTGTTCTGTAGTGGGTTGGCTCAAGCTGGTTATGCAGTGATGACTACACCATTTAATCCTAGTCCAGATGATGTGTTATTGATTTGGAATAGGTACGGACAGTTTCATGCAGAAGCAAATCGATTCGAGAAGAACGGCGCGCGCGTGCTTGTAACGGAAAACGGTTACATGCGCGATGGAATTGGTGACGGAAAATGGTATGCATTGGCTATAGGACATCACAATGGAGCAGGCCATTGGAGAGTTGGTGGGCCAGAACGGTGGGATGCGCTAAATGTTGAGATGCAACCGTGGCATGGCGGAAATGATGTTGTGATATTTGCGCAGCGTGGTATTGGTGAGAACGGAATTGCATCTCCTCGTGGTTGGGCAGAATCCGTACAGAAAAAGTATGGCGGTCGCATACGTGCGCATCCTGGCAACAACGAGCCTGCTGTTCCATTAGCGGATGATCTTAAGAATGCACGCGCGGTTCTTACTTGGCACAGTACCGCCGCACTTTATGCACTGATGTATGGCGTGCCAGTATTTTATGCATTCCCTCAATGGATTGGTGCCTTGGCTAGCTTACCATTAAGCAAATTTGTGGAAGATGCGCCTTGTTGTGATTCTGCTGCTAGACTGAATATGTTTCGTCGCATAATCTGGGCGCAATGGCACATAGATGAGATAGCTGATGGTACAGCATTCCGGCATCTCCTGCGTTGATGTTGCAGAGTTTAATCGTAAGTACGTGACGCCAAAGAAGGGCAGAACATTGATTGTTGGTTCTAAGATTTACAAGACTAGAACTGATCGGCGTAAGTATTATGAAGATGCTGTAGGGATTGACATGTTTGATGGTGATGGCGTTGATCGAGTGCTCAATTTGGAAGAACCGTTACCAGATGATCTCGGAAAGTTTGCGCACATTGATTGTATCTCCGTGCTGGAGCATTCGCAGCGACCTTGGCTGCTAGCAAGTAATCTTGTGATGTTGATGGAAGAAGGTTCGACCATCTATGTTCAGGTGCCGTTTGTGTGGCGCGTACATGGTTATCCTTCAGACTATTGGCGCATGACGGTAGCTGGTGTATCATCTATCTTTGCGGGCGTGCGCTGGCGGGCAATACAAGCGACTGGCAGTGACGATAGTGGTCGCATTCCAAGTATGATGCACGGCGATAAGGTTTATTTTGCTAGGACGCAGGTCTGTGGTTTTGGGATTCGTGAGTGAGCAGGCGGTTCGGCCTTTGAATACCTTTTTTATCCATAAATTGGGCTCAGAAAACCTGCATAGCCACAACGCTACAGTTATCTCGGCTCCCTATATACCTTATTTTATTTAAAATTGTGTAGTCACGTTATTTTCGCACCTATCGACGATTTAATGGTATCAGGAGGAGTAATGAAACCGGAACCGCAGGCAAAACCGCAACCGCAACCGCCAAAACCAACGATTACCAATCCAACTATCACGCCTGCGACATTACCTGCGGGTGGCGGTATGGTGACGATTAATGCCACCGTAACGAATGCCACTGTCGTCACGCTGGATGGTGTGGCGGTGAAGTTGCCGACAACTCAGCCGGCGACGGCTTCGCGTTCGTTCCAGTTGCAGGCACACGGTCCAAGCGCGGCGAGTGCGAATCTCACGGTCACCGTCGCGCCGCCAGTAGAACCACCAGTAGAACCACCAGTAGAACCGCCGGTTGTTCCCTCGGGCACGGTGACGATGTTTCCCGGCACCTTCCCCAAGTCGCAGGATGGTTACGACTCACTTGTACAGTCGTCGACGGTGATTTTTTCCGATGGGCGCCCGGCCATCTTCGGCGGTGGCCATGCCGATACCGCCAATCCGGACATATGGCGCTTCGACGGCGCGAAGTACGTTTCGGATTATCCGGCGCTTCCGCGCAGCGAAATGTATGCGTCCTACCTCGACGCGGAAAAATGGTGGCATCACCCCGACCCGGCGAAGTACCGCCTGCAACCAATCACGCGCCACACGTACACCGGCTGGTTGTGGTCAAGCAAGCTCGGCAAGGCCGTCATCCTCGGACCGTCGCAGGGCGAACCGTATCCCGGCGGTTATCCCGAGCCGGATAATCCGCCGAAGCTTACCAACGGCACCGCGGGAATTTACGACGACAAGACGCGGACGTGGACGCAGTTGCACACGAACCTTGTCGATCCGCTCGTCGCCAATGTCGACGATCCGGTGAGCGGCAATATCCTCGGACTCAAGGTCGACCTTTGGTATGTTTTTGATCCGGTGGCGGATAAGGTTGTAGCGCGAAGCACCACGAAGAATTCGGGTTTGGGTTACGAAGACGTGATGGTGTATTACCCGCCGAACGACAAGTTTTACTACATCACGCGCACCGATTGGGACCTGGCCAATTCGATGATGCCGTGCGTACACCAGGTCACGGTCGATCGCAGCGCGTGGACATTCACGCGCATCAAACTCCCATTCCGGCGCGTCAATCGCAGCGACAAACTCGTCTACGCAACGACGCACTACGCCTACGATCCAGTGAGCAAGCTGATTATCGGCGGCATGGAAGATGACAAGGTGTGGGGCATCCTGCCGGCCGATATTGGCGATGGCCGCACGCCGGGCTGGTATCAGCATCCGGCACCAGGCGCGGGCACGGCGCTGTTCCATCATTGGGCGCGCGACGCGAATGGAACGGTGTGGTT
>Ga0247830_10000150_pt1 | contig 21756 bp, 18 predicted proteins | sample 12C_Control_Day5_FD_207766 | JGI IMG/M metagenome (GOLD analysis project Ga0247830, IMG submission 207766) | Soil microbial communities from agricultural site in Penn Yan, New York, United States - 12C_Control_Day5 | ecosystem: Environmental > Terrestrial > Soil > Agricultural land | place...
CTCGCAACCCTCTCCGACCAGGACTTCAGGCAGATCCTGCGCGCGCTCGGCGAGTACGGCGTCCTCTGCTTCCCGAGGCAGCGTCTGGAGGCGGAGGCCTTCGCCCGCTTCGGTGCCACCTTCGGCGAGCTCGAGATCAACGTCGCCAACCTGTTCCACGAGCCCGGCCTCCCGCAGGTCATGGTCCTCTCCAACATGACCAGGGACGGCAAGCCGGTCGGGCTCGGCGATGCCGGCCAGGGCTGGCACACCGACATGTCCTATTCGAAGGACATAGCCCTCGCCAACGTGCTCTACGCAATCAAGGTGCCCGTGCGCGACGGCCGGCCGCTCGGCGACACCCAGTTCCGCAACATGCACGCGGCCTACGAGGACCTGCCCGCCGACATCAAGCGCCGCCTCGCGGGCAAGACCGCCACCCACGACTTCGCCAAGTTCTGGGACATGATGCGCGCGCGCCCGGGCTCGCAGCGGGGACCGCTGACGCCCGAGCAGCGCTCCAAGAAGCCGCCGGTGTCGCAGCCGATCTTCCTCGAGCACCCCATCACCGGCCGCAACATTCTCTACTGCAACCCCGGCTACGCGATGCGCATCGACGGCCTGCCGGAAGCCGAGAGTAACGAGTTGCTCGAGCTTCTCTTTGCCCATCAGGAAAAGGAGAAGTATTTCTACGCCCATCGCTGGTCCGAGGGCGATGTGCTGATGTGGGACAACATCGGCACCGTGCACAACGCCGTGCCCGACTACCGGCCAACCGAGCCGCGCTACATCCGGCGCGTGCAGGTGATGGCGACCAGGGACTACGCGCGCCTCGTGGCTTGAACCCGCGATCACGACAAAAAGACGTGCAAGAAAGACGTACGAGAGGAAACGAGATGATCAGGAAGGCAGTGTGGCTCGCCGCGGCTATCCTTGCGGGCGCGGCCACCCAGGCATTGGCAGATGCGCCCGAGATCCGGTTCGCCCGTCAGTTCTCGATGGGCTACCTGCAGTTCAACCTGATGGAAAAGCACCAGCTGCTCGAGAAGCACGCCAAGGCGGCGGGCATTCCCGACGTCAAGGTGGTCTGGGCCACGTTCAACAGCCCGGCCGCCATGAACGACGCGCTGCTGTCGGGCTCCGTCGACATCGTCTCGGGCGGCGTGCCGGGGCTGCTCACGATCTGGGCGCGCACGCAGGGCACGCCCAACGCGGTGAAGGGCATCGCAACCTTCTCCTCGCAGCCGATCCTGCTCAACACCCGCAATCCCAAGGTCAAGTCCATCGCCGACTTCAGCGACCAGGACAAGATCGCCGTGCCCGCGGTCAAGATCTCGGTGCAGGCGATGATGCTGCACATGGCGGCCGCCAAGCAGTGGGGCGCGGCCAACTACGCCAAGCTCGATCCCATCACGGTGGGCATGTCGCCGCCCGACTCCACCATCGCGCTGCTCAGCGGCGCGGGCGACATCACCAGCGTATTCAGCGTGCCGCCGTTCCAATACCAGCAGCTGGAGAAGGAGGGCATCCACACGGTGCTGAACTCCTACGACGTGTTCGGCGGCCCCCACACCTTCACCGTCGCCTGGACCTCCACGCAGTTCCGCGACAAGAACCCCGCGCTCTACAAGGCGCTGGTTGCCGCCTTCGCCGAGGCGACCGAGATGCTCAACAAGGACGTCAAGGAGGCCGCGCAGCTCTGGATCGACAACGTCAAGCCCAAGCTCACCGTCGAGAAGGTGGCCGAGATCGCCTCCGGCAAGCAGGTGAAGTGGACGATGGTGCCGGAGAGCACCGTGAAGTATGCTGACTTCATGCACTCGGTCGGCACCATCAAGGTGAAGCCGGCCGACTGGAAGGAGCTGTTCTTCCCAGAGGTGCACAATCTGCCCGGCAGCTGACGACACACACACTCGGGGCCGCCGATGAACGCTCGCGACACCAACGCCGCTGCTCCTGCACCCCTGCTGCAGGTGAAGGGCGTAACCCTCCAGTACAAGACCGACCAGCACCTGGTCACCGCCACCTATCGCGTCAGCTTCGACGTCTACGGCGCCGACCGCTACGTCGTGCTCGGCCCCTCGGGCTGCGGCAAGTCGACCCTGCTCAAGGCCGTCGGCGGCTACATGTCGCCGACCGAAGGCGAGATGCGCCTCAAGAACCAGGCCATCCGCTCGCCAGGGCCGGACCGAATGTTCGTGTTCCAGGAGTTCGACCAGCTGCTGCCCTGGAAGTCGGTCAAGGACAACGTGAAGTTCGCCCTCAACGCCTCGCGCAAGATGCGCGGCAAGGCGGCCGAGGAGCAGGCCATGCGCTACATCGAGAAGGTGGGTCTCGCCAAGTTCGCCAACTCCTACCCGCACACGCTGTCGGGCGGCATGAAGCAGCGCGTCGCCATCGCCCGCGCGCTCGCCATGGAGCCCGATATCCTGCTGATGGACGAGCCGTTCGCCGCGCTCGACGCACTCACGCGCCGCAAGATGCAGGACGAGTTGCTGCAGCTGTGGGCCGACACGCGCTTCACGGTGCTGTTCGTCACGCACTCGATCCCCGAGGCCGTGCTGATCGGCAACCGCATCCTGCTGCTGTCGCCGCACCCAGGCCAGGTCAAGGGCGAGCTCAACAGCGACGGCAGCGATGCCGCCGACCCCAGGACCGGCGAGAAGCTGTCCGATCGCATCCACGACGTCCTCTTTGCCGACCGCATCGAGGAGCAGGAGGTTGTACCCCATGGCTGAGATGCGCGCGCAGTCGGCTCAGGTCACGCGCCTGCCGGTTCCCAATCCTCCCGTCCGCCCCGAGTACCTGCGCGAGGTGGTCGAGGGTGGTGACGTCGGCGTGGTCCAGAAGCCGCTCACGGTCTGGCAACGGCTCACCAATCAGGGCTGGCTCAGGAAGACCTTCATCCTGCTCGTCATAGCCGTCGCCTGGGAGCTCTACGCGCGCCGGCTCAACAACCCGCTGCTGGTGCCGACCTTCTCCGCGACGCTGGAGGCCATGTGGGGCGGCATCGCCAGCGGCGACATCCCGCAGAAGGTGTCGAACTCGGTGGTGCTGCTGCTCAAGGGCTACACCACCGGTCTCATCCTGGCGATGACCCTGACCGCGCTCGCCATGATGTTCCGTCTCGGCAACGACCTCCTGGAGACCCTCACATCGGCCTTCAACCCGCTGCCCGCCATCGCGCTCCTGCCGCTAGCGCTGATCTGGTTCGGCCTGGGCGATGCCTCCATCATCTTCGTGCTGGTGCACTCCGTGCTGTGGGCGGTGGCGCTCAACACCCACTCGGGCTTCCGCTCCGTGTCCAACACGCTGCGCATGGTGGGGCGCAACTGCGGCCTCAAGGGCATCCGCTTCATCGTCCTGATCCTGATCCCGGCCGCGTTCCCCTCGATCCTGACCGGCCTCAAGATCGGCTGGGCCTTCGCCTGGCGCACGCTGATCGCCGCCGAGCTCGTGTTCGGCGTCTCCTCGGGCAAGGGCGGGCTCGGCTGGTACATCTACGAGAACAAGAACATGCTCGACATACCCGCCGTGTTCGCCGGCCTGTTCACGGTGATCCTGATCGGCCTTACGGTGGAGAACCTCATCTTCCGCAACATCGAGAAGGCCACCGTCCGCCGCTGGGGCATGCAGACCTGAGGCCTCGCGCCAGCCGTCACTCCGCTTGCGGAGGCGACAGCCTCAAGGCCTCCCACACCTGGGCGCGGAGCCTCTCGGCGCGCTCGGCGATCTGCTCCCTCCGCCAGGTCTCGTGGCACACGACGGAGGCGAGCGTGCGGAAATGCTGGGCCTCCTGCCGCAGCACGGGCAGTTTCTGCGCGTAGGCGAGGTTGCGCATCCTGTCGTTGGTGGCCGTGCTGACGACGGCCAGGTTGCCGAGCGAGAAGCACGCATTGCTGTAGGCCGCGAGGTCGCCGCCGAGCTCCTGCAGCGAGCCGGCTTCCGGATTGCGCGGCAGCAGGTGCTCGGTGTTGGTCTGGCGCACCAGGTCCGGCAAGCCGCCGCGCCATTCCAGGATCTCGATCCACCTGATGAGCGGCGCCCACACCTCCTCGGAGTCGATCTGCGTGCGCAGCGTGCGATCGATCTTGGCGCGATGCGACGCCGACAGCGTCAGGGCTCCGCGGCTGACCAGCGGATCGCGCCCGTCCTTGTCCTGGCGCATGGCGTTGGCGAAGATCTTCTGCCGATCGGCCTCCGAGAAGCGGGCGAGCGTGATGGCCATGCAGCGGCGATGCAGCCAATCGAAGCGTCGCTCGAGGTCCTTCCTCACCGATCCCTTGAACTGGCCGTTCTGCTTGGCGAAATGCACCTGGTTCCACCAGCGCAGCGCCAGCGGATGCCATTCCTGCCAGCGGAAGATATGGAGCCGCCACAGGTCCTGCTCGATCCGGCTGTCGCCCGCGCCCCACAGCACGCGCTTGCAGTCCTTCCAGCCGTAGGCGTAGGCGCGGAACCGACCCATCCACCGCTCGACCCCACCTTCGGGCGGAATCTCCGAGAGGAAGGCGCCGAGGTCCGTCGGCCAGGTGTCCGCCTGGATCTCCGCGCGCTCGATCCCGTCGAACGCGCGCAGCGTCTCGACGTGGCTCTGCCCGCTGAACTCGCGGACCTCCTCCCATACGCCGCGGACGCTCTCGAGCTCCGCCTCGGTCCTGGCGAGATCGCCGATCTGGCCCTTGAGGAGCGAGACCAGATTGAGCTTCTTGCCGTGCAGGTTGGTGGACACGAAGATCTGCCGCGCCATGCGCGCATCGTGCACGCGCAGCACCGAGAACCACACCGACTCCAGAACGAACTCGGCGAAACGATCGACGCGATCCGGGCTCCACAGCCGCATCGGCTCGAGCAGCGCCCGCTTGACCCGCAGGATGCGGCGGCCGATGTCGCGGGTGGCGCGCGCGTCCTCCTTCCGGAGCGATCCACCGGGCTGTTGGGCGTTCTCTGCCAGCGTCGTGTCCTTGCCGGCGGTCTGCAGGCGAAAGCCCGTCTCGCTCGCCGCGATCAGCTTGTGCAGCCGCTTTGCCAGGCCGGCGTCCCTGGTGAGGTCGCGCAGGATCGCGATCAGGATCGTCAGCGTCGTGACGCGCTGCAGCCCATCGTAGATGTCGAAGGTGTCGCTGCGGTCGTAGGCGCCGGGGCGCAGCACGATGCCGCCGAGGAAGTAGTTCGGCAAAGGCGGCAGCGGCGGCCGGCGCGACGCGGGGCCCTGCGCGCGATCGTCGATGGGAAAACCGCCGCCGCCGTCGGCTGGGGCCACGACATCTGCCGGATCGGGCGACCCCTCCGGCACCTCCGGGGCGCTCGCCTCTGCCTCGGCGCGGTCCGCAACCTCCTGTTGCGGCTGATGGAGGGGCGCGAAGATCTTGTCGAGATCGGCCAGCAGCTGCCGCGTCTCGGGCTCGTCCCACTCGAAGTCGCGCTGGACGGCAGCCGGCCGGAAACGCCCAAGCGTCAGCAGCTGCTCGAGATTCACGATCGTGGGGACTGCGGGCGGCTGTCGCTGCACGATGGGTCTCCCTGGCGCTGAACGTCGCAAAGCCGGTCGAGGAATCCGCGAGGTAGCGGCCCGCATCACGGCGGCGTCAAACGTGCAGCCGACGAGCGCGCGCATGACTAGGAGGCTATTGCGGCGCAGGTCGGGAGCCCCAGATGAATTTCTCGTGGCCGTTCTGGGCCTGTGCACAACTCACGCGCAGGCGACGGGTTGCGCCTATGCCTCGGCCTCGTCGTCGTCGAACACTTCCGTCCCCTCGAACGGAAAATCGGCCTCCACCACGTAGGGCGGGCCGCCGGTGCCCGGGCGCGCCGACAGGAGCACGAAGCGCGTGGCGATGAAGGGCTCGATACGAAGCCCTCCGTTCTCCGTGAGGAAACGCGCCACCGCCTGCTCGCGAGCACCGCGCATGCGCGCCAGCGTGACGTGCGGCCTGAAGGCCCGGCCCTCCGGCTCCAGGCCGGCGGAGCGCGCGGCGCGCTCGTTGGCCCGGTAGAGGGCATCGAGCGGCTCGCCGGCCTCGACGCCGGCCCACAGCACGCGCGGATCGCGACCGCCGAATGCCCCAATCTCCCTGATCGTGATGGGGAACGGCCTGGCGCGCACGTCGGCGAGGAAATCCACGAGCTCGTCGGCCGTGCGGCCGTCGATGTCGCCGGCAAAGCGCAGCGTGACGTGCATGTTCTCGGGCTCGATCCACTTGGCCCCGCCGAGCGGCGCGCGGATCAGCGACAGGCGCACCCGGATCGGCTCCGGAATCTCTATCGCGGTGAACAGGCGCGGCATCTTCAACCCTTGGTAGCGGCGGCCTGCTTGGCGCGGGCCCGCTCGATCAGCTGCTCCACCGCCGGCATGATGCGCTTGGTGATCTCGCCGACGCCGCGGCCGTTGGGATGCAGCCCGTCGTCGAGGTTGAGCTTGCCGTCCATGGCCACGCCCTCGAGGAAGAACGGGTAGAGGATCAGCCCGTGCTTGGTGGCGAGGTCGGGATAGATGGCGTCGAAGGCGCGCACGTAGTCGCGCCCCAGATTGCGGGGCGCCATCATCCCCGCCAGCAGCACCTCGGCGCCGCCGGCCTTGATCTTGGTGATGATCGCATCGAGGTTGGCCCTGGCGCGCGCCGGATCGAGGCCGCGCAGCGCGTCGTTGGCGCCGAGCTCCAGGATCACCGCGTCGGTGCCCTCGGGGACGGCCCACGCCACGCGCTCGAGCCCGCCGGCAGTCGTGTCGCCCGAGACGCCGGCATTGGTGATCTCGACGGCATGGCCCTTGGCCTTGAGAGCTTTTTCGAGCTGGGCCGGGAAGGCATCCGACGGCCTGATGCCGAAGCCCGCCACAAGACTGTCACCGAAGACGACGATACGCAGCGGCTGGCCCGGCTCCTTGCCGGCGGGGCCCGCCGCCGAAGCTGCACCGAAAGTGAGCAGAACAATCAGCCAATTGCAGAGGAGAACGCGAAACACCATGTTTGCCAGCGTCGCTATCGGTGGCACTTTCGCCATGGCGTGTCGCTTCCCTGTCTCGTGACGCCGGGGTAATCGCTACTGACGTAGAAACTCGCAGAGCCCGAGGCAAGCCCTCGGACGGGAGCCCATTGCGATCGTGGCCAATTCGCTCATCGACTTGCAGAATGTTTCGCTGACGCTGTCGAGCCGCGCAGGGCCTGTGGACATCCTGAAGCGCGTCGATGTCGAGATTGCGCCGGGCGAATCGGTTGCCGTCGTCGGCCCCAGCGGATCGGGCAAGACCTCGCTGCTGATGATCATCGCCGGCCTGGAGCGAGCAACCTCGGGGCAAGTCCGCGTCGCCGGCCACGACTTCATGGGGCTGAGCGAGGACCAGCTGGCGCTCATCCGCGGCGCCAACATCGGCATCGTATTCCAGTCGTTTCATCTGGTGGCGACCATGACGGCGCTCGAGAACGTTGCGCTGCCGTTGGAGTTCGCCGGCAAGGCCGACGCCTTCGAGACTGCCCAGGGCCTGCTGGACGAGGTCGGGCTGGCGCACCGCGCCGATCACTTCCCGGCCCAGCTCTCCGGCGGCGAGCAGCAGCGCGTCGCCATCGCCCGGGCCCTGAGCCCCCGCCCGCAGATCATCCTGGCCGACGAGCCGACCGGCAACCTCGACGGCAAGACCGGCGAGCAGGTGGTCGACCTGCTGTTCGGCCTGCAGCGCCGCCGCCAGGCGACGCTCATCCTCGTCACTCACGATCTCGCTCTGGCGGGACGCTGTGGCCGCCTCGTGCGCATGGCGGACGGCATGATCGCCGGCGCGGAGCTCGCCACCGCATGACCGTCGCGGTCCCCGATACCGAGGCCCGGCGCCCCCTCTTCGGCTCGCTCCCGCTGGCTCTCAGCCTGGCCCTGCGCGAGCAGCGCAACGGCCTGCGCGGGTTCTACGTCTTCATCGCCTGCGTGGCGCTCGGCGTCGCCGTCATCACCGGCGTCGGCGCGCTCGCCGATGCCCTGCGCGCGAGCTTCGAGCGCCAGGGCGAGGCGCTGCTAGGCGGCGACGTGACGCTCTCGCGGCCGCACCAGCCTGCCGAAGGCGCGGAGCGCGACTGGATCTGGAAGCAGGGCCGTATCAGCGAGACGGCCACCATGCGCGCCATGGCCCGGCATCCCGGCGGCACCGAGCAGGCGCTGGCCGAGCTCAAGGGCGTGGACGCGGCCTATCCCCTGGTCGGCGGCGTGCGCCTCGCCGGCGATGTATCGCTCGACGACGCCATCCGGCGGCAGCCGGGCGCGGCCATCGACCCGATCCTGCTCGAGCGCCTCGGCCTGAAGGTCGGAGACCGGCTGGGGCTGGGCAAGACCGAGGTGCCGATCACGGCCACGATCGCCTCTGAGCCCGACAAGCTGACCGAGCGGCTCACCGTGGGCCCGCGCGTCCTCATCTCGCTCGACACCATGCGCGCCACCGGCCTGATCGAGCCCGGCAGCCTGGTCGGCTGGCGCTATGCGCTCAAGCTCACCGACGCCACGGGACAGTCGGACGCCGGCCTCCTCGGCTTCCGCGACCGCATCAAGCAGGCGCTGCCCGAGGGCGGGTTCACCGTGCGCGACCGCCGCGATCCCTCCCCGCAGGTGTCGCGCACGCTGGAGCGGCTGCGGCAGTTTCTCACTCTCGTCGGCCTCACCGCGCTGCTGGTCGGCGGCGTCGGCGTCGCAAACGCGGTTGCGACTTACATCGACCGCAGGCGCAAGGTGATCGCCGCGTTCCGCAGCCTCGGCGCCACCAGCGGTACGGTGCTGTGGATCCACCTGCTGCAGGTGATGATGATCGCCGGCATCGGCATCGTGCTGGGCATCGGACTGGGGTTCCTGATCCCCGTCGCGCTCACGGCCCTGGTGGGCGACTCGCTGCCGATCAAGGCAGACCTCACCGTCAGCGCCCGCAGCCTGCTGACCGCAGTGGCCTACGGCCTGCTGGTGTCGCTGCTGTTCACGCTGTGGCCGCTCGGGCGGGCCGAGCAGATACGCGCCGGCGTCCTCTTCCGCGACGAGGTGGCGCCGGAGCGGGTGTGGCCGCGCCGGCACATCATCGTCCTGACGCTGGCGGCGGCACTGCTGCTGGCGGCGGTCGCCGTGCTCACCTCGGAGGCTCCCAAGCTCGCGCTCTACTACTGCCTGGGCGTGGTCGGCGTGTTTGCGGTATTCCTGGGGCTGGGCAGCGCCATCGCCTGGGGCGCACGGCGCATGAAGCGGCCGCGCCAGCCGGAGCTGGCCCTCGCCATCGGCAACCTGGGGGCGCCCGGCGGCCTGACGCGCTCCGTGGTGCTGTCGCTCGGGGCCGGCCTGTCGCTGCTCGTCACCGTGGCACTGGTCGACCGCTCCATCATCGCCGAGCTGACCGACCGCCTGCCGGAGGAAAGCCCCAACTACTTCGTGCTCGACGTCAAGCGCTCCGAGATCGACGCCCTGCATGCCCTCGTCGCCAAGGAGGCGCCGGCTGGCCGGGTGCGCGAGGCGCCGATGCTGCGCGGCCGCATCGTCAAGCTCGGCGACCGCGCGGCCGACACCGTCAAGGCGCCGCCGGAGGCGCAATGGGTGCTCAACGGTGATCGCGGGCTGTCCTACTCCGCCACCGTGCCGGAAGGCTCCAGCGTCGTCGCCGGCCAATGGTGGCCCGCGGACTATGCCGGTGAGCCCCTGGTCTCCATGGAGGCCGAGATCGCCAAGGGTCTCGGGCTCAAGATCGGCGATGCCGTCACGGTCAATGTCCTCGGCCGCAACGTCACGGCGCGCATAAGCAACCTGCGCGAGGTGAAGTGGGAGAGCCTGGCGCTCAACTTCGTGCTGGTTTTCTCGCCCAATACCCTGGCCGGCGCGCCCCACAACCTGCTGGCGACGATCTCGCTGCCCAAGGACACCCCGCTCGCTACCGAGGCCAAGCTCGCCCAGCAGATCGGGCGCGACTTCCCGGCCTCCACAGCCATCCGCGTCAAGGATGCCATCGACGCCTTCAGCGCCGTCTTCAACCGCGTCATGCTGGCCGTACGGGCGGCCGGCAGCGTCACCCTGATAGCAGGCGCCCTGGTGCTCGCCGGCGCCCTGGCGACCGCCCAGCGCCGCCGCATCCAGCAGGCCGTGATCCTCAAGGTGCTCGGCGCCACCAGCCGCCGCATCCTGCTGTCGCACCTGGCGGAATACGCTGCCCTGGCGATCTTAACGTCGTTCATTGCCTTGCTGATCGGTAGCCTGACGGCCTGGATCACCGTCAGCCGGGTTATGGACGTGGATTTCACCTTTTCCATCAGGGCGGCTGCCGAGGCCCTGCTGGCAGCTACGGCCCTCGTGGCGGTCTTCGGCGGCTTCGGCACCTGGCGGGTTCTCAAAGCCCGCCCCGTGCCTTATCTGCGGTCGGAGTAATCCAGGTTAAGCTTTTGTGAACCCTTGCAGGTGCTCCCCATCGATCCCAAATCTTTGGGGCTATCGGCGCGATCGGGTCCTTGCAAGCGCGGACCGCAATCGCCATAATTCTCGTGTGCGGCCCAGTGGCCGACTAAAGTCGAAGGGATGGACCATATGGCTCAGTTCGACAACAGGTATGCGCAGCAAGGCTACGGCGCGCGCACCGATGTTGCCGTGGATGAAGGTCTGCGCGCGTATATGCTGCGCGTGTATAACTACATGGCGGCGGGCATCGCGCTGACCGGCATCGTCGCCTACGCGCTGTTCACGTTCTCAATCACGACCGATCCCGCGCTGGCTGCCTCCAGCGGCGGACGCATCCTTGCCCTGCACAGGGGCATGTACCTCACGCCGTTCGGCCAGCTGCTCTACGTCTCCCCGCTCAAGTGGGTGATCATGCTGCTGCCGCTCGGGTTCGTGTTCTTCCTGTCCTGGCGCATCTACCAGATGAGCGTCGGGGCGGCGCAAATCGCGTTCTGGGTGTTCGCGGCGGCCATGGGCGCCTCGCTGTCGTCGATCTTCCTCGTCTACACGGGGCAGTCGATCACGCAGGTGTTCTTCGTGACCGCGGCGGCCTTCGGCGCGCTCTCGCTGTGGGGCTACACCACCAAGAAGGACCTCTCGGGTTGGGGCTCGTTCCTGATCATGGGTGTGTTCGGCATCATCATCGCCAGCCTGGTGAACCTGTTCCTGCAGTCGGGTGCCCTTCAGTTCGCGATCTCGGTGATCGGCGTGCTGGTGTTCGCGGGCCTCACCGCCTACGACACCCAGCGCATCAAGGACACCTACTACGAGGTGGCCAATGACGCGACCGCGATGGCCAAGGGCGCCATCATGGGCGCGCTCAACCTGTACCTGGACTTCATCAACATGTTCGTGATGATGCTGCAGCTGTTCGGCAACCGCGAGTAAGCTGGCAGCACGCGAAAGCCTGATCTCGGGGCCCTGCCAACCGGCGGGGCCCTTTGCTTTTGCGGCTGCGTCGGGCACCTTGGATTGGCATGAGCCGATCGAGACTTGCGCAATGAGCCTGCTGGTTCGCCCCGCCGCCGCCGCCGACATCCCAGCCATCACCGCCATCTACGGTCCAGCCGTCCTGACAGGCACGGCGAGCTTCGAGGTCGACCCTCCCGACCAGGCCGAGATGCTGCGGCGCTTCGAGGCCATCACCGGGGCCGGCTACCCCTATTTCGTCGCCGAGGTCGAGGGCCGCATCGCGGGCTACGCCTATGCCAGCGCCTATCGCACGCGCCCCGGCTACCGCTTCACCGTGGAGGATTCCGTCTACATCGCCCCCGACGCGCAGGGCAAAGGCGTTGGCAAAGCGCTGCTCGAGCGCGTGGTCGCCAGGTGCCGCGACGACGGCTTCCGCCTGATGATCGCCGTCATCGGCGACTCCGCCAACTTCGCCTCCATCACCCTGCACCGGCGCCTGGGCTTCCGCTATTGCGGCACCATCCACTCGGTCGGCTACAAGTTCGGCCGCTGGCTCGACAGCGTCGTCATGGAGCTGCCGCTGGGCGAGGGCGACCGGTCGACGCCGGCAGAGCGGAGCAAGTAGGGCCCGCCGGACGGCCATAGCCCGCTCACGGCCAGCGCCGCCATCAGGCGCTGGCTGTGCGCCCGGTCGTCGCCTTGCGGGGAGGCTGATTGCGGCCAGAGCAGGAATGCCGCGGCGAGGGCGGCGCCGAGCGGCTGCAGGATGGGTCGCACGAGGTTTCGCTTTCACGGATCGCGGTGCATGCTACACCCGCCGCCGCAGCAGATCCCACGTCCGAACCAGCCGCCAATGCCCTTCGCCACCGTCACCGGCCGCTCCATCGAGTTCCGCGCGATCCCCGGCGACGCCGCCCGGCATCCCCTCGTGTTCCTGCACGAGGGCCTGGGCTCGGCAGAGCTGTGGCGCGACTTCCCGGACAGGGTCGCAGCCCGGCTCGGCGCGCCGGCGCTGATCTACTCGCGCTTCGGCTATGGCCGCTCCGACGGGCTCGCCGGCGCGCGCACGATCCGGTTCATGCATGAGGAGGCGCTGGACGTCCTGCCCGCGCTGCTCGATCAGCTGGGCATGGCAGGGCCTCTGCTCGTCGGCCATTCCGACGGCGCCTCGATCGCGCTCATCCATGCGGCGGCGGCTGCGCGGCCCGTGGCGGGCCTTGCCCTGATGGCGCCGCACGTGTTTGTCGAGCCGATCACGGTTGCCAGCATCGGCAGCATCCGCGACACCTACCGCCAGGACACGACAGCCGGCGATCTAAGAGCGCGGCTCGCCAAGTATCACGTCCGCGTCGACGATGCCTTCCTCGGCTGGGCCGACACCTGGCTGCGGCCGGAGTTTCTCGACTGGTCGATCGAGGACCTGCTGGCGGGCGTGACGGCGCCCGCGCTGCTGATCCAGGGCCGCGACGACCAGTACGGCACGCTCGCCCAGCTCGATCGCATCGAGGCTGGCGTCAAGGGGCCCGTTTCCCGCCTCGTGCTCGAGAGCTGCGGCCACGCGCCGTGGCGCGATCGGGGCGCTGCCGTGATCGATGCGATTGCAACTTTTTCCGAACGCCTGCCCGCCCGGGTTGCCTAGGCGGCGCTCTCCGCACACGGCATCGCAATTCTCGCCGCGGCGTTAAAACAAAAGCTACTCGAAGATTTTAGGTTGGCCTTCGCGCGTCCCATTTTGAGCCGATTGCAGCGGGTGCTGTCGGGCCAGTACGGCGTAGCGCGACAGGGTAACATGAGCGTAGCACGCAGCTTTCTTCTCTTGTCCGCGGGCATTGTCGCCGGCGGGCTGTCGATGATGACGCTCGAGGGCGAGATCGATTGGCTCCGCTGGGTGCGGGGCCCGCGCCTTTCCAACCCGTTGCCCCCACCCGTGATCGCACAGGCGCCGTCGCTGCCTGAGCCCGTCGCTGCGCCGCCCAAGCAGACCTCTCCACCTGTCCCCGAGACGGTGATCGTAAACGTGAACCAGCCGACCGCGAGCATCCCGATCGGAAAGCCCGCTTGGCAGGGCGGCGGCCGGCAGCTCCCGATCACGCGCGAGCTGCAGGGCGAGCTGCAGCGGGTTGGCTGCTACGGCGGAGCGGTCGACGGCTACTGGTCGCCGCTGGCGCAGAGGTCGGCGAAGGCGTTCGTCGAAGGCGTCAACGCTCACCTGCCGGTAGGCGAGCCGGATGTCGCGCTGCTGGCGCTGGTGCGGGCGACCCGCAGCACCGTCTGCGCCAAGCCCTGCCCGCCGGAAGTACGGCCCGGCGCCGACAGTGTCTGCAAGCCGGTACAAGCCACGCCGGGCAGCACGGCCATCTCGCTCACCAGACAGACACCGACGGCCGAAGCGCCGATCGCTTCCGCGCAAGCAGCGCCGATGCAGGCAGGTGCCGCCGATCCCGTCGCCGCAGCCCTGACGCCCATGCCGCCGACGCCGCAGCAGCCGAGGCAGAAGGCGGCGCAGCAGAAGCAGGCCCCGAGCCACTTCGGCGTCGAGATCTTCGGAGCCCTCAACCGGTCGCGCTATTGATCTAGCGCTCGAGTCCGGTCGGCACCTTCTTGTTCTCGCTTTCGAGCTTCATGCCCGAGGCCTGCGCCATGGTCTCGGCCAGCGCCGCGAAATCCGCCGCGAGCACCTTCTGGGCATCGGGCCGCACCTGCGCGGCGCCGATGTGGGATTGCAGCATCTCGCGCGCGGCGGCTGTCACCGGCATGATGACGTTCATCTCGCGACCGAGCGCGAGGCCGAGATCGAGGTCCTTGCGCAGCAGCTCGGGCGTGAAGGTGGTGGCCCAGTCGAGGTTGACGAGCGCCGGCGACTTGTAGCGCGTGAACGCCGAGCCCATCACCGAGTTGTTCATGAAGGCAAGGAATGCGTGGCGCGGCACGCCCATCTTGTTGGCGAGCAGCGTGATCTCGATCAGGTTCTCGATGACGACGCCCAGCATGACGTTGTGGGCGATCTTGCACACGCGCGCCAGTTCGCCGTCGCCGACATAGGAGACGCCATTGGGCGCGAACGCCTTGATCAGCGGCTCGACCTGGGCAAACGCCGCCTCGGGCCCCGAGGCCACCGCCGACAGCCGGCCCGCAACGATCACCTTGGCGTTCCCGCTTACCGGCGCAGCAATGTATTGGGCGCCCAGCGCCGCGAGCCGCTTGCGGATTTCGGCCGACTCGTCGACGGCAATGGTCGAGCAGTCGACGAACACGGCCGGCAGCTTGCCGCCGCCCGCCGCCACGCCACCCTGCCCGAAATAGACCTCCTCCAGGTCCTTGCCGGTCGAGACGATCGAGAACACGACGTCGGCCCCGGCGAGGTCGGCCAGGCTCTTGGCGATCTTGGCGCCCGCACGCGCCAGCGGCTCGGCCTTGGCGGCGGTGCGGTTCCAGATCGTCACGTCGTGGCCGGCCTTGACCAGCAGCTCGGCCATGGGCAGCCCCATGCGGCCGGCGCCGATCCAGCCGATACGGGGTGCGCTCTTGGGCATTGCGAGTCTCCGATTGCTTTGAGCTTGATCGAGCGAGTGGCGAGCTGAGGATCGGCGCCCGCAGAGGCGTCGGCAAGACTATCCGATGTCGCGCTTGGCCTCGGCCAGGACGGGGGCGAGATCGCCTGCAGGCGCAACATCGCTCCCCTCCCTCGCGATCGCGCCGGCCTCCGGCGCGATCTGCCTGTGCCGGTATATCCCTACGATGATTCCGAGCGCCACCACGACGCCGACCAAGGCCGACACCCGCATGTCCGGGTGGAACATGACCACGAAGGCGAGCGCCGCCAGCACACATCGCGCCGAAACGTCGACGGCCGCATTGCGATGGCATCGCCCGAACATCGCGAACGTGACGCCGACCGTGCCGATGAGCACCAGGGTCGAGTCGGCGACCTGCATCCAGCCGGGGTTCACCACCATGTTGAAGCGCGTGAAGATCGCGAACGTCATCAGGGTGATCGGCGCGCAGATCTTGAGGGCCTCGTACATGGTGCGCAGGAACGAGGCGTTGGCGATCCGCGCGGATACGGCCGCGGTGAGCGAGGTCGGCGGCGACAGCTCGCCCCACACGGACAGCAGGAAGACGAAGAAGTGCGCGACCCAGGGGTCGATGCCGAGCTTCTTCATCGGCGGGACGATGACCACGGCGCCGATGATGTAGGTCGCGGTCGGCGGCAGGCCGGCGCCGGCGAGCCAGCCGAACACCCACGCCATCAGGATCATCGCCACGATATTCCAGGCGCCGAGATCGACCAGGATCCCGCCCATGCGGTTGATGAACCCGGTGACGGTGAACAGGCCGATCATGATGCCGAGGGTGGCGAGCAGCAGCGTAAGGTAGGACGTCATCTCGGCGTGCGTCTCGACCGCCCGCTTCATGCACATCGGCAGCGTCTCGTCCCCGACGGCCGGGTCCTTGCGCACGTACTTGAAATACAGGTGAGCGGCGACCAGCAGCAAGAACATGAAGATGGCGGTGTAGAGCGCGGCCAGCAGCTCGCCCTTGCCGACGTAGCCCATGAGATAGAGCAGGTAGAGCACGGACGAGAAGAAGATCGCCGTCTTGACCTTTTCGTAGGCCGGCACCTGCGGCGGCTCGATCGGGTCCTTGGGCAGCAGGCGCACGCACAGCAGATAGACGGCGATGCCGATCGAGACGTAGTAGACGATGGCGAGCGCAAACCCGCGCAGCACGACGTCCCAATAGGGCACGCCGAGGGACTCCGACATCAGGAACGCGCCGACGCCCATCATCGGCGGCATGATGAGGCCGCCCATGGAAGCCGCCGTCTCCACGGCGGCGGCGAAGGTGGCTGGCACCCCGTAGCGGATCATCAGCGGGATCGTGATGGTGCCGACGACGGCGGCATTGGCCGAGCCGCTGCCGCTGATCATGCCGATGGCGCTCGATCCCACCACCGCGGTCTGCGGGATCAGCTGCCGCGACCGGCCCGCGAGCAGGCGGACCACATTGATCATCGCCCGCTGGGCATCGAAGCCGTTGGCGATGCCGGCGAGCAGGAGGAAGGCGGCAATCAGCGTGAGCGCGAGCTGGCCGTAGATGCCGTAGATGCCGGTCGAGAACTCCACCGTGCTGGACGTAACGACCCGTTTGAACGACGTGCCCGGATGCCAGAAGAAATCGATCGGGCTGAGGTAGCCCCACAGCGTGTAGGCAACGAGGAGCGCGTTGGTCCAGAACAGCACCGGGTGCGCGAGCCTGGACAGCTCCATCACCAGCAGGAACACCAGCAGCCCGACGATGTAGTCGTTCTGCGTGAACGAGCCCTGAGAGTAGATGGCGATGCGCTCGAACTCGTAGTGGAAGTAGACGAAAGCGATGATGCAGATGCCGAGATAGACCGCGACGAGCAAGTGATTGAGGATCGGCGGCAGCCATTTGTAGAGGTAATCCTGCTGGTACATGAACAGCACCTGCAGGGCGAGCGCGATCGACATCACCCGCGAGACGAGCTCCAGCGAGCCGCCGAAGCCGGTATAGAAGAACCACACCAGCCAGACGAACTGAACGAGCGAGAGAACGAAGATCGCGTTCGCGAGGCTGAAATGCGTCCGCAGCCGATCCGTCATGGCCGTATCCAGCCGGCCGGCGCCGGCTCTCCCTTCGGCACTGCATATGCGACGAGGTGGGGAGCGGCACTTGTGGCCGCGCCGCTTCCCCACCTCGCTTGTCAGACGCCTGCTATCAACTGGACTTCGAGATCTTCCACTTGTCGTCCCAGGCCTTGTGCTCCTTCAGGAACTTCGCAAGGCCGGGATGTACGGGGATCTGCGGGTTGGCGTTGATGCCCTGCACCTGCATGCCGACGAAGTCCTTGGCCATCGGCGTGAAGCCCGCGTCGATGGTCACGAGCTCGTTCCTCTTCTCGTAGAACGCCTTGACCAGCTTGTAGACGGCTTCCTCCGGCATATCGATGCGGGCGTTGTAGCCGAACAGGATCGGCACGCCCTGCAGCATCGTCGGGCCGACGCTCTTGCCGAAGGCATTTTTGGCCTCGACGTCGGCGACGGCAAGCCCTGCAGACTTGAGCTTGGCGACCTCGTCCGGACACGGGTTGATGACCCGGATGTCCATGCGCACCTCGGTCTCCTTCCAATAGGGCGGCAGCGAGCGGCCGGCCGTCGTGTAGATCGCGGAGCCCACGATCGTGCCCTGCTCGAGGGCATCGCCGTTCGCCTTGTTGTCGATCTGCACGTGCTTGAAGTCGTAGCCGAGCGTCTTGAAGATGCGCTGCCAGTTGAGCCAATTCTGGAAGCCGGCCTGCGTGAAGTACACGGGCTTGCCGCTGAAGTCCTTCCAGCACTTGAACTTGTCGCCCTCCTTCGCCGTGGTCGCCATCATCGACTCCATCGGATAGGCGTACCAGGTGTGCACCAGCTCGGGCTTGGTGGGCTTGTACTCCTTGAAGGGGCCGACCCGCTCCTGGAACTGGGTCATGCCGATGTCGGCGGTGTAGGCGATCTCGCCCTCGCCATCCATCACGGCCTTCATGGCCACGGTCGGCGACTGATAGGGTTGCACGGTCACCGTGTACTCGCCGCCCAGGGCCTGCTCGGCGATCTTGGCCATGGCGGCGGCGATCGTGTACCCGTAGGAGCCCACTTGCGACGTGGTCCAACGCAGGGACTTCCTCTGTTGTGCGTCGGCTGACGGCATCGTCGTCACGGCAAAGACCGCCGCGACCGCCGAGGCAGCCAGAATGCTGGTTCGCTTGCTTGGAGCCATCTCCCTATTCCTCCTCGCGTTTCTCTCGATTGGACGCATATCGCCCTCCGCAGCTTCTTTTGCGGCTGCTCCGCGGCTACTTGAGCCGTCCGCCCCCAGTCCTGTCAACGCCCGGACGGCGCGCTGGGACCGATTCCACGGCTCTTTTGCGGCCCGGCCATCAGACAAGGCGGCAATGGTCCATCAGTAGACTTGATAGATCGGCGATTGACAGGGAACCCCTGAACTTTCGAGACTGCCGGCGATACCACACCAAAGAAACGGGAGAGAGAGCGCCTATGGACCTCGAGCTCAAAGGCAAGACCGCGATCGTCACCGGCGGCAACCGCGGCATCGGCAAGGCGATCGCGCTCGAGCTGGCACGCGAAGGCGTGAACGTCGCCATCACCGCGCGCGACAAGGCTGCGCTCGAGAAGACCGCGACCGAGATCGCGCGCGTCAGCAACAGCATCAAGGTGCTGCACCTCAGCGCCGACACCGGCGACGACGCGGCCGTGAAGAAGATGGTGGCCGACGCGTTGGCAGGCCTCGGGCGCATCGACATCCTCGTCAACTGCGCGGCGCAGGCCGGCGGACAGGGCAAGCCGCCGGCACTGGCCGAGATCACCAACGACCACTTCTGGGGCGACATGAACATCAAGGTGATGGGCTACCTGCGCACCGCGCGCGAGGTGGCGCCGCACATGATCAAGCAGGGCTCCGGCCGCATCATCAACGTCAGCGGGCTGGCCGCGCGCAGCACCGGCACCATCATCGGCTCCATGCGCAACATCGCCGTGGCGGCGCTGACCAAGAACCTCGCCGAGGAGCTTTCCCCGCACGGCGTGTCGGCCGTATGCGTGCATCCGGGCCTCACGCGAACGGAGAAGACGCCGGGCGTGGTGGCGGCACAGGCCAAGGCGCAGGGCGTGAGCGAAGCCGAGATCGAGAAGCGCATGGCCGGCCGCAACCTGGCGAAGAAGCTGATCACCGCCGAGGACATCGCCCAGGTCGTGGTGTTCCTCGCCTCGCCCAAGTCGGTCGCCATCAACGGCGACAGCGTCGCCGCCGGGGGCGGCGCGCCGGGGGCGATTCACTATTAGTCCGTGTGTGAGCCGAAGCGGACGCGCGTGGCACCCTTGCGCGGCGGGAATCCTTCACCGGCTTTCCGGCATGCGGCGCTTGCGAGCACCGCAGCCAAAGTGTGGCATAACTCGTTGTGCCAAAGCCGAGCGTTCGTGTAACCCTGGTGAGGATGCAAAGCCAGAGCAGAAAGAGCTTGGGTAGCGACTCCTCAATTCCGGGCATCGCACGGTCTGCGCTCGTCGCACTCCCTGGCCGTTTGCCGAGCCTGGCGACCCCATGCTTTCTCCTGCTTGCCTACGTGGGGCTCGAATGGGTGAGCTTCATCCACGAGTACAAGGGCGTCCCGGTGACGCCATGGAATCCCGGCCTTGGCGTCGCCTTTGCCGTCCTCGTGCTGAGGGGACCACATTATGGGCTCGTCTTGTTCGCCGGCGTATTGATTGCCGAGCTTTTCGTGCTTCGCACGGAGCTGGAATGGCCCGTCATCGTCGGTGTGGCTGCGCTCATATCGGCAACGTTTGCGACGGCGGCAAGCATCACGCGGCGACACCTGCGCCTCGACATCGGCCTCAGCCGCGTGCGCGACGTTCTCGTGCTGCTGGCTGCCGGCGCTGCGGCGGCCGCCGCGTCTGCCACGCTGCTGAGCGCCCTGTTGCTCGTTGCAGGCGAGCTGACGACCGGCGACCTGGTGCAAGCGTCCATTCCCCTCTTTGTCGGCGACGTCATCGGCATCGCCGTGGCAACCCCGCTCGTGTTGCGCATGTCGGTGCGGTGGCCGGAGTTTGCGCCGCGGGCGTTCCTTGCACTGCTCCCGGAGCTGATGCTCCTTGTGATCGTGATTGGCTTCACGGTGTGGATAGCCGTGGGAGCCGGCAATCCGAGCGACCACAAGCGGCTCGCAGCCTTGTTTCTTCCCGTCCTGGCGGCTGCCCTGCGCCACGGCATCGATGGATCATGCACGGCACTGGCAGCGACCCAACTCGGGGTCGTCGCCCTGCTGCATCGGTACGGATACGACGCCGCGGCGTTCACCGAGTTCCAGATTGTCATGCTGGTTCTGACGATGTCCGGCCTGCTCGTCGGTGTCGTCGTCAGCGAGCGGGAGCGGGCCGATCTGGCCGCGCGTCGGGCCGAGGAACGCTTCAAGGAGATGCAGGCGCAGGCAGGCCGGGCCGCGCGCATCAACCTTGTGAGCGGCATGGCCTCTGCTCTCGCCCACGAGATCAATCAGCCGATAACGGCGGCTCGCGCGCTGGCGCGCTCCGTGCAGCAGATCTTGCGCTCGCCGGACGCCGACCGGCAGCGCGCGGACACCAACCTCTCGGGCGTCATCGCGCAGATCGACCATGCCGGCGCGGTTGTTCGCCGCATGCGCGAATTCCTGCGCCGAGGCCGCCCGCATTTCAGCACCCTCGAGGTGAAAGCGGTGCTGGACGATGCCCTCGTTCTCGCCAGGACAGACGCCGCGGCCAACAGGATCTCCATCGAACTCGACATCGGCGACGGCCTGCCCCCGATCTTCGGCGACCGCATCCAGCTCCAGCAGGTTGTCCTCAACCTCGTGCACAATGCCGTGGAGGCCATCGTCGAAACAGGCCGTTCCGACGGCCGCATCCGCATCAGCGCCCATCGGTCTCAGCGCGAGCCCACGGTCGAGATCGGCGTCTGCGACAACGGCGGCGGCATTTCGCCCGGCCTGCAGCTGTTTGAGCCGTTATCCTCTTCCAAGAAGGACGGTCTCGGCCTTGGCCTTTCGATCTGCGCGTCGATCGTGCAGGCACACGGCGGGCGCATCTGGCTGCAGTCGAGCGATGCCGGGGCCACGGAGTTCCGCCTGTCGCTGCCGGTTCAAGTCGAGGATGCCTCCTGAACATGACCACCCCCTCGATCTTCGTCATCGACGACCAGCAGGCGGTGCGCGAGGCGCTAGGCGAAATGTTGCGCGTGTTCGGCTACCAAGTGGAAACCTACGACTCGGCCGACGCCTTCCTCCGGAAGGTCTCCGGCTCGCCCCCGGGATGCATCGTGGCCGACGTGCGCATGCCCGGCACGGATGGCATCGAGCTCGTGCGCGAGCTCTCGCGCCGCCGCCTTGCACTGCCTGTAGTCCTGATTTCCGGCCATGCGGATGTTCCCATGGCCGTCGCCGCCATCAAGGCCGGGGCAGAGGACTTCATCGAGAAGCCGGTGGACGATGCGCATCTGCTGGCCGCCATCAACAGATGCCTTGCACGCGTTTTCGACAAGCTCTCGCGCGAGCATTCACTGCAGGAGCTGCACACACGCTTCGAGAGCCTCACACCCAGGGAGCTCGAGGTCATGGACCTCGTGGTCGAAGGGTGCACGAGCCAGGCCATCGCGCTGCGACTCGGTATCAGCCAACGTACGGTCGAGAGCTACCGCGGCCAGATCATGGACAAGATGCAGGCCGAGAGCGTTGCCGCGCTGGTAAGGCAGGCCATTCGCCTGGGCCGGATCGCCCCGTAAGAATCTCCTGGGGTGAGCTGCTGCCGCGTCGGCTACGCCGGTTGCGGATGCCACCACTTCCCGGCGATGACGACGCCGACGGAGTCGATCTTG